>ERZ772968.1379-NODE-1379-length-11327-cov-10.340578_pt1 | contig 11327 bp, 10 predicted proteins | sample MGYA00580674_ERZ772968 | MGnify/ENA primary metagenome ERZ772968 (study PRJEB29015, sample SAMEA2737940) | human oral metagenome | biome: human oral; feature: human-associated habitat; material: dental | place: China | collected 2138 ...
CCGGCGCCGGCATGATGGGCACGGTCGAGTTCTCCTCGGCCACCATGTACCGCTACGCCACCGTCAACCTCGACATGCTGGTCGAGAACCTCGGGGACGACGACGCGGCGCTGCGGGCACTGGAGGTCTTCATCAAGGGCTTCTGCCTGTCCATGCCCACCGGCAAGCAGAACACCTTCGCCAACCGGACCCTGCCCGAGACCGTCGTCATCTCCGTCCGCGATGATCAGCCCGTCTCCCTCGTCGGCGCCTTCGAGGAACCGGTGCCGGAGGCCTCCGGCCGCGGTTACATCGACCGTTCGGTGAGTGGGCTCGCCCAGTACGCCGAGACGATCGAGAAGAACTACGGGTTGAGGCCGCTGGACAGTTTCGTCGTCGCCCTCAAGGACTCCGACGCCGTCTCCTCTCTCGGTGAGCGCGTGTCCTTCGCCGACCTGCCCGGCCGAGTCCGCCAGGCCGTGGCTCCACGTATGAACCGTGAGGAGCGGGGCTGATGACCGTCCTCCTCCTGCGAATCGCAGGACCCCTGCAGGCCTGGGGGGTGAGATCGCGCTTCACCGTCCGTTCGACTGAGCTCGCGCCGACCAGGAGCGGCATCATCGGCATGGTGGCGGCCGCTGTCGGTCGTCGCCGGACGGACCCGATCGAGGACCTCCTGGCCCTGCGGTTCGGGGTGCGCAAGGACCAGCCCGGTCGAGTCATCAGGGACTTCCACACGGCACGCACCCTCGACGGCAAGGACTCCATGCCCCTGTCGGACCGGTACTACCTCGCCGACGCCGTCTTCCTCGCAGGTATCGAAGGTGATCGCCCCCTCCTGGAGGGCATTGACGAGGCGCTCCACCATCCGGCTTTCCCGCTATACCTCGGGAGGCGCTCCTGCCCGCCGACGCCTCCCGTGTCCCTGGGCCTTCGGGAGGCGTCGCTGCTCAATGTGCTTCGGACCGAGCCCTGGCTCGCTTCACCGTGGTTCCAGAAACGGCATCGCAGCCGTGTCTTCGACGCGGAGCTGCTGCTCGACCAGGAGACCGTACCCGTAGGGGAGCGGGGCTCGGCCCGCGGCAGTCGTGATGTACCGGTTTCCTTCGATCCGCGACGCCGCGACTACGACTTCCGCCAGGTTGAACGGCTCATGGTGCAGGTCGGTGTGCCTAAAGCGGACGCGCATGATCCCATGCTTGCGCTGGAGGAGGCGAACCAGTGTTTCTGACGAAGATCGATCTGGCCCCGGAGCGCCGCCTCGCGCGCAAGTATCTGGGTTCGCCCCAGGTCATGCACGCCGTCGTCATGGGCGCCACCGGCGGTCATGAAGGGAACGGACCTGGACGCGTCCTGTGGCGGGTCGACCGGGACGTGACGACGGCGCTGTACATACTCTCGCCGTTGGAGCCTGACTGCTCTCAGCTCGTCACGGAGGCGGGGGCGGCCGGCGCCCAGGCGCGGACCCTGGACTACTCGCCGTTCCTCGCCTCGTTGGATGCCGGGCAGCTGTGGGCCTTCCGCCTTGCGGCGAACCCGTCCTACTCGACCTCGAAGGGACCGGGAGTGCGCGGACAGCGGTACGGGCACGTCACCGTTGAACAGCAGCGGCAGTGGCTCATTGAACGCACCCCACGACTCGGCTTCGAGCTGATGCCCGTGGACCATGCTGATGGTGGGGGGACTGACGAGGCTGTCTTGGTTGCGCACCGGGAGCGCCCCGTTTTCAATCGGCGACGACCAGGGGGTGGGGGATACGACCGCGTGACTATCAACCGCACCGTCTACGAGGGGGTTATGCGTGTCACTGATCCTGAGTCCCTGTGCCGTTCGCTCGTCACTGGGATCGGCAAATCCAAGGCCTACGGTTGTGGGCTCATGACGCTCGCCCGGGTGCAGCAGGTCTGATCATGGTCAGAATGCTGCCGGTTCCGGTAACGGCGCTGCCCCGTGTCCAGGACCGGATGTCCTTCCTCTACCTGGAGCACTGCGTGGTGCACCGGGAGGATGGTGCCCTGACCGCGCGCAACGACCAGGGCACCATCCGCGTCCCCGCTGCCTCGCTGGTCGCCGTCCTCCTTGGCCCGGGAACGTCGGTCAGTCACCAGGCGATGAGCTTGCTTGGCGAGTGCGGGACGACGGCGGTCTGGGTCGGTGAACGCGGTGTGCGCTACTACGCGCACGGCCGCTCCCTGGCTACCTCCACCCGACTGTTGGTGGAGCAAGCGGCCAGGGTCTCCTCTCCCCAGAAGCGACTTCGGGTGGCCCGCGAGATGTACTGCATGCGCTTCAGTGGCGAGGATGTTGACGGGCTCACCATGCGGCAGCTCAGGGGGCGGGAGGGGGCCAGGGTTCGTGAGGTGTATCGAGACAACTCCAGACGTACCGGGGTCCCCTGGGCCCGACGCGACTACCGTCCCGATGACTTCGAGGCGTCGGATCCGATCAACCAGGCGCTTTCAGCCGCGCACGCGGCTCTGTACGGCGTCGTCCACGGGGTGATCGTCTCCCTGGGCTGTTCTCCGGGTCTTGGCTTCGTCCACACCGGGCACGAGCGGTCCTTCGTGTACGACGTCGCGGACTTGTACAAGGCGGAGACGACAATACCTATCGCCTTCGACGTCGTCTCCGAGGGGATGGAGGACCTCACCGGGACCACGCGGCGGCGCGTTCGGGACAAGGCCTTCGAGCTCAAGGTCATAGAGCGGACGGTCAAGGACATCTACCGCCTGCTCGAGGTTGAGGATCTGGAGGACATGAGCATCAACGTATTCTCCCTATGGGACTACCAGCAGCGTGCTGTAGCCGGTGGAGCGAACTACGCCGGAGAGGACGCAGGAGGATGGTAGTTCTGATCCTGTCGGCAGCCCCCGCCTCGTTGCGGGGATCCATGACCCGCTGGCTGCTTGAGGTCTCTCCCGGGATCTTCGCGGGCATCTCTCAGCTCGAGTGCGAGAGCAGCTGTGGGAACTGGTCCGCACATACATTGGGGAGGGGCGGGCGCTGTTGATCTGGTCGGTGCGATCTGAGCAGCGGTTCGCGGTCGCCTCCCTGGGGCATGAGCGTGAACCTGTCGACATCGAGGGGTGTCTCGTTATGCGCAGCCCGTACCGGCAGATCGGGGGAACGCAGGCGATTCCCGGTGCCGTTAAGCCTCCGAAGGAGTCATGGTCGATCGCCGCAAGACGACGGCGCTACCGGAACTCGGCGGAGCGGGCTCTAGGTCGGCACTGAAGGCAAACGCGGTCTGGTAGCATGGCTCATCGTTGGGATTCCAGGGATCCGCAAGTGTAAACCCCGCGCGAGCGGGGATGATCCTGGCGTACTCCTGCCGAAAAATGGGCATAATCAGTAAACCCCGCGTGAGCGGGGATGATCCCTCGAACGCCCCGGTGGGTAGTGTCCCGTAGTGTGGTGTAGCGCGGTGGCCGGGGCGATCTTGGTGCCGGAGTCGGACAGGACCCGGCAGATCGGCCAGGCCCCGAAGCGCTCCTTGTACCGGTCGATGTACTGGCAGATCAACGCAACGGGCGCTCGCACTTCGCTGCCCCAGAGACGAGGCCGTTTCACGGGGGAGGTCGCTCGCACCTGACTAGGACACGCCAAGGCGGTTGCTTTACGAATATATCTGGGATAGGGCAAACTAATGCCGCTGTTCGACACCAGGGCAAGGTCGAGCAACGGCGCCTCCCGTCCCCGCGGGGCCGTCTTTCCAACATCCCTAGCCGTCACGCGCCGGACCCTCGACAAGGTGGTTCGAGTCGCTCTGCGCGCGGTCCCCTCCCTGGATGGGGCTTGTGTCGGCCGCCTGACTTGAGGAGTTAGGACGATGAGTGTCAGAAGGGCCGCAGAGGCCATCTTCTCCCCGCCGGTTCAGAACTGGCTGAAGCGAACGATCTACCGGCACAACTGCCGGATGTCACCGCCCCGGTACCGTTCCGCGCTCAAACGCTGGTACTGGCTGTTCAAGTGCCGGCCCTGCCATCTGGAGGATCCGCGCACCATGACAGAGAAGATCCACTGGCTCAAGCTCTACGACTCCACCCCGCTCAAGGGACGCCTGGCAGACAAGTACCTGGTGCGCCAGTGGGTCGCCGACACGGTGGGGGAGGAGTACCTTATTCCGCTGCTGGGTGTGTGGGACTCTCCCGACGAGATCGACTTCGACTCCTTGCCGGACAGCTTCGTCCTCAAGGCCACGCACGGCTCGGGATGGAACATCCTCGTACCCGACAAGAGCGCCCTCGATGAGGACTGGGCTCGTCGGCGGCTGCGGGAATGGCTTGGTCTGCGTCAGGCGATGAAGGGCGGCTTCGAGCTGCATTACGAGTACTGCGAACCGCGCATCGTGTGCGAGCCCTTCCTGCGCGACGATACGGGGAGGCTGCGGGACTACAAGTTCATGGTGTTCGACGGCGTCATCCAGTTCGTCTTCACCGTGGACAGGCTTCCGGGCCGTGCGCTGCGGGGCACCTATCTTCCAGACTGGACCCGAGCTCCCTTTGAGTACACGTGTGAAGCTGACCGCGCCCCGGATGTCCCGCCGCCGAACGGCCTGGAGACCATGCGCTCCCTGGCCTGCGAGCTCGGAAAGGGGTTCGCCTGTGCGCGCATCGACTTCTACGAGGTGGACGGAAACATCTACTTCGGTGAGATCACCTTCACGGACGCGGATGGACTGTCGGACTTTGCTCCTTCTTGTTATAACCGTGTTTTCGGGGATCGCATCATCCTTCCGGAGAAGAAGTCCTTCAAAGGGGTCATGCTGTGACGGTGTAAGAGAGGAGATGGATCATCTGTAGATTATCTACGAAAATCGATTGATCAGATGATGAGAATTCTTCAAGGTTCCGTCGATGCAATGAGCGTCTCCTCATTATACCGGCCGGACGCTTGCGTGTCTCAGCCTCTTGTGTGTTACTATCCATCACATTAATTCAGGTGCTTCTTCGTCGAGTTCCCATGTCGGCGATAGCCCTTTCCTGTCAGCTCTGATCATTACTGGTGATACCTAAATGACCCTCGAGGACCTTCTTCATCTGACCCGTCGACGCATCGGCTCTCTCGCTCTAGTGATTGTCGCGTGCGTGCTGGCCTCAATGGTGTTCGCTTTTGCCTCGCCGAGTTCGTATACAGCGACGGCCCAGGCCTACCTGCATGTCAAGGTGGCAGGAGATCCAGCAGAGAATGCGCTGTCTCATTACAGTGCGGAGCAGCTCGCCAGCATGAAGGCCGACGCCATGGTCCCCGTCTTCACCTCGGCAGCCGTCGCCCGGCGCGTCGTGGATTCCCTCAAGCTGGATGTCACGCCTGAGGAACTGGCCTCTTCGGTGTCCGCCGCCCGGACCCCCGAGACGGTGTCGGTGCAGGTCTCCGCTAGTGCCTCCTCGTCACACCAGGCCCAGGTCGTGGCTGATGAGGTGGTCCGGCAGGCCGGTGTTGAGGTCAAGGAGGTGGAGGGGGATGAGTCTCCCGTGGAGATCGTCCTTCTGTCCTCTGCCGAGCTGGTGAGTGCGACTCGCTCGCCCGCACTGGCGACCTGTGTAGCAGTGGGGCTGTTGGCTGGGCTCGTCCTGGGGTATGCGCGGATCCTCATACAGGAGCTGCTTGACAAGAGTCTCAAGGAGCCTGAAGAGGTTCGTGAGGCTCTGTCGGTGCCATTGCTCGGTGCGCTGCCGCGGGTTCCCTCACTACGGTGGTTGAGCCGAGGGGCGGAGATCAAGATGGAGGAGCAGCTGCGTGCCGCCCGCACCAACGTGCTCCACGCGTTGTCGCAGGGCGACAGGAGAGTCCTGGTCGTCACCTCGGCTGGCCCTCAGGAGCGAACCTCGGTGACGGCTGCCAGCCTGGCGCGAGTACTGGCCCTGTCCGGCCATCGGGTTGCCCTGGTTGAAGGCGATCTGCGCTCGCCGAGCGCGGTCGGACTCCAGGAGGGGCCGGGGCTCGCAGACGTTCTGTCGGGCTCGGCTCGCCTTGAGGACGCCCTGGTCAAAGGCCCCGTAGCGGGCCTGGAGCTCCTGCCGGCAGGCAATACGCCCGCGAATCCCTCTGAACTGTTGGGCGCTCCCATGATGCGCGATCTGCTGCGACGACTGGCATCGGATCACCTTGTGATCGTTGATGCCCCGCCCGTCCTGCGCTTCACCGATGGGGTGGTCCTGGCGACTTATGCCGGAGGAGTCATTCTCGTTGCGCGTGCCGGGCGCACGAGTGCGGAGGATTTGCGGGAGGCGGCTCTCGCTGTGGAGCAGGGAGGTGGCCGAACGCTTGGAGTGGTGCTCAACGATGTATCCGAGCCCGGGGGCAAGCACAAGGGCGTGCGGGGCAACGTCGTCCGCCCTGAGATTGCGGCTGTCTAGCCGCTTCGCTCGTGACGCGGACGACGTCTGGATGGAAAAAGTGAGTCCGCGATGGTCCTGTCGGCCAGCGGTACCTCCGGGAATTCTATCCCGGCTCCACCTCAGATGTCGTGACGTGAGAAGCTTTCGCAAATCCTGAGACATTGCATCGAAAGTAAGACGACGACATCATCGGAGAGCATTTATGAATATGTCTGGGGTCGAATGATTGCCCTAGTTATGTATGTTCTCAGGCTTGTCTGACGTCAAATCTTGTTGCTTCAAGCATTCACGCAAGTTCGATATGTGATTTCACCCCACAGTGTGGCTCTGAATGTGTTGATAAACGACGATTACAGCAAAATCGCCTCCGAATCTTCCAATCGGTGGTTCTGGGTGTTAGATTAGGAATGAGCCGAATAGAAACGGTAAATGTTCATGGTGACTGAAGATGTGCTAGTCGCCATGTTCTCGAGTTGTTGTTGCCTGTGTCAGTAACAGCATCGATATCCCCGAGTCCGTCCAGCGAATCAGTTAGCACTGTTCGCTCGTCCGTAGATTGAAACCCTGATGACATCTGAAATCTGTCGCTCCCGCCAGTTCCGATCACTTGATCAGAGTTCTTTGCTCGTCGGCGGTGTGTCCCATGCCCGTCAGACGGTTCAGGGGAGCGAGAAAATCCATGGCTAAGACACGTGACGACTCGTATTCTGTCGAGAGCCGGTCGCCGAAGAGCGCTGAGAACCGGGAGCCCGGCTTTGGGCAGTTACTCGTAACGACTCCCGGGGGGCGAGGGGCGACAGATGTCATGAGCGCCTCGTCAGAGGTCGGCTCCTTGCCGCCTCCATCTCCCGCCCATGTTCCGGCGTGGGTGAGCCCACCCGTGTGCCGGGTCGAGCCCATCGTCCTCATGATCGTTGACGTCCTGGCCACCTACCTGGCCTTGTACTGCGCAGCGTGGGGGACCACGAAGTGGGCGACAGCCACCGGTGCGACCGGCGGTCTGCTGGCCGTGGGCGTACTGGCGGTGGTCAACGTGGGCGTCTTCGCCACCTTCAAGATGTACAACAGCCTCTGGCGCTACGCCTCGATGACGGAGGCTCTGCGGATCCTCTACGCGACAGTCGTCGGCTCGGTCTGCGGAGACCTGCTCTTCTCTTCGGCCTTCGACGGCGGGCTGTCCGTGCGCTCCTACGTCATGGCCTGGGCGCTGCTCGCCATCATGACAGCGGGGACGCGCCTGGCAGCCCGAGCGCTGTGGAGCAGCCAGGTGCAGCGCAGCGCTCGATCAGGCGCGCAAGACGCCCGCCCTCGCACACTCATCGTCGGGGCCGGGCAAACCGGGTCGTTGACCATCAATCGCATGCGCCTGGGAGATGAGGACATGTGCGGCGAGCCGGTGGCCCTGGTCGATGACGACGTGACCAAGCACGGTCGCCACGTCCACGGCGTCAAGGTATACGGGGCATGCGACGACCTGCCTCGAATTGCTGAGCAATGCAGGGCTGAGCAGATCGTGCTGGCCTGCCCCTCGGCACTGGCCTCCCAGCGCAAGCGCATCCTGGCCATCTGCCTGACGACGGGGCTGCGGATTCTCACCCTGCCGAACGTGCGGGACTTGGCCCAGCAGCACGATGGCAAGATCGCGCTGCGGGACGTGGAAATCTCCGAGCTACTCTCACGCGACGAGGTCGCCTTCGACACCACGAGCATGGGATATGTGCGCGGGCAGGTCGTCCTGGTCACCGGCGGCGGCGGCTCGATCGGCTCCGAACTGGTCCGCCAACTCATCGAGGCCCGACCCCGCCGGATCGTCATCTTCGACATTTACGAGAACACGGCTTACGAGCTGTTCCATGAGATGCAGCCCAGAGTCGCCGAGCTCGGAGTCACCCTCTCGGTCGTCATCGGCTCGGTGACGAATGAGCAAGTCGTCCGCGACTGCTTCGAACAGTATCGGCCGAAGGTCGTTTTCCACGCCGCGGCGCACAAGCACGTCCCCCTCATGGAGGACAACGCCCGCGAGGCGGTGGAGAACAACGTACTGGGCACCTGGATGACGTGCCGTCTGGCGGAGGAGTTCGGATGCAGCCACTTCATCCTGGTCTCCACCGACAAGGCCGTGAATCCGACCAATGTGATGGGTGCCACCAAGCGGCTGTGCGAGCTGGAGATTCAGGCTCTGGCCCGCACCAGTCGTACGACCATCTTCGCCGCCGTGCGGTTCGGCAACGTGCTCGGCAGCCACGGTTCCGTCATCCCGCTGTTCAGGCGGCAGCTGCGCTCAGGCGGGCCGCTGACCGTCACCCATCCGGACATCACCCGCTACTTCATGACGATCCCCGAAGCGGCCCAACTGGTCATCACTGCCGGCTCCATGGCCCATGCCGGAGAGATCTTCATCCTGGAGATGGGACAGCCCGTGCGGATCTACGACCTGGCCGTCAACCTCATCAAGCTCTCAGGCCTGCGGGTCGGACGAGACGTCGAGGTGGCGTTCACCGGGCTGCGACCGGGCGAGAAGCTCTACGAGGAACTGCAGATGCACAACGAGGACCTGCATCCCACCGCGAACAAGTCGATCCTCGTCTCCACGGCGCCGCCGCCGACGATCCAGGACGTGGAGGAGAAGATCGCCCGGCTGACGGCCTGCCTTCTTCAGGGGAACGACCAGATCAAGCAGGAGCTGGCCCACGCGGTTCCCACCTACCACCCGAACTTCGATCACGGCACGAGTGCGTCGTCAACAATGAGGAAGGCCGGCTGATGCGCGTCGAGTTCTCACCACCGGACATTACCGATGCCGAGTGCCAAGAGGTGGAGGCCGCGCTGCGATCCGGCTGGATCACCACGGGGCCGCGGACCAAGAGCCTGGAGAAACAGGTTGCGGAGCGCTGCGGCACCACCCGAGCCGCCTGCCTCAACTCCGCGACCGCCTCACTGGAGCTGACCCTGCGAGTGCTGGGCATTGGCCCTGGCGACGAGGTGATCATTCCCGCCTACACCTACACGGCCTCTGCCTCCCCCGTCGTGCACGTGGGAGCCACCCCGGTCCTGGTCGACGCCGGACAGGCCGACGACGGCTACGGACTGGACCCCGATGTCCTGGCGGAGGCGCTCACGCCACGGACCAAGGCCGTCATCCCGGTCGACATCGGTGGGCGCATGTGCGACTACACGGCGCTGCGCGAAGTCGTTGACAGCCAGCGTCATCTCTTCGCGCCCACCGGTCCGATCCAGGAGGCGCTGGGCCGTGTCGCCCTGGTGGCCGACGGCGCCCACAGCTTCGGCGCCCGGCGCGACGGCACGTCGTCGGGCAGCGCCGCCGACTTCACGACGTTCAGCTTCCACGCCGTGAAGAACCTGACCACCGCGGAGGGGGGAGCCGTCACCTGGAGGCCGGACCTGGGGCTGGACGAGGAGCTCTACCGCCAGTACATGCTGCTGTCCCTGCATGGGCAGAGCAAGGACGCCCTGGCCAAAACCCGCCTGGGGGCCTGGGAGTACGACGTGGTCAGCCCCGCCTATAAGTGCAACATGACGGACGTGTGCGCCGCCATCGGCCTGGCCCAGATGTCCCGCTACGACTCCATGCTGGCGCGCAGGCGCCAGATCATCACCCGCTACGATCAGGCCCTGGCTCCGGCGGGCATGACATCGCTGCGGCACTACGAGAACGGAACCGTTTCCTCCGGGCACCTCTACCTCGCGAACCTGCCGGACCTGGGCGAGGACGGGCGCAACGAGTTCATCGAGCACATGGCGCGCGCGGATGTGGCCTGCAACGTCCACTACAAGCCTCTGCCCATGCTCACCGCCTACCGGGACCTCGGCTTCGACATCGAGGACTTCCCGCGAGCCTTCGACCTGTACGCCAACGAGGTGAGCCTGCCTCTGCACACCTCCTTGAGCGACGAGCAGGTCGACTACGTCATCGACTGTGCCCTCGACGCGCTCGCGGCGGTGGGCCGATGATGAGAATGCCGCCCTGGGAGGCCCTGCCCGCGTCTCTGCAGACCGAGGAGGTGCGTCCCTACTACGAGGCTCTGTCCCGGCGCGGAGCGCAGCTTCGGCTCAAGCGCCTACTCGACGTCGTCGGGGCGATGGTCCTCATCGTGCTGCTCGGTTGGCTATTCGTCATCCTGGCGGCCCTCATCAAGCTGGACTCGCCCGGTCCCGTGTTCTTCCGCCAGCTGCGAGTCACCCAGTTCGGGCGCGAGTTCCGGATCGTCAAGTTCCGCACCATGACGCACCGGCCGGCCGACCCGGGCGACCAGATCACCCGAGGGGACGATCCGCGGGTCACGCGGGTCGGTGCCGTCCTACGCCGGTACCGACTCGACGAGATCGGCCAGCTCATCGACATCCTGCGCGGAACCATGACCTTCGTGGGGACCAGGCCGGAGGTGCCCGAGTACGTCCGTCAGTACGCCCCGCGTATGCGGGCCACGCTGCTGCTGCCGGCAGGGGTCACCTCCACGGCCTCCATCGAGTTCAAGGACGAAGCCCAGATCCTGGCGGCCGCTCCGCCGGGTCAGGACGCGTATCTCACGCAGGTCCTGCCCGCCAAGATGCGTCTCAATCTGCGCGACGTCCAGGACTTCAGCATCGGACGCGATCTGCGGCTCGCCTGCCGGACGGTGCTGGCGGTTGCCAGGTGAGACGCAAAGCCACGACAAGAAGGAACAGCGATGACAACAGACCCTCAGCTGGTGTCCATCATCATGCCGACGTACAACTGCGGCGCCTTCATCGCCGAGACCATCGCCACGGTCCAGGAACAGACGCATCCCCACTGGGAGCTGCTCGTGGTCGACGACTGCTCGACCGACGATACCGCCGAGGTCGTGGGGGCCCTGGCCGAGGGTGACCCCCGAATCCGGTACGTGCGCCTGGAGACCAACAGCGGAGCCGCCATGGCTCGCAACCGGGCGATGGAACTGGCCCGGGGGCGGTACATGGCCTTCCTCGACTCCGACGACCTGTGGCACCCCGACAAGCTCAGGCGCC
>ERZ772968.1381-NODE-1381-length-11317-cov-26.886077_pt1 | contig 11317 bp, 10 predicted proteins | sample MGYA00580674_ERZ772968 | MGnify/ENA primary metagenome ERZ772968 (study PRJEB29015, sample SAMEA2737940) | human oral metagenome | biome: human oral; feature: human-associated habitat; material: dental | place: China | collected 2138 ...
GTCTCAACTGACCTCAGTGTAGCGGGCGGACTCAGGCGCTGCGCTTGCCTTCCGAGGAGCGTTCCGGGTAGAGCTCAGCGGGGCCAACGCCCTCGACGAGGTCGCGGGTGACGACCACGCGGGCGACGTCGTCGCGGCTGGGCAGGTCGAACATGAGGTCCGACAGCGTCTGTTCCATGATCGAGGACAGGCCACGGGCACCCGTCTTACGCTCGTTGGCGCGCGCAGCGATCGCCAGGAGAGCCTCGTGCGTGAACTCCAAGTCCATGTTATCCAGCTCAAAAAGGTGCTGGTACTGGCGCACGAGCGAATTCGACGGCTCGGTGAGGACGCGGACGAGGTCCTCCTCCGTCAGTTCCTTCGTGGAGGTCAGGATGGGCAGACGCCCGATAAACTCGGGGATCATGCCGAACTTGTGGAGGTCCTCGGCGGACACGGCCTCGTAGAGGTCGCCCATCTCCGAGGTGCTCTTCAGCTCCGAACCGAAGCCCGTCGAACGGCGTCCCAGGCGTGCCTTCACGATATCCTCGATGCCCGCGAAGGCGCCGGCGGCAATGAAAAGGATGCCGGAGGTGTCAATCTCCAGGAACTGCTGGTGGGGGTGCTTGCGCCCACCCGTGGGAGGCACGGACGCGACCGTGCCCTCAATGATCTTCAAGAGGGCCTGCTGGACGCCCTCGCCTGACACGTCGCGGGTGATCGAAGCGTTCTCAGCTTTTCGGCCGATCTTGTCGATCTCGTCGACGTAGATGATGCCCTTCTCAGCCTTCTTGATGTCGCCGTCGGCCTCCTGGATGAGGCGCAGGAGAATATTCTCCACGTCCTCGCCCACGTAGCCGGCCTCGGTCAGGGCGGTCGCGTCCACGATTGCGAAGGGCACGTCGAGGAGACGGGCGAGGCAGCGCGCCAGGTGGGTCTTGCCCGTGCCCGTGGGGCCCAGCAGGAGGATGTTGGACTTGGTGCCCAGCATGTCCTCAGCGTTGCCAGCCTCGCGCGAGCGCACGCGCTTGTAGTGGTTGTACACGGCCACCGACAGGGCGCGCTTGGCACGGTCCTGGCCGATCACCCACGTGTTCAAGAATTCGTTGATTTCGCGGGGCTTTGGCAGCGGCGTCGCAGACGAGGAGGACTGCTGCGAACCGAGTTCCTCCTCGATGATCTCGTTGCACAGCTCAATGCACTCGTCGCAAATATACGCGCCGGAGCCACCGATGAGCTTACGCACCTGCTTCTGACTCTTCCCACAGAAGGAGCACTTGAGCAGTTCCGCGCCATCAGTCAGACGAGCCACGAGACCTCCAAGGTGTTGAACGTTTTTCCGTTCGGTCGGATGCACTTTCGCACTTACTAGCAAACAACGTAGTCCACACGCGCAAAAAAACCGCGCGGGCACGCCAATTGTTACAAAATCTTCATCAGCAGCTCACAAATGTCACCGCACTCAGGTGCCGCAACGCTGCGCCGGGCGGCGCGCGCAAAGAACGAGGCCGTGGCACCCACCGCACGAACAGGTGCGGGAAAGCCGCGGCCTCGTCAACAAAGAGGAGTCACAGAGCCTTGCGGGACTCCAAGACCTGGTCGATCAGGCCGTATTCGGCGGCCTGCGGGGCGGTCAGGATCTTGTCGCGCTCAATGTCGCGGCGCACCTGCTCCACCGGCTTGCCCGAGTGCTTCGAGATAGTGTCCTCGAGCCATGCGCGCATGCGATCGATCTCGTCGGCGACGATCTGAATGTCCGAGGCCTGCCCCTGCATGCCCTCCATCGCGGGCTGGTGGATGAGAACACGGGCGTTGGGCAGCGCCAGGCGCTTGCCGGGCGAACCCGCAGCCAGCAGCACGGCCGCAGCGGAGGCGGCCTGGCCCAGGCACACCGTCTGGATCTGCGGCTTGATGTACTGCATCGTGTCGTAGATAGCGGTCAGCGCCGTGAAGGAGCCGCCGGGCGAGTTGATGTACATGGTGATCAGCGAATCCGGGTCCTGAGACTCCAGGACCAGCAGCTGCGCCATAACATCATCCGCGCTGGCGTCATCCACCTGCACACCCAGGAACACGATGCGGTCCTCGAACAGCTTCGTGTAGGGGTTCTGGCGGCGAAAACCGTAGGCAGTACGCTCCTCGAAGTCAGGCAGGACGTAGCGAGCCTGCGGCATCTGGCGGGCGACCGCCTCAAAGTAGGGCTGGGTGCTCATCAGTTTTCTCCTCGCCTTCCGATCTCCTGCGGGCTGTCGATCACGCGGTCAACGAAGCCGTACTCGAGGGCTTCCTGCGCCGTGAACCAGTGGTCGCGATCGCCGTCGGCTTCCACCTGCTCGACGGTCTTGCCCGTACGGGCCGCGGTGATCGCAGCGAGTTCCTTCTTCATGCCTAAGATCAGATCCGCGTTAATGCGGATCTCCGTCGCGGAGCCGCCTGCGCCGCCGAGGGGCTGGTGCAGCAAGACTCGGGTGTGGGGCGTGATGTAGCGCTTGCCGGGGGCGCCCGCGGTGAGCAGGAACTGGCCCATCGACGCGGCCAGACCCATGCCGACCGTGACGACATCCGGCTTGATGTACTGCATCGTGTCGTAGATGGCCATTCCGGCTGTCACCGACCCGCCGGGCGAGTTGATGTACAGATAGATGTCGCGGTCCGGGTCCTCGGCCGCGAGCAGCAGCAACTGCGCACAGATCGCATTCGCATTGTCGTCGCGGACCTCGCCGCCCAGCCAAATGATGCGCTCCTTGAGCAGGCGCTGGTAGACCGAGTCCCCCAGTCCCAGCTGCGAGCCCTCGCTGGCAGCGCCGGTATCGTGCACGCTCACGCGTACCTCCTCGTCTCTTCGCGGGCCCACGCGGCCCCATTGATGTCAACCGTACCCGCTGAGCGCCCGCTCGTGCGCGCGCCGGGCCGCCTTTTCGCTGTCGGCACATGCACTGAACAGATGCCTCGACACATGCACTGAGGGGGCGAGGCTCGCGCCTCACCCCCTCAGTTGAGAGCTAGTCACTCGTCAGCGGGCATACCCGCCGCGGTTCACTCCTGCTCGTCGGCAACCTCGGTGATGATCTCCGCACCCTCTTCGGTGGCGGGATCGGTGCCGAAGAACTTGCTCAGGTCGACGTCGGCGCCGTTGGTGTCCTTCACGGTGACGACCTTCAGGGCCTCGATGAGGGCCTTGGAGCGACCCAGGTCGGCCACGACGTTGGCCATCTGCTGGGAGGAGGAGAACAGCTGGTTGATGTCGATGCCGAAGTTCTGCGACATCTGGATCGCGTAGTCGATCAGCTCCTGCTGGGAGACCTGCACGTCGAACTTCTTGGCCAGGGCCTCGGAAAGCAGCTCGGTGCGGATTTCCTTTTCGACAGCCTCGCGGGCTTCATTCTTGTCCTTGGGCTTGGCGTCCTCGCCGACGCGGTGCTCGACCTGGTGGTCGACTGCGGACTCGGGCAGGACGATCTCAACCTTGTCCAGGAGGAGGTCAATGAGGGCGTCGCGCGCGGCGAGGGCCTGCTGGGACTCCTTGGACTGGGCGGCCTGCTTCTTCAGGTCTTCCTTGAGCTCGTCGATGGTGTCGAACTCGGAGACCATCTGAGCGAAGTCGTCGTCAGCCTTGGGCAGCTCGCGCGCCTTCATGGCCTTGACGGTAATGGTCACCTCGGCCTCTTCACCCTCGTGGTCGCCGCCCTTCAGCTTGGAGGTGAAGGTGACCTCGTCGCCGGCCTTGGTGCCGCGCAGGGCGGTGTCCTGGCCGTCGAGCATGGAGCCGGAGCCAATCTCGTAGGAGACGTCGGAGGCAGAGTCAACCTGCTCGCCGTCGATGGTGGCGACCAGGTCGATGGTCGCGAAGTCGCCGGTCTTGGCCTTGCGGTTGATGGTCTTGAGGGTCGCGAAGCGGCCGCGCAGGTCCTCGAGTTCCTTCTCGACGTCCTCTTCGGTGACCTCGGTGGGCTCGACCTCAACGACGATCTTCTCGTCGATCTCGGGCAGCTCGAAGGCGGGGACGACGTCAACCTCGGCGGTAAAGACGAGCTGGCCACCCTGGGCGCCGGTCACGTTGGGGATCTCGGTGACGTCGACGGTGGGCTGAGCCATGGGGCGCAGGTCGCTCTCGTTGACGGCGTCGGAGTAGTAGCCGGGCAGGACCTGGTTAACGACCTGCTCGATGACGGCGGCGCGGCCGAAGCGCTGGTCGATGATGCGCGGAGGCACGTGGCCCTTACGGAAGCCGGGGATGTTGACCTGTCCGGCGATCTCCTTGTACGCCTTGTCCATTTCGGACTTCAGTTCCTCGTAGGGAACCTCAACGGTCAGACGAACCTTGGTGGGCTCGAGGGTTTCAACGGTGCTCTTCACGTGCGTACGCTCCGTAGTCTACGAATTCGGGAACGCCCATTTCGGGCGCATAACAACTCGCTTAGTGTACGCCACGACCCCGCTGATGTCCTCATTCGCGGGGCATTAGTGGGCACATCCACCCCTCTACGGGCGCTTCGAGTGCGCAACGCCACATGAGCATGCGCTCCTCTCCCCTCTTCGCGAGGCCGGGGCCGCCCACGCTCGCGGGTGCACTCAGGGGGCGATGTAGTGGGAGCGCCCTCCCACGACGGCGGCCAGGCGGGCGCGGGGCACGTCGGCGACGAGGCGCACGGCGGTGGTGATCTCGCGGTGGGTGGCTCGGGCTTCGGCGTCGTCTGTTGCGGTGAAGCGCGCGGTGACGCGTGGCTGGCCGGAGGCGATAGCGATGTCCCAGGATTCGAGCCGGGTGACGGAGCGTGCGGCGGCCTCGACTTCTTCCGGGGCCCGGCCGGGTGCCAGTGCCGTGACCGTCATGATGGTGCGATAGGACGGCATGGACTCCCCCGGGATCGTATGAAAAACCGCGGCGCTGTGGCCGCGGTTGGTCGGGGTGACAGGATTTGAACCTGCGACCCTCTGCTCCCAAAGCAGATGCGCTACCAAGCTGCGCTACACCCCGATGGACACGTTGTCCGCTGCACCATCATACGGGAGGGGCGTGTAAATGTCGCGCACGTGGACAATACCCGCTAGGATCTTCGTGTCCCCTTCGGGGGTACGCGGATGTAGCTCAATGGTAGAGCCTCTGCCTTCCAAGCAGATCACGCGGGTTCGATTCCCGTCATCCGCTCCAGCACTGGGAAAGCCCCGGGCCGAGTGGCCCGGGGCTTTCCCAGTGCTCGCACCCGACGTTGCTGCTAACTTGGGGGCGACTGCTTCTCACTGGCCATGCGACACACTGAGGCCTCACACACCTAGCACACGCGACTACGTCAACCTCCCATCGCGCCCATGTGCCCCTCGCCCACCTGTACTCAGCTTGATCACAAGCACAACCCGCCTGTGGGCAGCTAAACCGGCTCTTCTGAGTTGAGTGTGGGTGAGTGGGTGTTGAGCGGGGGTTGCAGGTATGGGTCGAGGTCCTTGCTGATGAGCGGACTTCTACCCCCGCTGTCGTCAAGGACCTCGACCCTACCCGGCCACAACACGCCCAACCCCGAACGCCACTCCCACCCCTCGATTATGAAGAGCCAGTAACGGTGGGCAATTGATAACTAGAAATTACGAGTTGCTCCCTTCCCAGTCGAACGTTCGAATCGTGATTAGATTCAAAATGACGGTAGCGACGATCAAAAAGACTAGAGACCACCACGAACATTGCTGCCCAAGATAGGCGTCCATGAGTGCTTGGTTAAGAATCGTAAGTGGATTAAACTCCGAAACTGTCTGCAGCCAGCCGGGGAATGATTCACGTGGGAGTGCTGCACCACTGCTGAAAAACATTAGAAAGAACATAGCAGCCGACACAACTTGGACACTTCGGACGGGCATTGCGAGGCCCCCTAAAAAGAGCCCGAGACTCATGGTGACATAAAGTGAAATAGTTGACACCACTAACAGCATCGGCCAGTTGGCATGTGGAGCCGGTCCGTAAACAACCAGGGTGACCACTGCCAATGCGACGATCGAGATTGCGACGACGACCGCCGCTGTGCAAAACTGCGCGATGAAGTATGCGCTGGATCGGACCGGTGACAGACGATACCGCTTCAGTACACCTTGACCCCGATTCTCTGCAATATGAATCGACATTCCCATGAGACCTACGTTTGCTGCGGTAACACCAATCATCGTCGCCATATAGGCATCGATGAAACGCCCGCCCGCTGGCAATTCTTCTGTGCCACCGATCGACCCTACGAACAGGAGTAGAATAAGTGGGAACGCCAGTGAGAAGAAAACCGCGAATGGCTCCCGAAGGAACAAAAGGGTTTCCACACGGAACAGCGCCCATGTTGATCGCCAACCGTTCATTTCTCCTCCTCAGCTGTCTGCGCTTCACGCGTCACGACGTCCCCCAGATTGGTGGGCCTCAACACTGCCGTGCGGCCACTGGGAATTTTCTGAACTGCCCGTTCGAGGGTCGACCGATCTCCGAACACCAGCAGAGCCCCCTCCGGGCTTAGCTGGGTATGTCCGGCGGCCTGCCATGGCGCTTGATCCGTGCCGCGGGGAAGCACGACGCACGCGTCGGCACCCAGTGTTGACATGAGGCTATCAACCGTGCCCTCACGGCGAACACGACCGCGTGCCATGATTAAGATGCGGTCCGCGAGGTCTGCCGCATGGTCAACCTCATGTAGTGTTGCCAACACCGTGAGGCCCCGGTCCCGGCGGTCCTTGAGCACAGCGACGAGCGCTGAGCGCGCCTCTGGGTCCAGCCCCGCCGTTGGTTCGTCGAGGAAGACGATTCGCGGGTCCCCCATGAAGGCCAGTACGAGGCTCACACGACGTTTCTGTCCACCGCTGAGCGTATCGAAGCGCTTGCCCGCGATCGTCTCAATCGTCATTGCTTGCATCAGGTCGGGGGGTGGACCATCAACGCCGTAAATGCTCGCGAAGAGGCTGAGTGCCTCACGAACCTTTATTCGTGGTGGCAGTTGTTCTTGCTGCATCTGAACGCCCACTCCTTCAGGTAGTGGGGAACCATAAGCGTGCACCTTACCACACAGAATAACGGTGCCAGCATCTGGTTTACGCAGCCCTTCAACGCACTCAAGAAAAGTAGTCTTTCCAGAGCCGTTGTGGCCTAGGATCGTCACGATCTCTCCCGTTGCCAGTGATAGATCAACCCCATCCACCGCCTTCGTTTCCCCATAGGTTTTACGAATACCTTGGGCTTCGAAAACGTTCATGCATTCCTCCTTATTCCAAGTAGGCTCGCCGTTTCGTCGCTGAATGACCGACGAATATGTTTTTCAGAGACTCCGCAATCACGCCAAATCCGCTGCTCTTCATCAAGTGCGTATCGCGGATGCATGCCAAGCCCTGGGGCTCCGCTTCCGCCAACGAGCCATGTAGAAGAGGCCACTAGACCAAGTACTGAGCGCAGCAGAGCCCATCCCTTAGCAAGGACTTCTCTATCGCACTTCGACAGCGGAACCATTCCCAAGTGCTTCATAGCCTCACGCTGCCCCATCGCCATCCCGCCTGGTGCTCGAAGCCGTAAAATACGCGCGTGATGCGGCATGATCCTTGACAGTTCAGCTAAGCCAGGAGCTGACGTCAGCGCAGCCAAGTCAGCCCGAACACGCGTGGATGCCATGAGAGGAGTCAGCGGGATACCCCACGCGATCAACTCTCGAGCGATGACCTCGTCTGCACCGCAGGGTAGCTCACCCAACTCCAGTAGACTGCGTTGGGCATTCGCTGGAGCACTGCCCACCTTATAACCGTGCCGTGCACCAATCGCAACAGCCACCTGGGGCCACAGTGGCGTCAGAAGCAAAGTACTTCTCCTCCACCTTGTCAAGGATCTGCAACATGTCACACCTCCTGTCATTACCAGGTTTCACAACAGCCTCATAGTATGTGACACGTCTCTCATGCGCAATCACTTTTCCGGAAACCATAGCCCGTGAATCGTGGCATCACTGCAAGGGAGTACCGAGGCTCTCCACTCATATACCTGAGAGGCTGTCATACTTGCCACCTTCTGAGCTCCACCTTCCATGCGAAGAGCAGCTGGCTCAATAGCCATCTTTACGCTCAGTCGCATAATATTTGTCGACAAAGCTTGAATATGCGCCTACGGAGATTGAGCAGCAGAATCCGAATCGAACGCGGCGTTGCAAGCTGAACGGTGAGCCGAACGTTTGACAGAGCTCCTACTGAGATGCCCCCGCACCCTTGCGATAGCGGTGCCATGAACACACCAATACGGATCTGCGCTCTACACACAGCACCCAGTCACTCCCCTCGCCCATCTATGAGCAGCTGAACCCACCTGGTGGAACGTGGGCACACCCGCCCAACTTCCACCAGGTGGGTTAACGCGCGCACAAACGGGCCCAGACAACACCACACACCCGACGTACATGTCAAGGTCCCTGGTCAACGAATACGACAAGACGGTTGAGCCCCCACACCCAACGTACATGACGAGGTCACGCGGGTTCAGCGCGCCAGGCAGCACCAAATCTCCAACAGGCCTCCAACAACCGGGAAAGCCCCGGGCCACTCGGCCCGGGGCTTTCTTGTCACATTCTCACGCTCACGCCCTCTCGGGGAACGTAGAGGTGTCGATGACGTAGCGGTAGCGCACGCGCGAGGCGACGACGTTGTTGTAGGCCTCGGTAATCTCCTCACCGGTGATCATTTCGACCTGCGGAATGACGCCATGCTCAGCGCAGAAGTCGAGCATCTCCTGGGTTTCGGCGATGCCGCCGATCTGGGAGCCCGCGAAGGACTTGCCGCCGTTAACGAAGGCGCGCAGCGGCAGGGAGACGGGCTCGGTAGGCAGGCCCACATCGACGAAGACGCCGTAGGGGCGCAGGGCGACCATATAGCCGGCGTAGTCCAGGCCGTCGGCGGACACGGTGCACAGGATCAGGTCGAAGGAGCCCCGCAGGGATTCAAGCACACCTTCCTCACTGGTGGCGTAGAAGTGGTCGGCGCCGAAGCGGCGGGCGTCGGCTTCCTTGGAGCGGCCGTGAGAGATGACGGAGACATCCGCCCCCATGGCCTTGGCGATCTGTACACCCACGTGTCCGAGGCCGCCCATGCCGAGGATGGCCACACGCGAGCCGGGGCCCACGTTGTAATGCTTGAGCGGCGAGTAGGTAGTGATACCGGCACACAGGAGCGGCGCGCAGGCTGCAAAATCCAGTTCGGACGGAATGTGGAGCGCGAAGTCCTCGCGCACGGTGAAGCCGCGCGAATAGCCGCCGGTCGTCGGGTTGCCGTCGGCGTCAGCGCGGTAGGTCCACAGGGTGCCGGGCGTCGAGGTGCACCACTGCTCGTAGCCGGATTCGCACATCTCGCAGGAGCCGCAGGAGCCGACCAGGCAGCCCACGCCCACGCGGTCCCCCACCTTGAACGTGGTGACGCCGGGGCCAACCTTCGCGACGATGCCAACAAATTCATGGCCGGGCACGAGGGGGTAGACAACGGGACCCCACTCGCCGCGGGCAGAGTGAATGTCGGAGTGGCAGATGCCCGCGTAGGCGACCTCGAAGTAGATCTCGCCCTCGCCAGGTTCGCGAATGTCGATCTGCAGGGGGTGGAACTGGGTGGTGGCATCGTCGCATCCGTAGGCGATCACGCTGGGCATGAGAACTCCTTTGTCCGGTCAATTGAGGATGCTACAAGCATACTGCAGAAACAAAAACCCCGGCGCGTGAGCGCCGGGGCAATGGGGTGGCTGACGGGACTCGAACCCGCGACGTCCTGGACCACAACCAGGTGCTCTACCAACTGAACTACAGCCACCATCGCGTCGCCGTGAAGGCAACGGGTAGAGTTTAGCACTACCCACCCGAGCTTGGAAACTCGAGCACCACCCTCACGGCGGTGGCGTGCATCACCAGTGGGCGCGAGCGGAGATCGCGTCGGCGAAATTACCGAGCGCGTGGGGGGTGGCCCCCAGGTACAGGTCCGCGTCCACGAGGGAGACCTCCATGACCAGGAAGGAGCCCTTGCCGTCGGGGACCAGGTCCACGCGGTTGAACAGGAACTGCTCATCGTGGCCCAGGCGCGAGCGCACGTAGCCGTGCAGGACGCGGCGAATCTCCTCGCCCCACTGCCACGCGACGGAGTCGGCGGCTTCGGCGGTCACCACGGCCTCGTGCATCTCCGGGTTGGTGACGGAGGCAGGGTGCAGGGCTGAGCGCTTCTCGACGGCGTGGGAGACCAGTCCGTTGAAGAAGACGAGCGAGATCTCGCCGTGCAGGTCGATTTCCTCAACGTAGCGCTGGATCATGACCGAGCGGCCGTCGCCGAGGAGCCCCTGAACCTGGCGCATGGCGGCCTGGCGCTGGCGCGTGTCCACGGTCGTGTAGCGGCCGATGTCGCGCACGCCGGAGGAGACCGCGGGCTTGACGACGAACTCACCGAAAGCCGGGAAGCGCGTGTGAATCTGGTGCTTGGAGAGCTTCTGCTCGGGCTCGAGCCAATTCGTGGGAATCGTCGGCATACCGAGAGCTGCCAGATCCCTCAGGTAGTGCTTATCCGTGTTCCAGTTGAGCACGTCCTTGGAGTTTTGCACGCGGGTCAGCTGACGGGTCCAGTCGAGGAAGGCCTGGCGGTCGGAGGCATAGTCGGACACGGAGCGCACGACGACCATGCCGGCCTCGGACCAGTCGACGTCGGGATCGTTCCATACCTTGATCTGGGGGTCGCAACCGCGCGACGCCAGCTCATCGAGCAGGCCCTCTTCGCCGGGGAATAGGTGGGGCATGGACGAGCAGGTCACCAGCGTGACTTTGGGGTGAGCCGTCATAGTTATCTTTCTATCGTGGGGTGAAGGAATTAACGAGGCGGTGGCTGGGAACTCACCGCAGGCCGAGCGGGCGCTGCGCGGCCTCGGTGAGAAGTTCGCTGAGCAGGTCCGGGTAGGACAGGCCTGCGGCGGCCCACATCTGCGGGTACATCGAGATGGGGGTGAAACCGGGCATCGTGTTCACTTCGTTGATGATGACGGTGTCGGTGGCCTCGTCGAGGAAGAAGTCGACGCGCGCCAGGCCCTCGCATTCGAGCGCATCGAAGGCACACCACGCGGTTTCACGGATGCGATCGGCGTACTCGTCAGACACGTTCGCCGGGCAGGACAGGCCCACCACGTCGTCGACGTACTTGTGTTCGTAGTCGTAGAACTCGCCCTCGGGGATGACGATTTCGCCCAGGGGCGCGGTGCCGCTGCGCCAGTCGGAGCGTGATCCGAGGACACCGCACTCGACCTCGCGGCCGGAGATAGAGGCCTCAACAATGATGCGCGGGTCGTGGTTCGCGGCCTCCTTGATGGCCACGGGCAGGTCCTCGC
>ERZ772968.1385-NODE-1385-length-11289-cov-16.319477_pt1 | contig 11289 bp, 9 predicted proteins | sample MGYA00580674_ERZ772968 | MGnify/ENA primary metagenome ERZ772968 (study PRJEB29015, sample SAMEA2737940) | human oral metagenome | biome: human oral; feature: human-associated habitat; material: dental | place: China | collected 2138 ...
GACAACGTGCTCGTGCGGAAGATCTCGGGCATCGAGACGGCGGGCAGCTTGAACCTCCTTTTCAGTGACAAGACGGGCACGATCACGAAGGGACAGCTCGAAGCCGTCGCTTTCGTCGATGGTGCAGGCACGCAGTATGCCGCTTACAGCGAGCTGGGCGCGGGACTCAAGAAACTCGTGAACCTCAGCGTGCGCTACAATACGAGCGCCGTCATCAACGGCAGGGAGGTCGTCGGCGGCAATGCGACGGAGCGCGCGATCTTCGGCTTCGTCGCGGCAGACAGCGCGGAGATGGACGAGAAGGTCAAGAACGCCGTGCCGTTTAACAGCAAGAACAAGTATTCTTTGTCCGAGGTCGCAGGCGAGTACAGCGTGACCTTGGCGAAGGGCGCACCCGAGAAGATCCTCGCGCTCTGCGACTCGTATTACGATGCGAACGGCGAGAAGAAGCCGCTGACGAATAGGGCGGCGATCACGGACTGCATCGACGCTCTTGCGGCGCGTGCCATCCGCGTGCTGGCGCTCGCCGTCTACGAGGGTGCGATTCCTGCGGACGGCACGCTTCCTGCGAGCGGTCTCGTCTTCGTCGGCGCAGTCGGCATCCGTGACGAGGTACGTCCCGAGTCCGTCGAGGCGATCCGCCGCGTGCACAGTGCGGGCGTGCAGGTCGTCATGATCACGGGCGACCGCCAGGACACGGCGAGCGCCATCGCGAGGGAAGCGGGTCTTCTCTCGCGCGATGACGATGTCGCGATGACGAGTGACGAGCTTGCCGCGCTCGACGATGCGGCGGTCAAGGAGCTTCTGCCGCGCCTTCGCGTCGTGGCGCGTGCGCTTCCGACCGACAAGAGCCGCCTCGTGCGCCTCGCGCAGGAGATGAACCTCGTCGTCGGCATGACGGGCGACGGCGTCAACGACTCGCCCGCCTTGAAGCAGGCGGACGTCGGCTTCGCCATGGGAAGCGGCACGGAAGTCGCGAAGGAGGCGAGCGACATCGTCATCCTCGACGACAACTTCAAGTCGCTCGCGCGTGCGATCCTCTACGGGCGCACGATTTACAACAGCATAAGGAAGTTCATCGTGTTCCAGCTGACGATCAACGTCGCGGCTGTCATGATTTCTTTCGCTGCGCCCCTTCTCGGCATGGAGACGCCGCTTTCCATCACGCAGTTCCTCTGGATCAACCTCGTCATGGATACGCTCGCGGCGCTCGCCTTCGGCGGCGAGCCGGCTCTGCGCCGCTTCATGGACGAGAAGCCCAAGCAGCGCGATGAAAGCATCATCAGCAAGTACATGGTGTCTTCCATCGGCGTCGGCTCTCTTTGGTGCTTCGCGCTGAGCCTCTACTTCCTCATGAGCGGCGCGGCGCACGCATACTTCCGCCCCGACGAGGCGAATCACTACCTGTTGACGGGCTACTTCGCGTTCTTCATCTTCATGGCGGTGTTCAATGCGTTCAACGCACGCACCGACTCGAAGAATCTCTTTGACAATATCTCGCACAATCCGGGCTTCCTGCGCGTCATGGGTCTGATCGTCGTGATCCAGGTCGCCATGACGTACCTCGGCGGCGAGATCCTGCATTGCTATGGCCTGACGCTCACGGAGTGGGCGTTCGTGCTCGGCATGGCGGTGACGATCGTGCCGATCGATCTGCTGCGCAAGATGGTCGCAGGCAAGGCGTAATTCAATATTTGCAAGGCGGCGTCGGTGGAGAGCATCGACGCCGCCGCTCTATACTCTACGGGAGGGAAAAGCATGGGTATGAACATCAGCAAGGGACAGAAAGCCGATCTGACGAAGAACAACGCGGGGCTTCGGAGCGTGCTCGTCGGCATGGGCTGGCAGGCGAATTCTGCCATCGACCTCGACACGGCGGCGTTTTTGCTCGGCGCGGGGGGAAAAGTCGCGGGCGATGCGGACTTCGTGTTCTACGGCAACGCGCGTCATGCGTCGGGTGCGGTCGAGCATATCGCTGCGCCTTCGGGCGGCGACAAGCAGCAGGTGCGCGTCGATCTCGCCGCCGTTCCCGCGTCGGTCGAAAAAATCGCCGTGACGGCGACGATCTACGATGCGGACGCCAGGCGGCAGAATTTCTCCCAGGTCGCGGGCGCGTACATTCGCGTCCTCGATGCGGCGAGCGGCGCGGAGCTTCTGCGCTACGATCTCGGGCAGGGCTTCTCCGTGGAGACGGCGATCGTCGTCGGCGAGCTGTACCGCTACAAGGGCGAGTGGAAGTTCAATGCCGTCGGCGCGGGATTCAGCGGCGGCTTGGAGGCGCTGTGCAAAAACTTCGGCGTCGAGGTCGGCGAGGGGCAGGGAGCCGCGCCCGCCGCACCACCCGCACCGCCCGCGCCGCCGACTGCACAGCCGCGTCCCGCCGCACCGCCGGCACCTACGGCATCGCCCGCGCCCGCCGCGCCGCCCGCACAGCGTCCGCCACTGAATCTCGGCAGGTCTGGCGCTGCGCCCGCCCCTGCGCCGCACCAGCCGCTGAATCTCGGCAGACCCGGCGACGCACCGCCTGTGCCGCCTGTACCGACTGCCGCGCCACCCGTGCAGCCACCGACTGCGCCGAAGAAGGTCGAGCTCAAGAAGGGGCAGAAGGTCAGCCTCGTCAAGGGCGGCGGCGGACTCGGCGAGATCTCCATCAACCTCAACTGGCATCAGCAGCCGCAGACGAAGAAGCAGGGGCTTCTCGCCTCCATTTTCGGCGGCGGGGGAGGAGCGGGCGGCATCGACCTCGATCTCGGCTGCCTCTACGAGCTGCAGGACGGCGAGATCGGCTGCGTGCAGGCGCTCGGCAATGACTTCGGCAGCCTTTCGCGCCGCCCCTGGATCGCGCTCGACGGCGACGACCGCACGGGCAGCAACGCGGCCGGCGAGACGCTTCGCGTCAACGGCAAGATGGCATCGAAGATCAAGCGCATCCTCGTCTACACGTTCATCTACGAGGGCGTCGCCAACTGGCAGCAGGCGGACGGCGTCGTGACCGTCAAGTGCCCGGGCAGCCCCGACATCATCGTGCGCATGGACGAGTACGGCTCATCGAAGGCGATGTGCGCGATCGCCATGCTCGAAAACATCAACGACACCTTCAGCGTCGAGAAGCTCGTGCACTTTTTCAGCGGACACAAGAGCATGGACAAAGCGTATCACTGGGGCCTGCGCTGGGAGCCGGGCAGCAAGGACTGAGTGTGCGGCATTTCGCTGCGGGCAGCCGCTTTGCTTCGACGGAAGGCGATGGGTGTATGAAAGAAATTTTCATCAAAGCCATGAAGGGAAAAGGCGGCGGCGGGGCGAATTCTTCTAAATAAGGGAAACTATTTTCATGGAGCGGTGCTCGCAGGGCGGCTGCTCCGCAGGAGATATTCTTATCGCAAGGAGAAATCGAGGAGGCAGGACTATGGGCGTAAATCTGCAAAAAGGACAGAAGGTAAACTTGAAGAAGTCGGACGGTCAGGCGCTCTCGCGCATCCGCATCGGACTCGGCTGGGATCCCGTCGAGCAGAAGAAAGGCGGGCTTTTCGGCTCGATCTTCGGCGGCTCTGCGCCCGACATCGACTGCGATGCGAGCGTGATCGTCTGCAAGGGCGGCCGCCTCTCGGGGAAGAAGGACGTCGTCTACTTCGGCAACCTCAAGCATCCGTCTGGTGCGATCGTCCATACGGGCGACAACCTCACGGGAGAGGGCGAGGGCGACGATGAGCAGATCCTCGTCGACTTGACGGCTGTGCCCCAAGACTATGACAAGCTCGTCTTCGTCGTCAACATCTACGACTGCGAGTCGAGAAAGCAGGACTTCGGCATGATCGCGAACGCCTTCATCCGTATATGCGACGAGCGAACGGGCGAGGAGTTCTGCCGCTACAACCTCTCGGAGAGCTACGCGGGCATGACGGCGATGATCTTCGGCGAGATCTACCGCTATAACGGCGAGTGGAAGTTCAATGCCATCGGGCAGGGCACGAAGGACAAGGGACTGAACGAGCTGGCGCGGCGCTATCAGTAAGACATCATGCCCTTGCGGCTTGATATAGGGAACGGTTCGTTTGTTCCCATGAGGCGGCACGATATGTGCCTTGGCTGGGAAATCGCCGGATATGCCGCGCTTTTCAGCGGTGCGGCTGCAGGCGGCTTCCGCATGTACGCATAAGGAGGAATCTTCATGGCAATCAGTTTGAAAAAGGGACAGAAAGTTGATCTGACGAAGGGCAATCCGGGTCTCTCGAAGCTCCTGATCGGCCTCGGCTGGGACACGAACAAGTACGACGGCGGCTCCGACTTCGACCTCGACGCCTCGGCGTTCCTTCTCGGGCCGAACGAGAAGGTCACGAGCGATGCGGATTTCGTTTTCTACGGCAACCTCAAGCACGCGTCGGGCGCCGTCGAGCATACGGGCGACAACCTCACGGGCGAGGGCGAGGGCGACGACGAGCAGATCAAGGTCGATCTCTCGAAGGTGCCGGCTTCCATCGACAAGATCGATTTCACGGTCACGATCTACGAGGCCGATGAGCGCAAGCAGAACTTCGGCCAGGTGTCGAACGCCTTCATCCGCGTCGTCAACGAGGCGACGGGCGAGGAACTCATTCGCTTCGACCTCGGCGAGGACTTCTCCATCGAGACGGCGGTCGTCGTCGGCAGGCTCTACCGCCAGGGTGCGGAGTGGAAATTCAACGCCATCGGTGCGGGCTACAGCGGCGGCCTCGGCGCACTCGGCAAGGCTTACGGCGTCAACGTATAAGCACATTCTTTTGTTGGGCAAGCCTTCCCTCGGGGGAAGGCGAGAGAAGGGGGCTGTGCATAAGTCTCTCGGACTCGTGCACAGCTTCTTCCATCGAAAGGGGTGCGATGATGGAATACAAGATCTTATATCCTGAGGCTTTTCCCGTGGTCGAGTGCTCGCTGCGTCACGGCGAGGCGATCAAGGCGGAATCCGATGCGATGATCGCGATGGATGCGACGGTCGACGTCGAGGGCAAGATGGAGGGCGGCGTGCTCGGCGGCATCATGCGCCGCGTCTTCACGGGCGAGAGCTTCTTCCTGCAGCGTCTCGTCGCCTCGCGCGGCGCGGGCAAGGTGCTCTTCGGGCATCCTTTGCCCGGCGGCATCATGGACGTCGCCTTGGACGGCTCCTACGGCATGATCGTGCAGAAGGGCGGCTTCCTCGCGGCGGAGGAGACGGTCAACATCGACTCGAAGATGCAGGGACTCATGCAGGGCTTCTTCTCGCAGGAGGGCTTCTTCCTCTTGAAGCTCACGGGCACGGGCATCGCCTTCTTGAGCAGCTACGGCGTCATTCACGTGCTGAACCTCGAAGCGGGCGAGGAGGTCATCGTGGACAATGGCCACCTCGTCGCATGGCCCGATTACATGAACTACAAGATCGAAAAGGCGTCGAACGGCTGGATTTCGAGCGTCATGTCGGGCGAATGCCTCGTGTGCCGCTTCCGCGGGCCCGGTCCCGTGCTCATCCAGACGAGGAATCCGTCGGGCTTCGAGACGTGGATTCAGGAGATCGTGAGAAAGGGAGGAAAATGACATGGCGGTGAATCTTTCCAAGGGACAGCGCGTGAGCCTCGACAAGGGCATGACGATGGCGCTCGTCGGCCTCGGCTGGGACGTCAACCAGTACGACGGCGGCGCGGACTTCGACCTCGACGCCTCGGCGTTCCTCTTGGGCGCGAACGGCAAGGTGCGAAAGGACGAGGACTTCATCTTCTACGGCAACCTCGACAGCCCGGACGGCTCGGTGCATCATACGGGCGACAACCTCACGGGCGAGGGCGAGGGCGACGACGAGGTTCTGACGATCGACTTTACGAAAGTGCCGGCGGACGTCGACAAGATCGCCATCACCGTGACGATTTACGAGGCGCAGGTGCGCAAGCAGAACTTCGGACAGGTGTCGAACGCCTACGTGCGCGTCGCGCGCATGGCGAACGCGCAGGATATGCAGGGCACGGAGGTTCTGCGCTTCGATCTCATGGAGGAGTTCTCCGTCGAGACGGCGCTCGTCGTCTGCGAGATCTATCGGCACAACGGCGAATGGAAGTTCAACGCGGTCGGCGCGGGCTATCAGGGCGGCTTGGAAGCCCTTTGCCGCGCGTACGGCGTGAATGTCTGACAAAGCACTGGAAAAAAACGGGAGGCCTTGCGCCTCCCGTTTTTGGGGTTTTCTTTTCGGCAATTTCCGGGCGCGGCTCTGAAGTGGAGTTCCGAGCCGCGTGCGGGAGTCTGCCGAAATCCGACGCAGGAGGCGGATGCGATGGAAAGGGAACAGGCGAGGGGCGAAAGTGCAATGGGCACGGCGGGCGGCTCCTTGGCGGCGCTGCCGAAGTTCATCGACCTCGGCGCGTTCGCGCCCGAGTGCGAGAACAGCTTCGCCGTCGCCGCATCGCCTGAGGCGGAGGTGCGCGTGACGGCGGAGATCGCGGATGCACGCGTTTCTCCCGAGGTCTTGCCGGCGGGGGCGGGCGGCTTCCTTCTGACGCTTCCCGCGATGCGCGCCGGCTCGGTCGTCTACGGCGCTCTCAGCATGCGCTCGGCGAGCGAGGAGCGGCGCATATTCATCGCGGGCGAGGCGCGTGCGGGTGCGCCGGAAAGACGCGCGAGAAGCCCCGAGCCGCCGCTTCCTCAGCTCGTGCGCGGCGAGCGGCTGCGGCTTGCAGGAAGCGAGAAGCTCGCTTTCCGCTACGAGGACGAGGGGCGCGAGCCGGGCGTCGAGGTCGACGCCTACGTGTTCCGCCTCTATGCGGGCGGGCGCGTACATGGCGATGAGGATTTGATCTTCTTCGGCAACGCACGCGCGGACGATGACAGCATCGAAGTGGAGACGGCGAGTGACGTCGGTGCGAGTGTCGACGTCGCCAAGGTCGGTGCGGCCGTCGAGCGCCTCGTCCTGTGCTTCTCGGTCTACGATGACGGCACGGGCAGGGATTTCTCGCATGTGCGTGCGCCGCGCCTGACGCTCGCGGAGGACGGCGTGCCGAAGTACAGCTTTCATCTCGACGGCCTGCGGCGTGAGAAGACGGTGAACGCGGCGGAGATTTACCGCCATCGCGGCGCATGGAAGCTCAAGCTCGTCGGCGCGGGCTACGAGGCGGGACTCGCGAAGCTCTGCGAGGACTACGGACTCAGCGTGGAATAGAGAGGGGCACGGGAAGCCGTGCTTCCTGAAGATGGAGGTTTTGCCATAGTGGATGTTTGTTCGTGTGACTTATCCCGAAGGGAAGATAGGGAAATCTTGCAGTACAAGGTGGGCGGGCTTCTCTACATGCCCGCCTACCAAGAGAACATCGTGGAGAAGATTCGTCGGCAGAAAAATGAGCATCTGACGGCCATCTGCTTCTGTCTGGAGGACGCGATCGGCGATATGGCGGTCGCCGATGCCGAGCGAGTCCTGCGCACGAATCTCGCGGCGCTCAAGGAGGCCTGCAAAGAGGAGCGGCGCGAAATGCCGCTGCTCTTCGTGCGCGTGCGCACCGCCGATCACATGGAGCATTTTCTCGACTTCGTGGGCGCGGCGGGCGACATTCTGACAGGCTACGTCCTGCCCAAGGTGAATCTCGGCAATGTCGAAGCCTACATGGAGCTGATGCGATCGGTCAATGACGGCGCGGCGAAGAAGCGCTACCTCATGCCCGTCCTCGAAAGTCCTTCCATCGCCGACATCAAGAGCCGCGCCGCCGTCCTCGGCGAGCTCAAGGCGATCTTCGACGCACACAGGGAATACGTGCTGAACATCCGCGTCGGCGGCAACGATTTCAGCAATCTCTACGGCGTGCGCCGCTCGATCGCGCACACGATCTACGAGGTCGGCGTCGTGCGCGACATCCTCATCGACATTCTGAACATCTTCGCGCGTGACTACATCGTCTCCGGCCCTGTCTGGAACTACTTCGGCGACGACCCTGCGGGCGCGTGGGCGGCGGGACTCAAGAGGGAGCTGGAACTCGACCGCTTGAGCGGCTTCATCGGTAAGACGGTCATCCACCCCGCGCAGCTTCCTTTCGTCTTCGAGAGCCTGAAGGCAGAGCGTGCCGACTACGAGGACGCGAAGATGATCGCCAATTGGCAGGACGGGAAGGCGGGCGTGAAGAAGAGCTGGGACGGCACGCGCATGAACGAGGTCAAGACGCATGCCAAGTGGGCAAAGCGCGTGCTGACGCTCGCAGAAATCTACGGCGTCAAGGATGATGGGGCGGCAGTCGCCGCCGAGAGCAAAAGGTAAGGGGAAGTCTTTATGCGTATATGGTTCAACCAATGGTTCAGCACGGCCTACCATCTGATCGAGCTGATGCGGGCGGGATCGCCCGGAAAGTTCACGTTCGTCGGCTCAAGCGCCAATCCCAATGCACTCTATCGTCTCGTTTCCGACGAGTGGTACACGGAGCCTGCGCTTCCCGTCTCCGAAGAGTATGTGGAGTATTGCCTGGAATTCTGCAAGGCGCATCATATCGACGTCTTCTTCCCGCGCCGCGCCCTGACGCTGCTCTCGCGCTATCGTGAGGAATTTCTCGCGGCGGGCACGAAGCTCGCCGTCGGCAGCGATTACAAGATCATGCGGCTCCTCGACGACAAGGCGGCGACGTACGCCTTCTTCGAGGCGCGTGACGCCTCCCTCGTGCCCGCGCATCTCATCGCCGGCACGTACGAGGAATTCTGCGCCGCCTACGAGACGCTGCGGCCGCACTGCGGGCGCGTCTGCTACAAGCTCACGAGGGACGAGGGAGCCGAGACCTTCCGCGTCATCGACGATACGCTTCTGCGCTCGGGCGACGTGCGCCGCAAGCCCGGCATGAAGCTCACGTGGGACATGGCGCGCACGGTTGTCCGGGGCTACGACTTTTCCGTGCCCTTCATGCTCATGCCGTACCTCGAAGGGCAGGAGATCAGCGTCGACTGCCTGCGGACGCCCGGCGAGGAGATCATCATCCCGCGCTTCAAGACGAACCACCGCTATTCGGAAGTCCGTTTCGATGAGGAGATCGTCGAGAAATGCCGCACGATGATGAACCTCCTGCAGATCGATGTGCCGATCAACATCCAGTTCAAGGGCGACGGAGAGAAGTACTGCCTGTTGGAAATCAATCCGCGCATGTCGGGCGGCCTGCAGCTCTCGTGCCTCGCGACGGGCATCAACGTGCCCGATATTGCCGTCCATCAGCTTCTCGGCGAGGAAAAGCCGTGGCAGTACCCCGATCGCCAAAAGGTCTATCGCGTGGCGAATCTTGAGACGCCGAAGCGGCTCAAGGCGTGAGGCGGGCGCGATGAAGTACACGGCAGACGCGGTGCTGCGCGTGGCGAGGCGGCACAGGAATGAAAAGCGCGGCTATCTGCTCGTCAATCCGCTGCAGGGAAAGCACATGCCCGTCGCACCGCACGAAGCGCTCGACCTCATGGAAGCGCTCGGCGAGAAGGTCAAGGCAGCCGCGCCGGCGGCAAGGATCGTCATCGGCTTCGCCGAGACGGCGACCGCCATCGGCGCCGTCGTCGCGAAGTCGCTCGCAGATTCGTGCCTCTACGTGCAGACGACGCGCGAGGAATTGCCGTCCGGCGTGCGCACGATCGAGTTTTTGGAGGAGCACAGCCATGCGCCCGAGCAGCGACTCGCCGTCGATGCGCTCGAAGCGCAGCTCGCTGAGACGGATACGGTCGTCTTCGTCGACGACGAGATCTCGACGGGCAGGACGCTCTCTAACATCGTCGAGCAGATGAAGGAGAAGCTGCCCGCGCTCGGGGAGAAGAGACTCGTCGCGGCGTCCGTCCTGAACCGCTTGACGGCGTCCGATCGCGAGCGGCTCTTGGCGTGCGGCGTCGAGTGCGTCGCGCTCGTAGAGCTTGCGCCCGAAGACTACGAGGCGCGCGCGGCGGCTTTTCAAACGTGCGGGGCGGCGGACTGCTGCGTGCCGTCGCGGCGTTACCCCTACCGCACGCTTGCGCTCGGCGAGTACGCGACGCCGCGCACGGGCGTCGCGATCGGCGACTATACGATCCTCTGGCAGGGCGCCGGACTCGTCCTCGCCGAGCGCATCGCTTGGGCGAAGCACGAGTCGATCCTCGTGCTCGGCACGGAGGAATGTATGCTGCCGGGCCTTATGGTCGGCAGGGTCTTGGAACGGAAGGGCTGGCAGAACGTCTTCTTCCATGCGACGACGCGAAGCCCCATCGGCATCTCGGAGGAAGCGGGCTATCCCATCGAAGCGGGCTGGCAGGTCAAGAGCTTCTACGGCGATGAGCGCGCGACGTACATCTACAACTTGCGGCCCTATCACCATGCCGTCATCGTCTCGGACACGGCGCACGAGGCGCATGAGGCGGTCGAGAGTATCGCCCGCGCCCTGCGCGAGAGCGGCTGCACGGACATCGTCTATCTGATGAGCCGCGACGAATGACGAGGAAGGAGCGGGCGATGTTCAGTACATACAAGAAGGACGACGTGACGATCCTTTTGAAAGACATCACGGGAAAGCTCGACCCTCTGCCGACGGCAGAGAGGGAAAAGCTCATTCAGTCGGGCAGGCATTATTCGGAGATGCTGCCCTTGGAATACGAGCCGTCGGAAAAGTACTTGAAGGCGTACTTCGATGCGCTCTCGCGCTACGCCGAGATCACAGCTCATGCGGCGGCGAGTCTCGCCGAGAAGATTTACGAGGAGAAGGGCGCATCCGCCGCGCTCGTCTCGCTCGCCCGCGCGGGCACGCCCATCGGCATTCTGCTCAAGCGCTATATCAAGAGGCGCTTTGGCGCGGACGTCGCACACTACACGATTTCCATCATTCGCGGCAGGGGCATCGACAAGAACGCCATGGCGTACATCCTCGCGCGTCACGCGCCCGAGGCTCTGCAGTTCGTCGACGGCTGGACGGGCAAGGGCGCGATCGCGCGCGAGCTCGCAAACGACGCGGCAGAGTTTCGCGGCGTGAGCGCGGGGCTTGCCGTCCTCTCCGATCCCGCCTATGTGGCGGAGAAATGCGGCACGCACGAGGACTTCCTCATCGCGAGTTCGTGCCTGAACTCGACGGTGTCGGGGCTTCTGAGCCGCACGGTGCTGCGTGATGATTTGATCGGCGAGGCGGACTTTCACGGCGCGGCCTTTTACGAAGAACTGCGCGAGAAGGATCTGACGTATGACTTCATCGAGGCGGTGGAAAGGCGCTTCCCCGAGGAAGCGCCGCCCGTGCGGGAGGAGGGCGCGGCGCATCGGTCGGGGCTTGCCGAGGTCGAGCGCATCGCGGGCGATTTCGGCATTCGCGACATCAACCTCGTGAAGCCCGGCATCGG
>ERZ772968.1389-NODE-1389-length-11282-cov-12.564087_pt1 | contig 11282 bp, 6 predicted proteins | sample MGYA00580674_ERZ772968 | MGnify/ENA primary metagenome ERZ772968 (study PRJEB29015, sample SAMEA2737940) | human oral metagenome | biome: human oral; feature: human-associated habitat; material: dental | place: China | collected 2138 ...
GTTGCCCTTGTTGGCGTCGCCACCAGTCGTGCTGTTTTGCGGGGTGTCGGCTTTGTGCTCGCCGCCATCGGTGCTGTGCTCGCCACCTTTCTGCGGATTCTCATCCGTGTCGGAGGCCGGAGCCGCCGGGTGCTTGACGGCGGCCGATTCGGTCACGGTCAGGGTCTTTTCTTCGGCGCCTTCCACGTTGGCAGCACCGACGTCGCCGCTCTGCACGGCCACGTAGGTGATCTTGCCACCCATGCTCTGGTCGCCGTTCCAGACCAGCTTGTCGAATTCGGACTTGTGGATGATCTGGTTGTTCTCGACCGGTCTGCCGTGCAGCATCAGCGGGGACTTGTAGTTCTCGATCTCGATGACGAAGTGGCGGAGCTTTTCGCCGGAGAAATCGTAGGCCTTGTAGCCGGCGGGCTGGTCTTTGGCATTGCCGTTGCGGATGATGGCGTCAGCGTTGGCGACGGCACCCTGGGTAGCGTCCTTGCCCAGCCAGGCACCGTTGTCGGCCAGCTGCTTGTTCAGTTGATCTTGCAGCGCTTCCTTCTCGCTTCCTTCGGCTTTTGCATTGACTTCCTTCTCGCCGTCATACTCGCCCAGCTTGCCGAACAGATTCTGGCCAATGAACTTGGCTTCGTCGGCGCTGTCGATGCTCAGCAGCTTGCCACCGCGTGCCTTGGCCATTTCCTCGGCTTCAGCGCGCGAGATGGGCTTGCCGGCGTCGATGACCTCGTAGGCGGTGATGGAGGTGGTCTTGGCGGGAGCGGGGGCATCCGGGGCCTTGCCGGTAGCCTTGCTGGTGGTCTCGACCTCGCGGTAGATGCGCGTGCCAGCCTCACCTTCGGACGTGTCGACATTGACGATCTTGATGAACAAGACGTTCTTGCCGTCGCCAGCCGCCTTCTCGAATGCGGAGGCGACGTTGGTCAGCTGGGTCTCGCCGGTGGTGGCAACCTGCGGTGCCTCAGGCGTGCCCTGGGCCGTGGCCGGCAGTTCCTGCTTGGCAGGCTGATGGTCGCTGTTCTGGTTGTCCTGACCGTTCTGGTCAGCTTGCGGGACGTCGTTGCCAGGCTTGACCGCAGCACCGCCCGGTGCCGGCTTGTCCTGGGCGCCCGAGTTGGCCGGTGCGGTCATCGGGTGCTTGACGTCAGGCGATTCGGTCACCACCATCGAGTGCTCCAGGGAGCCGGGGACGGGCTTGGCCGTGTCGGCATCATCGCTGTCGACCGCCTGGTAGGTGACTTCACCGACCTTGCTCTGGTCAGCATTCCAGGCCAGCTTGCCGGCGTCGGCCTTGTTGATGATCTGACCGTCGACCACAGGCTTGCCGTTCAGCAGAAGCGGCGACTGGTAGTTTTCGTATTCGATGACGAAATGGGAGAGGGGCGTTTCCTTGGCGTCGATTGCGGACACCGAAAAGTCCTGGACCGTACTACCCGTGCGGATCAGGGCGTTGGCATCGGTATCCACCTTGCTGCTCATCCAGGCAGCGGCACTGTTGTTGCCTTCTTTCTGGTGGCCAATCTGGCCGATGAGGTTCTTGTACAGCCAGGTTTTTTCGTCAGCAGTGTCGATGCTCAGAAGCTTGCCACCCAGCTTTGTGGCCATCGCCTGGGCTTCAGCCAGGGTGATGGGCTTGCCAGCGTCGATGACTTCGTAGGCATGGTTGTGGTCATAATCGATGACGCGGGCGTCGGCGATCTTGGTGCTCTCGGTAGCGTAGACGCGGCTGATCTTGATGAACTCGGCTTTGCCGCCATTGGCACCGGCGGTATCAAAGAGGTCTGCAAACTTGGTCAGGTTGGTGACGCCATCAGCGGCAACCTTCGCTGCTTCAGCCGTGCCACCAGCCGTGGCGGGTTTGGAGAGGTCTTCGACCGGGGTGGGGTCAACCTTGGGCTGTTCGGCCGGTTTTTGCTCGGCCTGCTTGGCAGGTTCTTCCTTGGCCGGTTCGGCGGGTTTGGCGTCCTGGGCAGGCTGGGTGCCTTCGGCCGGCATGGTGTCCTGAGCAGGCTGCTCGACGGCCGGGGTAGCAGGCTTCTGGCTGCCCTGGTTCTGAGCGGCTTGCTGGGTGTTGTTCTGGGCGATCGGCTGGCTGCTGGAACCACCGCTGCTGCCACCGCCGGCTGCGGCGGCCACGGCAACAACGCCCACCACGCCGGCACCAATGGCCAGCGGGCTGATGGCGGCGGCGGTACCGGCGGCGCCTGCGGCACCGGCTTCGGCAACCGCAGCTTCGCCGCTCACGGCACCCAGCGAGCCTTCGGCAGCGGCTGCGTCGGCGGTGGCCACGCTACCTTCGGCGGCGGTCTCTGCCACCACTTCCTTCACGGCTTCGGCCTGTTTGGCCTGGGCCATCTTGTCCAGCTCGGCCTTGTCGGCTGCCTGCTTGGCCATCTTGGCGGCGTCAGCGGCGGGTGCCTGAGCGGCCTGACGTGCAGCGGCGCTGCCTTGGGTGGGCTGGGGTTTTGTCGTGCGGTTCTGAGTTGCCATATCGATCTACGAACGTTGAAAGTCTCACGATGAACGTTGGCCGCGGCAGTTGCCTGGAAGGTCATGCGACCCGGCCTGGAGCAAGCGCGCGAAGGCGGTGGGACAACCGTGGGCCCGTTCAGTTCTGGAAAGGGGGTGGTTGCCAGATGTCACAAGGTGCGCTTTGTCTCATCTTGGCAAGGTCTTGAGGGCACCGCTTGGCTTTGGGTTCGAGCGGTCGATTGGGGCTGCCCGGCGTGAAACCGGGGGTGTCTGTCCCCAGTCACGCCTGCCGTTCGTGTCCTGATTTCGTCCGTTCGTTCGCAGGCTTATGGATAGGGCGAGGAGACGGACGAAAGGTCGATGTCCGTGATCTGGCGGGGAAGAGGTGACGTGATCGTCACTCAAATGAAAGCGGAATGGCCGCATGCACAAGACGACCATTCCGCCAGAGGTCCTTCCTGTTTCTGTGAAGGCGTACGGCCTTCAGCGGGAAGGTGCTGCCGGGTCGCAACCCATATGCCCGGCAGCATGACTGCAAGATACGTGCGCGTTGCGCACCTGCATCAGACCATCGGCACCTCCTGCAGCGGGTCGATCAGGTTCGACACCAGGCTGTTGCTGGGGGCGTAGCTGATGTGGCCGTTGTCTGCAGCCAACGGGGCTTCACCAAAGAGTTCTTCGTGGCTCAGCAGGTCCTTGACCTGCAGGGGCAGGGCTTTCGGACCGGATTCGGAATGCTGGCCAGAAGTTTCGTCATGCGACTCGTTGTTCTGCTGCGACTCCGTGCTTTCCGGTGCGGAGGGCTGAGACACCTTGCCTTCTTGCTGCTGCGGGGCAGGGGATTGCGGCGGCTGGCCGCTGTTTTCCTGCGGGGCGGCTTCGGTGATCTTCACCTCGCGCGACACGGGGTTTGCCGCATCGGCGCCCTGCACGTTGTTGCCCTGTTCATCCACCGGCACGAACTTGAAGGAGGCCTTGCCCTCGAACTGGCTGGCGTCCAGGTAGACGCGGTCGAAATCTTCCATGCGAATGACATCGTCCTTGGCGATGGTGCGTGCCAGGCCGTCATTGCCGACTTTCAGCACCGGGCCGTCATTGCCATCGGCTCCATGGATGTAGAGGACGCGCACACCGGCAGGCGTCACGCCATCGGCACCCTTGAAGAGAGCCGCATCCAGGTGATGGTTGGCGTCATGGGCGACGCTCACTTCCTTGGCATCGCTGCCGTAGTTGGGCAGGTTGGGCGTCTCATGGACGGTGACGGTCTGCAGGGGCGAACCGGCGATGGGCTGCTTGTGATGATCCAGCGCCTGGAAGGTGAAGGAACCCCCGTTGTTCTGGGCGGAATCCCAGGCGATGTGCTTGAAGTCCTCGAAGCTGACTTCACTGCCTTCTTTCAGCGGGGTGTAGGCGTCACGGCCCTTGTTGACGAACAGGGCGGATTCTGCCGAGTTGGAGTCAGCCGTTTCATTGACTTTCCCGATGCGGATGAAGGCCGGTGCATCGTCGGCAGCCGTGCCCTTGAAGAGGGCTTCACCCAGGGTCTGCTTGATGTCCTGGCGAACATCGACCGTATGGGCGTTGCCGTCCGGATACCTGGGTGCTGCGGCGGCTTCGTCGATGGTGATGGTCTGGGCCTGCACCTTGGCGGTATCGTAGTGGGCGTGACCTTCTTCAGGGCGCACCGCGATGAAGCGGAACTCACCCCCCTTGGAGGTGCTGGCATCCCAGCTCAGCTTCTCGAACTGGTCGGCGGTGATGACCTGATTGGCCTCCACGTTCTGGCCGTCCAGTTTCAGCGTGCCCGGCTTGACCTCCAGGATCTTCACGGCACCGGCCGGGTGGTCGGCATCGCTGCCCTTGAAGAGGGAAGCATCAAGCTTGGCGGTGGCGTCGTGGGCCACCTTGACGGGTTGCTGGGCCTGGTACTGGGGCAGGTGCTCGGCCGGTTGCGGGTCGACCTTGTGCTCACCTTCGCCTTTGTGCTCACCGTCGCCCTGATGGGCGTCCGCGACCGGCTTGCCATGCTCGCCTTCTGCCGGCTGCTGGGCCTCGCCGTTGTTGTTGGCGGACGGTTGCTTGTCGCCGCCCTGGGCGGGCTGGCCGCCTTGCTGCGCGTTTGCATCGGCCTCGGCTGGGGCAGGCTGCGCCGGCGCCGTGGGCTGTTTCACCTCGGGCGATTCGGTGATGGAGACGTTGTGCGGCTGGGTGTTGGGCAGCGGCTTGGCCGTTTTGGGGTCATTGCTGTCCACAGCCTGGAAGCGGATGGCACCGGACTGGCTGTAGGTGGAGTTCCAGACCAGCTTGTCGAAGTCTTCGGCGTTGATGATCTGGCCTTCCTGCACGGGTTTGCCGTTCAGGGTCAGCGGGGCCTGGTAGTTGTCGTATTCGATGACGAAGCGGGACAGTTTGGCTTCGGCGCCCTGAGCGATGGTCTCGGGCTTGTGACCGGTGTCATCGGTGCCGACGGTGATCATGGCGTTGCCTTCGTGCAGCTTGTTGCTGCCGATCCAGGCGGCCTTGCTGTTGTCGTTGTTCTCGCCCTGATGGCCCAGACCACGGAGGTTCTGGTTCAGCCAGTCCAGTTCCTTCTGGTCATCGATGGACAGCAGCTTACCGCCCAGTTTCTCGGCATGGGCTTTGGCTTCGGCCAGGGTCATCGGGGTCTTGCTTTCGATGACTTCGTAGGCCGTCAGGACGGTCTTGCCACCCTGGGCAGCACCACCCTGGGCCTGCTGGCCTTCGGCCGGCAGGGCGCGGAGCACGAAGGGGCTGGCGGCGCGGAAACCATGTGCATCGGCGTCATGATCGGCGCTGGACGCCTGCTTGGGGCTTTCGTCGCCGTAGCGAACGGAACGTGCGTTGGGCAGCTCGCTGTCGGATGCCTGGATGTGGGTGATCTGGACGAACTTGACCGGGGTGTTCTCGCCGGCCGAGTTCTCGAACACCGTCTTCAGGTTGGAGAGTTTCGTCTCACCGGTTTCGGCCACCTTGGGTGCGCCAGGCTCACCCTGGGCAACAGCGGGGCCGATCACGACGGTCTGGACCGGCTTCTGGGGCGCCGGCTGGGCTGCGGGCGGGTTGGCCGGGGTTTCAGCGGCCGGGGCCTGGGCGGCAGGGGTTTCAGCGGCAGGAGAGGTGGCGGGCGCTTCCGCGACAGAAGGCTTCTCGGCGGACGGGGCGGACGGTGCAGCAGGCTGCTGCGTGTCGGCAGGAACGTTGCTGACGGGCGGTTTCACGGCCAGGGGGACGCTGGCGGGGCTGTTGCTGCCACCGCTGCTGCCACCACCGGCTGCGGCGGCCACGACGGCCAGGCCCAGCACGCCGCCACCGATGGCCAGCGGGCTGAGTCCGGCAGCGGCCGTGCCTGCGCCGGCTTCGGCAGCCACACCACCGGCAGCAGCAGCGTCGGCGGCCACGGCGCCTTCGGTGCTGGCCACCTGGGCAGGTGCAGCGTTCTCGGCAACGGCCTGGGCGTCTGCGTTGGCCACTTCGGCGGCCTTGTCAGCCTGGTGCTGCCCAGCCTTGCGGGCAGCCAGCTTGTCCAGCGCATCCATGTCATGCGGCTGGGCGCTGGCGGCGCGGGCTGCCACAGCCTGGGGCTGCGACGCTTGTTTGGTCATGTTGTTCTGGGTTGCCATGTAAGTCTGTCTCACGAAAGGGATGATGGCGTCGTGTCCATGTCGTGGCGTTCTGTCTCTGGCATGGTCGTCTGCCGGTGTTGGCGATCGGTCCGGTGCCTGTCATGGCTTTCGGCTTTGGGTTCCGGTATGCCGGATGTCCGTGTCAGGCACCGGGAGTCATCGTGGCAGTTTTCGCCACACTTTGTAGAGGGCAGGCGTCGGGCGGTCGCTGGGGGGCGCCGAGTGAGGGGAGGGGCAGGAATGCGTATTTGAGGCGTGTCGTGTGGTTCTGGCCGCCAGGATGGAAATTCGATATAGTGTGCATATGCATATACGTATAGAGGTGATCTATGCATAAGCGAATGACGATTACGCTCGATGAGGCGGTGTACGAGGGGCTGTACCGGACGGTGGGTAAACGCCGGATGAGCCAGTTCATCGAGGATCTGCTGCGCCCTCACGTACTGGGGGGCGCATCGCTGGATGAAGGCTACAAGGCCATGGCGGCCGATCGGGAGCGGGAGGCAGAGGCGCTTGAATGGTGCAATGCGCTGGCTGGAGATGTGGCAGATGCTGCGCGGTGAGGTCTGGTGGGTGGAGTTCGACCCTTCGGTGGGCAGCGAGATACGCAAGACACGGCCAGCGGTCATCGTCAGTAATGACACGGCCAATCGTTATACCGAGCGCGTGGTCGTGGTGCCCATGACAAGCAATACGGGCAGGGTGTACCCCTGCGAGGCGGTCGTGTCCGCAGGCGGCCAGAGCAGCAAGGTCATGGCAGATCAGATCATGACGGCTGACAAGCGCCGGCTGAAAAACATGCTGTGCCGGCTGTCGAACGAGGACATGAGAGCGGTGGAAGATGTGATCAAGGTGCATCTGGGGCTGCCGCTTTAGTGCGCCTGCGTTAGGATGCAGGCCGACCCAACGAGGAATGGTTATGAAGATCAAGGTGGCAGCGGTGCAGATGGTGTCCGGGCCGGATGTGGACCGGAACCTGGAGGTGGCCGATGGTCTGTTGGCGCAGGCGGCGAAGCAGGGCGCAAAGCTGGCGCTGCTGCCGGAGTATTTCTGCCTGATGAGCGGCAATGACCGCGACAAGCTGGGCATCATGGAGCCGGATGCGGGCGAGTGGCCGATGCAGGCCGAGGCGGAGGTGCCCCTGCAGTGCTTCCTGTCGGATGCAGCCCACCGGTACGGGATGACGGTGCTGGGCGGGACGGTGCCGATGCGTTCGCCGAAGATCAACAAGGTGTGCAACAGCCTGCTGGTGTATGGCCCGGACGGGCGGCGGCTGGCGCGCTATGACAAGATCCACCTGTTCGGTTTCCAGCGTGGCGACGAGTCGTATGACGAGTCCGTGGCCATTCATCCGGGGCGCACGCCGGTGGTGGCAGACGTGCCGGTGGACGGGGCCTTGCTGCGGGTCGGCCTGTCGGTCTGCTATGACCTGCGCTTTCCGGAGCTGTACCGGCAGATGGCGCCGCTGGACCTGATGGTGATGCCGGCGGCCTTCACCTATACGACGGGTCAGGCGCATTGGGAACTGCTGCTGCGCGCCCGCGCGGTGGAGGGGCAGTGCTATGTGCTGGCCTCGGGCCAGGGCGGCACGCATCCGTCGGGTCGTCGCACGTGGGGGCATTCCATGCTGGTGGACCCGTGGGGCGAGGTGTGTGCGGTGCTGCCCGAAGGGGAAGGCGTGGTGATGGCGGAGATGGACACGGAACGGCTGGCCTCGGTGCGCGAGAGCCTGCCGGCGCTGCGGCATCGGGTGCTTTGAGAGGGCGGAATCATGAACACGACACCGGATCTACACTATCAGAATGCCAATTTTCTTAGGGAGCTGGCCGAAAAGCTTCCCCGGATCAGCCCGGAGGATGACTGCCCAGAGCATATGCGGCTTCTGCAGAAATTGGCTGATGAGCAGTTGGCAGAGGCACAGCACATCGACTGGGTACGTGCGAAGGTTGCTGCGGCACGGGACGATACTCGTCCGGATGTTCCGGTTGAGGAGGCAATGATGGAATTCAGGCTCCGCATGGAACGGCTGCACAATGGCAACCTATGAGGTCAAGTGGAGCAGGGCAGCTCTTGATGATCTGGAGCGTTTTCTTGTTTACCTGCTTGATGAGGTTTCCTTGCAGGAGGCTCTGGGCATATGCGACAGGATATTTCAATCAACGCTCCTTCTGGAAAAATATCCTCGCCTGTATCAAGAGGTCCCTGAGTACGGGCATGGTGTTCGCCGAATCATCAAGCTGGGGCGATATGTGCTTTACGAAGTCAATGATGATGATCGAACTTGCAGGGTCCTGGCCGTGGTTGGGCAGGGGCAGAAGCCGAGAGACATGTTTGAATGACTTTGATGGAAACGAATACGGCAATGAATCGGAATGACGCGGCGGGTGATCCGCTGGCGGTGGCGCGGGGTGTCCTGCTGGAGCCGCATGGTCTGGATGTAAAGGACCTGCACGGGGCTATCGGGCGGATCTTCGAGCACAAGGTGGATTACGCGGACCTGTATTTCCAGTACACCCGCAGCGAGGGCTGGAGCCTGGACGAGGGTATCGTCAAGTCGGGCAGTTTCGCGATCGAGCAGGGGGTGGGGGTCCGCGCGGTCTCGGGTGATCGTTCGGCCTTTGCGTATTCGGACGAGATCAATGCGCAGGCGCTGATGTCGGCGGCGGATGCAACGCGCACCATTGCACGCAGTGGCCGTTCGGGCCGCACGCGGGTGGGGGATGCGCAGGCTGCACCGGCGCGGCGGCGTGGGCGCAGGAAGGCACCGCGCCTGCTGTACGGGATGGATGATCCGATTGCTTCGATGGAGGCGGCCGGCAAGGTGGGGCTGCTGCAGCGGATCGAGGCCTATGCGCGCTGCAAGGATCCGCGGGTGACGCAGGTGATGGCAGGTCTTGCAGCCGAGCACGATGTGGTGATGGTGATGCGTTCGGACGGGGTGCTGGCGGCGGATGTGCGGCCGCTGGTGCGGGTGTCGGTGCAGGTGATCGTCGAGCAGAACGGCCGGCGCGAGCAGGGCCATGCAGGCGGTGGTGGCCGTTTCGATCTGGATTATTTCTCGGATGAACGGGTGTTTGCCTATGTGGACGAGGCGGTGCGGCAGGCGCTGGTGAATCTGGAAGCACGGCCGGCGCCGGGTGGCGTGCTGAGCGTGGTGCTGGGGCCGGGCTGGCCCGGGGTGCTGCTGCACGAGGCAGTGGGCCACGGGCTGGAGGGTGACTTCAACCGCAAGAAGTCGTCGGTGTTTTCCGGGCGCATTGGTGAGCGGGTGGCGGCCAAGGGGGTGACGGTGCTGGATGACGGCACGCTGCCCGACCGGCGCGGTTCGCTCAACATCGATGACGAGGGCAATCCCACGCAGCGCAATGTGCTGATCGAGGACGGGGTGCTGAAGGGCTATCTGCAGGATTCGCTGAATGCACGGCTGATGAAGGTGCCGGTGACGGGCAACGGCCGGCGTGAGTCCTTTGCGCATCTGCCCATGCCGCGCATGACCAATACCTTCATGCTGGGCGGCAAGCATGAGCCGGACGAGATTCTGGCGTCGCTGGAGCGCGGGCTGTATGCCGTGAACTTCGGGGGCGGGCAGGTGGACATCACCAATGGCAAGTTCGTGTTCTCGGCGTCGGAAGCCTACTGGGTGGAGAACGGCAGGATCCAGTATCCGGTGAAGGGGGCCACCATCATCGGCAACGGGCCGGATGCGCTGACGCGGGTGACGATGATCGGCAACGACATGAGTCTGGATCCGGGCATCGGTGTCTGCGGCAAGGACGGCCAGAGCGTGCCGGTAGGCGTCGGCCAGCCCACGCTGCGCATCGAGGGGCTGACCGTGGGAGGAACGGCCTGATGGGTGCCGGGCCGGTGCTCTGACGGGTGAGGGTTGACCCGTGTTTGACGCCGGCCGGGGTTTTGTCCTACATTAAGCCACACTGTGAACGGGGTTCCGTGCCTGTCAGCAGCGTGTCTGCACCGTGTGGCCTTTACTCCCGTTCCTGAAGCCTTCTTCGCGTTCTGCTTTCGAGATCCATTTTCGTGTTCCACGCCGCCCGATTTTATTTTGGCTTTTTCTGGTGCAATTCCGCAGGCGGAATGGCAGGTCAGGCCATGCTCGGGTAACACGAAGAGGGCTTCAACCCAAGAAACCGCCAGCGTTCTGCGACTGGCGGTTTTTTTTCGTCGGTCGCAGAGGGCGGCGGGTTCGGGACGATCCGAAACCAATCTGTACCGGCCCTTCATGGTCTGCTTCCGTTTCAGGCTTTCCGGATGAAGACGACCATGGGGCACCCTTTCCAAGGAGTTCATGCTGATGAGTACCGCCACGACAACCGATGATCTGCGCATTTTGGCCCTGGACGAGCTGGTCACGCCGGCGCATCTGATCAAGGAGTTTCCGGTGAGTTCGACGGTGGCCGGCACGGTGTCGAAGGCGCGCCAGACGATCCACCGCATCCTGCACGGCATGGATGATCGGCTGCTGGTGGTGATCGGGCCCTGTTCGATCCACGATCCGGCCGCAGCGCGTGACTATGCAACGCGGCTGATGGAGCAGCGTAAGCGCTTCAGTGACCGGCTGGAGATCGTGATGCGGGTGTATTTCGAGAAGCCCCGCACGACAGTGGGCTGGAAGGGGCTGATCAACGATCCGCGGCTGGATGGTAGCTTCGACATCAACGAGGGGCTGCGGCTGGCGCGGGAGCTGCTGCTGGACATCAATGCGATGGGCATGCCGGCAGGCACCGAGTTCCTGGACATGATCACGCCGCAATACATTGCGGACCTGATTTCCTGGGGCGCCATCGGGGCACGCACGACGGAGTCGCAGGTGCACCGCGAGCTGGCTTCGGGGCTGTCGTGCCCGGTGGGCTTCAAGAACGGGACGGACGGCAACGTGCGCATTGCGCTGGACGCGATCAAGGCGTCGTCGCAGCCGCACCATTTCCTGTCGGTGACGAAGGGCGGCAGCACGGCCATCGTGTCCACGGCGGGCAACGAGGATTGCCACATCATCCTGCGTGGCGGCAAGGTGCCCAACTATGACCGTGACAGCGTGAAGGCCGCCTGTGTGGAGGCGGGCAATGCGGCGCTAGCCTGCCGGCTGATGATCGACTGCTCGCACGGCAACAGCCAGAAGAAGCCCGAGAACCAGGTGCCGGTGGCGCAGGACAT
>ERZ772968.1391-NODE-1391-length-11267-cov-10.562611_pt1 | contig 11267 bp, 8 predicted proteins | sample MGYA00580674_ERZ772968 | MGnify/ENA primary metagenome ERZ772968 (study PRJEB29015, sample SAMEA2737940) | human oral metagenome | biome: human oral; feature: human-associated habitat; material: dental | place: China | collected 2138 ...
TCCGAACAATCCTGCTCTGGGATTGTTCGGACGCCGTCCGTCGCTGCTGTGGGTCGCTGTGGGTCTCAGTGTGGTGTCGAGCCGGGGACAATCGCGTTCTGCGGGCGACGCGCCCGCCGTCGCCGCCTATCCTTGGGATACCTCCCCATTCCCCCCTCCCGACCAGGATCGTCATGCGACCGAATCCCTGTGTGAAGGCGATCGCCGTGCTCGCGGCGCTGACCTTCGGCGGGCTCGCCCCTGCCATCCCGCCTCCCACGGCCGCGGCCGATGACGCCACGACTGCTGCGACGGCCGCGACTGCGACGGCCGCGGCTGCTACGCCGACTGAGACTGCGATTACCGTTCTCGGCGTCACCGACCTGCACGGTCACATCGAGAGAACCACCGATCCCGCGACCGGGGCGGTCGCCGACCCCGGAGCCGTCACGCTGGCCTGCGAGATCTCCCGGGTCCGCGAGTCGAGCCCCGGTGCCGTGCTCGTCTCGTCGGGTGACAACCTCGGCGACTCGCCCCCGGCCTCTGCCCTGCTCGAGGACCAGCCCGCGCTGAACGTGCTCAACGCCATGAGCACGGACGTCTCCGCCCTGGGCGCCCACGAATTCGACAAGGGCCTGGACGACCTCACCGGTCGGATCCTGCCGTCGGCCGCCTTCCCGTACCTGTCGGCCAACCTCACCGGCTCGGCCCTGGACTCCGAGGGAGAGGGCAGCGGCACCTTCATCAAGGACGTCAACGGCGTCAAGGTCGGCTTCGTCGGCATCATGACCGACGACTTCCCCGCCCTGGTCGCCTCCGCGACCGCGAGCTCCCTGTCCCTGGCGCCGGCCGCCGCCACTGCCAACGCCAAGGCCGCCGAGCTCAAGCGCACCGGCGCGGCCGACGTCGTCGTCGTGCTCGCCCATGCCGACGCCGGCGGACTGGCGCCCCGGCTCACCGGGGACGTCGACGCCGTCCTGGGCGGGTACAGCGATGTCGGGCATCCCGGGGCGGGCGAGTCCGCCACCATGACGTCGACCGACGGCCAGGACATCGCCGTGGTTCAGGCCGACCGCTACGGACGGGGGCTCGCTGCGGTCTCGCTGGCCTACAGCGCCTCCACCCATGAGGTCTCCGTGATCAGCGCGGCCGATAGGGACCTGCGGACCTCCGACTGCACCACTGACGCATACGGCGTCGAGGGGATCGTCTCTCAGGCCTCCGCCAGGGCGGCTGCGGGCGACAGTCAGCAAGTCGCCGCCCTCGGCACGGACTTCCTGCGCGGCTCCTCCGACGGCGTCACGCCCGGCACCAGCTTCGGCACCGAGTCTACCGCCTCCGACCTCATTGCCGATTCATACGCCCACTGGGCCTCCGCCAACGCGCCCCGCGGCGACGCCGCGCGCATCATCGGCCTGGCGAGCCCCGGCGATGCGCATGCCGATCTCCTCTACGCCAAGGACCCGGCCAACGGCGAGACCGTCGACGGCGCTCTGACCAAGGGCGAGGCGCAGGCCTTTGAGCCCCTGGGCAATGTGATGAGCTATGCGGTGCTCACCGGCGCTCGGCTCAAGGCCGTACTCGCCCAGCAATGGCGGCCCGGCGGCGGTCGGGGCGTGCTGACCCTGGGCACCTCCTCGAACCTCTCGGTGCGCATCGATCAGGATGCCGCGGATGAGCTCTACGCCATTCATGACGAGGTCGCCAAGGGCGCCACCACCGCGGATGCCAAGGCGACTCCCATCGCCGATGCCCGCAGCCGGGTCATCGACTCGGTCGTCATCGACGACGTCCCTCTGGCCGACGACGACTCCGTTCTGGTGGCCTCGAGCTCCCCACTCATGGCCGGTGGGGACGGCTATGCCGCTCTGTCCGAGGTCTCCGCAGTCACGACCGATTCCGTGGATCGCGATGTTCTCACCGAGTATCTCGAGTACCTCGACAGCTTCGGGGGCGGTGGGGCGAGCGCCTCGTACCTCAAGCATCAGACCGGCCTGGCGAGCACGATCTCACAGGCGAACCCGCGTGCGGCCACCCTCAGCCTGACCGGGCTTGTCCACTCCAACGACTCCGAGAAGCCCCGGGGCGTGACGAGCGTGCGCTACTCCTATCAGGAGGCATCCGGCGTCACGGTGACCTCCGGGGCGGTCGCCGTGGACACCACCACGGTGGCGAATCGCCCCGAGACCGGACGGGCGACTCTGCAGGTCGTCTTCGGACAGGACGCCGCCGCTCAGAAGTGCTCCTTCGGCGACGCCCAGGACACCTCCTGCTTCCTGGCCACGATCGAGCTGCTCGACGTCTCGGGCGCGGTGCTCAGCACCTACGGCTATGAGCTGGCCATCGACGGCTCAGCCGCCATGGGCGTCGATTCCGAGGCCGGTGCCGGAGGGACGGGCGCCTCCAGGCATGCGGAGGAGGTCGTCGTGGCTCCCACGCCCGTCGGCCGGTCCGACCGCGGGTTCAGCATGGCCCGCACCGGCGCCACCATCGGGATCGGCGTCATCGCCCTCGGGCTGGTGATCGGCGGAGCCGTCCTGCTCGTGCGCCGTCGTGGGGGCGCTGATGAGGACGATGCGAGCGATGAGGGCGACGGGGGCGATGGGGATGACGGGGGCTTCGCCGATCTGGGCGGCCTTGCCGAGACGGACTCCCCGTAGGAGTCGCCCGCTCGCGGAGGCCGCGCCGTCCAAACAGACATTCTCGAACGAGATCGACGGTGACACCGTCGATCTCGTTCGAGAATGTCTATCTCGACAAAGAGGCGAGGAGGGCGCGGTCTTCCTATAGCCGTGCCCTAGTCTTGAGCCATGCCAGCCCGACGCCGGATCGATCCCGCCGCAGGCGCCCTGGCCGTGCGCCGATGGGCCGCCGCCGGCGATCCCGCCGTCGGCGGGACACCCGGTCCCGGGGACGGTGCCGGGGGTCCCGAGGGCAAGAACGGCGAAGGCACTGAAGGCACTGAAGGCGCGAAAGCGACCGAGGGCGTCGGGCGAGCCGGCGCGCTCGATCGGCGCACGCTGGCCACCGCCGTCCGATTCGCCTTGGAGGAGCTGGCCGCCTGCGCGCCCGGTCGGGCCGTCGAGGTGCGGGTCCCGCCCTACGGCGTGACCCAGGCGGTGGCCGGGACGGTGCACCGGCGCGGGACGCCGCCCTCCGTCGTCGAAACGGACGCGGAGACCTGGCTGGCCCTGGCCACCGGACGAATCGCGTGGGCCGATGCCGTAGCCGGCGGGGCGCTGCGCGCCTCCGGCGAGCGCTGCGATCTGTCCGCCTACCTCCCCCTGCTGCGGGCTTGACCGGTCTCTTCTCTTCCCCTCTTACTTCCCCGGCGACTCAACGACCCTTCCCTTCATGTCCGATCGGTCGTACAGTGATGCCTTGTTCGGGCGTTCTAGTGCCCGAACGGACGCTGTGGTCGAGGGGGTGCGCATGAACGTCGAGCAGCGTCAGCAGTCGATCGTCGATGCTGTCGCCCGTGACGGGCGCGTGTCCGTCACCGAGCTCGCCGCTCGTTACGACGTCACCGTCGAAACCGTCCGCCGCGACCTGACCGCGCTCGACCGTCTCGGGGCGCTGCGCAAGGTTCACGGAGGCGCGGTGCCCGCCACTGTCCTCGCCCTGCCGGAGACCGGCGTCGCCGAGCGCGAACTCGTCGGCTCCACCGCCAAGCAGGCGATCGCCCAGGCGGCGCTCCCGCGCCTCCATCTGCGTCATGACGCCACTGTCCTGCTCGACGCCGGCACCACCGTCGGCGCCCTGGCCCGGCGTCTTCCCGGCGGGCTCGACCTCACGGTCATCACCGACTCGGTTCTGACCGCCGCGCTCCTGGCCGGCCGCGACGACATGAGCGTGCGCATACTCGGCGGTCAGGTCCGCGGCATCACGCAGGCCGCCGTGGGGCCCGAGGCCCTTGCGGCGCTCGCCGTCACCCGTGTGGACGTGGCCGTCATGGGCACCAACGGCCTGACCGTCGAGCACGGCCTGTCCACGCCGGACCCGGACGAGGCCGCCGTCAAGCGCGCCATGATCCGCGCTGCCAAGCATGTGGTCGTGCTCGCCGACGCCACCAAGGTCGGGCAGGAGCACCTCGTGTCCTTCGCCGACCTGGCCGACATCGACCTCCTGGTCACCGACTCGCCACCACCCACCTCCATCGCCGCTCATCTCGCCACCCTAGGAACCGAGGTCATCACGTCATGATCGTCACCCTCACTCCGAACCCCTCCCTGGACCGCACCGTCGCCCTCCCCGGCCCCCTTATCCGCGGCGGCGTCAACCGCTTGAGCGGTGTCGTCGTCGAGCCCGGGGGCAAGGGCGTCAACGTCGCGCGTGTGCTGGCCTCCGCGGGGCAGCCGGCCACCGCCGTGCTGCCCGCCGCCGCTCACGACCCGCTCCTGCTCGCCCTGGACGCAGCTGCCTCCGCCGGTTCCGCGGGCTCTACTGGTTCCACCGGCTCGACCGGCTCATCGGTCCTGAGCACGCGTGCGGTGACCGTGGCCGCGCCCGCCCGCGTCAACACCGCGGTCACCGAGCCCGACGGCACCACCACCAAGCTCAACGAGCCCGGCGCCTCGCTGAGCCCGGAGGAGATCGACGCCGTGGAGATGGCGCTCCTCGAGGCCGTCGCCGCCGCGCGGCCGTCCGAGAGAGCTGAGAGCGCCGAGAGCGCCGGCGCCCGCCACTGGGCGGTCCTGTCCGGCTCCCTGCCCCCCGGCGCCCCCGCCGACTGGTACGCCCGGCTCGTGCGCCTCCTGCGCGGCGCCGCCCCCGACCTGCGCATCGCCGTCGACACCTCGGACGCGCCCCTGGCGGAGCTCGCGGCCGGTCTTCCCGACTCCGCCCCCGACCTGGTCAAGCCCAATGGCGAGGAGCTCGGTCAGCTCGTCGGCCTGCCGGCGGATCGCGCCATGGCTCTGGAGGAGGGCGCCGTGCGCGGAGAGCTCGCCCCCGTCGCCGACGCCGCCCGAATCCTGGTCGACCTGGGCATCGGCGCCGTCATGGCCACCCTCGGTCCCGCCGGCGCGGTCCTGGTGACCGGTGAGGGGGCCTGGCACGCCACCGCGCCCAAGGTGCCGGTCGCCTCCACGGTGGGCGCGGGGGACTCCTCCGTCGCCGGCTACGTGCTGGCCGACGTCCGCGGCGGCGACGAGCCCGAGCGGCTGAGGACCGCCATGGTCTACGGCTCCGCGGCGGCCTCGCTGCCCGGCACGACCCTGCCCACGCCCGGCGACCTGCCCGCGCAGGAGGTCGTCGTCACCCGGCTCGCCTGAGAGCCCAGCCCCTGACCAGCCGGCGCCCGGCCCTTGGTCCCGCGCCCCGACCCAGACCCGCTGACGCGCCACACGGCCCCAGCATCCATCGGACAACGAGGAAGCAATATGCCCCCCAACGCAGCGCCCTCCGAGGCGTCCACACCACTGATCATTCCCGAGCTCGTGCGGCTCGACGCCCTTCCCGGCAGCGGCAAGAAGGACGTCATCGAGTTCCTGGCCCAGGTCGTCGCCTCCGCGGGGCGCGCCGACACGCCCGAGGGGCTGGCCGGTGACGCCATCGCCCGCGAGGAGACCGCCCCGACCGGCATCCCCGGCGGCATCGCCATCCCGCACTGCCGCAGCCCGCACGTGCTCGCCCCCTCCCTCGGCTTCGCCCGCCTGGCCGAGGCCGTGGACTTCGGCGCCGCCGACGGGCAGGCCGCGGACCTGGTCTTCATGATCGCCGCTCCGGCCGGGGCCGACGACTTCCACCTCCAGCTCCTGGCCAAGCTCGCGCGCGGCCTGATGAACCCCGACTTCACCGACGCCCTGCGCAAGGCCACCACGCCCGAGGACGTCGCCCGCATCGTCACCGAGCAGGTCGAGCCCGAGCCCGACGACGGGAAGGCCGCCGGGCCCGCGGCCGAGGCGCAGGCCCCCGAGCCCGCGGCGGACGGCACCGTCATCGTGGGCGTCTCCTCGTGCCCCACCGGCATCGCCCACACCTACATGGCCGCCGAGGCCCTGGAGCAGGCGGGCAAGGAGCGCGGCGTGACGGTGAGCATCGAGGGGCAGGGCTCGGGCAAGATCGACTGGCTCGACCCCGCCCTCATCAAGCGCGCCGACGCCGTCGTCTTCGCCCACGACCTGCCGGTCAAGGGGCGCGACCGCTTCGCCGGCAAGCCCATGGTCGACGTCGGGGTCAAGGCGGCCGTCAACGACGCCGGGGCGCTGGTCGACCAGGCCCTGGCGGCCATGAAGGACCCCAACGCCGTGCGCGTGCCCGCCGGCGGAGACAAGGCCGACGACGCCGAGGAGGGGAACGTCCACTGGGCCCGGCGCCTCCAGCGCTCGGTCATGACCGGCGTGTCCTACATGATCCCCTTCGTGGCGGCCGGCGGTCTGCTCATCGCGCTCGGGTTCCTGCTCGGCGGGTACGACATCGCCCTGACCCCGAAGGGGGCCACAGACTCTGTGGCTCAGACAGTGGCCAAGAGCTACACCCTGTGGAACCTGCCCGGTGAGGTGTCGGGAGCCGAGCACTCCACAGGATTCCTGCTCTACGTGGGGTCGGTCCTCCTGCTGCTGGGACAGGCCGCCATGAAGTTCCTGGTGCCGGCGCTGGCCGGATACATCGCCTTCGGCCTGGCCGGGCGTCCCGGCATCGCCCCCGGCTTCGTCATGGGCTTCATCGCCGGCGAGGTGGGGGCCGGGTTCATCGGCGGCCTTGTCGGGGGCATCCTCGCCGGCTACTTCGCGGCCTGGCTCGCCGGCCTGGACGTGCCCCGGTGGTTGCGCGGGCTCATGCCCGTGGTGGTCATCCCGCTGGGTACGACTCTCGTGGTCGGCTCCCTGATGTACATGCTCCTGGGCAAACCGCTGGCCGCTCTCATGACCAGCCTGCAGAACGGTCTGACCTCCATGTCCGGTGGCGGTTCGGCCGTGGTCCTGGGCGTCATCCTGGGTCTCATGATGTGCTTCGACCTGGGCGGCCCGGTCAACAAGGCCGCCTACCTCTTCGCCACCGCAGGCCTGGACGCGGCCACCGCCGACAAGACCGCGCCCTACGAGATCATGGCGGCCGTCATGGCCGCGGGCATGGTCCCGCCGCTGGCGCTGTCCGCGGCGACCTTCCTGCGTGCGCGCCTGTTCACCAAGGCCGAGGTCGAGAACGGGCGCAGCGCCTGGCTGCTGGGCCTGTCCTTCATCACCGAGGGCGCCATCCCCTTCGCCGCGGCCGACCCGCTGCGCATTATCCCGCCCGCCATGGTGGGCGGCGCGGTGACCGGGGCGCTGTCCATGGCCATGCACGTCCGCTCCAGGGCCCCGCACGGCGGACTCTTCGTGTTCTTCGCCATTGACAACATCCTGGGGTTCGTCGTCTCGATCATTGTCGGCGCGCTCATCACCTGCGTCGGCGTGCTGGCGCTCAAGCAGCTGGCCGCGAACAAGAAGGCTGCTGCTGCCGAGGCCGCCGCCTGAGACGGCTGGGCCGCGCGCCTGCTGAGGCCGCGTCCGGCACGCCTGCTCACCCGCCCGGGTGCGAGGATCCGCTCCTCGCACCCGGGCGGCTGCACGTGGTGACGCGAAGCGGAAGCGACCAGCACAATTGCTCAGAGGAGTTGGCGGTCGTAGTTGCTGCGAGCAGGGCTTGATTGTGGCGCCTCACCGCCGTTACCAGGCGTTTTAGCAAGGGTTCTCGCGAAGAGTGCGAAGGAGGGGTCCTTGTTCCTGTAGCCTGCATCACCTATACTCTTCTCGAATCATCAGAGGAGTTGGGAGAGCGAGTGAGCCAGAGTCGCGTCGACGCCGCCGTCGAGGAGCTGCTGCGCCGCATTGTCGACGGCACCTACCCGGCCGGCGCCGCCCTGCCCGGGGAGGGCGCCCTCGCCTCCGACCTGTCCGTCTCGCGCCTGACCGCCCGTGAGGCCGCCCGCGTCCTGGCCACCCGCGGTGTCCTGTCCGCGCGCCAGGGCTCGGGCACCTACGTCAACGAGCCCGCCGCCTGGCAGGACCTGGGCAGCCTGGCCGCCCTCGCCCGCCGCAACGGGTCCGAGCGCGAGGTCGGCCTGGCGCTGCTCGAGGTGCGCCGCATGCTGGAGGTCGGCTCCGCCGGGCTCGCCGCAGCCCGCATCACGGCGGACGGGCTCAGAGCCATGGAGGCCGCCGTCGTCGCGCTGCGCCGGGCGGACGCCGACGACGATGTCGACGCCGCCGTCGCCGCGGACCTCGACTTCCACGACCACATCATCCGGGCCGCGGCCAACCCCTTCATCGGCGTCACCTTCGCCCCGCTGCGCGATGAGCTCGTCGTGGCGCGCCGCGTCACCTCCGCCCACCACGAGGTGCGCGCCCACGCCGTCGTCCAGCACGAGCGCATCCTGACGGCGCTGCGCCTGGGGTCCCCCGACGCCGCCAAGGCGGCCATGCGCGCCCACATGGACCAGACCACCAACGACCTGCTGGAGTACACCGCCTGACCCGCACCGCCGCCCGGCCGCCGTCCCGCCGACGAGCCCGCGACCGCCCCAGCCTGCAACCGCGGCGGAAAGCCGCATCACAACCGCATTGACGTCACAAAGGAGTGCACCCGTGAAGACCCTGGACGAGCTCACGGCCGGCCTGCCCGCCGGCCCCGTCGTCGACCCGGCCGGTGTGGCCGCGGCCTTGAACCGGACCCTCGTCGTCCTGGACGACGACCCCACCGGCACCCAGTCCGTCGCCGACCTGCCCGTCATCACCGGGTGGAGCGTGGACGATCTGGCCTGGGCCCTGTCCACCGGGGCCGGTGCCGTCTACGTCATGACGAACTCGCGCAGCCTGGACCCCGCGGACGCCGAGCGGGTCAACGTCGAGGTCGTCACCAACGCCCTGGCCGCCGCCGAGCGCGTCGGTCGCCGGGTCGCCTTCGTCTCCCGCTCCGACTCCACCCTGCGCGGCCACTTCCCCGTCGAGCCCGCCACGATCGCCGACCTGCTCGAGCGCGCCGGCACCCGTGTGGACGGCATCGTCCTGTCCCCGGCCTTCCCCGACGCCGGTCGCATCACCGTCCACGGCACGCACTACGCGGGCGCCGCCGCCACCGGCTTCGTGCCCGTCGGCGAGACCGAGTTCGCCGACGACAAGACCTTCGGCTACACGGCCTCGGCTCTGCCCGCGTGGGTCGAGGAGAAGACCGCCGGCGCCGTGAGGGCCGACGACGTGATCGTCATCGACCTGGCCGCCCTGCGCACCGACGAGGACGCGGTCGTCGCCGCCCTGTCCGCGGCCCGCAACCGCGCCCCCATCGCCGTGGACTGCATGGAGGAGAACGACCTGCTCCTGCTGGCCCGCGCGCTCCAGCGCGCCGAGGACGCCGGGGCGACCTTCGTCTACCGCGTCGGCCCGCCCTTCGTGCGCGCCCGCATCGGCCAGGCCCCCCGCGCGCCCCTGAGCGCCGCCGAGGCCCGGCCCGCCGACTTCGCCCCCGACTCCGACGCCGCCGGCGGGCTGGTCGTCGTCGGCTCCCACGTGGGGCTCACCGGCCGCCAGGTCGACGCCCTGCGCGCCGCGACCGCCACCCCCGAGGTCGTCCTGGACGTGCCCGCCGTGCTCGACCCGGCCCGGCGCGCCGCCCACGTGCTCGCCGTCGCCGAGCGGGCCGCCGGGGCGCTGAGGTCCGGCAACGTCGTCGTGCGCCGCGGCGGCGCCTTCGTGGCCGGCCGGGACGCCGAGGAGTCCCTCGACTTCGCCCGGCGCGTGTCGGCCGCCGTCGTCGAGGTCGTCCAGCGGATCGTCGCCGCGCGCTGCCCCCGCTTCGTCATCGCCAAGGGCGGCATCACCTCCTCCGACGTCGCCAGCCGCGGCCTGGGAGTCAACCGGGCCATCGTGCGCGGGCCCATGCTGCCCGGCATCGTCTCCCTGTGGGAGCCGCAGGACGGGCCGGCCGCCGGTGTGCCCTACATCGTGTTCGCCGGTAACGTCGGCGACGACGACTCCCTCGCCCGGGTCGTCACCACGCTCAACAGCTGATCGCGCCCGCCGGGCCCGTCGGCTCGAATGATCGCACGATCACAGGAGGCCAGATGACCACCGCCGCAGCCGTCGCCGTCCTCGGACTGGGCGCCATGGGGCTGCCCATGGCCACGAACCTGGCGGAGAGGTTCCCGGTCCGCGGCTTCGACGTCGTCGCCGAGCGCCGCGCCCTGGCGGAGCGGGCCGGTGTCGTCCCGACCGGGACCGCCGCCGAGGCCGTCGCCGGCGCCGACGTCGTCCTGATCGCCGTGCGCGATCGGGCGCAGCTCGAGCAGCTCCTCTTCGGCGAGACCGGCATCGCCCCGCACATGGCGCGCGGTGCCGTCGTCCTGCTGACCTCCACCGTCGGCGATGCCGGGGTTCGCGCCGTGGCCCCCCGCCTGGCCGAGGCGGGCCTGAGATTCGTCGACGCCCCCGTCTCCGGCGGCCCGGCGCGCGCGGGCGCCGGCGACCTGCTCGTGGTGGTCGGCGCCGACGATGACGCCTGGGCGGCAGCCGAGGATGTTCTGGAGGTCATGGCCTCAACTCTTGTGCGCGTGGGTGATGCGCCCGGCGACGGCCAGGCCATGAAGACCGTCAACCAGCTCCTGTGCGGCGTCCACATCGCCGCCGCCGGCGAGGCCCTGGCCCTGGCCCGGGCCCTCGGCCTGGACGCCGAGGTCGCCTTGAAGGCCCTCATGTCGGGGGCGGCCTCCTCCTTCATGCTGGGGGATCGCGGCCCGCGCATGCTTCAGGTCTATGACGAGGACGCCGGCGGCCCGCATGACGTCGAGGTGCGCGCCACTCTCAACACCTTCGTCAAGGACATGGGCATCGTCTCCTCCGCCGCCAAGGGCGCCGGACTGTCCACCCCGGTGGCGGCCGCGGCCGAGCAGCTCTATCTCCAGGGCGCGGCCCGCGGCCTGGGCGACCGTGACGATTCGAGCATCATCATCGTCGTCGCGCCGCCCGAGAGGGACTGACGAGGGTGCGCCCTCCCATCCGTGCTCGGTCCGTTGCCGACTGAACAGGCTGCGCGCGGACGTGTGTGGAAGACTGGTCGCGTGAGCCCCGGCGACAGCACCCTGACCAACGCCCGCCCCGCCCCGCTCGACGCCGTCGTCTCAGCCGACGGCGTCGCCCCGCTTCAGGAGCCCGCACCGGTGGACCGCACGGCCGAGCTCGAGCCCGACCCGGCCGAGGAGTGCGGCGTCTTCGGCGTATGGGCCCCCGGCGAGGAGGTCTCCCGCCTGACCTACTTCGGGCTCTACGCCCTCCAGCACCGCGGCCAGGAGGCCGCCGGCATCGCCTCCACCGACG
>ERZ772968.1396-NODE-1396-length-11256-cov-12.234533_pt1 | contig 11256 bp, 9 predicted proteins | sample MGYA00580674_ERZ772968 | MGnify/ENA primary metagenome ERZ772968 (study PRJEB29015, sample SAMEA2737940) | human oral metagenome | biome: human oral; feature: human-associated habitat; material: dental | place: China | collected 2138 ...
GAGTCCTTCCCGCCAAGCTTGGCGGAAATTATCGCATAAGGACTCCAACGCTTCGGCTGTCTGAAACGCCGGAACAGGAATGAATCGCGTCTTTTGCTGCCCTTGTGCATCCGTTTCGGCAATGATATTGTCGGCATTCTTGTAAGTGCCGCCGCTCGCTCCTGCGGAGTAAGAATATAAGTCCCGATGAATCTGTAAGATAACATTGGGAACAGGCGTGATGTAATCGTAGCTTTAGTGAATGGTCGCAAGTACTTCACGATACCCTGCGATTTCCTGCTCCGAGCGATTGTGCGGCTCTGCCTTTTTACGGACGAGTTCTTTAAGCCGCTGATCGCTGGTGAAGATGCCTTCGATGCGATTGGAAGAGCCGGTGCTCTGAATCATAGCGGCATCCAGGAGCGTGTGCAGTTCGTCCGTATTTGCTTCGAGAAATAGATCCTGACGTCCTTTATGTTCATGGATGGAAGCAATAAGGCGAACGATTTCGGGCGTGACAAGTCGTTTGGGCCCTTCCTTATAGTCAAAGATTCGCATAAAAATCTCCTTCATATTGATCGTATCTCCATCATTTTATCATCAAATGATGGAGATAACAACGATTTGATGGAGATCATACGAACGATGTCCATGTCTTTGCCGCAAAACAACAGACGCCGCAGGATTTTTCCTGAGGCGTCTGTTTTCATATAAATCTTTTCCCAGGCCTTACCAGAACATCTGCACGCGCGTGTAGAAGGTCTTTGCGCTGCGGTCGCTTCCGAGCGACTTGCCGTGGAAGTAGGCCATGTCGATGTTCGTGTTCTTCATCGGCGCGTAGCTTGCGCCGATGACCCAGCCTTTCGTGCCGTACTCGCCGCCCGCCACGGGGATCTTGTAGGTCTGGCGGTGCAGCTCGTAGGTTGGCATGAGCGTGCTGTAGCCGCCGAGGTGGCGATAGGCGAGGTACATGCCCCATGAGCCGGGGCTCACGACGTTCGAGCCTTTGTAGTTGAGCTGGATGTTCGCCGACTGGTTGTAGTTATCCGCTTCGAGATTCCTCGCGTAGCGCGCGGCGAGGGCGACGTCCTTCGTGAAGCTGTACTTGCCGCCGACGGAAAGGATGCCCGCCTTGTCCGTCACGGCGCCGTCGCGATAGGCGGGCAGGAACTGGAACACGTCCGAATCATAGTGGCGGTAGGCGACGCCCGCCTGCAGTTTTCCCGTCGCATGGTCGACGCCGATGCCGTAGTGCTTCGCCGTGTAGTCTGAGGCCGTGCGGCCGCCGAGCTTGTCGCTGCCCGAGATGCTGAGGGCGGCGTTCCCCATGTTCCAGCGTCCGCCTTCGACCATGATCTTCGTCTTTGTGCCGTAGGTCAAGATCGCGCCCGAGAACCACGAGTCGGCGACGAGGCCGTCGTCGGAGTACGACCAGAAGTGCGACATCTTGCCCGCTTGGATGCGCAGATTGCCGTAGTTGCCGTCGGCGTAGAGGTAGCTCAAGGCGACGTTGCTCGCCTGATCTTCTGCGAGCTTCACTGAGCCGGTCAGACGCGCGCGCACCTTCCAGTGATCGTTGACCGTGGCGACGGGCAGGAGGCGCAGCTGCAGCGTGTTGACTGAATGCTTGTCGGTCGCGCCTGCGGCATTTTCGTCGCGGTGCGAGAGGTGGACGTAGCGAAGCTCGCCCTCCCACTTCACGTTGTCCACCTTTTGCTCAAGATTTTCCACGCGAACGCCGAGGTTGCCCAGCTCTTCACTGAACTCTGCGGCGAGGCGGTCGATCATGGCCTTCTGCTGTGCATTGACCTGATCTTCCTTCGCCATGGCCTTGGCGACCATCTGCGCCATCTCGTAGCGCGTGATTTCGTTCTGGCCGCGGTAAGTGCCGTCGCCGTACCCTTCGATGACGCCGTCGTCGGCAAGCTGGGCGACAGCGTCATACGCCCAGTGATCGGCAGGCACGTCGCTGAAGGGGTTTGCCGCCGCAGAGGCGAGGGCGGAGGAGGAGAGGAGGGCGGCGCTGAGAGCCGCGCCGCATATATATTTTTTCATGAACGACAACCTTTCATTTTCTTTTTGCTTCCGGGTCATTCGACCGTGATGTCCTTCGTCAGCAGGTAGTAGTCGAGCGGGAAGATCTTGACGTTCTTGACGTTCGACTTGCCCACGACGGTCGTCGTCGGCACGATGAGGAAGATTGAGGGCTGATCTTCCATGATCTGCTGCGCCGCCTTCATGACGAGGGCGTCTTTCTGTGCGGGATCGAGCGCCGTGGCCATCTCGTCTATGATGGCGTCGAAGGCGGGGCTGGCATAGCGGCTGTGGTTCGTGTTTTTGCCGCTCTTCGAGTAGAGCATGCCGCGCAGCCACGGGTACGGATCGTTCGTCGTCGCGACGGACCAATCTTCTTCGAGCAGGTCGAAGCCGCCGACTTCATCGACCTTGTCCGGCTCCTGCACATGAACCATCTTCACATCGATGCCGCCGGCACGAAGCTGCGATTCGATGGCTTCATAGAGCGTTGTCTTCGTGCCCCAGGTTGCGAAGCGGAGCGTCAGGGGCTTGCCGTCCTTTTCGTACATGCCCTGCGCGTTCTTCTTCCAGCCTGCCGCCGCAAAGAGCGCCTCGGATTTCGCCGGATCGTAGGTGACCTTCTGTCCCGTGTGCCCGTAGGGGACGCTCGGCGGGAACGGCTCGCCCGCTGCTACGGAATTGCCGTAGGACTTGGCGAGGGCGTCGTTGTCGAGCATGTAGGCGAGCGCTTTTCTGAGGTTCTTGTCCGTGAAAATGCCATCGCCTTGGTATGGCGTGACCATGAAGACGCGCACGCCTGTCGTCTCGTAGATGGTATAATCGGGCTTGTCTGCGAAGAGGCTGCGGTTTGCCTCCGTCATGCGCTGCATGAGGTCGATCTCGCCCGACTGCAGAGCCATGGCGCGCGAGGTGTCGTCTTCGAAGAGCTTGACCGTGACCGTGTCAAGCCCGGGCTTGCCGTCCCAATAGTGCTCGTTGCGCTTCATCTGGATCTCCGATCCCTTTGTCCAGCCTGTGATGGTATAGGGGCCCGTGAGAACGGGCGTGGAGGCGACCTTCGACATGTCCGCCTGCGTGTTGACGATGATGAAGAGCGGGTCGGAAAGCGCCGAGATCAAGGAGGCGTTGGGCGCTTCCGTCTCGATGACGATGTTTTCCCCGTCTACGCGGATTTCTTTCGCGTGCAGAGCCTTCTTCGCACGGTCGTTTTCCTGCATCGTGCGTTCGAGCGACGCCTTGACCAGCTCGGGCGTCATCGGCGTGCCGTCCTGGAACTTCACGTTCGGGCGGATGTGGAAGCGCCATGTCGTAGCGTTGATGTGCTCCCACTTGTCGGCGAGCTGCGGCACGAACTCCATGTGCTCGTTGACGGCGACGAGCGTTTCGCCCGCGCCGATGCGCGTCAGCGTCCAGCCGTCCCAGGCGTGCGCGGGGTCGAGCGTCTCGCCGAACCACCAAAGGGCGAGATTGAGATGCCCTGCCTTGCTCTTCATGCCGCCCCCGCCGCAGCCTGTGAAGGCCAGGAGGGAGCAGATGAGGAAGATCGCGGTAAAGATACGTTTCATGAATAAACCTCCCCGTGGAAAATGCAGCAGCATTTTCCTCAAATGAATCTCGAACGCTTCCGCGTCCGTCTCCTTGCAGGAACGGATAAAGGACAAGGAATTCGCGCACAGCCCCTTACTCTTGGCCGCACGGTCTTGTCGTTCTGCGTCCCTGCAATCTATGATACAAGCGGGGTGACGCCGCTTGGCAGACTTCGGTAAGATCGTGCGTCCTCAGCCGAGAAGCTCGCTCGCGTGCAGCAGCGCGAGCGTCGCTTCGTGCTTGGCGTGCGCGAGGTCTTTTGCCGCGAGCGTCTCGACGAAGCGGCCGTCCGCGAGCACATAGATGCGCTCCGCCACATGCTGCACGGCGCCGAGTTCGTGCCCGACGAAGAGTCCTGCGAAGCGGAAGCGTCGGCGCAGCGCGGCGATGAGGTCGAGGATTTCCTTCTGCGTGATGACGTCGAGTGCGCTCGTCGGCTCGTCGAAGAGCACGATGTCCGGCTCTTGGAGCAGCGTTCGCGCGATGATGACGCGCTGCAGCTCGCCGCCCGAAAGCTGGTGCGGCAGGGCGGCGAGGACGGCGGGCGCGAGATGCACCTCGGCGAGCATGGCGAGGATGCGGCTTTCGAGCGCGGCTTTCGTCTCGTCTGCCTTTTCGAGCGCCGTGCGGAAGAAGTCGCGCATCTGCATGCGCGGCGAAAAGGCCTCGCGCGGATCTTGAAAGACCATGCGCACGACGCCCCTTTTTTGTACTGTGCCTTCGTCGGGCAGCTCTGAGCCTGCGATGATGCGAAAGAGCGTCGACTTGCCCGAGCCGCTTGCGCCGACGATGCCGCAGACTTCGCCGGGCGCGAGGCGAAGCGATACGCCGCGCAAGACTTCTTGCCTGCCGCGCGGCGTATCGAAGGACTTCTTTACGTCCGTGACCTCAAGGAGCGCGCGCATATCTTCGTGCACGTCGGGCATTTCGCCTGCCCTCTTTTCTGCCGTCATGACTTCACCTCCAAGATCGCCGCCAAGAGTTCCTTCGTGTAGGCTTCCTGCGGCGCTTCCATGACTTCCTGCGTCGGGCCGGTTTCTACGACGCGCCCGTCCTTCAAGATCAGCAGGCGGTCGCCGAGGTAGGCGCCCGCGCGGATGTTGTGCGTGACGAAGAGGATCGCCGCGCCGCGCGACTGGTGGAGCTTCATGCGGTCGAGGAATTCGAGCGAAGCGATGGGGTCGAGCGCACTCGTCGGCTCGTCGAGCAGGAGGAGCTTCGGCGAGAGCGAGAGCGTGATCGCCGTCGCCGTGCGCTGGCGCTCGCCGCCCGACAGCTGGAACGGGTAGGCGCTGAGCACGCGCTTCGGCTCGCTGAAGCCGACGGCTCTGAGGCGATCTTCCATCAGGGCCGGCCACTCCTTCTTGAGAACGCCGTGTGCACGCAGAAAGTCCTCGTACTGGCGGCGCACGCGCAGGTTCTGGTTCAGGTAGTTGCCGGGATTCTGGAAGACCATGGCGAAGTCGCGCCCTGCCAGTTCCTTTTGCAGCGCGGCGTTCTTCAAAAGCGGTGCGCCGTGGTAGAGGATGTCGCCCGCGATCGCCTTGCCCTCGTGCGGCAGAAGCCCGAGGATGGCGCGCAGGAGCGTCGATTTGCCCGAGCCGCTTGCGCCGATGATGGAAAGCGCCTCGCCCGCTTCCAGTGCGAGCGACACGTCGTCGAGGACGCGCTTTTTCGCCACATCGATGGAAAGGTGATCGACGGCGAGGAAGGGCAGATGCGGCGAGGATTTCGCGCTGTGCGCGGCTGTGTTCTTTTCGCTCATGATTTCTCCCCCTTCCTTTCCCAGCGCGGCTCGAAGATGTCGCGCAGTTCGTCGCCCATGAGGCTGAAGAGGATGACCGTGATGAAGATGGCAAGTCCGGGGAACATCAAGAGCCACGGCGCCGTCTGCATGTAGTCCTTCGATCCCATGAGGAGCATGCCCCATTCGGGCGTCGGCGGCTGGATGCCGATGCCGATGAGCGACAGTCCCGCGACGACGAGCACGATGTCGCTCAAGTGCTGGAAGAAGAAGACGAACATCTGCGGCACGACGTTCGGCAGCACATAGCGAAAGAGCCGCCGCGAAAACGGGATGCCCGACGCGTCAGCGTAGCGCACGTAAGGCTTCTCGCGCTCCGTGCGAACGATCGTGCGCACGATGCGTGCATACTCCGCCCACGTCGTGATGAAGACGGCGAGGATGACGTTGCCGACGTTCGGCCCCAGGAAGCCGAGGAGCGCGACGAGGAAGACGCGGCTCGGAAAGGCGAGGAAGAAGTCGACGATTCCCGTCGAGATGAGCTGCATGCGGCCGCGCGTCAGAGCCATCGCCGCGCCGACGCCGATGCCGAAGACGGCAGAGAGGATGCCGCTCACAAGGGATGCCGAAAGGCTCGCCTGGCCGCCGACGAGGACGCGCGAGAGAAGGTCGCGCCCGAGCTGGTCCGTACCGAGGATGTGCTCTGCCGACGGCGGCAGGAGGCGTGCGCCCATGTCGTTCGTATAGGCGTCGTAGGGGAGGAAAGGCGGCACGGCGAACATCGCGGCGATCCACAGGAGAAGGAGCGCCGCGAGCACGCAGAAGAGCGGGTCGCGCCTCATGCGCGAGAAGAAGAGTCCCATGTCAGCCCACCTCCTGTTCGCGCACCTTGGGATTGAGCCACAGGCAGAGGATGTCCGCCGCGAGGTTGACGAGGATGAAGATGCCCGCGCCCCAGAGGACGTAGGCCTGCATGAGCGTGAAGTCGTTGTTCTTTATGGCCTCGACCATCAAAAAGCCCATGCCGCGCCAGCCGAAGATCGCCTCGATGACGACCGTGCCGCCCAAGAGACTGCCGAAGGACAGGCCGAACATCGTGATGATGTTCGGCAGCGCGTTCGGCATGATGTAGCGCCAGAGGATGCGCGAATCGGAAAGCCCGAGGGCGCGTGCGCCCGTCACATAGTCCTTTTGATGCTCTTCGAGGAGCGCACCGCGCAGGCGGCGCACATACAGCCCCATGTAGTAGAAGGAGAGTACGAGAGACGGCAGGATCAGCCCCGTGAGTCCCGTCGTATGGATCGGTATCAGAGACAGCTTGACCGAGAAGATGTAGATGAAGATCAAGGACAGCCATATCGTTGGTATCGTGATACCAAAGAACGAGCCGAAGCGAATGACGAGATCGAGCGGCCGCGCATAGAAGCGAAATGCGAGAACTGCGAGCGGCACGGAGATGAGGATCGAAAGCCCCATCGCCGAAACCGCCAGAAGAATCGTGTTTGGTATCGCGTCCTTTAAGAGCGTCGCCACGGGCATGGAGAAGAGCAGCGAGTAGCCGAGATCGCCCGAGAAGAGGTCGCGCAGCCATACGAAATACTGCACCCAGATCGGTTCGTCGAGTCCGTAGCGTGCGCGCACCTCCGCGATCAGCTCGGGCGTCGGGATGATTCCCGAGCGAATCATGTAGAGCTTCACGGGATCGGAGTCCGACGTGTGCATGAGGAGGAACGTGATGACCGAGAGCAAAAAGAGGATGACGAGCATCATCAAGAGACGACGCAGGAGAATTCGTGCCATAGATCTTTCCTTTCTGTTCGATTGCGCTGCCTTACGGCCGCTTGGCGAAAAGCCATGCAGCAAGGCTTACGGCGAGGACAAGAAGCCAGGCAAGGGCGCCGCTCGTGTTGCCGAGGAAGGTGTCCGAGAGCGGCGCCGTCATGCCGATGAGGGAAAGCCCCGCGAGGAGCGCCGGCAGTTTCCAGACGGACGCCATGAGGGAGCGGCCTCTGCCGTCGGCAAAGACGGGACGGCGCTCCTTCTGCCTGTGGCAGCGGCGCCACCAGCCGAGGAAGCCCGTGACGATGACGGTGATCGTCAAGATGTCGAGCAGCGCCCAAAAGAGCTTCAAGAGAATCGTCGAATGGTTGTGGATGTGGAGGTCGAGCAGCGAGGCGCAGACGGCCAAGTAACGCGGCAGCGGCTCTGTGAAGTGCAGGAGCTCGCCGTCTGCCGTGCGGGAGAACAGCACCTTCTGCCCCATGAACATCGCGGGGTGCGCCGCATCCGTAAGGTAGAGCGTCGCGGGGAGCTTGCCCGTCGCGGCCTCCATGCTCAGGACATCCTGCTCGGGGAAGGCTTCTTTCGCATAGGCGAGCATATCCTCGTAGCGGACGCTCGCAGCATCCCCCTGCGGCGCGTGGGCGTCGACATCCGCGAGGTAAGCGCCGTAGCCCACGGAGAAGATGACGATGGCAACGCCGCTCAAGGTCAGAAGCCCCGCCCAGACCGCCGTGACGACGCCGAGGAAGTTGTGCCAGTCGAAGGAGCTGCCCGCCGAGACGCCGCCGCGCGTGCCGCCGAAAAGGCGGCGGCGCATGAAGGTCGGATAGAGCAGCAGGCCGCCGAGAATGGAGAGGAAGCTGAGGAAACACATAATGCCGAGGAAGATCATGCCGCCCTGCCCCATGGCGAGCCGCAGGTGCAGGATGTGCAGCGTGTGCATGAGGCTCGCGACGGCAGGCGACTTCACTGCGCCGCTGCGCCACGGAACGGCCTGCTCCGTCATGGGCGAATAGGCGATCTGCGTGCCGCCCATGCTCATGCGCCCCGTGCGCCCGTGACTGCCCTTGTCAGCGATGCGGTAGAGCAGAAGCCCATGCTCGGGCATGGCGGAGATGGCCTGCACCTTCTTGTCGGGATTCTCTTCCAGAACCTTGTCGAGTCCGGCAGAAGTTCCCTGCCAGAGCGCATGGTAGGAGGAGTCTCCCGCATGGGGCAGAGGCTCGACGCGGTTCCACTGCGTGATCTCCTCCTTGAAGAGAAGAGGCAGCCCCGTGAGGCAAAGCAGGAGGAAAAATACTGCACAGATCGCACTGATCCAGCGGTGCAGACGATAGAGAAGCAACATGAAAAAGAGTCCTTTCTTGCAAAGCGGTCCTGCGTCGGCTGGCCTCATGTGGGCTCGGGCTGAAATACCATAGAAGGGAAGCCCTGCCTTTCACGGGCTTCCCTCCCGGCTAAGAATCTGTTTGCCGCAGTTCACCAAAGCCCCAAAACTTTCCACCAAGCTGCGCCGATCGTCAGATAAATCAGTGTCGTTATGGTCGTCATGATGAAGCCGTTCTTCCACCATTCGCCCTGCGAGACGTAGTCGCCGCCAAAGTAGATGGGGGCGCAGCCGTTGCCGTAGTGCGTGAGGGAAATCGGTACATCGGCGAAAATGCCGAAGACGATGGCGACCAGGAGCGGCGGTGCGCCGACGGTGACGCTGACAGCGATGAACGCCGCATAGAGCGCACTGATGCGCGCCGTGACGCTGGCAAACGCATAGTGGATGTAAGTGTAGAAGAGCAGGATGATGAGGCAGGAGATGACCCAGTCAAAACCGAGCGAGGAAATTGCCGTGCCGGCGCCGTTGGCAATCCAAGTGATGATGCCGGATTTTGCGAGAGCCGAGGCGAGCGTCATCAAAGAACCCATCCAGAACATCGCGTCCCACGCGCCTTTTTCCTTGATGACGTCCTGCCAGTTGATGATGTCGAGCATGATCATGAGGCAGACCGCACCCATGGCGACGGGCGTTGCGTCGATGCCCGTGAGTCCCGAGCTTGCCCAGAGCGCGAGGGAGGCGATGAAGATGACGGACAGCCCTTTCTCGGCAAGGCTCATCGGGCCCATCTCGGACAATTCGCGCTGCGCCAGTCCCTTGGCATCGGGAATGCGCACGAGTTCGGGCGGAGAGAGCTTCATCATGACATAGGGAACGAGCAGGAGCGCGATGAGTCCCGGCACGATGGCAGCGCTCGCCCAGCCCATCCATGTGACCTGGACGCCCAGCGTCTTTTCAGCGAGCGCCACGCAGAGCGGGTTGCCCGCCATCGAGGTCACGAACATCGTGCAGGTCACGGCGTCCGTATGGTAGCCGACCTGCATGAGATAAGTGCCGATGCGCCGCGCACTCTCGCCGGGCTTCGAGCCAAGAGCTTCTGCCAGGGAGCGCACGATCGGATAGAGGATGCCGCCGCCGCGTGCCGTGGCCGAGGGCGTCGCGGGAGAAATCACAAGTTCGCTCAGCGCGATGGCGTAGCCGAGCGACAACGCACTCTTGCCGATCGCCTCGATGATGCGGAAGGCGATGCGCTTGCCGAGCCCGCTCTTGATGAAGCCGCGAGAAAGCAAAAATGGCACAAATAATGAGCCATATCGTACTGTTCCCATAACCGGAGATGGCCGCCGACACGGGGAGTGTTCCCGTTAATGCCGCAGCGGTAACTCCGAGAAACCCCATCGCACCGATTGGAATGGGCTGGAGGATAAACCCTAGAATTGTCGCGACAAAGATCGCAAAGATATGCCACGCCTCCGGCGACAGTCCGTCAGGAAATGGGATGAGCCACAGACCCACGCCAACGACAAGGACAAAAGTCAGTTTCTTCTGCCGAGTATCCATTGTGTCACCTCACAAATACATGCTTTGAAAAGAGCCCGGCGGACATCATGCCGGGCTCTCCTGCTGGAAAAATTACGCGCCGTATTTTGCCAGTACACGATCGACGAACTCGGGAGCATATCCGATGTAGGTGTGCGGATCCATCATGTGGTCGATCTCCGCCTCTGAAAACACTTCGGTCACACGCGGGTCGCTCTTCAAAACTGCGCCGAGATAGGTCTCTTCCTCATACGCCTTCATCGAGTCCTCATAGACGACCTCATGCGCAGTAAGCCGTCCCATGCGGGGTGCAAGATGCATCATAACGCACTCACTCATAATCAGGCCGTGCAGTTTCTTGAGATTCTGCTCCATGTGCTTCGGATAGACAATGAGATCCTTGAGCACGTACTTGGTCTTTTCGAGTGCCTGTCCGAGCAGGTGACACTGACGCGGAATTCCTTCCCACTCGGAAAGGAGGCAGCCCCAGTCGCGCTCATTCTCGCAGAACATCGCCTCAACGATAGAGGGAGCGATACTGCGTACGTTGCGGCAAACGGCAATAATCCCCTCGACAACCTGCGGATTGCGCTTATGCGGCATGGTCGAAGAACCGATTTTGCCCATGAAGAACGGCTCCTCGAGCTCCATCGTTTCCGAACGCTGGAGCGTCAGAACCTCGTGAGCAATGCGTGCCAGCGTCCCGGCACAGATGGCAAGCGTGCTGGAGAACTCCGCCTGAGAGTCGCGTGCGACGTGCCACGAAATCGTCGGTACACCGAGATGCAGGATCTCCATCATGCGCTTCTGCATCTCAAGCCCCTTGCCCGTCTCCTTGAGCGAGGCGAGTGTACCGACCGCACCCGAGAGCTGACCGACAAAGACGCGATCCGCGATCTCCTCAAGGCGCTGAATATCGCGTCCGAGCTCGTCTGCCCAGACGGCGATCTTGTACCCGAGTGTAATGGGGACGGCATGGATAACATGCGTGCGTCCGCACATCGCCTGATTGCGCCATTTCTTTGCCAGATCGAGGCAATGCTTCTGACAGATCTTCATGTCACGCAGGATGACGTTGTACGCCTTCTTTTCCAAGAGAATGAGCCCCGTATCGACGATGTCCTGACTGGTTGCGCCCCAGTGGAGGTACTCGCCCGCATCGCTCGGCAGCAGATACTTCTGATATGCCTTGACGAGGGGAACGATGGTGATGGAGCTTTTATACGCTTCGCCGATCGCGGGAATATCAAGCTGCGAG
>ERZ772968.1400-NODE-1400-length-11240-cov-5.614305_pt1 | contig 11240 bp, 9 predicted proteins | sample MGYA00580674_ERZ772968 | MGnify/ENA primary metagenome ERZ772968 (study PRJEB29015, sample SAMEA2737940) | human oral metagenome | biome: human oral; feature: human-associated habitat; material: dental | place: China | collected 2138 ...
TCGAGTGGGCGCTGGGCACCGCGCTCGGCCAGGAGGTCCACCTCCAGTGGTCGGACCAGGAAGCGGCGCCGGGCATGGTTCGCTGCGAGTTCTCGTGGGTCGGACCGATCGGCTCGGGCGCCCGTTTGGCGTCCGCTCTGCGCGGTTGGGAGCACCTGCGTTACGAGGTGACGGAGGAGGCCACGGCCTCGAGCGACGGTGGCCGCTGGTGCCACACGCCCTCCCTCGGTATCTTCCACTCCCAGATGGACACCATCGGTAACGTCGTCGTGCCCGAGGATCGCATCCGTGCGGCCCTGGAGTCCGCCACGACGTACGAGGAGTTGCGCGAGGGTCTCGACCTGGCTCTCGGCCAGGCCTGGGATGACGAACTTGAGTCCTTCCGCCACGCCGGTGCCGGTGCGCCCGTGCGTTGGCTCAACAATCGGGTGGGCTAATGGGTTCTATTGCCGATTTGCTCGGTGACCAGCTGCGTGCAGGCTTAGCGCAGCTGGTCGACCCCGATGCGCCCGACGAGGCGCCCGACGCGGCCCCTGCCTCGTCCGAAAGCGCCGCTGAGACCGCCCAGGATCGCGCCCGGGAGGCCGCGATGGAGGCTGTGCTCGACGAGGCCGACCTCGATCCCGTAGACGCACGCGGAGAGCTCACGCTGCGCGGCGATCTGGATATGGACGACGTGTCCCTCTACGCCGTCGTCGCGCGCGTGGAGCGCGAGGCGAAGGTGACGCTTAGCGACTCTCAGATTGAGCAGTGGGTGACGCTCGCGGACCTGCTTGACGCCGTTTCTGACGCCGCGTCCAATCACTAGCGAAAAACCTTGCCAGCGGAGCTTCAACGACGTTTCCAACGTTCGTAAAGTGCCGGAATTTCGGGCCTACAGGGCCTACTATGGAGGCGCACCTGCCGGAATGAACCGGCCGGCGAACAGACGGAAGGAACAACGTTGACCCGCACCGAAGAAGATCTGCTCGGCACCCGCGAAGTACCCAAGGACGCGTACTGGGGCATTCATACGCTGCGAGCAATTGAGAACTATCAGATCTCGGGTCGCACGATCAATGAAGCACCCGAGCTCATCCGCGCGTTCGCGCAGGTGAAGAAGGCGTGCGCCTTGGCGAACATGCAGCTCAAGGCGATGAAGCCGGCCAAGGCCGAGGCAATTATCGCCGCCTGCGACGAGATCGTCGAAAACGGCCGCTGCATGGACCAGTTCCCCGTCGACCAGTTCCAGGGCGGTGCCGGTACCTCCGTCAACATGAACGCGAACGAGGTCATCGCGAACCTGGCGCTCGAGATCCTGGGGGAGGAGAAGGGCCGCTACGACATCATCAACCCCAACGATCACGTCAACCGCTCCCAGTCGACGAACGACGCGTACCCGACGGCGTTCCGTATCGCCCTGTGGCGCAAGGTGAACCGCCTGCGCAAGGCGATCGATGAACTCGCCGATGCTTTTGATGAGAAGGGCGCCGAGTTCCGCCACATTCTGACGATGGGCCGCACGCAGCTGCAGGACGCCGTCCCGATGTCCCTGGGTAGTGAGTTTTCCGCCTTCGCGCACACGCTGCGCGAGGAGGATGAGCGCCTTGTCAACAACGCTGAACTGCTTCTGGAGACTAACCTCGGCGCGACTGCGATCGGCACCGGCCTAAACACTCCGGACGGCTACCAGCAGGTCGTCGTGCGCCACCTGCGCCGCATCACGGGGGCGCGCGTCGTGGGCTCCCCGAACCTCCTCGAAGCCACGTCGGATACGGGCGCCTACGTGTCCATGCACGCCACGATTAAGCGCAGCGCCGTCAAGCTGTCCAAGGTCTGCAACGACCTGCGTCTGCTGGCTTCCGGCCCGCGCGCCGGCCTCAACGAGATCAACCTGCCGAAGATGGCCGCAGGCTCGTCGATCATGCCCGCCAAGGTCAACCCCGTCATCCCCGAGGTTGTTAACCAGGTGTGCTTCAAGGTCATCGGCAACGACCAGACCGTTACCATGGCCGCCGAGGCCGGTCAGCTCCAGCTCAATGTCATGGAGCCCGTCATCGCACAGGCGCTCATCGAGTCCATCAACCTGCTCGTCAACGCATGCGATACGCTGCGTGAACGCTGCATCACTGGCATCACTGCGAACGCCGAGGTCTGCCGCGGCTACGTCGAAAACTCGATCGGCATCGTCACGTACTTCAACGACGTCATCGGCCACCATCTGGGCGATGTAGTGGGTAAGCGCGCCGCGGCGGAGGGCAAGACCGTTCGCGAAGTCATCCACGACATGGAGCTCCTCTCGGAGGAAGAGGTCGAGCGCATCCTCTCGCCGGACAATCTCGCGAACCCGAAGTACGCGGGTACAGAGGAAGACTGAGCGACTCATTTTATAGACGAGGCCGGGGACCCCACGTGGGGATCCCCGGCCTTCATTGTGCGGTGGCGTCGCTAGGGGAGGAGAGACTCCTTGAAGGAGCGGACGAAAGTGCCAAAACGCTCCACCCTGTCCGAGAAGTAGCGGTAGATGCGCCTGCGAGAGTCGCCCACGTATTCGACGGTGCGCAGGTCCTCGTAGCGGAAGCGGCCGCGACCATCGATCAGTGCGGAGTCGACCAGGCGCTGAGTGATCGCGCAGCGGAAGTGTGTGTAAATGCCGTCATCCGTGGCCTCCAGGACACGGCACAGCAGGCTCATCTGGGAGCCGTCGAGCACAGGGATGCCGTCGTGATCGCTCGAAGGCACGTGCGCGTCGCGGAGCTTGTGACCGCCGGAAACTGTTCCCGCGTACTCGAAAAGACCCATGGCTTCGGCACCGAACAGATTGAGGGAGCATACGCCAGAGCGCTTGATCGCGCGGGCAGCATGCGTCGTTGAGTCGCAGCCGATCATGACCATCTGCCCCAGCGAGTATGACGACGAACCCGTCGTGATGCCGACGCCGACGGACTCGTCCGGGTAGGCCAGGATGTAGACGGGAAAGCCGTAGTAGAACTTCTCGGTTTCGTAGGGAACGTGCATGGGTCTATTGTCTGCCGGATAGGGCGGGTAGGCAGTGCCGATCCCATTGCTTGGCGCAAACGTCGAGGCCGGGGACCCCGCGTGGGGATCCCCGGCCTCGTTCTCATGACCGCTGGGCACCGCGATGGAGGAGCGCGGGCCTAGCGACGATCACTCCTCGCCAGCATGGTCGTTGCCCTGGATCGAGTAGTTGAACAGGTCGTACTTCTCGATCGCCTGCTGGACGACGGACGGGTCAACCTGACCCTTGTCGGCCAGGGCAGCCAGCGTGCGCACGACCATCGACTCGGCGTCGATGTGGTACCAACGACGGGCCGCGCGACGGGTGTCGGAGAAGCCGAAGCCATCCGCGCCGAGCACGTGGTAGTCACCGGGGATCCACTGACGGATCTGGTCGGGCAGCATGCGGTCGAAGTCGGAGGAAGCCACAAACGGACCCTCGCGACCCGCGAGCTTCGTCGACACGTAGGGCGTGCGGCGGGGCTCGGACGGGTGCAGGAAGTTGTGCTCCTCAGCATCCAGGCCGTCACGACGCAGCTCGTTCCACGAGGTCACGGACCACACGGCGGCATCCACGCCCCAGTCGCGGGCCAGCAGCTCGCGAGCCTCGCGCGCCCACGGCACGCCCACGCCGGAGGCGAGCAGCTGAGCCTTGGGACCACCGAAGTTCTGGTGCTCATCGACGTTGTAGATACCCTTGATGATGCCCTCGACGTCGACGTTCTCCGGCTCCGCAGGCTGATGAATCGGCTCGTTGTAGACGGTGATGTAGTACATGACGTTCGGATCGCGGCCGTCCGCGTCGCCGTACATACGCTGCAGGCCATCCGCCATGATGTGGCGGATCTCGTACGCGTAGGCCGGATCGTAGGAGACGAACGCGTGGTTCGTGGCAGCCAGGACCTGAGAGTGGCCGTCCATGTGCTGCAGGCCCTCGCCTGCGAGCGTCGTGCGGCCGGCGGTCGCGCCGATGACGAAGCCCTTGGTCAGCTGGTCGCCCGCGGCCCAGAACTGGTCGCCGGTGCGCTGGAAGCCGAACATCGAGTAGAAGATGTAGATCGGCACCATCGGCAGGCCGTGCGTGGCGTAGGCGGTGCCCACCACCTGGAAGGCGGCCGCCGACCCGGCCTCGGTGATGCCGGTGTGCAGGATCCGGCCGTGCTCGGACTCCCGGTAGGACAGCATCATGTCCGCGTCCACGGGCGTGTACGACTGGCCGGTCGTGTTGAAGATCTTCGCCGACGGGAAGATCGCGTCCAGGCCGAAGGTCCGCGCCTCGTCGGGGATGATCGGCACGAAGTACCTGCCGACCGACTTGTCCTTCATGAGGTCCTTGATGAGGCGCACCAGGGCCATCGTCGAGGCGACCTCCAGCTTGCCCGAGCCCTTCGACAGCGCCTCGAAGGGGCGGGCGGGCAAGGGGGGCAGCTTGGACTGGCGGTCGTCGCGGCGCTCGGGCACCCACCCGCCCAGCACCTCGCGGCGCTCCTTCATGTACTGCAGGGCGGGGTGGTCGGCGGGGGGCATGTAGTAGGGCGGCTGGTAGGGGTCGCGCTCCAGCTCCTCGTCGGTGATGGGGATCTGCAGGCGGTCGCGCAGCTGCTTGGCGTCCTCGACGGTCAGCTTCTTCATCTGGTGCGTCGAGTTGCGGCCCGCGAAGTGGCTGCCCAGCGCGTAGCCCTTGATCGTGTGCGCCAGGATGACGGTGGGCTGGCCGGTGTGCTCCATGGCGGCCTTGTAGGCGGCGTAGACCTTGCGGTAGTCGTGCCCTCCCCGCTTGAGCTCCCAGATCTGCTCGTCGGTCCAGTTCCGCACCATCTCCTTGGTGCGCGGGTCGCGCCCGAAGAAGTGCTCGCGCACGTAGGCGCCGTCGTTGGCCTTGAAGGTCTGGTAGTCGCCGTCGAGGGTCTCGTTCATCAGGTGCACCAGGGCGTCGTCCTTGTCGGCTGCGAGCAGCTGGTCCCAGCCGCGCCCCCAGATGACCTTGATGACGTTCCAGCCGGCGCCCTTGAAGAAGGCTTCGAGCTCCTGGATGATCTTGCCGTTGCCGCGCACCGGCCCGTCGAGGCGCTGCAGGTTGCAGTTGATGACGAAGGTGAGGTTGTCCAGGCGCTGCTGGGCTGCCAGCTGCAGCATGCCCCGCGACTCGGGCTCGTCCATCTCGCCGTCGCCGAGGAACACCCACGTGTGCTGCTGGGAGGTGTCCTTGAGGCCGCCCAAGTGCAGGTAGCGGTCGAACCACGCCTGGTAGACGCCCTCCGCGGGGCCCAGGCCGAGGGAGACCGTGGGGTACTCCCAGAAGCCGGGCAGTTGGCGGGGGTGCGGGTAGGAGGGCAGGCCGTGGGCGGTGGAGGCCTGCTGGCGGAAGCCGTCCATCTCCTCCTGGGACAGGCGCCCCTCCAGGAAGGCCCGCGCGTAGGGGCCGGGGGAGGCGTGCCCCTGGAAGAACACGTGGTCGCCGCCGCCGGGGTGGTCCTTGCCGCGGAAGAAGTGGTTGAGGCCCACCTCGTAGAGGGTGGACACCGAGGCGTAGGACGAGATGTGCCCGCCGACCTTCACCCCGGGGCGCTGGGCGCGCGTCACCTGGACGGCGGCGTTCCAGCGGATCCAGCGCCGGTACTGGCGCTCCATCGCCTCGTCGCCGGGGAAGTAGGGCTCCTGGTCGACGGGGATCGTGTTGACGTAGGGGGTCGTGTACTCCTGGGGCAGCTGCACCCCGTTGCGGCGCGCCTCGTCGAGCATGTGCAGCAGGATGTAGCGGGCGCGGGGGCCGCCCTTCTCGTTGATGAGCCCCGACAGGGACTCGATCCACTCGCGGGTCTCCTGGGGGTCGTTGTCGGGTACCTGGGGGATCAACCCGTTGACGACGGGGTGGCTCTCATGGAGTTGGCTCACGGCTCACCTTCCAGCTGTGTCGGATGCTGCTCGCGCAGCGCGTTCGTGCCCGCGGCGGCGCGCCATGGCGCCATCGCATATCGGGACCATTGTCCCACTGCGCGCGTGGAATTGCGAGCGTTCCACCATCCAGGGGCTCCATGAGAATCAACTCATTTTGAATCGGGGCCGGTGCCCGTTGTTTGCCGATCGGTCAGGGTGGGCTCCGCGCGATCTGCGGCTTCCCCGCTTCCGCCCGGTTCGCCCGCCCGACCGGGTGGAATGGCCGGGCTTGCCCCAGGGCTGCGGGCATGTCCTAGTATGAAGAGGTGATATTTGAAGCAGCGCTCAGCGCCGCGTCCGTGGACGGCGGTGCTCCGACATGCCGATGAACCTGGGATTCACGAGAGGGCAGATCATCCAGGAGTTCTACGTCGACGATGACGTGGACCAGAAGCTGCGCGAGGCGGTGGAGGCCTCGACGGCGGAACAACTGGTCGACGTCGATTACGGCGATGTCGTCGACGGCGCGATCGTCTGGTGGCGGGCCGACGACGCCGAGGAGGAGGACCTCGCGGACGTCCTCGTGGACGCCCTGAGCAATCTGGACGACGGCGGGCTCATCTGGGTCCTCATCCCCAAGCCGGGCCGCACGGGCTCCCTGCCCGTCGCAGACGTGGAGGACGCCGCCACCATCGCGGGCCTGCACTCGACGACGGCCGCGTCCGTGGGCAGCCAGTGGGCGGGCATCCGCCTGACCGCCCGCCCCCGCCAACGGTAGGGCCCGCCCGCCCCAGGTGACGGTTCCCGGTCGCGCGGCTACGCGACGGGGCCGGCCAGGGCTCCGCGGTACCCTCGCCGCGTCGGCGCGCAATGGCTGACGAGGCCGGGGCCGCTGCTCACCGCGGCGGGCCTCGCCGAAGCCGCCCGCGCCCTCGGCCTGCCGGTCATCGTCCTCGTCTACCCGGACGCGGGCGACCGCTCCGCCCGGGTGGGAGCGGCGGCCCGCCGCGCTTTCGAGCAGGCGGGCATCGGCCATGCCCTGGTGGAGTTGCGGCCCGGGGAGCCCATCGAAATGGGGATGGGGGAGGGGCAGGTGGACCCCACCCGGTGGCCGAGTACCTGATAAGCTGGTCGGCGCACGTGGGGCCTTTAGCTCAGTCGGCTAGAGCGTCTGGTTTACACCCAGAAGGTCATCGGTTCGAGCCCGGTAGGGCCCACTCAGGCGGCGCGCCCACGGGGTGCGCCGCTTTGTTCCGCCTCATCCCCGCCGGATGGCGCCCGGCGGACCGGACTCTGTTCCAGGCCCGCTTCTGATGGGGAGCTCCGCCCGCACCGGATCTCCGTCGTCCGCACCGTATTTCTGCTGCCCGCACCGGATCTCCGCCGCCTCCCGGTAGTGTTGCCCTATGAGCACCACCGACCAGACAACGGGGGAGCGCGGCGCCAAGCCCCTGCTCTTCGACCAGATCAACGACGCGGAGGAGAACGCGGCGATGCGCGCGAAGGGCTGGCCGCCGGTCTACACGGCGTCCGCCGAGTCCCGGATCGTGCTGGTGGGCCAGGCGCCGGGCAGGATCGCCCAGCGGACCCGCAAGCCCTGGAACGACCCCAGTGGGCGCCTTCTGCGCCAGTGGCTCGGAGTCACGGACCAGCAGTTCTACGACCCGGCGTTGTTCGCCCTGATGCCCATGGACTTCTACTTCCCGGGCAAGGGCACCCACGGCGACCAGCCGCCCCGCAAGGACTTCGCGCCCACGTGGCACCCCAGGCTCCTGGCCCTCATGCCGCGGGTGCGCCTCACCATCCTGGTCGGCGCCTACGCGCAGCGCTACTACCTGGGGGCGGCTGCGGGGCGGACGCTGACGGAGACGGTGGCGAACGCCGCCGACGCGCCGGAGGGCTTCTTCCCGCTGGTCCACCCCTCGCCGCTCAATATCGCGTGGCGCAAACGCAACCCGTGGTTCGAGCAGGAGACCGTGCCCCTGCTCCGCGAGGCAGTGGCCGAGGCCTTGGAGGGCGCAGAGGAGCCCGGTGCGCTGGAGGGCGCGGGGCACGAATAGTCCGATTCGCCGTCGGAGCCGACGACCAGTGGCCAGGGCACAGGGGCACGCGGGGGGACCGGATAGCCCGGTCCTCGGCCGTTTCCCGCTCCCCAGGTTCCCCGACTCCCGGGTTCCGCACACAAGGCCCGCATTCACGCAACACCGCCAGCCGGAGACCGTTGGAATCAAGCCGTTGTGTGCGCAGCATGTTGCGTAATTCGGGGTCCTTGTGTGCGATCAGTGACGTGGCGCCTGCACGCGCCGCCCGTCGGCTGCGGGTCAGCCTCCCGTCGGCTGTTTTGCGCCGGTCAGCCCCCCCGCCGGTTCCGCCTCGGCGCTGTCTGGCTGCTCGTCGGCGCCTTCCGGCTCTATGGCGGAACCTTCCGACTCTGCCCCAGCACCCGTCGGCCCCTCGGCGCCCGACGCCGCCATCAGCGCCTCGACGATCATGGCGACCGCCTCGTCGGCGGGCACGTGCTCCCAGATCCTCACGACCGTCCACCCCTCCGCTTGGCACATGGACGTGGTGTCGAGGTCGCGCCGGGCGTTCCGCTTGAGCTTCGCCTCCCAGTACTCGCGGTTGGTGAGGGGGACGCGCGAGTGCTCCGGGCAGGCGTGCCAGAAGCACCCGTCGACGAACACGGCGACCTTGAGGCGCGTGAACACGATGTCCGCGCGCCGCCGCTTGTTGGGCCACGGCGCGAAGTCCACGCGGTACCGGTAGCCCCGGGCGTGCAGGAGTCGGCGGATCGCCAGCTCGGGAGCCGTGTCGCGGCGCGTGTTGGAGCGCATCGAGCGTGCCGTCGCCTCGCTGGACGCCCACGAGCCCCCGCCGTCCCCGCCGCTCATCCTTCCTCCGACGGGTTCAGGGCCTCCGCGTCCGCGTCCCGACCGGCCGCCCGGTAGGCGGCGGCCAGGTTGGCGCGGGCGACCGGCGCGTAGGGGTGGTCGGGTCCCGAAGAGCGGAGCACCGCGTCGAGGCCTCTTTCCAGCAGGGGGATGGCGTCGGCGGGCCTGCCCGCCCGCAGGTAGGCGCCCGCGAGGCTGTTGCGGGTGCTCAGGGCAATGGGGTCGTCGGCGCCCAGGACCGAGTCGGCGGCGCAGTCGTTCTCCTCGAGGACGCGGATCGCCTCGTCGACCTGGCCGGCGTCCAGGCACGCGAGGCCCAGGAGCCCCCGCGCGGTGAGCGCATCGGGGTGGGCGGGGCCGCTCGTGCGGATACGCGCGTCGAGGTTCTCCCGCAGCAGGGGGACGGCGTCGGAGGGCCTGCCCGCCTGCTGGTGGGCAGCCGCCAGGTTGTCGCGCGCCGTGAGCGTCATGGGGTCGTCGGGCCCGAGGACGCGCACGAGGCCGACCAGGTTCTGCTCGAACAGGGCGGTCGCCTCGTCGAGGCGCCCCGCGTCCTGGTAGGCGCGCGCCAGGCCGTTGCGGGCGGTGAGCGTGCCCGGGTCGTCCGCGCCGAGCACCCGCAGGTGGGCCGCCAGGCTCGCCTCCGACACGGCGACGGCGTCTTCGAGGCGGCCCGCGTCGTGGTAGGCGCCCGCCAGGTTCGCCTGCGCGACGAGCACCGACGGGTGGTCCGCTCCGAGGAGGCGAGTGGAATCCCCGAGGTTGCGCTCCAGAAGCGGGATGGCGTCGTCTAGGCGGCCCGCGTCCTGGTAGGCGCGCGCCAGGTTGTTGCGGGCCGCCAGCGTGTCGGCGCTGTCGGCTCCGCGCAGGTCCGCGCACTCGCGGAGGTTCGCCTCGAACAGGGCGATGGCCCGGTCGAGCTCTCCTTGGGCCTGGTAGCGGCGGGCCAGGGCGTTGCGCTCTGCGATGGGGTCGGTGTCGTTCATTCTTCACTCGATTCGGGGGACGAGGAGGGGGCCGGGGACGCCGCCCGTCTGGCGGATTCGAGGTCGCGGCGGATGTTGGCGGTGAGGGGGTGGTCGGGGCCAAGGGCGTCTTCGGAGGTTTTGAGCGCCGCTTCGTACAGGGGGATCGCCTCGCCCAGGCGGCCCGCTTTCCTGTAGGCGTTGGCCAGATTGGCTTGGACGGTGAGAGTCCCGGGGTGGTCGGGCCCTTGGAGCGCGCGGTGCTGGGCGAGCGCGTCCTCCAGCAGGGCGGTGGCCTCGTCCAGACGGCCCGCTTTCCGGTAGGCGGTGGCCAGGTTGGCCTGGCAGGTGAGGGCGTCGGGGTGCTCGGCGCCCAAGACCGTGCGGAGCCGGGTGAGGGCGTCTTCGAGCAGTGGGATCGCCCGGTCGAATGCTCCTGCTTTCACGTGGGCGGCGGCGAGGCCGCCCTGGGACGTAAGGGTGCTGGGGTGGTCGGGCCCCAGGGTCTCGCGGCGTTGCGCGAGGGTTCGCTCATGCAGGGCGGTGGCCTCGTCCAGGCGGCCCGCCTCCAGGTAGGCGCCCGCCAGGATGCTTTGGGAGGTGAGCGTGTCCGGGTGCGCGGGTCCCAGGAGGGCGCGGTGCTGGGCGAGAGTGTCCTCCAGCAGGGCCGTGGCCTCGCCGAGCCTGCCCGCATCCAGGTACGCGGTGGCGAGGAGTCCCTGGGAGGCGACCGTATCGGGGTCGGTGGGCCCAAGGGCCGCGCGGCGTTTGGCGAGGGTGCCCTCCAGGAGACTAGTGGCCTCGTCGAGGCGGCCCGCGTCGAGGTACGCGGTCGCGAGGTTCGATTGCGTCGCGAGGGTGTCGGGGTGCGCCTGGCCCAGCGCCTCACGGCTCAGCGCGAGGGCGCCGCCGTACAGGGCGATGGCCTCATCGAGCGCGCCCGCCGCCTGGTGGGCGGTGGCGAGGTTGCTCTGTGCGGTGAGAGTGTCGGGGTGGTCGGGCCCCAGGGCTTCGCGCCTGTGGGCGAGTTCTTCCTCGAACAGGGGGATCGCGAGGTCGCCCCTGCCTTCCTCCAAGTACTGGTGCGCGCGGGCGTTGCGCTGGGCAGCGGGGTCTGCGGCGTTCATTCCTCACTCGATTCGGGGGACGAGGCGAATTCAGTGTCTCCGGTGCCGAGAACATCGTGGAGCATAACGGTCAGAAAATGTTTAGGGCCAAGAACTTTATCACAGGAACTGAGGGCGTCCGCTAGAAGAACGAAAGCTTCATCGATTTTGTCGGCTCTCCCGTAGGCGATGGCGAGGCCGCACTGGGTTGTGAGTGTGCTGAGGTGTGTGGGGCCGAGTGTATCGCGTTGGTGCGCGAGGGTGTCCTCGTGCAGGGGGATGGCCTCGGTCAGCTTGTCCACAGCCAGGTAGGCATTTGCAAGAAGGGTTTGGGTTGTGAGTGTGCTGGGGTGTGTGGGGCCGAGTGTATCGCGTTGGTGCGCGAGGGTGTCCTCGTGCAGGGG
>ERZ772968.1401-NODE-1401-length-11230-cov-9.465593_pt1 | contig 11230 bp, 13 predicted proteins | sample MGYA00580674_ERZ772968 | MGnify/ENA primary metagenome ERZ772968 (study PRJEB29015, sample SAMEA2737940) | human oral metagenome | biome: human oral; feature: human-associated habitat; material: dental | place: China | collected 2138 ...
GCTACGGCTTGGGCATCCGCGAGTCCGACGGCCCCATCACGGACTACTACTGCCGCTTCGTGCCCAACCGGATCCGCACCTGAGGAGCCCCGCTGGACCCCGCACCGCCGTCGTCGCCCGCACCGCCCCTGAGGCCCCAGTCGCCTCTGAGCGTCCCCCAGGGCACCGCCCTGGCCCTGTCCGCCACCGCGCCGTGGTACTCGATCATGGTGACCGCCCCGCTGATCGCCGCGCTGGTCGGCTCGGGCACCGCCGTCGTCTACGTCCTGGCGGCCGTGCCCGCGGCCCTCGTGGCCCGGGGTATGAGCGCCAACGACCGGCGCGACCCCGACAAGGGCAGCGTCTACACCTGGGTGCGGCGGCGTCTGCCCCGCACCGGGTGGTTCGCCGGGTTCTGCCTGGCCTCCACGGGCGTCATCGCCACCTCCGGCATGGCCTACGTGGCCGCCGACCTCCTGGCCCGGTCCGCCCCGACGCCGGTGAAGGCGGCCCTGGCGGCGGCGCTCACCGCCGTCGCCACCCTCATCGACCTGTACGGGCTGCACGTCATGGCGGTGCTGCAGTACCTGGCGGTGATCGCCGGGACCGGCGCGACGGTCGTGTGCGTCGTGCTCGTGGCAGGGGGCGCGGTCCGCCTCGCGCCGGTGACCGGGTCGCCCCTGGACTGGTTCCGCGCGGTCCTGCTCGCCGTCTTCGCCTACTGGGGCTTCGACGCGATCTTCGCGCTGACCGAGCAGACCGATATCGGCGCGCCCCGGCGGGTGACGGCCCTGACCATGGCCGCCCTGGTGACCTTCTGCGTGGTCGGCGGGACGGCCTACAGCGCCGTCGACCCGGCTCCCGTGACCGCCAACCCGGTCGTCAGGGCCGCCGTGGTCTCCTCGGCGGTCATGAGCCTGGGCTCCACGCTCATCCCCACGGCCCGCGGGATCGAGGCGATGGCCGACGCCGGCGAGGTCCCGGCCTGGGCGAGGACGCTGAGGAGCGCGTCCCGGTCGACGACGGCGGTCACGGTCGCGTCAGTGGCCTGGACCGGCCTGCTGTTCGTCTCCGAGGGGCTCTTCGACGACACGATCGAGGCCCTCAGCGTGCTCGTGGGGCTCTACTTCGCGGGCAGCTCGCTCATCGCGGCGCTCCACGGGAGGTCCGGGCGAGAGCGGGCCGGCCAGGCGGTCTCCGTGGGCCTCATGGTCATCATCACAACCGCCGTGGCGATCCAGATGCTCGACCCGGCCTACGGGAGGACGGCCGTGGGAGGCGTCGGAGGAGTCGGGCTGATCGTCGTCGGCCTGTGCCTGACCGGCGGGGCGGGAGCGCTGCGCTACGCCCCGGGGCGGGGAACCGGGCGGAGCGCGCGACGAAGCGCCCGGACGCCAGGGCCCGCGGGTGGTGCCGGCCACTCCCCGCCACCGGGCTCCGGGGGTCCGCATCCGGCTTGAGGACGCGTCTAGGCTGCGTGCCATGAGCACACCCGCCACGCCGTCGGTGATCTTCCCGGCCGCCTCGGATCCCGCGCACCTCGTCCTGTCGCTGTCCTGCCCCGACCGACCCGGCATCGTCCACGCCGTCTCCGGGGCGCTGGCGCGCCGCGGCGGGAACATCACCGAGTCGAAGCAGTTCGGCGACGAGGACTCCGGCCTGTTCTTCATGCGCGTCCAGGCCATGACCACGGTGCCCCGCGAGGAGCTGGAGAAGGACCTCGCCGAGCTCGCCGAGACCTACACGATGACCTGGAGCCTCGACGAGGTCGGCCGGCCCCTGCGCACCCTGATCATGGTGAGCAGGGAGGGGCACTGCCTGACCGATCTCCTGTTCCGGGCCCGCAGCCAGGGCCTGCCGATCGACGTCGTCGGCGTGGTGGGCAACCACGAGGACCTGCAGCCCGTCGCGGAGTTCTACGGGGCGCCCTTCGCCTGCGTGCCCGTCACGCGGGACACCAAGGAGGCGGCCGAGGCCGAGCTGCTGCGGCTGGTCGGCGAGCTCGACGTCGAGCTGGTGGTCCTGGCCCGCTACATGCAGATCCTGTCCCCCGCCCTGTGCGAGAGGCTGCACGGGGCCGTCATCAACATCCACCACTCCTTCCTGCCGAGCTTCAAGGGCGCCAACCCCTACCGCCAGGCGCACCAGCGCGGCGTCAAGCTCATCGGCGCCACGGCCCACTACGTGACGGCGGACCTGGACGAGGGCCCGATCATCGAGCAGGACGTCACCCGCGCCACCCATGAGGACACGGTCGCCTCCCTGCGCGCCAAGGGGCAGGACGTCGAGCGCCGCGTGCTCGCCCAGGCGGTCCGCTGGCACGCCGAGCACCGCGTGCTGCTCAACGGCCAGCGCACCGTCGTCTTCGCCTGAGCGGCGGTCAGCGCCCCCTCCCCCTTCGCCGAGATCGGTCGTATTCCGCACCGAGATCGGTTCACCTCCGCGCCGAGATCGGTTCACTTCCGGCTCGAGATCGGTCCGGTTCCGCACCGAGATCGGTCCACTTCCGGCTCGAGATCGGTCCAGGCGCCCGCCGGACGGCCTGGTTGGCGCCGCAGAAGCGCCGGAGCGACCGGACCTCAATCGTTCCACGTGTCGGCCTCCGGCGGGGTGGTCAGCGCCCTGGTGAATGCCACCGCGTTCGCGCGCAGGTAGCCGACGCCGCAGGTATGCCGGGTCGTGGCCGCCATCGAGGTGCCGCTGGAAGGCCGTGTCGCCCTTCGCCGTCTCCGCCCGCATGTAGTCGACCAGTTCGAGCAGCCGCCGGCACTGTGCCTTGATCACCCTGGCCCGGTCCACCTCACCGCACTGGTCGCAGAAAGTCGGGCCCGCCGAGCCTGCTCGGCCGGCGAGACGACGCCGACCGTACCGTCCGGGGCGGTGAGCGGGGCGAACCGGTAGATCGCGTAGGCGACGTCGCGGATGCTGGCCCCGGGCGCGCGGTGTCGAAGTCGATCAGGTCGACCAGGCGGCCTCCATCGAAGATGCAGCTGTACGGCGCGAGGTCCCATAGCGGATGACCTCGTACGGCTCGACCGCCTCCAGCAGCCGGCCGTCGACCACTGGGCTGCCGGGCGCGTCTCGGACTGTGTCTATTTATATACTTCTCGCGGGGACGAGCGCTGGGGCTTCTTGCCTAAGCATTTCCATCACCGGCCCATCCCGCTCATTTGACTCGAGCGCCGCAATGGCCCGCCGGCAATAACGTACGGCTTTTTTTACTTCAGGATCGGCGAGAATCAAGGCGATCTGACGCCCCTCGTCCGGGCCGCTTCCGATCTGGTACGCCCCAAACATCTCCTCACTTACCGAGGATATCGACGGACGAATAACATTCTCTACCGACACTCCTGGACGATACGTATCGTCGCACGCGATGCGCGCAACGCAGTCCAGGCACATCCATGCACATTCAATCGAGACGCTATATTCCGGCTGAGGCCTGTCGAGAAGCGACCTTACTGACTCTGCGACTTCCTTCACATGCTCTTCACCCCATTTCAGTACAATGTACTTCGCCTCACGCAAGGCCAGCCCCGTCGCCTCCCGCTCCTCTGCGTCGAGAGAGCGCACGTCCGAGTAAAGGGCGACCGCCTCAGCCGAACACCAAAAGAAAATGGCCTGCCTGCGAGGAGGGAGACTATTTATCCTGTCGGCCAAACGGTCAATTAGGTCATCATATGCAGTCATAGCATTGCCTCTCAATTCCAATACCGAGTGAGTACAGCAGGATGAGTTGCCTGGTGCTTCTCGGGCAGTGGCAGAAAGAGTGGACTTCCGGGCCCCGGACCAACCAGGGCCACCAGCGAGGTAACGGGCGCCAAGCACAGATTCTCACCCCGGATGCCCCTCCGTCCCGATCCGACCACTACGCAAACACCCCCCTAGAATAAGTCCCAAGAAGTGAATCTGCAAATCATTTTCCGTCAAGAATCTCTGGTGTCACAAGGGAGGCGAATCTTGAGGGAATGTCTCCGTAGCTGTCATATTTTTCGAAAATACCCGCACTCCAGCCTGCAGTAAGTCTTTCTAGTTCTTCGAGCCTCGCGCGATCGACACTCCTGAAATCAATAATCCATCGGATGCCGTCAAAGGCTACTATTTTGATGTCAGGCGATTCGCTGCACGGCTTTTCGCCCTCAAACCCGAGCAACTCGCAATCAACGCACTGCGCGAGCTGATCAGAAATACTTTCGAGTTCCGACCACGTGAGCCCGAGCCCGTGCGGAGACCTTTCGATCTCATCCTCGATATCCGAGACCGGAAAGGTTGCGTGCGGGTCCTGTATCGCCCACAGGTCGACCATCAGCCACGACATCTCCTCCCTTCCTCGGATTGCGCGTAAAATCTCGGAGAGCTCGACGATCGCTCCATTTACGTCCATTTTCATCTCTAGCCTGCCGGCCGACGAAATTATTTTAAGGCCTCCGTTTCGTGAAAACCGCAGCTATTGCAGACAATATCGTCACCTTATTTTGACGGCAGCTAAAAGCTGCGCGCCGCAAACCACGTCAATTCTATGGGACTTATTCACAGGGGCGTAGTGGCTATTTGAGGGGTGCGTGTCGCTGGGCGTGGGGCACGCCTGTTCTTGAGAGGATCTCAAACGCCGGGAGGAAGCACCTCAAGAAGCAGGCCGCCATGGACGGCACTAGCATGCCACTGTCCCCGAGAACATCCTCGATATGTGCAAGGCGGCCAGGTACAGCGGGATCGGGACCCCGCTGGCCGGCTCGCGTGCCCTGAGGATGTACCGGTACGTGCGCCTGATCCTCATGTCCTTGCGCTACAACCTACCCCAGGCGCTCCCGGCGGCCATGGCCAGCGTCTCCCAGCCTACCGCCTCCCGCGTCATCTCGGTCTGGGCACCCGTCGCGCCCGGGCCCTGAGTGCAAGCGTGCCGGTGGTGGAGGACCTGGAGCTCACGGCTCAGCTGAGCGTCGACGACACGCTCCTGCCGTGCTGGTCCTGGAGAAGGCGCCCCGGCACATAGTCGGCAGGCACTGCACCGGCACCGGCACCGAGATGATCACCCCCAGGCAGGTCCCCGAGCAGGACCGACTTCGCACTAGTTACTTCATCGCCCACCGCGGCACGCGAGCCACGCACAAACATGTAATACGACGTTGTTGCGGACGGTCAGCCCCATTAGAAGAGCAGTTCAATCCAACGAGTCAAAGTCCTCACTTCGTCGGAAGGGCACCATTCGGCTGATCAGCCCGCTGTCAGCCAGAAAGTCAGCATCTAACCTATCACTTTTCAGACGAATCCGGATCCCCTCATCACTGGAATGCACGTCCACCGGACAGCCCCCTGCCTCCAGTCGGCCACGGACTCTGACACTGCGGCATCCAGTGAATTGAAGTCGTAGCTGCAAAGCGTCATGTCCTCGGCGCCTCCAACGAGCAGGAGGCGGGTTTGGAGCATCAGCCAGATTCACCGACAGCCAGACAAGGCCTGGAAACGGATCGAATCTCGCCTCCACGCACAGCGCGTCCGCCAACGAGGCCGGGCGCTGGCCGAAAACCTCGAACAGCCCGCGAGCTCGACCAAGATCTCGTGTCCACCAGCCCACAGGAAGTACCACACCATAATCAGGCACATCCTCCTCCCCACCGCATTGCCTTAAATTCGACCAGCACGCATTCTCGGGCGACAACGCTCATCCGATGATCTCGGCGCACAAGCGTCACCTTCACGCGACCATCAGGTATCCCTCGCACCACCAATCCCTCGCTCTCGGGGCAGTCAAAGCGCACATCCACTTCTACCGCACCGCGGCACTCCAAAGATATGGCCAGCATATCCGCATCTGCGGCCCACCACTCTGGCAGGGATGTCGGAATTTGCCGTACGTAGACGCGCAACCCTACCGTACCCGCAGCCAGGTCCAAGATCGCGATATCGGCAAGTACAGCCGAAGGCCTCGGGCCCTCCGGCTGATATAGATCGCACAGCAGGTCGCCGCCATCAATAACAGAAAAGTTAATGCTGTTTGCCGACATCAGACCAGCCCCAAGTCCATAGCGCTCTAACGCTCCCGGCACAACACAGCTTCTGGTGCCGTTTGGTGGTCTGACATTGAAGTGAGGACCCTGGCCCTCGTTGCCTCCTTCGCCGAACACGCGCCCTGCCGCATGGTCCTGGATGATAACATGATCGTGGCCAAGGCCGGTAGAGTCGGTACTCGCGCGTCCTAATTGGCAGGCCATCATCACCGAGAACCCTTCTCTCGAACTTGTCCGTCATCTCAACTATTCTCATATTCAACAGCTGTTCACCCGCCCTCCAGGTGGAAAGGACCGGGGTGTGCTGAGCGGGCGCCTGGGCAGAAGTCGGCGGGCACGACCCTCAGGGAACGAGAGGGCCTATCAGATGGTCCACCACCGCAAGAAGCAAGGCCATCCAGGATACTGCCTCCCAGGTCGAGCCCGGTACACACGATCAGAAACGACCCCGCCCCGCCCCGGGGTACAGGACACAGGACGAGGGCGACCGGGAGCACAAAAGAAAGAGCACAGAAGAACAAGACAAGCAACCCGAAACACGACTTTAAAGGCTGCCCGAAGACGCGTCCGGCAGTCCAGACGGGACCAGGCGCCTGGTGTGTCGTCGGGATGGGACGGGGCGGGTGCTGGACTATGACGGGGCCGAGCATCTGAGTCAGGTGGTGGCCGACGGGGACCTGGTGGCCCGCGTCGAGCGGGACCTCGCGGCGCGAACGGTGCGCGCGCACGGCCCCGGCCGGGGCCCTACCCGCACCGGCACAGGCGGCATACGGTGAGGGCATGAGCGATAACACCGGCCGCCCCGCAGACTCCGCCCCCTACGCGGACCTCCTGACCGCCTCTCTGGACCGCTCCCGCGAGCGCTTCGACCGCGCCCTGGACGGCGTCACCGTCGAGCAGGCGAATACCCAGCCCGCCCCGACGACCGCGCCGCGCATCGACTCCCTGACCTGGCTCGCCTGGCACACGGCCCGAGAGATCGACCTGCAGGTCTCGGCCCTGGCCGGCACTGACGCACTGTGGACCTCGGCCGGCTTCAGCAAGCGCTTCGCCCTGCCGCTGCCCGACGACACCGAGGACTGGCGCCACGCGCCCGAGCAGGCCGCCCTGGTGCGCGTGAGCGACCTCGCCGTCCTGACCGACTACCTCGACGCCGCCTACGCGCTCATCCGCGACTACCTGACCGGCCTGGACCCGGCATCCCTCGACGAGGTCATCGACCACTCCTGGCAGCCGCCGGTCACCCGCGCCTCACGGCTGGCCTCCATCATCGACGACGCCGCCCAGCACTCCGGCCAGGCGGTCTACTCCCGCCGACTGCTCGGCCTGGAGGGCTGAGGCGGGGCAGCTTCCGCACCACCCATCGCTTACTACGCTCATTTCCCCCTTGCTGCGCCTCTTCAAGCCGTGCAGGAAGGGGCAAATGAGCGCAGTAAGCGCCAACACCACACTCTGTCCTACTATTACTCATACAGATAGCACAGAAGGGAGTTCATCATAGACATCGAGATCGACCCGCTCTCCCCCACCCCGGTCTATCAGCAGATCCGCAACCGCGTCGTCGAGGGCATCGCCCGATCCGAGCTGCGCCCGGGCGACCGCCTCGCATCCGTGCGCACGCTCGCCTCGGCCTTCGCCATCAACCCGGCCACCGTCTCCAAGGCCTACGAGCTCCTGCGCACCGAGGGACTGGTGGTCACCAACGCGAAGTCGGGCACGGTCATCTCTCCCGCCCCCGCCGCAGACCGGCACAGCACCGCACATTGGGAGGAGCGGCTGCGCATCCTGCTAGCCGAGGCCCTGGCCCACGGCCGCACCGAGCAGAGCATCCTGGACAGCGCAGCCCGATGCCTCGACACGCTCTCCCCCGTGGGCAGAAGGCCCTGATGCTCGCCCTCACTCTCACTCTCGGAACCGCCAGTCTCGTCATTGGAGTCGCACTGGGGGCGACGCCGTCGATGTCGCGCGACACGACGCCCTGTGGCTCGGAGGCATGTTCTACATCAATCCGGAGGATCCCTCGCTCATCGTGCCCAAGCGAGCCGGCATCGGCACCACCATCAACCTCGGGCACCCCGTGGGAAGGGCTATCGGCGCGCTGATCATTCTGATACTCGCGGGCGCAGCCGTTACGACCGCGATCTCCTGCGCGTGATCGTCCGACCGGCCCTAGCGGGCCTCGCGATCCATGCGGAGGGCGGCAGCTGCCAGGCCCAGACCGGCCGCCGCCAGGAGCGCGCCCCCGAATCCGCTCCAGCGCAGCAGCCCCGCAGCGGCGCCCAGTCCGCCGAGAGCGGCCCCGATCGCATTGGCCAGATTGAAGGCGCCCACGTTGACGGCCAGCGACAGGGTCGGCGCGGCTCCGGCATGGTGCAGCACGAGTGACTGCAGCGGTGCGATCGTGGCGGTCGAGAGCAGGCCCAGGATCAGGACGGCCCCGATCATCGGTGCCGGGCGCGGGGCCAGAAGGGGGAAGACCGCCAGGGTGAGGATCAGCGCGAGGAGCACCCCGACAAGCGTTGCCCTCACGGAGAGATCGGCCAGGCGCCCGGCGACCAGATTGCCGATGAAGCCGCCGATTCCGTAGGCCAGCAGGAGACCGGGGATCGTCCCGGCGGCGATTCCGGTCACCTCGGAGAGCAGGGGCGCGAGGTAGGTGAAGACGAGGCCGACGCCGGCGAAGCCGATGGTCGTGGTCGCGACCGCGAGCAGGACCGGAGCGCGCAGCAGCGTCCGGATCTCATCGCCCACGCCGGTGGTGGGGGCCGGGGTACGTTCCATGGCCGTCGCGAGCAGCAGCACTCCGAGCGCAGCGACCGCGGCGACGATGACGAACGGCATCCGCCAATTCGTACTGCCACCCAGCAGGGCGCCCATCGGGACGCCGAGCACGGTGGCGATCGTGAGCCCGGAGCCGACGATCGCGATCGCCCGTCCCTGCCGCGCCTGCCCCATCAGGCCCGTCGCGGTGGTCAGGCCGATGGCGAATAGCGTGGCCTGGCTGCATGCCGAGGCCACTCGGCCCGCGATCACCCACGCGTAGGACGGCGCGATCACGGTGATCGCCGTGCCCGCGATGAAGACCGCCCCCAGCGCCAGGGCCAGGCCCTTCCTCGGCAGGCGGGCGGTCAGCGCGGTGACGACGGGTCCGCCGATCGCGACTCCGAGTGCGTAGGCGGTGACGATCTGGCCGGCGGCCGCAATGCTGACGGAGACGTCGGCGGCGAGCTGCGGGAGGACTCCGGATACCAGGTACTCGGCGGTGCCCGTGCAGAACACCAGAAGCACGAATCCGGCCAGGACGACGGCGCGCCCGATGCGGGACCGAGCGGCGGAGGTGACGGACGAGGCGGCGGATTGGGCGGCGGATGGATCGGATCGGTCGGGAGAGGACTGCTCGGCATTCACCCTGATAGGATCAACCTTCACATCAATGTGAGGGCAAGATGCCCGGGCATCAACCGATCATCGCCCGACGGGAGGCAGCCCACATGCGCATCTCCGAAGTCACCGACCGCACGGGCATCCCCACTCGACTTCTCCGCTATTACGAGGAGCAGAAGCTCCTCGTGCCCGCGCGCAACGCCTCCGGCTACCGGGACTACAGCATCCAGGACGTCGAGGTGGCCCGCCGCATCCGACAGCTGCTCGACGCCGGCCTCAGCACCGCGACCATCCGCACCGTCCTGCCGTGCCTGACCGAGCGCGCAGGCCGCCTCGCCCCGATCTGCGAGGAGACCGTCAATGATCTCAAGCGCGAACAGGCCCGGATCCAGGCGTCGATCGAGACCCTGGCGGCCTCACGGGACGCCATCTCCTCGGTGATCGCCGCGGGGCGGGACGAGGGCGGTGAAACCAGCAGGGACAGCAGAGACGACAACAGCAAAACAACGAGGACGCCTCAACCCGAGAGCCCCGACGACCGGCCGCTCAAGCGAGCCGGGCAGACACAGCGCCCTGCCGGTAGGTCCGAAGCCACAATGCATCGCTGGACCGCTGCTTCACCCCCTCGGACACGGCGAGCCACTGCGACGCCGACTTCGACGAGCTGATCATTGTGCAGAGCTGAGGCACTCCCTGTGTCGTCGAGATCGGTCGAAACCCGTGCCGAGATCGGTCGAGCTCCGGCTCGAGATCGGTCGAAACCTGTGCCGAGATCGGTCGAGCTCCGGCTCGAGATCGGTCGAAACCTGTGCCGAGATCGGTCGTAATCCGCGTCGAGATCGGTCCGGTTCCGCGTCGAGATTGTGGTGCGTCAGTACATCTGGAACGGGATGGGTGTCTGTGAGTGTCTCGGGTGGGGTGGTCTCGGGACTGGAGAGCATATGAGCCGGGTTGCACCGCCGCGGGACGGCTCTGCTGATACCCGCATGTGCCGGGGCGGCCGATGTTGCACACTCGCGCGCACTCCGCGCCGGGGGAAACCGCGGAATCATGCGGAACAGCGCCGTCAGCAACGACCACAATCCCACTCCCATATGCGCAGACCCCCCTCACCGCACATGGGAGCCCGACCGCCGCACACGACGCTCGCCGGATAAGCCCGTCATTCCAACAAAAACCAGCCCCCACTCCGCAGAGACCCCAGTCTCCCATGTGCAACACCGATGGCAACCACACCCGCCAGGCCTACCCATCCACACCCCATACCGAGATCGGTCGAGTTCCGGCTCGAGATCGGTTCGATTTCGGCCCGGCCGACCCGACGTCGAGGCACGCACGACGAACTCGGGGACAAAGGCCACATGCCACAATTCGAAACCGTCGGCGAGCAGCAGATCGGCGACAGCGCAACCGATCTCGAGGCGGAATACGACCGATCTCGACGCGGAACCGGACCGATCTCGGTGCGGGTTACGACCGATCTCGACGCGGAATACGACCGATCTCGGCGTTAGGCGTTACCCCTCAGACGACGACCTCGCCACGACGCAGGACGCGCACGGGCGCGAGATCGGCATCGGTAACCACCAGGTCCGCCCACCTGCCGGGCTCCAGGGCCCCGATCGAGTCGTCGCCGAGGACCTCGGCCCCCTGACAGGACGCGGCGTAGACGGCATCGACCAGATCGACCCCACCGCGCCAAGTGGTGCGCACGACATCGATCAGGTGCGCGGTGCCCCCGGCGATCGCACCGCCCTCGGTCAGGCGCGCCACCCCATCGGCCACCGTGACCGCGGCGGGCCCCAGCACGTAGTCGCCGTCGGGCATGCCCGCGGCCGCCATGGCGTCGGTGACCAGGA
>ERZ772968.1402-NODE-1402-length-11225-cov-21.127842_pt1 | contig 11225 bp, 11 predicted proteins | sample MGYA00580674_ERZ772968 | MGnify/ENA primary metagenome ERZ772968 (study PRJEB29015, sample SAMEA2737940) | human oral metagenome | biome: human oral; feature: human-associated habitat; material: dental | place: China | collected 2138 ...
CGCGCGGGCCCGCAAGGGTCCGCGCGGAGTTTTTTCGGCGTGGGGCTGAGCCAAATGTGTCGATGTAGGGCACGATAGAAGAATGGCTAGCCGTCGTCCTTCCTCCCGCCCCTCCTCGCGTCGCCGCTCCTCCTCGTCGGAGGCAGCGCGGACGACGCGTGAGATTAACGCGGAAAAGTCGCGTCAGCGCAGGGCTGCCGCGAAGGCTGCGAAATCCTCGAAGGGGGCCGAGGCCTCGGCGAAGAAGCGCGCGACGGCCACGAAGGAGAAGCCGCAGGAGGGCGCCGGTCGCCGCTTCTTCCGCTCTGAGAGGCGCGCGGAGAAGAAGACCGCGACGCGACCGACGGGGCAGGGACGCTCCGGCCTGTCGATCGGCGGCCTCGACGTGTCGACGCGTCTCATCGTTGTCCTCACGGTCGCGGCGATCCTGTCCGTCATGCTCGTGCCGAGCCTGTACCAGTGGTGGCAGCAGGAGCGTGAACTCGCGCAGACTAAAGCCCAGGTGGCCCAGCAGCAGCACAAGAACGCCGACATGCAACGACAGCTGGACCTGTGGAACGACCCCGACTACATTTCAACGCAGGCGCGCGAACGCCTCGGATACGTTCGCCCCGGTGAGACTCAATACACGGTGGTGGATCCGGGGCCGCAATACCAGGACTCCGCCTTGGCTGCCGCCGCGGCCTCGACTGGACCGGCGCGCCCCTGGGTGCAGCAGCTCGCTATCCTAGTGGGGAAGGCGGATCAACCGCCCACCACGACACCCATCCCGTCGGCTGACACCAGCCAGTCGGGACAGGCGACGACCACCGGCCAAGAAAGCGGAGAATGAGCCTCGTTAACACCACCGACGCCACCGAAGAGGACCTGGAGGTCCTGCGCTGCCAGCTGGGCCGCGTTCCCCGTGGAGTCGTCGGTATCGCCGCGCGATGCGTGTGCGGTCGGCCCACTGTCGTGGCCACTGCGCCGCGCTTGCCCGATGGGACGCCGTTCCCCACGACGTTCTACCTGACGCACCCGGCTGCCGTGAAGGGTGCCTCGACTCTTGAGGCCGAGCACGTCATGGAGGCCTTCAATGAGGAGCTGGCGCAGGACGAGGAGCTGCGCGCCGCCTACGCACGTGCCCACGAGGCGTACATTCAGGCGCGCCTGACCCTGGGCGATGTCCCTGAAATCTCGGGTGTCAGTGCGGGCGGTATGCCCACGCGCGTCAAGTGCTTGCACGCTCTGGTCGGGCACTCCCTGGCCGCGGGCCCCGGCGTCAACCCCATCGGGGATCGTGCGCTCGCGATGCTCGCCGAGCGCGGCCTGTTTTCCACCGAGCGCTGCTCCTGCTGAGCGGCCCCACATGAACTAGCCCCGGCCTCGTCCGGGAAAGAACCCACCAGAAACGAAGCGATGACCCGAGTAGCTGCCATTGACTGTGGAACCAATTCGATCCGACTGCTCGTCGCCGACGGGCATATTGATGAAAGCGGTCGCCCGCACCTTGCAGACCTGACCCGACAGATGCGCATCGTACGCCTGGGGCAGGGCGTGGACGCGCGCGGCTACTTGGATCCTGCGGCGATTGAGCGCACGGTGGAAGCCACCGTCGAGTATCAGCGCATGATCGAGGCCCTGGGTGCGACGAAGACCCGCTTCGTGGCGACCTCGGCGACGCGTGATGCTTCCAACAGTGCGGATTTCGTGCGCCAGATCAAGGCTGTCATCGGCGTGGAGCCCGAGGTCGTCGTCGGCACGCAGGAAGCTTCCCTGTCCTTCAACGGCGCGGTGAGTGGGCTCGGCGAGTCCGTCGCCGCCCCGATGCTGGTCGTCGACATCGGCGGTGGCTCGACTGAGCTTGTGCTGGGCGCGACACGCGTCGAGCAGGCGATCTCGATCGACATGGGCGCCGTGCGCGTCACCGAAAAGTTCCTCGCCGACGTGGACCCCGTCGGCGGCGTGCCCGCAGCGGATCAGGAGCGCGCGATTGCGTGGATCGACGAGCAGCTCGATCGCGCCGAAAAGTCCGTGGACCTGGCGCGTGTGCGCGCCCTTGTGGGCGTCGCGGGCACGGTGACCACGCTGACCGCTCAGGCGCTTGGCCTGACCTCCTACCAGCCCGAACGCATCCACGGCGCCCGCTTGAGCGCCGCGCAGTTCGAGGAAGCCGTGCGTTTCATGGTCGATCAGCCGACGTCCGTGAAGGCCTCCCTGGGCTTCATGCCTGAGGGCCGCGAGGACGTCATCGCCGCCGGCGCGCTCATCTGGAGTCGTATCGTGACGCGCGTGCTCGACCGTGCCGAGGCGGCCGGGCACCCGATCGAGCAGGTCGTTACCTCCGAGCACGACATTCTTGACGGCATCGCCCAGGCGATGATCTGAGGTAGCTTGAGGTGTGCGCCAGCCTCCCGTAGGCTGGACCTGCGCCCCGGCGCGCCCCCGTGGCCCAATTGGCAGAGGCAACCGACTTAAAATCGGTGTGTTGTGGGTTCGAGTCCCACCGGGGGTACTGACGATTGCTTCATCGACGAGGCTGGGGCTCGGTGCGCGCATTCCTGACCTCGCGTGGACGCCGGGTTGCGCTGCGCGCATAATGGAACGTTTCCCACTTGTGGGCGCCACGTGCGACACTAGTGGCAGCACATCACTGACCAAGGAGGAAATATGGCCAACCCGGTGATGAATTCGATCGTGAAAGACTGGTCGACCCAGCAGACGACTCCCGCCGGATACCCGGCGATGCCGGGGTACCAGCCCGCCTCGCAGCAGGCGCCCAATCCCTACGGCGGTTCGACGAACCCCTACGCGCAGGGCGGAGTCGGCGACGCCGCGCAGACGACCTATCCGGCGCCCCAGGGTGCGCCCGTGTACGGCGTTCCTCAGGGCCAGCAGGGCGCCTATGCCGACTCCATGGCCTCCTACGAGGCAATGATGAACGCTCCCGCGGCCGACGCGGTGGACCGCGGGACGATGACCTTCGACGACGTCGTGGTCAAGTCCATCATGTGCTTCGGCCTGCTTCTCGTGGGTGCGACGGCCGGGTGGATGACGGGCATTGTTGCGATGAATGTCGCGTTGGTGCTGTTCTTCGCCTCGTGCGCTGTGACGCTGGGCCTGGCGATCTTCATCCGTTTGTCGAAGAAGATTCGCCCGGGTGCCATCGTCACGTACTCCCTCATTGAGGGCTTTAGCCTCGGCGTGATCTCCTACACCTTTGAGGCCTTCTTCCCGGGTATCGTGATCAGCGCGGTCCTGGCGACCCTCGTCGTCATCGGCACGACCTTGGCTGCCTTCATGATGGGCTTCGTGCGTAACTCGTCGACGCTGACCCGCGTCGCGGGGATCGGTTCCGTTGCCTTCTTCTTCTACTACCTCGTCACCTTTGCGCTGTCGGTCACCGGCATGGTGGACATGCGGTCCGTCAACAGCATCACGGTTTTCGGTATTCCGCTCGGCGTCATCATCGGCGTTCTCGCCGTCTTCATCGGCGTGCTGTGCCTCGTGCGCGACTTTGATGCGGTGAAGGTCGGTGTTGCGAGCAACGTGCCCGTGAAGTACGCGTGGCTGTGCACCTTCGCGATCATGACCGACGTCATCTGGATCTACCTCGAGATCCTGAGGATCCTGTCCTACCTCATGCGCCGCAACTGACGCGCCGCCCCACCGATACACCTCAAGGAAAGACACCATGGAAAACATCTCTGTGACCGGCGAATTCGGCCGTAAGCCCGTCCTCGCCTTCGACGGCACCCCGTCCGACGAGCTCGTCGTCGAGGTCCTGCGCGCTGGCGACGGTCAGATCGTCGAGGCCGGCGACACGATCACGTGCCACTACTACGGTGCGGTCTTCGGCTCGAAGAATGACTTCGACAACTCCTTCGACCGCGGCGGTGCCCTGTCCTTCCAGATTGGCGTCGGCATGGTCATCCCCGGGTGGGATGAGGGCCTCGTGGGCAAGCGCGTGGGCGACCGCGTTTTGCTGTCCATCCCCGCCGAGCTCGGCTACGGTGAGCGCGGTGTCCCGCAGGCCGGTATCCCCGGCGGCGCGACCCTCGTGTTCGTCACCGACATCCTCGGTGTGAACTGATCTCGTTGTTGACGGGGGCGGGTCGGCTTGTGTGCCGACCCGCCCCCGTTTTGTCTGTCGCCTGAAACGCCGGTTACTTGCTGGGTAGCGCCGGGCAGGCGATGCCCGTGCGTGCGTGGCATTCGTAGCCGCCCGGATTCTTGAACAGGTACTGCTGGTGATAGTCCTCGGCGTACCAGAATCGCGCGTTGGAATCGGCGTCGGGCGCGGCGGAGAGAACGGTCTGGATGGGCCCGAAGCCTCGCGCGGAGAGGGCCTCCTGGTAGGCCGCGCGCAGGGCGGTCGCGTCGCGCAGCTGCTCCGGCGTCGTCGTCCAGATCTGTGAGCGGTACTGGTCGCCGATGTCGTTGCCCTGGCCGCCGACCTGCGTGGGGTCGTGGATCTCAAAGAAGAGACGAATGAGTTCGGCGGCGCTCGTGAGTGACGTGTCGAAGACGACGCGCACGGTTTCCGCGTGGCCCGTCGTATGAGAGCAGACCTGCTCGTACGTCGGGTTGGCGGTGTGCCCGCCCATGTACCCCGTCGCGGTGGTGACGACTCCGGGTGCGTTCCACAGTGCCTTCTCGACGCCCCAGAAGCACCCTGCGGCCAGGTAGATGACCTCCTGGCCTGCCCCGGACTCGGCCCTCATATTCGAGCCGAGGACCGCGTGCGTCGTGGGCCGTATATCCGTGTGTGCGAGCGTGAAGATGTTGTTCATGCCAGACAGTATGCGCCACTAACCGCGTACATGGCGCGCTGCGCGGACGGAAATGAGGGAGCGGGCGGGTACGCTTGTGGGTGAATGAAAAGGAGGGACCGTGGCCGCAACTCAGGAACAGCCGCGCTGGAAACTATCCGACCTCATGGGCAGGTTGTCCGCCGCGCTGCCTGCAAAGCACACTGACGGACCGGCACCCGCCCCCGTCATGGTGTCCGTGCGCGAGGAACACGAGGACGAACGCGACGTGACCGTCGCCGTCCCGCGGACCCTGCGCGTGGCCGCCGCGTTCTCGTGGCGCACCCTGGTCGTTCTCGGCCTGGTGATGGCCGTCCTGTGGGGTATCGCGCGCCTGACGATCGTCATCATGCCGGTCGCGATTGCGCTGACGGTGGCGGTGCTTCTGGAACCCCTCGTGTCCTGGATGCGGCGCCGTCTGCACCTCCCAGCGTCGCTGGCTGCGACCGTCGGTCTACTCGTCTTCTTCGCGGCCGTCGCCGGCGCGCTGAGCCAGGCAGCCGCCGAACTCATTCAGCAGGTCCCGCAGTTGGCGACGCAGGCCGCGGATGGTTTCCGCGCCCTGCTTGACGCGATCCTGCACAACGAGTTCCTGCAGAACGGCCCGTTCAAGATTGATACGACCGTCCTGACGTCCGCGGCTGAACAGCTGCGAACCGAGTTGGTCAACTGGCTCAACACGAATAAGGAAACGCTGGCGACTGGCGCCCTGAACATCACCTCGTCGGTGGGTACGCTGGCCACGTCCGGCCTGACGATGCTGTTCTGCCTGTTCTTCTTCCTGAAGGAAGGGCGGTCGATTTGGCTGTGGTGCGTGCGCCTGCTGCCAGCCCCCGCCCGCGTCCCCGTCCACGAGAGCGCGATCCGCGGATGGGCGACCTTCGGCTCTTACGTGCGTACGCAGATTCAGGTGGCGGCCATCGACGCGATCGGCATCGCCCTGGGCGCGTTCTTCCTGGGCGTACCTCTGGCCATCCCGATTGGCGTCATCACGTTTTTTGCCGCCTTCGTGCCGATTCTGGGTGCGCTGACGTCGGGTGTGATCGCTGTGCTGGTGGCGGCAGTTAATGGCGGCCTGACGAAGGCGATCATCATGCTGGTGATCATTCTGGTCGTCCAGCAGATCGAGTCCAACATCCTGCAGCCCTTCATGATGTCGAACGCGGTCTCCCTGCACCCCGTCGCCGTCATGCTCGTGATCACCGCGGGATCTGCGATTGCCGGTATCGCGGGCGCGATCTTCTCAGTGCCGATTGCGGCCTTTATCAACGCGACCGTCATGTATCTGCACGGCTACGACCCGATGCCTGAGCTGGCGACGGCTGAGGACCGCCCGGGTGGCCCTCCTGGTGTCCTTGAGGAAGAAATCGCGGCATCCTACGCGGGTAAGCCCGATACGCGCCCGTACGTGGCCCGCGAGCAGGCTGGTGAGGACGAGGTCGTGGCGTCGCTGGACGCTCACGTCGAGGTCCACGCGGAGGCTGAGAAGGGAGCTTCCGCGGAAGCGCCCGCAGCCACCGAGAATGAGAAGCCTGGCGAGCCTCCGACGCCCCACGTGGAGGCCTGAGCCTCCCCGTGCGTAGACGGCGGTAGCGGGTCCCACCGGTTGGTGGGACCCGCTACACGTTGATGGGGGGGCGAGGCCGTGTGGGCCTCTGCGCTTCGGCTCAGCCTTCGAAGGGCACGGCCTCAATGATCTCGACGTCGATCATGCGACCCGTGGGGGCCTCGAAGGAGAGCTTGTCGCCGGCCTTGTGACCGATGACAGCAGCACCCAGGGGAGCCTGGGCGGAGAACACCTGGATGCCCAGGTCGCCGCCGGCGTCGCGCGAACCGAGCAGGAACTTCTGCTCGCGGCCGGCGACCAGGGCGGTGACGACCATGCCGGGCTCGACGATACCGTCATCGGCGGGGGTCTCGCCGACCTCGGCGTGCTCAAGCATCTCCTGGAGGGCCTGGATGCGGGTCTCGTTCATGGACTGCTCGTTGCGCGCGGCGTGGTATCCGCCGTTCTCGCGAAGATCGCCCTCCTGGCGGGCGGCATCGATGAGGCGCGCGATCTCGACGCGCTTGACCTCGACGCGCTCCTTCAGCTCGTTCGCGAGCAGGTCGTACTGTGCCTGCGTGAGCCACTGTGTGTCAGCCATGGTTCCTCCAATGACGTGTCAGTAATCGAGCGCCGACACGGGTGCCGGCGCGCATGGTGTCGAGTGTAGCAACATTGCGCCAGGCCTCGGGTGTTGGGCGCCTGGGTGGCGGGTCAGGAATTCAAGACTGCCAGGTAGACGGCGACGCAGTGGCAGGCCCACGCGGCGACGGTGAAGGCGTGGAAGATCTCGTGGAAGCCGAACCAGGTGGGGGAGGGGTCGGGCTTCTTCGTGCCGTAGACGACCGCTCCCAGCGTGTAAAGGACGCCTCCGGCGACGATCAGCCACACGACGATGGGGCCGCCGCCCGCCCACAGCTGCGGCAGGTACCAGACCGCGACCCAACCGAGCGCGACGTAGACGAGGGTGGTCAGCCAGCGCGGGGCAGTAGGCCAGAAGAGGTTGAGAAGGATACCGACGACGGCTCCGCCCCAGACGACCGACAGGAGGACCGTCGCGTCGGATCGGTCCAGGAGCGCGATCGTGATCGGCGTGTAGGTGCCCGCGATGAGCAGGAAGATGTTGGAGTGGTCGAGGCGCTTCCACATGATCTCCCAGCGCGGGGCCCAGTAGAAGCGGTGGTAGGCGGCCGAGACGCCGAAGAGGATGAGGGAACACGCCAGGTAGACGGCGGATCCGATCTTCGTGGGGGTCGTGGGCGCCAGACAGACGAGGACGATGGAAGCGGCCAGGGACAGAGGGGCGGCGGCCAGGTGTAGCCAGCCGCGCAGTTTCGGCTTGATCTGCACGAGCTGGCCCGAGAACCATTCCTTGGGCGTGAGCGATGCAATCTTCATCTGTTCCCCCTGTCAATATGTCAACATTTCTTACGAGTCCGTAGGTTACTACGCCGTAACTTGTTGCGATAGGCGTGTTCTCGCTCTTCGAGAGTGCTTGTGTTTCCCTGCCGTCCTACGGCGCGATACCCTTAATGTCATAAGAGTACGCCGCACCACGGGGTGCGACAGTAGCAGGAGGGACATCATGGCCCAGTGGAACATGCTCTACGACATGTACGAGCGTCGCCTCAAAGCCGAGCTGTCTGACGCCGCCGTGCCCGCGCACATCGGCGTCATCCTGGATGGTAACCGCCGCTGGGCGAAGTCCCTGGGCGCGACCGCCTCGCAGGGACACCGCGCTGGCGCTGGGAAGATCAGCGAGTTCCTCCAGTGGTCCGACGACGCGGGTGTGTCGATTGTGACGCTGTGGCTCCTGTCCACCGATAATCTCTCGCGCGATGCCGGCGAGCTGGGCGAGCTGCTGCGTATCATTTGCGAGGCCGTCTCCCTCCTGGCGGATCAGGGGCGCTGGAAGTTGGCCGTCGTCGGTGACCTCTCCCTGCTGCCCGAGAAGGTGGCCGAGGACCTGCGTGCGTCCGTCGCGCGCACCGCCGACGTGCAGGGAATGACCGTCAATATCGCGGTTGGCTACGGTGGGCGACACGAGATCACCGAGGCCGTGCGCTCCATGATGCGCGAGGCGTCGGCCCAGGGACGCACCCTCGACGAGCTCGCCGACTCCTTCACCGACGCGGATATCACCGCGCACCTGTACACGAAGGACCAGCCCGACCCCGACCTCGTCATCCGAACGTCGGGCGAACAGCGCCTGTCGGGCTTCATGCTGTGGCAGTCCGTGCACTCCGAGTACTACTTCTGCGAGGTTTACTGGCCGGACTTCCGCCGCGTGGACTTCCTGCGTGCCCTGCGCTCCTACGCGCAGCGCGAGCGCCGCATGGGCAAGTAAGCGCGCGTCGATTATGCCGTGCGTGCGTTGAACGAGGCCGGACCCCGTTGTGGGGACCGGCCTCGTTACGTGTGTGGCGTTCTTAGGAGAGCTCGTGCGCCCAGGGCGGGTTCGCGCCCTTGCGCGAGACGGTTACGTCGGAGACGGCGCTGGCGCGGTCGATGATGGCGCGGATCTGCTCCTCGGGAAGGGTGCGCAGTGCCTCGCGCGCGTCCGCACCTCGCAGGCCCATGCCCCACATGGCGTCGATCATGCCGCCCATGAAAGAGTCGCCCGCGCCGACCGTGTCGACGACCTCGACGTCGCTCGGGGTCTTCGTGAAGCGCAGGCCCGAGGCCATGGCGACCTCGCTCCCGTGCTTGCCGCGCGTGACGACCACGAGCGAGACGCCCATGCCGAGCCAACGATCCACGACCTCGTCGATGGGCGCGCCGCCAGTCAGCCAGTCGATGTCCTCGTCGGAGACCTTGATGACGTCCGCCAGGGCGACGAAGCGTTCGAGGGAGGCGAGTGCAGCTGAGGGTTCGCCCATGATCGAGGGACGGGCGTTCGGGTCGAAACAGATGAGCGCGTGCTCGCGGCCCCGGGCCAGTGCGTCGAGGACGGCGGAGGCGCCGGGCTCGATGATCGCGGAGATCGAACCGGCCTCGATGATCTGCGCGGTTGCAGGGACTTCAATCGGGGCGGTCGGTGCCCACTCGAGGTCGAAGGTGTAGGAGGCCGCGCCGTTTTCATCCAGGCGCGCCAGGGCAGTCGACGTGTGCGAGGCGCCGCGCGACGCCGGGGTGATGTACACGCCCGAATCGTTCATGTGGAAGTCGATGAGGCGGCCGCGCGTATCCGCGCCGAACCACGTCGCAAGCGCCACCGGCCGGCCGAGTCTTCCCAGCGTCAGGGCGACGTTCGCGGGCGAGCCACCCGGGATCTCGGAGGGGCATTCAGGCTGCTCGTGCGTGATGACGACATCGATGAGAGCTTCGCCGATCGCGAGCACGTGGGGCTGAGATTGCACCGTCATGACGTCTCCTCACCTGGGGGGGCGGGTAAATCTGTGAGTTTTAGATTAGCGCGCTTCGGGGGAGGGCGTGGTGGTGCGCTCAGAAAGACGAGCCTGGGCGCCTTCCAGGATCTGGGAACAGCGGGCTGCCAAGGCCTCACCGCGTTCCCACATTGTGAGAGTGTCCTCGAGCGGGGCCTGCCCGCCCTCGAGGATCTGGACGATGCGCACGAGCTCGTCGCGCGCCTCCTCGTAGCCGAGAGACTGGGGATCGGGGAGCTGGTCGTTCGTGGTCATGAGAGTGTTCCTTTGGGTGAGAGGTTCGGGGACGAGGCCGGGACCCTGAGCGTCAGGCGCCTGTGTCGGGCGCGTCCGCGGGAGGAGTGGGGTTGGTGGCGCCCACGACCTGGGCGACCATGCGGCCCGACGCGAGGATGCCTTCGATGAGGTCGCCCTTCTTGATCTGCGCCGAAGAGGTGATGAGCGCGCCGGAGGGAGTCTTCAGCAGCGCATAGCCGCGGTCCAGCGTCGCCTGCGGAGACAGGGCCGTCAGGGTCGCGCGCGAGCGAGTCAGCTGCTGGCGCTCCGAGGCGAGTCGACGCTCGATCGCCGATCGCATTGCCGTGAGCCGCTGCGTGAGGGCCACGCGATGCCCTTCGACGATGGCCTCCGGGCCCTGGAGCACCGGGCGTGACGCGATGAGCGTCAGGTTTGAGCGCTCTGTCGCCAGGCGCGCGCCCAGCGCCCCGCGCATGCGGGTCAGCGCCTGAGAGATGCCGTCGCGCTCGCGGGCGCGGTCCGGAACGATGCGGCGAGCCGCATCCGTCGGGGTCGAGGCCCGGTAGTCGGCGACCAGGTCCAGCAGGGGAGAATCCCCCTCGTGGCCGATCGCGGAGACGATGGGCGTGTGGGCGTCCGCGACGGCGCGCACGAGGCGCTCGTCGGAGAAGGGAAGGAGGTCTTCGACCGCGCCGCCGCCGCGCGCGATGACGATGACGTCCACGTCGTCCATGGCGTCCAGTTCGAGGAGGGCACGGCCCACCTCGGGTACGCAGTGATCGCCCTGCACGGCGACCTCGCGGATTTCAAAGCGCGCGGATGGCCAGCGGTCCGATGCGTTCACGACCACGTCGTCCTTCGCCTTCGCGTTACGCCCGCAGATCAGGCCGATCGTGCGCGGCAGGAACGGCAGCGGTTTCTTGCGTGCATCTGCAAACAGCCCCTCGGCGGCCAGGCGGGCACGCAGCGCCTCAATCTGGGCCAGCAGATCACCCACGCCCTGGAGGTGAATCTCCGCGGCCTGCAGGTTGAGGCGGCCCGAGCGCTCCCAGAACACCGGCTTCACGCGCGTCACCACGCGCGCGCCCTCGGTGAGGGGCGTGGAATCCATGACGCCCGCCCACGCGGTCACCGTCATCGATGTGTCCGTCTCCAAGTCGCGCAGCGTCAAAAAGTGCATCTTCGCGCCCGGGCGCACCTTGTATTCGACGACCTGGCCCTCCACCCACAGGGGGCTCATGCGGTCCACGTACACCTTGATGTTCT
>ERZ772968.1403-NODE-1403-length-11214-cov-12.271619_pt1 | contig 11214 bp, 8 predicted proteins | sample MGYA00580674_ERZ772968 | MGnify/ENA primary metagenome ERZ772968 (study PRJEB29015, sample SAMEA2737940) | human oral metagenome | biome: human oral; feature: human-associated habitat; material: dental | place: China | collected 2138 ...
CCTTCGGTGGTCAGCCGCAGACGCGAGCAGTCGCCGCAGAAAGGCTGGGTGACGGAGGAGATGACACCGATCTCGCCGGCGCCGTCGAGGTAACGCCAGCGTTGGGCCACCTCGCCGGGATAGTTCGGATCGACAGGGGCCAGCGGATGCACGGCGTGGATGCGCGCGATGATGTCACGGCTGGGCAGCACTTCTTCCATGCGCCAGCCGTTGCTGGCGCCCACGTCCATGTATTCGATGAAGCGCAGGATGTGTCCGGTGCCACGGAAATGCTCGACCATTGGCAGGATCTCGCCGTCGTTCAGGCCGCGGCGCACCACCATGTTGACCTTGATGCCGGAGAAACCGGCCTGGGCAGCGGCCTCGATGCCGGCCAGGACGCGGGAAACCGGGAAGTTGGCGTCGTTGAGCTTGCGAAACAGCGCGTCGTCCAGGCCGTCCAGGCTGACCGTGACGCGATCGAGTCCGGCCTCGCGCAGTGACTGCGCCTTCTTGGCCAGCAACGAGCCGTTGGTGGTCAGGGTCAGCTCGATGGGCTCGCCGTCGGGCTGGCGCAGGCAGCTGAGCTGGGCGATCAGCGTTTCCAGGTCGCGCCGCAGCAGTGGTTCACCACCGGTCAGGCGGATCTTCTTCACGCCCAGACCAACCATCAGCCCGGCGACGCGGGTGATTTCCTCGAAGCTGAGCAATGAGCCGTGCGAGAGGAACTCATGGTCCTTGCCAAAGACCTCGCGCGGCATGCAGTACGAGCAGCGGAAGTTGCAGCGGTCAGTGACCGAGATGCGCAGGTCGTGCAGAGGCCGGCCACGGGCGTCGAGCAGGGCGCCGTCCGGGGACATGGACAGTGCCGATGTGCCGTGCTGCAGGCGAAGCGGCTGCATCGGCAGAATACCGCGACTGCGCTGGTCGGCAATGGGTATGACTCGTTCTGCCATGAAAGGGAAAGGAAGTGAACCGGCCCGACAGGCGATGCCTGCCGGGCCGGTGAGGTGGTTACTGCTCGCCCGACGGCTTGCCGGCCTGGGTTTCCACTTGTTGCAGCGGTTCAGTGGCGACCGGCGTGCGCGGCTTGCGCTGCCGGCGCGGCCGCGGGGCAGCGGGCGCGGTCACGACAGGCTCGGCCTGCGGGGCTGCGCTGGTCTGCACCCATTCCAGCCCCGCCGACTGTACCACTTCCTCCAGCGCTCGGGTGGGGACGGGCTGGGCAGGCGCTGCCTGCGGACGGGGCGACGGGGCCTGGGCGGCTTCGTCCGTGTTGCCACGGCGGCGTGCCGGCGCTTCGGCGGGCTTGCCGGCCTGCTCGGCGCTGTCGGCCTTCACGACGTGATCGGCGTTACCGGCCTTCTCGGAACGGGCGTCCTCTTGGCTGCGGGGAGCGGCACTGCTGTCGGCATCCTGAGCGGACGCCTTCTCGGTGGCTGCCCGGGGGGGGCGCCGCTCACGCGGCTCGGCACGCCCACGACCTTCGGCAGGCGCCGTCACGGCCGCGTCGGTTCCTTCGGAAGCAGCCGGGGCCGCTTCGGTCGCGCCAGTCTCGGCCGGTGCAGCGGTTTCACGGCCGGCATCGGCTTCGGACCGGTCGCGGCGGTTGCTGCGACGGCGACGGCGACGCTCGCCTTCCTCGGCGGCCGGGGCTTCCTCGTCGTTCGCGGCGGCCGACGGGGCGGCCTCCTGACGGCTGGCCTGCTGACGCGGGGCATGGGTCGACGCGGCTTCCTCGGCCGGCGCGGCCTCGGTGGCGGGTTCGTCCGACGTCACCGCGACGTGGCTGTCACTGGCGGGCTCGGCCGTGCGGCGGCCGCGGCCTTCGCGCGGTGCAGGGGCCGGGGCTTCGTCAGCGGTCTCAGCCGGATGGGTGTCCAGGCCTTCGGTCTGCACGCCCTCGGCGTTGTCGGCCTGACGGCGACGACGGCCCCGTTCCGGACGCTGGCGCTCCTGGCCTTCCGTCGAGGTGGCCTCGACGCGCTCTTCGGTGGATTCGTCACGCACGTTGCGCTCGGCACGCTCGCCCCGGTTGCGACGCTCGCCGCGTTCACCGCGGGCCGGGCGTTCGCTGCGTTCCTGGCCGGTGACCTCGACGCCTTCGGGGCGCTCGTTGCGGTTGGTGCGTTCGTTGCGCTCGGCCGGTTCCTGGCGCTCGGCGCGCTCGTTGCGGCCATTGCGCTCGGCGCGTTCGCCATTCTGGCGCGCGTCGCGGGTGTCGCGGCCTTCGCGGGACTCACGCTGCTCGCGGTTGTCGCGGGCCTCGTCACGCTGGCGACCGTTGCTCCGTTCGCCACGGGTACGCTTGCCGTTGTCGGAGGCCTCCGCGCGTTCGGTCCGCTCGGCGCGCTCCGTGCGCTCGCTGCGGCCATTGCGCTCGTTGCGCCGGCCGTTGCGGCCTTCGCTGTCGTTGCGCTCGCCGCGGCGGTTGCCGCGCTCACCACGACCCGTGCCGTTGCTGGCGTTGCGGGCGGTGCGATTGCGGCCATCGTCGGCCGGGCGCTCGGTTGTTTCGGCGGTCTCGGCACCGTGGGCAGCGCCCCAGCCGAACAGGTTCAGGATGCGATCGAGCAGTCCGCCGTGGGTGGACGAAGCGGCAGGCGTCGAGGACGCGGCAGGTGCCGGACGGGTGGGCGCCGGTGCCGGCGGCTGGTCGCGGGTGATGCCCTTGACCACGGCTTCCTGGCGGTTGCCGGGCTGCCTGAACTTGTTGGCGAGGTAGGTGTTTTCCTCGTCGTTGGCCTCGGCCATGGCGTAGCTGGCGCGGTAGGTCAGCAGGCGCTCGTCGTCGTGCTTGAGGCGCTCCAGGCTGTAGAGCGGGGTCTCGATCGACTTGTTGGGGATCAGCACGATCTCGACCTTGAGGCGCGCTTCCAGCGTGGCGATCTCGGTGCGCTTCTCGTTGAGCAGGTAGGTGGCGACCTCCACCGGCACCTGCACGTGCACGGCGGCGGTGTTCTCCTTCATGGCCTCTTCCTGCAGCACGCGCAGCACGTGCAGGGCCGAGGACTCGATGTCGCGGATGACGCCGGTGCCATTGCAGCGCGGGCAGGTGATGTGAGTGCCTTCATTGAGGGCCGGGCGCAGACGCTGGCGCGACAGCTCCATCAGGCCGAAGCGGGAGATCTTGCCGGTCTGCACGCGGGCGCGGTCCAGGCTGAGCGCCTCTTTTAGGCACTGCTCGACCTCACGCTGGTTGCGGCTGCTCTCCATGTCGATGAAGTCGATGACGATGAGGCCGCCCAGGTCGCGCAGCCGCATCTGGCGGGCCACTTCCTCGGCCGCTTCCATGTTGGTGCGGAAGGCGGTTTCCTCGATGTCGGAGCCGCGGGTGGCGCGGGCCGAGTTCACGTCGATGGCCACCAGCGCCTCGGTGTGGTCGATGACGATGGCGCCGCCCGAGGGCAGCGGCACGACGCGCGAGTAGGCGGTCTCGATCTGGTGCTCGATCTGGAAGCGGGAGAACAGCGGGGTGGCGTCGCGGTAGTGCTTGACGCGTGCCACGTAGTCGGGCATCACGTAGCTCATGAACTGCGTGGCCTGCTGGTAGATGTCCTCGGTGTCGATCAGCACCTCGCCGATGTCGGCCGTGAAGTAGTCACGGATGGCGCGGATGACCAGGCTGGATTCCTGGTAGATGAGGAAGGCGCCCGGCGCCGACTTGGCGGCCGATTCGATGGCCTGCCACAGTTGCAGCAGGTAGTTCAGGTCCCACTGCAGCTCCTCGACCGAGCGGCCGATGCCGGCGGTGCGGGCGATGAGGCTCATGCCGGAGGGCACCTGCAGCTTGTCCATGGCTTCGCGCAGTTCCTGCCGGTCCTCGCCCTCAATGCGGCGTGACACGCCGCCGCCGCGCGGGTTGTTGGGCATGAGCACCACGTAGCGGCCGGCCAGCGAGATCATCGTGGTTAGGGCAGCCCCCTTGTTGCCGCGCTCTTCCTTCTCGACCTGGACGATGAGTTCCTGGCCTTCGCTGATTACGTCCTGGATGCGCAGCGGCTTACCGCCTTCGACATCCTGACGGAAGTAGGCCCGGGAGATTTCCTTGAAGGGCAGGAAGCCGTGACGGTCTTCGCCGTAGTTGACGAAGCAGGCTTCCAGCGAGGGTTCGACACGGGTGACGACCCCTTTGTAGATGTTGCTCTTGCGACTCTCGCGTCCGGCGGACTCGATGTCAATGTCGATCAGCCGCTGGCCATCGACGATGGCAACCCGCAGTTCTTCCGAGTGGGTTGCGTTGAACAGCATGCGTTTCATGCCATGACTCCATGCACACGTTGGCGTGGTGTGTAGGACCAGCGAGCATGGGTCGACCCCTGAGCCGTGCACCGGGGCAGGCATCATCGAAACAGTGACGGCGAGAAGGCCGCAAGGGCACGTCGGTGGCGCGCACGACGGCACGGCAGCGCGCAGACGGGATCGTCTGGCGGCCGGCGGGGCCGGCAGGGAGGCTGCGGGCGGTGGTTGTCGTGATCATCGGGCCGGATGGGGTGACGTGAAGGGCCTTTGGGTTCCGTTGTTCTTGTCTCGACGAGCGTTTGGCGGCTCATCGTGTCGAATCGTGCTCGCGCGCCGAACCTTTCGACGCCGCGTCTTTGAATCCAATGGTCGTCATCCGGGCAAGCCGGGCTCGGACCAGACAATGCGGTCCATGCGGGGCTTGTCATGCGGCATGCAGGGGCTGCAGCAGGAAGGGCGGGCGCAGGCGCCGTCGCACCCGGGTGGGGTGCGGGCAGGCGCGGAAAAAATCCAGCCCTTCTTTTACACTGCAGACTGCACGAAAGTCAGCAGGCGGGTCCTGACGCCCGAACCGGCCCCTTGCACAAGCGCCCGAAAACCAGCGAATTTTCAAGGGTATGGCCCGGTTGGCGACGCCCTGACTGCTTGACCGACAACCGCCCGCGATTATAGCCGGATGAAAGACGTCGACACAAAGGCGCCCATGGCGCATACAACACCCACCCAGTGGCTGACGGTGGACGAGGGCCACGAGGGTCAGCGCCTGGACAACTATTTGCTGGCCATGCTGCGTGGGGTGCCCAAGACGCGCATCTACCGGATGATCCGCAAGGGCGAGGTACGCATCGATGGGCGCCGGGGCAAGGCCGAGCAGCGTGTGGCCACCGGTGAGCGTGTCCGCGTGCCGCCGCTAGCCAGCGTGCCGCAGACAGCGCTGCGCCCGGGGGCCGCCCGGGGTGGTTCCAAACTGGACAGTCGTCACATCCGCATCCTCTTCGAGGACGAGCACCTGCTGGTGGTGGACAAGTCCGAAGGGCTGGCCGTGCATGGCGGCAGCGGCATCTCGGCCGGTCTCATCGAGCGGCTTCGTGCCACGCGCCCGCCCGGCCAGTTCCTGGAGCTGGCCCACCGACTGGACCGCGACACGTCGGGCCTGCTGGTCATCGCCAAGCGACGTGCGGCCCTGCTGGCCCTGCACCGGATGTTTGCCGCGGGCGAGGTGAAGAAACGCTACCTGGCCATTGTGAAGGGACATTGGGGCCGGCTCCGGCCGGTGCTGGTGCAGTTTCCGTTGTTGCGCTATCTCACGCCCGCTGGTGAGCGCCGGGTGCGCGTCGATATTCAGGGGCAACCTTCGGCAACGCGCTTTCGGCGTCTGCAGGCGCTGGACTTTGGCGGCACGCCGGGCCTGCCACCCCATGGGGCGCTACTGGAATGCGAGCTGCTCACCGGACGCACCCACCAGATCCGGGTGCATCTGGCGCACGGGGGGCATCCCATCCTGGGGGATGAAAAATATGGAGATTTCACTTTAAATAAAGTGCTTGATGAAATGGGAGTTAACCGCATGTTTCTTCATGCCTTTCATCTGGAAATGAAGCATCCAAAGAAAGACGAGATGCTGGTGCTGGAGGCTCCCATGCCGGCAGCTTTCGAGGCGCTGCTGACCCGATTCGGAGTGACCGCGGATGCTGTGCAAGGCGAGTAGTTGCGCAAAAGCTTTGAAGTGAAATCTAAAATATGGACTATGACTTACCGTGATTTCTTGAAGTGATTTGTGAGGGCTGCATGCATGGATGTAGCGCACATTTGATGGACGCGTGAACCTGCAATCAGGGAGGTGGGTCATGTTAATCATCTGCCAGAGGGAGGTGTCCATGTGATTCATTCACCACGGTGTTTTCACCCATATGCGGGTGCGTATCGTCGTCTGGGGCTTCCATGCAACAATGCAGTCACCCGGAAAATCAATGACTTGATCCAGAAACGGAGGCTGTGGGATGGCGGGAGCAGGCGTCGAGATAGACTTGTGTCGTCGTGAGGTCGTGGTGTTCGACTGGGACGGCACGGTGGCCGACTCCGTTGCTCAGGTCGTTCAGGCCATCCGGAAGGCAACCGAATCACTGGGGTTGACGCCGCCGTCGGTCGACGCCGTTCGACCCCTGGTGGGGCTGGGACTGGGCGAGATGCTGCAGCAGCTCGTGCCGGATTTTCCGGCGGAACGTCACGGCGAGTTCCTCGATGCCTATCGACGCCATTATTTCGGCAACCGCCAGCGCGTCGACATCCCGTTTGCCGGGATTCCCGAGCTGCTGCAGGCGCTGAGGGCTCAGGGGCGGCGGCTGGCCGTGGCCACCGGTAAGTCCCGCGCGGGGCTGGACCGGATGCTTGCCGGCGGTGAGCTGGGGCAGCTCTTCGAGGCGACACGCTGTGCCGAAGAGGGCATCTCGAAGCCCGATCCGTGGATGCTGCAGAGCCTGGCCAAAGAGATGGATGTCAGTCCGGCGCAGATGGTGATGGTGGGCGATTCGATCTATGACATCGAGATGGCGCGCGCTTTTGGCTGTGCCAGCGTCGGGGTCTATTACGACACGGGAACCCCGCTCATGTTGCAATGTAGTGAGCCTGATGCCATGGCGGCAACCGTGGTCGAGCTGGGCAGATTGCTCGGCTGCACCTGAGCAGGCCGAGTCCGGGGTGATCGTGCTCGGGCGTGCCGGTGTCTTGCGTGGAGTGTTGGGCTCTGCCTGAAATTGGTGATTTCCCCGTTTCGCATGGGCCGGTTTTCCCTGATCATTCGGGTGATGGCGAATCAATGATTTTCCCAGGGGGCATCATGCCCACTCGGGAAGGGAGACCATGCATGGTAGAGCAGAACGATAGAAACATCCTGGGCACGGCGGAATGGGGTCGTGGCTTCGTCGAGGAACTGGCGCGCGAGTCACTGAAGGAGCGCAAGGCGAAGCGCCGCTGGCGCATCTTCCAGTGGCTGGCATTCCTGGCGGTGCTGGCTTTCGGCATCCAGCGCTGCACCTCGGTGGCCCAGGTGGATGAGGATCAGCGTCGGCCAGCCAGCTATGTGGCTTCCATCAACATCGAAGGGGTCATCGTCGGCGGCTCGGGCGAGGAGGGCGTCTCGGCCGATCGGGTCAACAAGGCCCTGCGTCGCGCCTTTGCCGATCCGCGGGCGGTGGGCGTGGTCCTGCGCATCAACAGCCCGGGCGGAAGCCCCGTGCAGTCAGGCATGATCGTCGACGAGATGCGGCGTCAGCGCCGTCTTCATCCCGAAAAGCCGCTGCATGCGGTGATCGAGGAGATTGGTGCTTCCGGCGGCTATTACATCGCGGCGGCGGCTGACAACATCTACGTGGACAAGGCCAGCATCGTCGGGTCGATCGGGGTGCTGCTGAGCAACTATGGCGTGCAGGACACGCTCAAGATGCTGGGCATTGAGCGTCGCACGCAGACGGCCGGCAAGAACAAGGCCTTCATGGATCCCACGGCGCCCATGAGTGCCGAACAGAAAGCCCATGCCCAGGCGATGCTGGACGAGATCCACCGTCAGTTCATCGATGTGGTCAAGCAGGGGCGGGGTCAGCGGCTGAAGGAAACGCCCGAGACCTTCAGTGGGCTCTTCTGGACTGGCGAGCGCAGCATTCAGCTGGGGCTGGCAGACGGCCTGGGGTCGGTGGATTCGGTGGCGCGTGATGTGCTGAACACCGAGAACGTGGTGGACTTCAGCGAATACTCGCGCTGGCAGATGCTGGCCAAGCAGTTCGGGGCCTCGGCCTTCGGCGGCTTCTGGAAGCAGGTCCAGACTCGTATCGGCGGTCAGGAGCCGGTGCTGCGCTGACGATTCAGGCCAGAAGCCCCTTCGTGGGGCTCAGGCCAGGAAAAGAAAGAGCGCGGGCCGCTTGTCGGGCATGACAGGCGGCTTGCGTCGCCAGTCCAGCACGGTGCGCGTTTCGATGCGCTGCGCAGGGCCGGTCAGATCGGTGGCCACGCACAGCCGGGCATCTTCGGGTAGATGCGCCACCAGCGCGTCGGCCATGGTCTGGTTGCGATAGGGCGTTTCGATCAGCAGCTGCGTCTCGTGTTCGCGCCGTGAGCGCTGTGCCAGCCGAGCAATGGTTTGGGCGCGTTCATCGGCGGCCTTGGGCAGATAACCCTGAAAGGCAAAGTGCTGCCCGTTCAGGCCGCTGGCCATCAAGCCCAGCAGCAGCGATGAGGGGCCCACCAGTGGTACGACCTCGATGCCCAGCTGGTGTGCTGCCTCCACCAGCAGCGCGCCCGGGTCGGCCACGCCGGGGCAGCCCGCATCGGACAGCAGGCCCATGTCGCGGCCTTCCAGGGCAGGGGCCAGCCAGTCGTGTGCATCCAGTCGGGGCGTCCTGCCCTCGGACTTGCCGGGCAGGGGGCGCAGCTGCAGGTCCCGGATGGGTTGCTGCATGCCCAGCAGGCCCAGCCAGCGCCGTGCGGCCTTGGGCGTCTCCACCAGAAAGTCGGTCAGCGCCGAGACCTGCTGCCTGTCCGGCTCCAGCAGCCAGGGCTGCTGACATTCCTCGGGCTGCTGCAGCGGCGTGGGAATCAGCAGAAGGCGTCCATGAGCTGTTGGCTTCATGATGTCTGCTCCGATGAAGGGATGGTGGCTCCGGGAATATCCATGCCCAGCTGCCGCAGATGGGCGCTCAGCCGGATCAGTGGCAGTCCGATCAGGGCGGTAGGGTCATCGGTGCGAATGAATTCCAGCAGGCTGATGCCTAGTCCCTCGCAGCGCGCCGAGCCGGCGCAGTTCAGGACATCCTCCAGGGCCAGATAACGGTCGATCTCGGCGAGGGTCAGCGTCCGGAAGGCGACCTCCACGCGGACTGCATCGTCGATGGGGGGCAGACCCCGGGCGCGCAGCGCCAGTGCCGTATGAAAGTGCATGGTGCGCCCCGAGGCGGCCTGCAGCTGAAGGCGGGCGCGTTCCAGGCTGCCCGGCTTGCCGATGGGCGTGACGCCGTCCAGCGTGCCCACCTGGTCCGAGCCGATGACCAGCGCATCCGGATGCCGAGCCAAGATGGTTTCGGCCTTCAGGGCCGCTAGGCGAGTGGCCAGGGCGGCAATGGGCTCATGGGGCAGGGGTGTCTCGTCGACATCGGCGGCCACGGCCTCGAAGGGCAGGCGCAGGCGCGCGAGCAGTTCCTGTCGATAGGGCGAGGAGGAAGCAAGGATCAGTCTCATGGGCTGCTATGATAAGCGCGCCTGCTTGCGGGGTCCGGTCCGAGGATCCCGGGAGGGCGTGCATCTGCGGCGTGAGCGCATGCCCGCAGATCCGAATCCAGAACGGGGAGAACGTGTCGATGAAACCCATCGCGGCCAAGCCGCCTCACAGCTCACTTGCCGCTTCTGCCCCGTCCGGTGAAGGGCGGGAGGCCGATTCCCTGCCCGAGGGGCTGGCGCCCGAGATCGATCCGGTCCGCATCGCCCGCGCCGGAGAACGGCTGGTGGGCAGTACCTCGGTTGCGCGGATGCCACGCCTGCTGGCCAGTGGCCTGCTGGATGAAAATACCTTGGTGCGCTGGCAGCTGCAAGGCGAGAGCGGGCGCGACGAACTGGACCGGGTCCGCCAGTTCCTGGTGCTGTCGCTGCAGTTCGCACCGGTGGTGGCCTGCGGGCGCTGTCTGGGACCGCTGCCGCTCGACGAGCTGTCGGTCACACGCCGCTTCCGGCTTGCCGCTTCCGAACGCCAGGCCGGGCTCGAAGACTCCGAAGCCGGGGTGGATGTGGACGTGATCGCCGTCGAGCGCCGGTTGGCGCTGGCGGAGCTGATCGAGGACGAGGCCATGCTGGCACTGCCCATGGCGGTTTTCCACGATGTCTGCCCCAGTTCCGCCACACTCAATTGAAATGGGCGACTTGTTCAAACTTTCCTGGACTCGTTATAATCCTAGATTGCCCGCCACAGGGCTGGAGAGAATTCACATGGCCGTTCAGCAAAACAAGAAGACGCCGTCCAAGCGCGGCATGCATCGTTCGCACGATCACCTGGAAAACCCGCCGGTTGCCGTCGAGCCTACCACGGGCGAAGTGCACTTGCGTCACCACATCAGCCCCAATGGTTACTATCGGGGCAAGAAGATCGTCAAGACAAAGTCTGACGATTGATTCCTGCTGCTTGAGCTGATCGCGGCCCGTTCGTGCTCCGAGCCTTCGGGGTGGGCGGCGTTGCGTCCTTGCAACCATTCATTTTTGTAGCGCCATGAGCGTTCGCCTGGCCATCGATGCCATGGGGGGAGACCATGGTCTGACGGTGACAGTTCCTGCTGCATTGTCGTTCCTTCAGTCTCACCCGGATGCCGAGTTGTTGCTGGTGGGTCGCCCCGACGAGGTCGAGGGCGCGTTGCAGTCATCCCGCCAGGCGGGCGGGCAGAGCTCAGATCCTTCGTTGTCGTCGCGCATCCGCGTGGTGCCGGCCAGTGAAGTCATTCGCATGGATGACAACCCGGTGCAGGCCCTGCGCAACCGGCGAAACTCCTCCATGCGCATCGCCATCGAGCAGGTCAAGGCCGGTGAGGCCGATGCCTGTGTCAGTGCCGGCAATACTGGTGCCCTGATGGCCATCTCGCGTTTTGTCCTCAAGACGCTACCGGGTATCGACCGACCTGCCATCGCCACCCAGCTGCCTACCCAGAAGGGTGGGTTCACCACCATGCTGGACCTGGGGGCCAACGTCGACTGTGAGGCCATTCATCTGGTGCAGTTCGCCATCATGGGCAGTGCGCTGGCTTCGGTGCTGGATGGCACCGAGCGTCCCAGCGTCGGGCTGCTCAACATTGGCGAGGAACTCATCAAGGGCAATGATGTGGTCAAGGAGGCGGCACACCTCATCCGCGAGACGCCTCTCAATTTCGTGGGCAACGTCGAGGGCAATGACGTTTATGCTGGCAAGGCCGACGTGGTCGTCTCGGATGGCTTTGTCGGCAACGTGGCGCTCAAGACCTCCGAGGG
>ERZ772968.1404-NODE-1404-length-11214-cov-3.759387_pt1 | contig 11214 bp, 10 predicted proteins | sample MGYA00580674_ERZ772968 | MGnify/ENA primary metagenome ERZ772968 (study PRJEB29015, sample SAMEA2737940) | human oral metagenome | biome: human oral; feature: human-associated habitat; material: dental | place: China | collected 2138 ...
AAAAGAAAAAGCGCCCGCCCCTCTCAGGACGAACGCTCTCTGCTTTCGCTGTACCACCTGTATTTTGCTTTCCCCCGTGACGTGGGGATTACGGCGGAACGTACCCGGAGGCAGCCCTCCGCTCCGAACCGCGGCTCGAAAGTGATTTTCAACACGGGTACTTGGCGCCGGGCTGCCACCGTCCCCGACTCTCTGTCGCTGTTTTCCGTATCTACTCTCTTTGTCAACGCCTTTGGCTATAGGTTTTTTCCAGTATAATCAGCCTGATTTTCTCTGTCAAGGAAGAAACACGCTTTCCCCTCAGCGGAGGCGCGGCAACGTGACCTCATCCACATAGTTCGTGAAGAAGGACTTCCGCACATCTTCTCTCTCCTTGCTTCTGCCGAGCGCCCACATGAGCTTTGTGACCGTGGCCTCTTGGGTCATGTCAAAGACCGGGATGCCGCCGCTCTCCTGTACGCGGAGACCGGTCTCGTAGACATCGAGATTGCTGCCCTCGTAGCGGCACTGGCTGCCGACCAAAATACTCATGCCCTTGCTGCTCGCCCGGTCGATTTCCTCCAGAATGTTGTTGTGGAGGAAGGGCACGCCGCCGAGACCGAAGGCCTCGACAAACACGCCCTCGCAGCCCTTGTCGTAGAGATAGCGGAAGATATCCGCGTGCATACCCGGGAAAATCTTCAAGACCGCGATGTTCTCCGAGTACTCCGGCGAAAGCTGAAACGCCGCGCGGCGGAGCGGCTCCTTTAAGACCTGCATGCCGAACGCATTGAATTCGCCGATCAACGGATAGTTGACTGACTCAAAGGCATTGAACGAGATGGTTCTCACCTTCGAGGTGCGGCAGCCGAGAATGAGCTTCTGGTGAAAGACCGTATAGACGCCGCGCAACATGCCGCTTAAGCCCGCCGTAATCGCGCAGCGGAGGTTATCGATCGCATCGGTCAGGGGCGCGCGGAGCGGCAGCTGGCTTCCCGTCAGAATGACCGGCATCTCGATATTCTGGAGCATGAACGAGAGCATCGAGGAGGTGTAGGACATGCTGTCCGTGCCGTGGATAATGACGACACCGTCACAGTCCTCTCTGGCCGCCGCAACGAGATTCGCAATCGCAACCCAGTCCTCCGGCGTAATGTTCGCCGAGTCGAGGGAAGCATAGTCCTTTAGCTCAAAGGTGTGTCCGTCGCCGATCGGACCTATGGTTTTCATAATTTCCTCGAGGTTGATGCCCGGTGCAAGTCCCTTTTCGCTCGGCACCGAAGAAAAGGTACCTCCCGTGTTAATCAACAGCAATTTTTTGCCCATAGCAGTCTCCGTTTTCGTCATAATGTCTAATTCTAACAAAAGCGGCACAAAAACTCAATGCGCTTTGCCCCATTCGCTATAGCGCATGGAAAAGCCCGTCGCTTTGTGTTATCATGCTCTAAAGCCTGGTAAATACGCCGACTGTGACGCGGAGTCAGGGCTTACGAAAGGAGCGATTGCGATGATGAAACTCGTATTGGTGCGACACGGCGAAAGTGAGTGGAACAAGAAAAATCTGTTCACCGGCTGGATGGATGTAGACCTCTCGGACAAGGGCCACGAGGAGGCAAAGGCTGCCGGTCAGCTCTTAAAGGCTGAGGGCTATGATTTCGACATCTGCTTTACTTCCTACTTAAAGCGCGCAATCCACACGCTGAACCACATTCTGGACGAGATGGACCGCGACTGGCTCGAGGTCGTGAAGAGCTGGAAGTTAAACGAGCGCCACTACGGTGCCCTCCAGGGTCTCAACAAGGCGGAGACTGCCGAGAAGTACGGCGAGGAGCAGGTCAAGATCTGGCGCCGCTCGTTCTCGACCAAGCCGCCGGTGCTGGATCCGAATGACGACAGAAGTGCAAAGAAGAGCCCGGCTTACCGCGATGTGGACCCGGCGCTGCTCCCCGACTGCGAGAGCTTGGAGACCACGATTGAGAGAGCCGTCCCCTACTTTAACGAAGTGATCCGCCCCGAGATGGAAGCCGGCAAGCGCGTCATCATCGCAGCACACGGCAACTCTCTCCGCGCCCTCGTCAAGTACTTTGACAACATTTCCGAGGAGGATATCATCGGCGTCAACATTCCGACCGGCACGCCGCTCGTCTATGAGTTCGACGATTCCTTCAAACCGATTCGCCACTACTATCTCGGCGACCAGGAAGCACTTAAGAAAAAAATGGAGGCAGTCGCGAACCAGGGCAAGAAACAGGCATAACGCGGCGAACGGAAAAAATGCGAAATCTCACCTTACTGACAGACCTGTATGAGCTCACGATGATGCAGGGCTATTTTGAAAACGAGGATGTCAACAAGACCGTCATCTTCGACATGTTTTACCGCGCGAACCCCGAGGGCAACGGCTATGCGATTTGTGCGGGACTCGACCAGCTCATCGACTATGTGAAGAACCTGCACTTTACGGAGGCGGATATCGCCTATCTGGAGAGCCTCGGTATCTTTAAGCCCGCCTTTCTCGACTACCTGCGGGACTTCCGCTTCACCGGCGACATCTACGCGATTCCCGAGGGCACGGTCATTTTCCCGCGCGAACCGCTCGTCAAAGTCATCGCGCCGATTATGCAGGCACAGCTCATTGAGACTGCGCTCCTGAATATCATCAACCACCAGAGCCTCATTGCGACCAAGGCAGCCCGCATTGTGCGCGCGGCGCAGGGCGACGGTGTGATGGAGTTTGGCTGCCGCAGAGCGCAGGGCCCGGATGCCGGTATCTACGGCGCGCGCGCCGCGATGATTGCCGGCTGTGTCGGCACCTCGAATGTACTCTGCGGACAGATTTTCGATGTCCCCGTGAGCGGCACGCACGCGCACTCCTGGATTATGAGTTTCCCGGATGAGCTCTCTGCGTTCCGCGCCTATGCGAAACTCTATCCGGATGCCTGCATCCTCTTAATCGACACCTACGACACGCTGGACAGCGGCCTGCCGCATGCGATTCAGGTTTTTAAGGAACTGCGCGAAAAGGGCATACACCCGAAACGCTACGGCATCCGCATGGATTCGGGCGACTTAGCCTACCTCTCGAAAAAGGTCAAGGCAGCGCTCGACGCCGAAGGCTTCACCGATGCGATTATCTCGGCCTCCAACGATCTCGATGAGAACCTGATCGGCTCTCTGAAGGCGCAGGGCGCGACCATCAACTCCTGGGGTGTCGGCACCAACCTGATTACCTCGAAGGACTGCCCAGCCTTCGGCGGCGTCTACAAGCTCGCGGCCATCTGGAGCGAAGCGGAGCAGCGCTTCCTGCCGAAAATCAAAATTTCGGAAAACGCCGAGAAAATCACCAATCCCGGCGACAAAAAAGTGTACCGCATCTACGACCTGCAGGGCATGATAGTCGCAGACCTCATTGCGCTCGCGGACGAACAGTTCTCTGCGGATGAGCCGCTGCTACTCTTCGACCCGATCGAGACCTGGAAAAAGACGCTGCTCCCCGGCGGTTCCTACCGCATGAAAGAGCTCCTGGTTCCGGTCTTTGAAAAGGGCAGCTGTGTCTACGAGTCCCCGAAGGTCATGGACATCCGGCAGCACTGCAAGGAAGAGCTTGCGACCCTCTGGGAGGAGTCAAAGCGCTTCGAGTACCCGCACCAGACCTATGTGGATCTCTCGCGGAAGCTCTGGAATGTCAAGACCGGTTTGTTGGAACAGTATCAGACAGGAGTATCGGAATAAGCATGATTCAGGATATTGCACCGCATCACTATGATGTAAGCTATCACCCGGAAAGAACGCCCGCGCGGCGTTCTTTCCTTGTTTTGGTCTCCCGGGAGGGTGTGCTCTTCCGGGCAACGGACGACGGCTTTACGTTGCCGCGCTTCGCCGATTTCGAGACAGAAAGTCTCCCGTTTCCGTCCCTCTGTCAGAAGGCGCGCTATCTCTTTGCGATCGACGATGACTTTTTCTTTCTGCTGCCTGCGAGCGCCCTGCCCGCCGGAAAACTCGGCGAGGGCTATCGCTTTCTCGGCCCGACGGAGCTCCGGGACCTGAGCCCCCGCTATCTCGCCTTTGCCGCGATTACCGCGACACAAATATACCGCTTTTACGACCAGCGGAAATTCTGCGGGCGCTGCGGCGCGCCGATGACACATTCCGAACACGAGCGCGCGATGTGCTGCAAGCACTGCGGTCTCATCGAGTACCCGAAAATAAGCCCTGCCATCATTGTCGCGGTGCGGGACGGCGATCGCCTGCTCCTGACCCGCTACGCAAAAAACGCCTCCGACTATCGCCGGAAGGCGTTGGTTGCAGGCTTTGTGGAGGTCGGTGAGACCCCGGAACAGGCGGTGGAACGCGAAGTCATGGAAGAGACCGGGCTCAAGGTCAAGAACATCCGTCCCTATGCCATACAGCCCTGGTCCTTCTCCGACTCGCTGATGCTCGCCTATACCGCGGAGCTCGACGGTTCCGACCGCATCCGCCTCGATGAGAACGAACTCTGCGAGGCCTCGTTTGTGCCGCGGGATGAAATCCCCGACAATCCGACGACCGCCAGTGTCGGTAACGAGCTGATTCAGCGCTTTAAGCGCGGGGAGCTCTGAGCTCTCACTCGACGCGCTCCAGGATGGAGCCGTCCCGGTAGGCGGTGAGGAGCTCGTTCAGATCTTCAATCTGCGCGGCGAGCCGCTTGCCGATGTCGGTATCCCCGACCATCACGCGGTAGGGTTCGATCTCAAACTGGTTTGCGCGGGATTCAATGTCCAGGTTCTCACTGATCACGCGCTCCACCGACTCAAAGGGCATGTGGCTCTTGATGCGCATGCCGTGGGAGTTATAGATCAGCGTATAGCCCGCGATGCCCGTGGTTTTATGGTAGGCGCGCGAAAAACCGCCGTCGATCACAATCAGTTTGCCGCCTGCCTTAATCGGATTTTCACCCGCCGAGGCGTGCACCGGCGTGTGACCGTTGATGATGTGCGAGAGGTCGGACTTTAAGCCGAACTCCCGGAGTATCATGCGGCTCGTCGCTTCGGAATCGAGGAACAGATAGTACGGGTCCTGCGGCTCTTTCCAGCTCGTCTTGTCGTCGAGGTAGCTGCGTTCAAAGGTCTTTACGACGCGGCCGCACATCGGCGACTTCGGGCCGCCCCAGAGATAAAACATAAAGTCCACATAGCGCGCTTCGCCGGTATTATAGGCGAGGCGCGCCGCTTTTTCGCAGAATTCGAAATAACTCTTGCCGCGCAGGAACTGCCCGAAGAAATTGACCTCCTCCATCTGCCCGTCCTCGGTCAGCGGCACACAGCCGTGGAACAGGAGGTTATCGTTCATTTTGAGGTAGACGCTGCCGACCGCATAGAGAAATTCGATGTGGCGCCGAAGCTGCGGGCTCTGGCAGAACGAGCGCTTTAAGTCGTCCATGACTTCCCGCTCTTCCGGCGTCATCCGGTAGGGATCGCTCCAATCGACGGTCGGAAATTCCATCGTGTTCATCGCATATTCAATGCCATCAATCGTGACTGTCCCCTTTTCCGGGTTCACCTTGTCGAGCAGAAGTCTGTCCTGCATCTCGAACTCGGGGTGCCGGAGAATCAGCTCGCCCTCCGCCTTGAACATCATCACATTGATGGCTTTGACCATGGCTTTTGCCGGCGTGCCCTCATAGGTCTTTTCGGCAAAGAGTTGCAGGCGGCGAAGAGAAATGCCGTAGCCGCTCTCCAAGATGCGAATGTTGTTGTAGCGCACATTGTTCCGGACGACATTCGCGATGCAGGCCTCATTGCCCGCGGCAGCGCCCATCCAGAGCACATCGTGATTGCCCCACTGGATGTCGAGCGAGGGGTAGTCTAGCAGCAGCTCAATGATTTTATCGGCGTCGGCGCCGCGGTCAAAAAGGTCGCCGACAATGTGCAGATGGTCTACCGCGAGACGCTTAATGAGCGCCGAGAGCGCTATAATGAACTCATCGCCGTTCTGAATGCCGACGATCGTGTCCAGAATGCGCTCGTGGTAGGCAAGCTGGTTGCCATCCTCGTCCGGCAGAGCGTGTAACAGCTCATCGATGATATAACCGAATTCTTTCGGCATTGCCTTTCTGACCTTGGAGCGCGTATACTTCGAGGAGAGCACGCGCGCAATTTCAATCATGTGCCGGAGGGTCTCGCGGTACCACTTCGGCGAAATTCTGCCCTCGCTGTGCAGACGCTGCAGCACCTCCTTCGGATAGTAAATCAGCGTGCGCAGCGCCCGCTTTTCGGTGTCGTTCAGCACATCCGCAAAAATCATCTCGATTTTTTCGCGAATCACACCCGAGCAGTTGTTCATGATATGCAAAAAGGCATCGTACTCGCCGTGAATGTCGCTCATGAAATGCTCGGTGCCCTTCGGGAGATTCATAATCGCCGCGAGGTTGATAATCTCCGTGCATACGGCCTGGCGTGTCGGGAATTTCTCTGCCAGCAAACTCAAATATTTCCGCTGTTCCTGATTCATGCCGCCTCCTTTTTTGAAAAGCAGAAAAAGCCAAACCGCAGTTTTGTTGCGATTTGGCTTTTTCTTATCAGTGATTCACGCCTGCTGTGCCTCTTCGGCCGCGACACCCGCAAGGGCAATGTCCGTCCGCATATACTTGTTGGCAAACGAAATCTTCTCCGCCGCCGCGTAGGCTCTCTCTCTCGCCTCGCGTATGGTCTTGCCGAGCGCCGTGACATCGAGCACCCGGCCGCCGTTCGTGACAACGCGCCCTGCGTCGTCAAAGCGCGTGCCTGCGTGATAGCAGTAGACATCCGGCTCGTTCTTCAGGCTCTCAAGTCCCGAAATCGGCAGCCCCTTCTCGTACTTCACGGGATAGCCCTCGCTCGCAAGTACGACCGTGACGCAGGCCTTATCGCAGAACTTGAGCTGTACCTCGTCAAGTTTCCCCTCGACGCAGGCGAGCATCACTTCGAGGAGGTCATTCTCCATGCGTGGGAGCACGACCTGTGCCTCCGGGTCGCCGAAGCGCACATTGTACTCGAGCACGCGGGGGCCGTCCGGCGTCAGCATGAGTCCGAAGAAAATGACTCCTTGGAAAGGTCTCCCCTCTGCCGCCATCGCATCGACCGTGCGCTGATAAATCTTCTCCTCGCAAAAACGCGCAACCTCGTCCGTGTAATACGGGCTCGGGGAATAGTTTCCCATGCCGCCGGTGTTTAAGCCCTTGTCGCCGTCCTTGGCTCTCTTGTGGTCCTGCGCGCTCGCCATGATGCGTATGGTCTTGCCGTCCACAAAGGAGAGCACGGAGACCTCTCTGCCCGTCATGAACTCCTCAATGACCACCTTGTCGCCGGAGGCGCCGAACTTCCGCTCGAGCATCATTTCCCGCAGTCCCTCTTCGGCCGCCTCGCGGGTCTCGCAGATCAGCACGCCCTTCCCGAGCGCCGGACCGTCCGCCTTCAGAACAACCGGAATCTTGCAGGTCTCGAGATAGCGCTTTGCCGCCTCGTGGTCCGTAAAGCTCTCGTAAGCTGCCGTCGGAATCTCATACTTTTTCATGAGTTCCTTCGCGAAAGCCTTGGAGCCCTCGAGAATCGCCGCATTCTTCTTCGGCCCGAAGACCTTGAGTCCCGCTTCCTCCAGGAAATCTGCGAGTCCGCCGATCAGCGGATCGTCCATGCCGATCACAACGAGGTCAATCTTCTCTCGCAGGGCAAAGTCCCGGATCTTTTCGAATTCCATCGCGCCGATCGGCACCAATTCCGCGACTTCCGCAATGCCGGCATTGCCCGGCGCGCAGTAGAGTTTTGAGAGCCGTCCGCTCTCCCGCAGTTTCCGGCAAATCGCATGTTCTCTGCCGCCGCCGCCGACTACCAGTACTCTCATGCCCTGTCCCCTCTCTCACTTGCCTCGCGCGCCATCTCTTCAATGGCACGCGGCAATAAAATCCACTCCGCTTCTTCCATGACGCGCCGCTGCAAGATTTCCGGCGTATCGCCCGGCTTCACCTCGACCGCTTTCTGAAGGAGTATCGGCCCCTCATCGAGCCCCTCGTCCACAAGATGCACAGTCGCGCCGGTCACCTTGACACCGCGCCGCAGCGCCTGTTCATGCACCTTTAAGCCGTATGCGCCCTTGCCGCAAAAACTCGGAATCAGCGAGGGGTGAATGTTTAAAATCCGGCCGCGATAGCGGCGTATCATCTCATCCGGAATCTTTACGAGATAGCCCGCGAGCACGATGAGATCCAGCTTTTCGCGCTCCACCGCCTCGAGCAGGGCGCGGTGAAAGGCCTCCCGGTCCGGAAAGTCCGCCGGGGAAATGCACTCGTTCGCAATCCCCGCCGCCGCCGCGCGCTGCAGTGCGTAAGCGGAGGCATTGTTCGAGAGCACATAGACCACCTTCGCATGGCGAATCACACCGCTTTTCTCGGCATCGAGGATTGCCTGCAGATTGGTACCGCCGCCGCTCACCAGCACGCCGACTCTCAGCATAAGTCGACGCCCTTTTCGCCCGCCTTGCATTCGCCGATCACAAAGCTATTTTCGCCCGCTGCCCGGAAGGCCTCGATGGTCTTCTCGACATCGGCCGGATCGACCGCGACCACCATGCCGACCCCCATATTAAAGGTGTTGTACATGACGTGTTCGCTGACTTCGCCCTTCTCTGCCATCAGGCGGAAAATAGCTGGAACCTCATAGGAATCCTTCCGGATTTCCGCGCGGACACCGTCTTTCAGCATGCGCGGCACATTCTCGTAGAAACCGCCGCCCGTGATATGGCTGCAGGCGTGAATGCGGACGCCAGCCTCCTTCGCGCTCTTTAAAGCCTTCACGTAGATGCGGGTCGGTGCGAGCAGCACCTCGCCGAGGGTTGCGCCGAGTTCCGGATAGAAGCGCGTCAAATTCTCCTTGCTCATCTCAAAGATGTTGCGGACCAGGGAGAAACCGTTCGAGTGAACACCACTCGACGCAATGCCGATCAGGACATCGCCCGGCTTCAGCTCTTCGCCCGTAATCAGGTCCTTTCTGTCGCAGGCGCCGACCGAGAAGCCCGCGAGGTCGTATTCGTCCTCCGGCATGAGTCCCGGATGCTCCGCGGTCTCGCCGCCGACCAGCGCGCAACCCGCCTCCACACAGCCCTCCGCGACACCGGAGACAATCGTCGCAATCTTCTCCGGGACATTCTTGCCGCAGGCAATGTAGTCGAGGAAAAAGAGCGGCTCACCGCCCGCGCAGGCGACATCGTTTACGCACATCGCGACACAGTCAATGCCAATTGTATCGTGGCGGTCCAGCAAAAACGCAATTTTTAACTTGGTGCCGACGCCGTCGGTTCCGGACAGAAGCACCGGATCCTCCATATTCTTGATGCCCGCAAGGGAGAAGGCACCCGAAAAGCCGCCGATGCCCCCCATCACCTCGGGGCGCAGCGTGCGCTTTACATACTGTTTCATCAGTTCTACGGACGCATAGCCCGCCTCAATGTCAACTCCGGAATTTCTGTAATCCATTGCGGCTCCTCTCACTTGAGAAAACTCTGGTAACCCTCGCGCTGCAGTTTTTCATCCTTACCGACAACCTCGTCGTGCATTTCCTTCTGAAATGCCTGCAGCTTCTCCTCAAGCGCCTTGTCGCCGACCGCGAGAATCTTTGCCGCGAGAATGCCCGCGTTCTTGCCGCCGTTGATCGCAACGGTCGCGCAGGGAATGCCGCTCGGCATCTGCACAATCGAGTAGAGCGAATCCACACCGCCGAGATCCGAGGTCTTCATCGGGATGCCGATGACCGGTAGCGAAAAGAGTGCCGCGCACATGCCCGGCAGATGCGCTGCCTTGCCCGCTCCCGCGATGATGACCGAGAGACCGCGCTCTCTGGCACCGTTTGCCCACTCAAAAAAGACATCCGGCTCGCGGTGCGCCGAGATAATGCGCATCTCGTATTCAATCCCCATTTTCTCCAAAAATGCCGCTGCCTGTGCCATCACGGGCATATCCGAATCACTGCCCATCACAATTCCGACTTTTGCCATTGCACCCTCCTTATTGATTCGTTTCACTTGTATTATATCGGCGCTCTTCTTTGAGCTCAATCCCAATTTTTATTTGCTGTCCGGCGCATAGAGCTCGCGAAGCCAGCGCTGCTGCCGCGCGGAATATCGTGTGTCATTTCCGCTCACACGCTGATACCGCAAAATCGCCGCAAGGCATTTTTCACTCACCGTTTTGTCCGCTGTTTCACGGATGAGCGGGCGCAGTCTGTCCCGGAGCGCCTTGTCGAGAAAAAGCGATAAATCTTCGGCGTGCGCCGCGGCAACCTCCGGATACCGGTCCGCATACCAAGGCAACTCCCCGGGTAAGGTGACTGTCAGACCGAAGGGGCCCTCTGCCCGCCCCGAAAAGCGCTGCCGCACATCTTCTTCCGCGTAATCGAATGCATCGTAATAGATCGCGGTCCGTATCTCATCCGGCGCACTGCCCCGGGCAAGCAGCCCGTAGCACTGCAGAAACAATTCGAGGCAGCGCACCCTGAGCGCCATGTCGCACTGCGGCGAAAACGCGCGGCTGCAGACAGAAGACAGGACTGAGAGCAGTGCCTCCTCCTCCGTATTGCCGGGCAACATAAGGCAGAGTGCCCTGTCCCTCGCTTCCCCACTCGCCTCTGTGGCTGTCACAAGAGCACGCGCCTCACGACCGAAAAACCCCTGAAAGCGCTCGGTCGCAAAACGCTCCGCCGGTATCTCCGCGAGTCGCTCCCTTGCAAGCCTAAGCCGCTCTGTAAGCAGCATTTCCCGCTCCATCAGCTGCTGAGCCCGAGGAACTGGGCGATTAACCAAGTCACCAGCACCAGACCGCAGAGCGAGAGCCCGATCCAGGTGTAAAGCTGATTTTTTTCCTTCTCGCGGAGCGCAGTCACCGCGAGGTAGATGCCGTAGATTGAAACCAGCATGGCGCTCATGACCGCTGCCGAAACCGTGAGCGAGGGTTCCCCCGCTGCCTGTAGCATGCTGAAAAAGGCGAGCACCGTAAAGAGCACAGCGACCACGCCGCCGCAAAGTGCCGTGAGCCCGGTCTCGGAGTGCGGCTTCTTCAGGTAGCTGATCAGCGAAGAGAGCTGCTGATTCTGTTTGCCTTTCTTTTTCGGACGCCGCTGCTTGCTGCGGTGCACCCGCTCTTCTTCCGGCAGAAATTCCGGGCGCTCCAGAATCGAGTCGTCGCTCTTTGCGACCGGCGTCAAAAATTTATATTCTTTTTTTCGAAAGGGA
>ERZ772968.1406-NODE-1406-length-11202-cov-23.949224_pt1 | contig 11202 bp, 9 predicted proteins | sample MGYA00580674_ERZ772968 | MGnify/ENA primary metagenome ERZ772968 (study PRJEB29015, sample SAMEA2737940) | human oral metagenome | biome: human oral; feature: human-associated habitat; material: dental | place: China | collected 2138 ...
AGGGCACGCTGCTCGCGGGTCACGTCAACCTCATCGGCACCCTGGAGCAGGGCGGAGCGGCGAAGATCGCCGCCCTAGGGTCGGGCAGGACCACCGAACAGGTCGAGGACGCGGCCCTGCGCTCGGCCATGGACTTCGGAACGGACTGACACATCCCCCTTAGCCACCGGGTGGACCAGACCCGTCGCGGCCTGATCCACTCGGAAAGCCTGTTTAGGACCCTGAGCATGAGCCGCTTCCTGAAATCCCAAGCCTGGAGGCCCACTGGGTTGTTGATGGCGTACGGCGCCCTGACGCTCGTGTGGGTGGTGCTGTGGCGCTTCCCGGTGCTGATGGCCGACGACCGGTTCTTCGCCATCGCCTCCGAACTACCCCGGGGCCAGCAGACCTGGGCGGTGATCGAGAAGATGTTCGACGACTGCTGGCGCTTGATCAACGGACGTCTCGCCGACGGTTTCGGAACCATGCTGTTCGCCTTGGGCAACACGGCACTCCGGTTGGCGATGGCCCTGTTCTATGTCGCGCTGTCCGCCATTCTCTGGTGCTACCTGCGTCTGTCGGCCGAGGCGTTGCGGAGGCCGTTACCACGCTTGTCGTTGGGGACCGGTTCGGGCGCCGCATGGATCTGCTGGTCGCTGGCCGCCATTTGGCCTTTCACCCTGATCGGTCTCAGCACCGGGGTCGCGGGTGAGAGTGTCATGCTGATGGCAGCCGTCTGGAACTACATGTTTCCCCTGGCCCTGCTGTTGTTCGCTCTTTATCCCCTGTTCCGCCGCTGGGCGGGACGGCCGATGCCGTGGTGGGCCGAGTTGCTCTCGGTGCCGCTGGTGTACGTGAGTTTCCTGATGCACGAACTGGTCACCGTTGCGGGCGCGGTCCTGGTGGCCGTGGCATTGCTCACGGCGCGTTCGAGGGTGTGGACGGTACCGGTGGGGCTCATCACGGCCAGCGCGATCGTGGGCGTGTACGTAAAGTTCACGGCACCGGGGCTGCGGGCCCGCACCGAGACCTATCAAGGCATCGACCCCGTCCTTCTGACGAGTCTGCGCGCCAAAGCGGTAAGCGCCGCGATGGCCCTGAACCTGTGGCCGCAACGCGACCTCAAGCTGCTGCTGGTGCTGGCCCTGGCGCTCGGCCTGGCCGTTCACATGGCGTGGCGCAGCGGCAGGTTCTCCACGTCACGGGCCCGCCTGCTGCTGGCCACCCTGTCGTTGATGTTCCTGTCGGTTCTCGCCTGGCTGGTAGCGAACATGCACTTCATCCGCGAGCAACGCCGGGTCGGTACGACGGACCTGGATGCCATCAACAACCTGCTCGGCGAGGCGATCCCAGTGCTGGCCGCGGCCGGAGGGTTCGTCGTCTGCACCTTGGTGGTGGTGTTCCTGCTGCCCAAGGGCTTCCTGTCACCCCTGACCACGGGCACCCTGCTGGCGGCCTTCCTGACTACCGGGGCCGTCGCCTATTCGAGTTCACCGCACTACGCCTGGGTGCACAGGACGTTCTACATGCCGGGGATCCTGGCGGTCTTGGTGGTCGTCATGATCTGCGCGGACGTTCTCAGCAGCGCCGGTGAGGCGACACGCCCCGAGACCAGGACGACTTCCCTCCTGGCACCCGTCCTACTCGTCCTGGTCGGCCTCCACTCCCTGGTGGTGACGGGCACCCAGCTGGCAGCGAACTGGGCCGCTTGGCGAAACGTCGAGCATCAGGTAGCGGCCGTCAAGGCGGGACAACAGGACACGGTCACGATCCCGATCACCCTGCCCTGCTCCGACGTGATGTGGTACTTCAACGGGTCAAACCTCGAACGCACCGCACACCAGTGGCGGATCTACTACGGCCTGGACAGGGACGTGCCGGTACGGGTGCGGGTTCCCGAAACCGTCCACTCCTGCCCGATCCAGTGAGGCTCGTTCAACAGCCCACACCCCAACCAGCGCAACTCCACGCCATGGTTTCGACACGGCCAGTTCGCGGAGCGAGCTGGCCGGATCAGCCGACTCCTAGGAAGGGCGCCAGACGCTCAGCCGATACCCGGCCGTCGTGCCACTTCTCGGCGAACGCCCGGTTCTCGGCCGCCCTGGTGCGCAGTTCGTCGCGGCGGTCACGAATGGACGCGACCACCTCGTACAGGTCGTCGGGGGTGGCCTCCAGCAGATGCGGCGACTCCGGCAACCGGTCACGGACCGCGTCGATCATGCGCCCGACACACACCCGGCCCGCGGCCATCGCCTCCACCGCCGCCACCCCGTAGGACCCGAACATCACCTGATCCACCACCACGTCACAGGACCGCACCAGCTCCCGCAACTGCGCGTGCGGCAGTCCCGAAGGCGCGACGTACTCGATGGCACCCTCGTCATGAAGCCGCCGAAGCACCGGATCGATGAACTGGGTGCCCTTGATCGGTGGGTGCCGCTGCGAGGGAACGTGCACCACGAGGGGTTTCTCACGTTCCAGCAGCGGCGCATCCGAGGCCCACGCATCGACGTCTACCACCACCGGCAGCCACGTGCTGAAGGGCAGGTCAAAACCCATGTCGGGGGTGGAGTGGAACACCGGCCAGCCACAGGAGGCCGCAAAACTCCGGTTGAGTTCGGTGCGGCGGATCAGCGAGGACCGCCACTTCTCGTCGCCAACGGTGAAATAGGACCACTGGTCGCGGGCCATGTGCGCCAAGGGATCGCGCACGTCGGAGCCGTGCGCAATCAACGCCATCCAATACCCCATCTCCGCCAGCCTTCGGGCATCCGACTGGAAATGGGCGGCACGATCCCATCGCACGAAGGACATGAAACCGTCGAGCGCCACGTGGGTGACGCCGTCGAACAGACGCCCCGCACGCCACCCCCACGCGACGGGGGCACGGAACCCGATCCGGCCGAGCAACCTGTCCACCTCGAAGTGGAAACCACCCCCACGCAACGGCACCCCGGAGAACGACCACGCCTGCGCCGGAAGATTCGATGCGACGGCCCGCGCCCATGCAGTCGCCTGCCCGGCATAGTTCGACGGCCCGATGGCCAGAACAGGACTCATGCGGCACAGGTTATCCCGTGGGTAGAATCGCCTGCGGCAGCGCGCCACATTCACCGTTGGAAGGAATCGTTCGTGAAGATCGCCGTCATAGCACTCGGCAAGATCGGGCTGCCCCTGGCAGTCCAGTTCGCTGACATGGGCCATGAAGTCGTCGGCGTCGACGTTCAGCAGACCGTTGTGGACAAGGTCAACGCCGGAACCGAGCCCTTCCCGGGCGAGGCCCATCTCCAGGAGAAACTGTCGGTGTTGGTCCCGGCCGGGAAGTTGCGCGCCACCTGTGACTATTCGGAGGCCATTCCGGGAGTCGACGCGATCGTGATCGTCGTCCCGCTGTTCGTCAACGACGAGACCTGGCAGCCCGACTTCGGCTGGATGGAGGCCGCCACCCGGTCCTTCGCCGAGCACCTCACGCCGGGCACTCTCATCTCTTATGAGACCACGCTGCCGGTTGGCACCACCCGGAACAGGTGGAAGCCGATGATCGAGGAGGTCTCCGGCCTGGAAGAGGGCAAGGACTTCCACCTGGTGTTCTCCCCGGAACGCGTGCTCACCGGGCGGGTGTTCGAGGATCTGCGGAAATACCCGAAGCTGGTCGGCGGGCTCTCACCCGAGGGTACCGCGAAGGGCATCGATTTCTACGAGCAGGTTCTGACCTTCGACGAGCGCCCCGACCTGCCGCAGGGCAATGGGGTGTGGGACATGGGGTCGGCGGAGGCCGCGGAGATGGCCAAGTTGGCTGAAACCACCTACCGGGACGTCAACATCGGGTTGGCCAACCAGTTCGGGAAGTTCGCCGCCGCTCATGGGATTGATGTCCACAAGGTCATCGACGCCTCCAACTCGCAGCCCTACAGCCACATCCACCGGCCCGGCATCGCCGTCGGCGGGCACTGCATCCCCGTCTACCCGCGCCTCTACCTCTACACCGATCCGGAGGCCACGATCGTGCGTACCGCCCGCGAGGCGAACATGACCATGCCCGGGTATGCGATCGGTTTGGCCGAGGGTGTGCTGGGTGACCTGAAGGGCCGCCGTGTGGTGGTACTGGGTGCCTCCTACCGGGGCAGGGTGAAGGAGACCGCGTTCTCGGGTGTGTTCCCCACCGTCGAGATCCTGAAGTCCAAGGGCGTTGAAGTACTGGTGCATGATCCGATGTACACCGACGAGGAACTCGCGGCGTTCGGGTTCACTCCCTACCGGTTGGGTGAGCCGGTTGATGCCGCGATCCTCCAGGCCGACCATCCCGAGTACCTCGACCTCACCCCCACCGACCTACCCGGAACCCAGGTCATCATCGACGGACGCGGCGTCCTCGACCCGGCCCGCTGGAAGGGTGTCGCCTACCGCTCGATCGGTGACGGCACCGCCCGATGAGCAGGGTCCGTCACCTCTCGTCCGTCCACGATGTCCACGACACCCGCGTCACCTACAAGGAGTGCGCCTCCTTGGCGGCCGCGGGTCACGACGTCGCCCTGATCAACTGCCACGACGGCGACATCGAGGTGGCGGGGGTGCGGGTGATCGGGCTGGGCGCGCCGCGCGGCCGCATCGACCGGATCCTCCGCAAGACGTGGGCCATCTTCTTCCGTGCACTGCGGGAAAGAGCCGACATCTACCATTTCCACGACCCCGAACTGATGGGGGTCGGGCTGGCGCTGCGGCTGTGCGGCAAGAAGGTCGTCTACGACGTCCACGAGGACGTTCCGCTGCAGATCATGAACAAGACCTGGATCCCGGGCTGGTTGAAGAAACCACTCTCGGGGATCACCCGGGTGCTGGAAGGCATCTCGGGCAGGGCACTTAGCGCGATCGTCGCCGCGACCCCGTCGATAGCGGCGAAGTTCCCGGCCCACAAGACGGTCGTGGTGCAGAACTTTCCCGAGAAGGGCCTGGCGGACCAGCGCAACGACAAGCCCTTCCGGGACCGCACCAACGCGTTCATCTACGTCGGCGGGCTGTCCGAGCAGCAGGGCCTGTTCGAGATGCTGGCGGCCTTCGAACACCTCCCCGGCGACGTCACCGGCCTGCTGGCGGGCAAGTTCAAACAGCTCCAGGAACAGGCCGAGGCGCATCCCGGCTGGCGGCACGTCCACCACCCCGGTCCCCTGCCCCGCGACGAGGTCGTGGCCGGGCTGCGTGACGCGCAGGTCGGGCTCGTGCTGGACCACCCGATCAGCAACTACGTCGAAGGCTATTCGACGAAGATGTTCGAGTACATGGCCTGCGGCCTGCCCTTCATCGCCTCCGATTTCCCCCTGTGGAAACGAATCGTCGCCGAACACGACTGCGGCATCACCGTCGACCCGTTCGACACCGACGCCGTCGCGAAGGCCCTGAACCGCCTGCTGGAAAACCCGGAGGAGGCGGCCCGGATCGGAGAGAACGGGCGGCAGGCGATCCTCCACACGTACAACTGGGACATCGAGCTGAGAAAACTCCTGTCCTGCTATGAGAGCCTCTGACCGTGTTGATTATTCCCGAACGAATTCTCGTACTCGCCCCGCACACCGACGACGCCGAACTCGGTGCGGGCGGGTCGATGACCAAGTGGCTGGAGGCAGGGGTCGACCTGCACGTCGCCGTGTTCTCGACTGCCGAGGAGTCGCTACCCAACGGCTCCGCCCCGACCCGGCTGGCCGACGAATGCCACGCCTCCCTCGACGTGCTCGGAGTGAAACCGGAGAACCGGCAGATCATGCACTACCCGGTGCGCAAACTCGGCTACCACCGCCAGGAGGTGCTGGAGAACATGGTGGCAATGGAACGCCAACTGAACCCCGATTGGATCCTGATCCCCTCCGGCGCCGACCTGCACCAGGACCACGCCACCATCCACGACGAGGCGATGCGCGCCTTCAAACACAAGACCCTGCTGGGCTACGAACTACCCTGGAACCACATCACGTTCTCCGCGTCGGCGTTCGTGACCCTCGACAAACGCCACCTCGACAAGAAATGGTATGCCCTGACGAAGTACACCTCGCAGCTCGAAATGGGCAGAGCGTACTTCACCAAGGAGTTCCACGAATCCCTGGCCAAGGTCCGCGGCCTCCAGGTGAAACACGACTGGGCCGAGGCGTTCGAGCTGATCCGCGTCGTTTTGTGAGCCGGACATGATCGTAACCATCCACCAACCGAACTTCGCGCCTTGGACGGGCTACTTCGACAAGATGACGAAGGCGGATGTCTTCGTCCTGCTGGACACGGTGCCCTTCACCAAGGGCGGGTTCCAGAACCGGGTGAAGATCAAAGGACCGGGCGGGCCGCAGTGGCTGACCATCCCGGTGCACACCAAGGGCAGGCTCGGTCAGCTCACGCGCGACGTGGAGACCAACGAGATGAAGCCGTGGCGCGGCGACCACGTCAAGACCCTCCAGACCCTGTACGGGCGCTGCCCCGGTTTCGAGACGGCCAAGGCGATGCTGGAGGCCGTCTACGCCCGCGAGACGACGAACCTGGCCGATCTGTGCACCGACCTCATCACCCGGCTGCGCGACCACTACGCGATCCCGACGAAACTGGTGCGCTCCTCGGAGCTGGAGGCGACGGGATCGGCGTCGGAACTGCTGGCCGCCATCACCGCGGAACTCGGCGGGGACGTCTACCTGTCGGGCCCCTCGGGTCGCAACTACCTGGACGAGTCGGTGTTCGCGGAACGCGGCATTGCGCTGGACTACCACTCGTTCACCCCCACCCCCTACCCCCAGCCGCACGGCGACTTCGCAGGGGGCCTCAGCATGCTCGACCACCTGGCCTCGGGCGCCGATCCCTGGTGGTGACGGGGGTGTGAACCGGCTGGGTGCAAGAATGCGGTGACCACCGGCCGGTCTGCCGCCCCCGGTGAGATGCGTCCTGGCGCCGGATCACCGTCCGCGGCCCGGCCGGAATCTTCGCGCTCCCGGAGGAGACACCCAGATGAGCACCAACCCACCAGCCCGGGAAACCACATCCCCGGGAGTTCGGCAGGGCATGTGCGTCCCGGCGGTCCTGTTCGGGGTCGTGGTCGTGTTCCTGGCGCAGGGGATCCTCGAACGGGTGGTGCGGCGGGCCCAGCAGGGTTTTGCTCCCCCCGGGTCGAACGTCCATACCTTGGCCGCATCCACCCTGATGCTCCCCGCTTTGCAGGTGGCGGTCTGCACCCTTTTCCTGTTCCCGTGGGCTCTCCTCGGCGACCGTTACGGGCCGCGCCTACCCTACGCCGGCGGCCTGTTCGTGTGGGCGCTGGGGGTGTTCGCGGGGAGCTGGTCGGGTTCGGCGGAGTTCCTGCTCGCGAGCTACGCGCTCCAGGCGGCCGGGGTGGCGGCGGTGCTTCCCGCCGCGCTCGCCGCCGTCACGAACGCGCAGTCGTACCGGGGCGGTTTCCTCACCGGCCTGGTCATCGCCTTTCCTGCGCTCCTTCACCTGCCGGGGTCGCTGATCGCCGACCTGATGGCCAGGTCGATGGACTGGCGGGCGGCGCTGCTGCTGATCTCCGTCGCCGCCGTCCCGCCCCTGATCCTGGGCTGGTTGGCGATCCCCTCCGGTCCCGTCGAGGCCGGACCCGACGACGGCCCCGCCCCGGAGAGCCGACCCGGACGGGGTCGCGCGGTGGTGCAGACCCTGCTGCTCGGCGCCGTGTTGTTCGGGTTCCGGATCCATCTGGAACTGGCCTTCTCCGCGCACTACGGCCAGTTCGCCCTCAGCGGTGCCGCCGGGTATTTCAGGGCCCACAGCGGCTTGGTCAACTTCCCCTTCATCGCGGGACTTGCGGCGGGATTCGTCGTGGGTGCGGTGATCGCGGGAGGCCGCGCGAACACTTGGCTGGCGTGGTTGATCGCCGCGACGGGCGTCGGGATCGCGTCGGTCCCGCTGCTGCCCTTCGACATCGCCGTCCTGACCGGCGCCGTCCTGGCCTCGGCGGGACTCGGAATCGGGTTGTCAGGGCAGCTGGTCGCGCTGCTGCGTCTCGCTGCCGGGAACCGGATCTCCCGGGCCGCCGCCCTTTTCCAGGTGGCCCAGAACCTCGGCTACGGGGTGGGGATCGGGGTGCCCATGGCACTGATCCTCACTCTGGGCGACGCCATCGCACCGGATGCAAGGGTCCATCTGTTCCTGGGCTGCTCCGTGATCCTGCTGGTCACGGGACTCGTCCTGGCGCTGAGGAAACCGAAGAACCGGGTGGCGGCGCAACGAGACAGCGAAGAGCAAACGAAGCGTCGAATACAATCACCACGACCGGGAAAACCGGTTACGACATCAGAGAAACAGAAATGACGATCCGCCCGGGAATCCAGCAGACCACATCGCCGGACAACCAACAAAGCCTGCACATCGCCTCGGTGCTGTTCGGGATCGCCGTCGTCCATCTCGCTCAAGGGTTTTTCCAGAAGTCAGGGTGGACGGCCTTCCAGAGTTCCGGGGTCCTTTCCTCGGACCACGGTGTCCTCCTGAGTTCGGCCTTCACGATTCTGAAGGCAACGGTCTCGGTCGTCTGCCTCATCCTCTGGGGCGTTCTCAGCGACCGGTTCGGGCCGCGTTCGATCTGGATCTCCGGGATTCTCCTGTGGGCGCTGGGCACCTACACCATGGGCTGGTCGGACTCCCCGGGTTTCCTGTTCGTCACCACGGCCGTCCAGACAGCCGGGATCGTTGCGCTGCTTCCCGCGGCGTTCTCAGCCGTGACCAAGGTGTACCCCGAGAACCACGGACCATTGATCGGTTTGCTCTGTGCCTTCCACGGCTCCCTGCCAATGATCGCCTCGCTGTACACCGCCGAGCAGGACTGGAAAGCGACGCTGCTTTGGGCACCCATCGTCGCTGTTCCCCCTGGCTCTCCTCGGCTGGTTCACGCTCCCCCACTCCCCCGCCGAGGTCGCAACCACCCGGCCGGCACCGCCACACCGCTCCCCCGGGAAACTGCCCCCCCTGGCGCAGACGCTGCTGTTCGGGGCCGTCTTGTACGGAATCTGGTTCTACCTGAGCTCCTTCACGCTGAACAGGGGCGGACACATATCCGAACTCGCCAGGCTCCGCATGGAACTGATCGACATTCCATTCATGCTCGGCCTGGCTGCCGGGTTCATCGTTGGTGGGGCGGTTTCCGGTAAACGCGACCTGACCTGGCTCGCCTGGCTGATCACGCTGGCCGGCGCGGTGATCCCGTTGACCCAGCCGTCCTCCCTCGACGCCCCGATCGCGTTCGGCCTGGCGTTGGTCACCGCAGGTGTCGGGTTCGGGTTGCCGGGTCAACTGATCACCCTGCTGCGGCCCGCACCCAGGAATCGGCCGGGGTTGTTCAGTGGCCTGTTCCAGGCAACCCAGATCCTCGATAACAGCGTGGGCACAGGACTGCCCCTGCTGCTGGTTTCCCTGATGCACGCCGATCCGGGGATCACGTTCAAGATGTTCCCGGCCTGTTCCCTGACCCTGCTGGTGGTGGGTCTCGTCCTGGCGGTCGTCTTCAGGAACCGGGTGCTGCCCGGCGTCGAAGCCCCCTGATCGTCCCCGTCCACCACGTCGTCGTCACCCCGCCGGGCGCGATGGAGACCCGCCGACCTCACGGGCACGGGCGAACGCGAACAGGGCCGGCACGACGATCGCTCCCGACCGACGGCCCCGGAAACCGCGGGACCCGGCGCCACCGCCGTTCCCCGGTTTCCCGCCGGTTCCCCAGGACCGGGCAACGAGCACAGGAAAAAACCATTGACCACGTCGTCCGGTCGGCCGACAAACAAACTTGAACATTGTTGAAGAAAAAATTGCCCCGGTTTGCCGGTCCGGTTAGCGGGACGGGCAAAGCAGCGGTAAGGTCCTGTCTGCGGAATCTCAGTTAACCAAGGGTAGGTTCGCCACCCGGGACTGACTCGACCATCGCTTAGAGTCGGATCACCAAGGCGCCCTGACCGGGATAGGAACTCACCTGGAACCTGCTCTGGTGCCGAGGAGACGGCTTCGCGTTGCGAACGAATGACAACTACGAGGTATTCATGTGGGATAAAGAGCCGCTGCTGGCGGTCCGGGGGATGCGGAAGTCCTTCGGTCGGCTCGAGGTGCTGACCGGAGTCGACATCGACCTCCGACACGGGGAGGTGCTCGGCATAGTCGGCCCCAACGGAGTTGGAAAGTCCACGATGGCCTCGATCATCGCCGGCTACACGTCGGCCGATGAGGGAGTGGCCAGTCTCTCGGGTGGGCCGTGGGATCCACGGCAGATCATGCTAATCGACCCCCAGAACGAGCTGGACCCGAGACTGACCGTCGTCGAGGCCATGTTCCGGCACGTCGAGGGGAGACCCAGCCTCACGGAACTGATGACCCGCGCCAAACGAATCCTCTCCGAGACCGGCATCCCCCTGTCCCCCACCCACCGGCTCGGCGGTCTCAGCCACACGGAACGCCGCATGGCCGAGGTGGTCCGCATGCTCGCCGACCCGCGTGAGGTCATCGTCATCGACGAACTCAGCAACGCCCTCAACGCCGACGAACTCGAGGACCTGCGCTACGCCCTCAACCGGACGGTCGAGGAGGGCCGGGGCGTCCTCTACATCACCCACCAGCTGGAGGAGGCGCTGCGGCTGTGCAACCGGGTCGCAGTGCTGCGCGACGGCAAGATCGAGCAGATCTTCGATTCCGCCACCACCACCGTCGACCAGCTCACCGAGGCGATGTTCGGTTCCGTCATCGAGATCACGCCGCGACGCGCCAACGCCACCGCCGACGTCGTGATGGACGTCGTAGGCCTGGAGTGCACCACCGAACCGGTCTCCTTCCAGCTGAACCGCGGCGAGGTACTCGGCTTCACCGGTTCCCGCAGCTCGGGTGTCGAGGAGGTGCGCGACGCCCTGATCGGGAAGCGTCCCGCCTACATGGCCTCGCTGACCGTCGACGGCCGCGCCGCCCGCATCACCGCCCCCCGCGACCTGCCGTCGCTGGGCATCGCGGTGCTGACGAACATGCTCGACCCGGAGAGCGAGGCCCACGCGGCCCGCAACATCGTCATGCTCGACGGTGAGGAGGACGTCGACGACGAGGCCATTGAGGACACCACCCGGATCCTGCTCATGTTGAAGGAGTCGGAGGACCGGATGAGCGAACTCCTGCACCGCCCCACGCAGTCCACCGGTCAGCGGCGCTGGCAGCAGATGCAGGAGATCGCCAGCCAGAACGCCCGCATCATGATCCTCA
>ERZ772968.1411-NODE-1411-length-11162-cov-3.063924_pt1 | contig 11162 bp, 15 predicted proteins | sample MGYA00580674_ERZ772968 | MGnify/ENA primary metagenome ERZ772968 (study PRJEB29015, sample SAMEA2737940) | human oral metagenome | biome: human oral; feature: human-associated habitat; material: dental | place: China | collected 2138 ...
GATATTGTCCATTGGCCTCTCTTGGGGAACAGGTCATCAAAGCCGTCAAGGGCCTTGAACTTGTGAAAGTTCTGGAAAACGGTATATTGCTGGTCAAAGGCATCCATGAGGCGATAGTTCTTGCGGAGTCTCGTGTACTCAAGGTGTTCCTTTAGGAGACGGAGGCAGATAGAGTGGAATGTGCCGACATACATATCGTTGATGTTTGCTGCTATGCCGCGCAGAATCAGCTCATTGGATATGCGCGTGATGAGTTCCTTTGCCGCTTTCTCGGTGAACGTGGCGATGAGAATGCTCTCAGGCTTAACGCCGCGCTCCTCAATGAGGTAGAGAGTGCGCTGGACGAGGGTATAGGTTTTTCCCGTCCCCGGCCCTGCCGTTATCAGGACAGGCCCGTCCGAGGCGGCTATGGCCTCCCGTTGGGCTGAGTTTGCGTTGCCAAAGTCGAACATATCTATCCTCCCCTACCTCTGAATTTACAGTAACTTAGGTCGTGTTAACACAAAAGCAAGAAGTCGACAACAAAAGCAAAAAGCAGGAATCCCAAGAAAATAACATCCAACTTATCGTAGCGCGTAGCAATGCGACGAAACCTTTTAACCCTGCAGAAAAGACGCTCGACCTCGTTCCGTCTCTTGTAAAGCTCTGCATCATACCGCCAGGGTTTCTTCGCGTTGCTCTTGGGCGGAACGACCGGCTCCAACCCGCATTCTTCCGCAAGACGACGTGTTGCCACCCCACAATAAGCCTTATCCATCAACAACTTGCATCCGGGGGGCAACACCTCCCTCAGCATCTCTATCAACTTGCGGCCTTCCGGGCCATCATGGGCATTGCCGGGCGAGAGATGAAAAATCAACGGACAGTCGGGACCCGCGGCAACCAGATGAATCTTGGTGGTCCATCCTCCCCGGGACTTTCCGATAGATTGAGGTCCCCCTTTTTTAAAGCCCCTGTCCCATCAGGATGGACCTTGACACAGGAACTGTCCAGACATACCGCTTCAAGTCTCATGCGGAGAAGACGCTCGTGCTGCAGGCGTTCAAAAACCCTGTCCAAAACACCGGACTTGTACCATCGGCTCATGCGCATGTAGATAGTATGCCAGTTCCCGAACCTTTCCGGGAGCCTCCTCCATTTGCACCCATTTTCCATGACATACAGAATGGCATTGAGCACCTTAAGGTTGTCGTAAGCGACATTGCCTCGATGGACGGGGAAACAATCCGCTATACGCTCGTATTGCACCTGGCTGATCTTCATCATGCGACTATTTTGACATATCTTGACCAATTTAACAATATCTTGAGTGAACAAACCCTAGCAACTTGACAAAGTAGGTTGGAAACGTTGTCTGCAACATCATTCGGTTCTCCTAGAATCTCCTGAGCCTTCTCGATGGAGGTGCCCGGTCTCAAGGACATCAATGTCTCATAGATCTCCCTGCCGCTGCGAGAGGAAATCGGCTCCTCTTGAAAAAGAAACTGTTTCGCAAGCAAAAAAACGAGAGCAAACAAAAACAGACCTGCAAGCCCCGCATAAAGTCTCTTCCGGTTCATCCGTCTCCTCCTCTCATCCGTTAGGGCTCTTCTACAGCCACGTGGATGGGTGACGCGGGTCGCACATCAGGAAACTCGAGGGCATGATCAAGCCCAGCCCCAAAACGACCGCCGGAATAAAAAAGTAAACCCCGGGAAGATCGTTCATCCAGAACCAGAGCCCCATCGAAACGGCGAGGGGAAATAAAAAGGCTATCCGATTCGCCGTCCCCATCTCCACCACCCCCAACATTCCCAGGGCGAGGCTCAGGAACCACCCGAACGCGATCGACACAAGAAAGCCCACGATCCACCAGGCACTTTCGGAGAAAAACATCAACGGCCCGCCACCGATCAAAGCCAACACCAGGCGTCCCCATTTTTTCTCAGAGGAAAGCACAAGGGCAAGAAAGTTCATCATGCAGCCTCCTTCCCATAGATGACAAAAAAATGAAAAGCAGCTTTCCCTGCTGCTTCAAGGCGGGCCGCTCCGCGCTCGTCCGCAGGAATGCGCAGCTTGCGCAGGTCCGCGCGCCGCTCCCGACAGCCCTTCCGAGTTCCAAGCTATTCCATTCACAAAACGGGATTCCAACCCCTGCTCCGTTTTCATTGAAACACAAACAGACATACCTGTAAAGGACTCGGAACAGTCCTCTGCAGCGCATGTCTGGGCGTGGAGAGATTTCCTTTCGATTTTTGCCGTACCCCGGGCAGCCGAACCGGGCGCGGGAATGGAGGATGAGGTGATGTCATGGAAAGGAGGGGAGAAAAGAGAGATAAAGCCGCGAGGGGTCCGAAAACGCTTTTCCGTCCGACGCGGGAGGCGGAGTGTCCTCGGAGCCCTACCCTTTGACCCCGCCGGGACTGCAGCCGTACTTTCTCTTGAACGCCCGGGAAAAGCTGCTGGCGTCGCCGTAGCCTACGCACGACGCCGTCTCCGCCACACCCCGGCCGAGCTCCAGCAGCCTCCGCGCCGCGCTCATGCGCCGGTCCAGGATGTAGGAATGTACGGGCAGGCCATAGGCGCGTTTGAACGCCCGCTTCAGCGAGCACTCGTTGATGTGTCCGTGGCGGGCCAAATCTTTTATGGAGACGGGACGGGAGATGTCCGCGTCGATCATGGCCTTCACCCGCTCCAGGGCCTGACGCTCCGTCCGTGAGAGGCGATCCCGGTCATGCCCGAGGGAGCCGGAACGGGCCTGTTCCAGGATCAGCGAGAACAGCTCCATGGCCTTCGCCTCCATGTAGAGGAGCCGCAGGTCCCCGCACAGGGGACAGTCCTGCAGGTCTCCCAGCACCCGCCGCACGGCATCGGTCAGGACGAACGTCCGCCCGGTATAGCCGCGGCCCGCTTCGAGGCCAAACCCCGGCCCGTCGCCGATAAACCGGCGCAGTTGCTCCGAGGGGACCGACAGGCTGATCCCCATGCTCCGGCATCCGGGAGTCAGCGTCATGGATTCCACGGCCTCGCGGACCCGCAGGACGACGAAACGGTCGGGGCCAATCGTCCACTCCGCTCCGCTGAGCTCCTCCGACCAGAAGAGCTCGCCGAAAAGGGAGAAATAAAGGGTATAGGCGTCCCCGGTCGTGCTCATGGACAGACGCGTCCTGCGATCGGACCGTGCGTCCTCCCAACTGACCTCCATGAAATTATCGAGAAAGGCGCGCCGGAACTCGCCCTCGAGCCCTTCCCCCGAGATGCGGCAACAGCGCTCCTCGGGAGAGGACGGCGTTTGGAGAAAAGCCGAAAAACGATCCGCCAGGCGATTCAAACGCGCATCGCGACACAATATTTTACGGCACAGCCATCTTCGGCCCATCACAAACCCGCTCCTCGAAAAGGAAACTCGGCCCCGCAAGGCCTCAAACTCCAGGGAGGCGCCGCTCGGCACTCGAGCCTATCACCTCAAACTACGATCCTGCAATCTCCCCGTGCAGGCACCAGGACTCCGCCTCGGTGATCCTCACGTCGACGAATTTTCCCAGCAGTTCTTCGCCGCCGGGGAAGAGCGTCACCTTGTCCGTGGAGGTCCGGCCCTGCAGGAGCCCCTCGCCCTTCGGCGCAGGCGCATCCGCCAGAACCCGAAAGGTCCGCCCCACCAGCGCCTCGTTGATCGAGAGCGTGATGGCGTCCTGTACCGCATTGATGCGGGTCAGGCGGGAGAGACGCACCTCCTGGGGCAGCGCTCCGGGCATGTTCGCCGCGGGTGTGCCCGTACGTTCGGAGTAGGCCGCCGTGTGGACGAGGTCGAACCGGATTTCCTCCAGGGCCGATACGGACGCCTCGAAGTCCTCCTCCGTCTCGCCGGGGAACCCCACGATCAGGTCGCTGGTCAGGCCCAGCTCGGGAAGCGCCCTCCGCACCATCCGGACTTTTTCGAGGTACTCCGCGCGCGTGTATTTCCGGTTCATGAGCTTCAGGATGCGGTCGCTCCCCGCCTGGATCGGCAGGTTCAGGGAGGGGCAGACGGTGCGCTCCCCGGCCATGACCTCCACGATGTCCTCGGTAAAATCCTGCGGCAGCGACGTGACGAAGCGGACGAGGTCGAGGCCGTCGATCCGCGCGACGTCGCGCAGCAGGGAAGCGAACGTCGTTCCGTCCGAAAAGTCCTTGCCGTAGCTGTTGACGTTCTGCCCCAGCAGGGTGACCTCCCGCACGCCGCTCGTCACGAGCAGGCGCACCTCGCGCAGGATGTCCTCCGCGGGGCGCGACAGGAAGCGCCCGCGCACGTAGGGGACGATGCAGTAGGTACAGAAGTTGTCGCAGCCGTGCGCAATGGTCACGTAGGCCCGCCAGGGGTTCTCGCGCCGGGCGGTGAACTCGTCCAGATCGAAGAAATCCCGCGGGTCGTCGTCCAGCAGATCGACGCGCGCTCCGTCCCGCATCACGCGCTCCAGACCGTCGGGCAGAAGACCGATATGCCGCGGCCCGGAGACGAGCCTGACCCAGGGGAAACGGGAGAGCGCACGCCTGCCCAGACTCTGGGCGATGCAGCCCGTCAGGGCGACGACGGGTCGGCGCCTGCTGCTCCAGGCATCCGCGTAACGCCCCAGCTCGCTCCAGACCTTCTGCTCCGCCTTGCCCCGGATGCTGCACCCCGTGACGACGACCAGGTCGGCCTCCGCCTCCTTCGTATCCTCCCAGCCCCTGCGCACCAGTGCCGTCCGCACCCGGTCACTGTCGTAGACGTTCATCTGACAGCCGTAAACCTTCATATGAAAACGGTACACACTCAACCTCCAGCTTCCTGCCGAGCACAAAAAACGACTGTATATACAAAAAACGACGTTCCCGGAGGAGCGTCGCAGGCTCGCAAAACCAAAATCCACACAAACAAAAGGGCATCCGGCCGATCCGCACGCCTTTCACGCCAGCAGTACCATCATATCACATTGGGCCCCTCAGGACGGCGTCGGCCCAAAACGGACAAAGCCCCGCCAAGAAGGCGAGGCTTTGTCCCTGGGATGACCCCCGAAACGAACTAATCGAACTCGCGGCGCTCCTTGATGCGCGCGGCCTTGCCGCTCAGCTTACGGAGATAGTAGAGCTTGGCGCGGCGCACCTTGCCCAGGCGCTTGACCTCGATCTTCTCGATGGAGGGGCAGTGCAGGGGGAAGATCCTCTCCACGCCGACGCCGTTCGAGATCTTGCGGACGGTAAAGGTCTCGCTCAAGCCCCCATGCTGCCGTCCGATCACGATCCCCTCGAAAACCTGGATGCGCTCGCGGACGCCCTCCTTGACCTTCACATGGACGCGAAGGGTATCGCCGGGGCGAAACTCCGGTACCCCCTCCGTCTTGAAATATTTCTTCTCCACAAGGTTCAATATATTCACTTTCGCATTTCCTCCTTTAAGGAAAACAGTTTTCGTTTCATTGAGCTCATTCTCCGTTCAGCGGCCTCCCAGGATGCGATCTAGGGCGACGGCTGCCCGGGCCGTCAGGGGCAAGGTCTCTCCGCCGTCAAAAAGGCCGGCGACCAAAAAGCCGCCCTCCAGGCCCCTCCATTCCTCCGGAAGGACGGGGAACAAAAGAAGCACGGGCCCCGGATGCTCGAGGCACCGGCGTTTGACCTCCAGGGCATGAAGCGACCCCCTGCACGCCGCGTCCAGGACTGCGATCCTCAAAAGGGGCGCTCCTTTTTCCTTTCGCTCGATCCAGTCGATGGCCCACTCCAGAGAGCCGAATATCTTTGGCGAAAGGACGGGGTCCCCTTCGGCCCCCGCTGCCGATTCAAGGGAGCGCCTCCCCTCCCTGTCCGTCACGACGAACACCGGACGCCCCAACCCGTAGGTACGGCACAGACGCCGTACATCCGAGACGAAAGGAGGAGGAAAAACCTCGGCATCCCCCATCACGGCCAGGTAGACGTTTCCCGTCAGGTATCCCCGGATGGCGGCGCGGGAAAGAAGGTCCGGCCTTCTGGCCAGGGTCCTTTCCACGGCCTTCGCGCGCCTCCAGGAATGTATCTCCGACGCGTTGCCGCCCAGAAGGACCTCGGGGACCGTCCGCCCCTCCCATGAGGCGGGCCTCGTGTAGTGCGGATGGTCCAGCATGCCGCGGTAAAAGGAGTCCTCGGCGACCGCCTCGCCCCGCCCCACCACTCCGGGCACCAAACGGGACATGGCATCGACGATGGCCATCGCGGGGATCTCCCCGCCGGTCAGGACACAGTCCCCCACCGTAACCTCGAGGTCGACCTCACGCTCCACAAAACGCTCGTCCAACCCCTCGTAGTGACCGCAGAGGATAACCACATGCTCCTGACGCGTGAGGGACTCGACGATCTCCTGGGTCAGGACGCAGCCTTGAGGCGAGGGGTAGACCACAAACGGGTCCCCTTCCCCCAGCTCCCCGGCGGCGCGCAGGGCGTCCGCCAGCGGGGGTGCGGCCAGGACCATCCCCCCGGAACCGAAGGCATAGTCGTCGATCTGGCGATACCCCCCCCGGCCGAACTCCCTGAGGTCGACAAGGTCCACGCGAACGAGCCCCCGCTTCACGGCCCGTCCCAGGATGCTCGTCGAGAGAAAGTCCCCGAAAAACTCGGGAAAGGCGGTCACGATCGTGACGTGCATCAGTCCCAGAGACCCTCGATCAAAGCAATGCAAATCCGGCCCAGATCGAGGTCGATGTCCCGGACAAACTCCTCCGCTGCCGGGACGTAATGCACCCGGCCATCCACTCCCAATATCTCATAGGTCTCGCTCGTACCGGCCGTAAGGATATCTTTCACCGTCCCCAGGGGGCGGCCCTCCATGTCCTCGACCTTCAGTCCGATGAGGTCGTCGATCCAGAAGTGCCCTTCCGGCAGCTCGACGCGATCCTCCGCATCGATAAGAACCAGAGCCCCCGACAGGGCCGCAGCCTCGTCCCGGTCCCCAAGATCGCTCTCCAGAATGAGGCTGTCTTTCCCCTCATTGAAGCGAATCCGCCTCACGTTCAGCGTGGACAGCAGGACGCCCTCCCTGTAGAGGTCCAGGGAATCCATCCCCTGAAAACGCTCGGGAAAGTCGGTCAGGGGAACGATCGCCAGCTCCCCTCGAACGCCGTGGGGCGAGGAGACGCGCCCGATAACCACCTTCCCGTCGGGGATGTTCGAAGCCGAGGCGGATTCCGCCCGTTCATTCCTCGACGATGTCGACATCCACCTTTTCTCCGGCTTTGACGGCGGCCGCTTTGGCCAGGAGCCGAATCGCGTTTATCGTGGCCCCCCGCTTTCCGATAATGCGTCCGACATCCTCATGAGCGACGCGAATCATGACCTTGGTACCATTTTCTTCCTCTCCGCTCTCAACGCTAACGGCATCCGGCTGCGTTACGAGGTATTTGACGATAAATTCGACGAGCTCCTTATAGTTGACCATTGCGGCACCTCCTATTTTTTGTTTGGATATGTGAGACAGATATGGTACGAAACCAGGCCGCTGTCAGGTTCAGGGGGCAACGGCCCATATCCGGAAAGTTCCCCGGACCCCGTCTGAGAAGCGGGGGCTAGTGGGCTTTCGCGCTCTCGAACTTCTCCCAGATCCCCTGCTTCTTCAAAAGTCCTCTGGCCGTATCCGAGGGCTGGGCCCCGACGCTCAGCCAATACAGCGCGCGATCCTCGTCGATGGCCACGGCCGCCGGGTCGGTCATGGGGTTGTAGGTCCCGATCAACTCGATGAACCGGCCGTCCCTGGGCGAACGCGAGTCCGCAACCACCAGCCTGTAAAACGGAGCTTTCTTTCTGCCCAGACGCGACAAACGAATTCGTACCGCCATATACTACACCTCCTGCAAGCTTTGAGAAAACTGAAAAAAACAAGAAAATTACCCCCCTGAGGGGGAAAGTCGAAGGGGAAGACTCCCCGTCGTTCTCCTGAAAAATACGCTTAGAAAAAACGCCCCCGCCTCCCGAAGAGGGAGCGGAGATTGAACCCCTTGCCCCCCGAGGAAAAGGTCTTGAAGAGCTTTTTCATCTGTTCGTACTGTGCCAGCAGCTGATTGACCATCTGGACGGAGGTCCCCGATCCCATGGCGATACGCCTGCGCCTCGATCCCTTGATGATTTTCGGGTTGAGCCGTTCCGAGCGCGTCATGGACTGAATGATGGCCTTGTTGCGGCGAATGACCGAGTCGTCCATCTGCGAGGCGTCCATCCCCTTGATGCGGCTGAACCCAGGCACCATCTCCATCACCTTGCCCAAGGGCCCCATCTTCTCGATCTGCTGGAACTGAAGCAGCAGGGTCTCCAGGGTGAAGTGCCTGTCCTTGAGGCTCTCCGCAATCTGGGCGGTCTCCCCCACCCCCGCGGCCTGAACCTTTTCGAGCAGCCCCTGGATATCCCCCATCCCCATGATGCGGCTGGCCATGCGCCGGGAATCGAAGACCTCGAGCGCATCCGTCCCCTCTCCGACGCCGGCGAACTTGACGGGAATCCCCGTCGCGGCCCGTATGGCCAGGGCGCTTCCGCCCCGGGCATCGCCGTCCAGCTTGGTCAGGACCAGGCCCGTCAGGCTCAGGAGCTCATGGAACGACCGCGCGACGTTCACCGCCTCCTGCCCCATCATGGCGTCGACCACCAGCAGCTTCTCCTGAGGGGGCAGGACCCCGGCGACGGCGCCGAGCTCCTCCATCAGGTCCCCGTCGACATGAAGGCGTCCGGCCGTGTCCAACAGGATGACGTCGTGCAGGCGGGAGGCCGCATAATCGGCCGCTTCACGCACGACCTTCAGAACATCCTGTCCCCCGTCCGCGGGGCCGAAGAAAGCGACCTTGGACTGCTCGGCCAGGACCCTCAGCTGTTCGACGGCGGCGGGACGGCGAAGATCGCAGGCCACGACCAGGGGGTTGTGGGAGTCCTTGAGACGCCGGGCCAGCTTGACGGTCGTCGTCGTCTTTCCGCTCCCCTGCAGGCCCGCCATCAGGATGACGGTCGGCGGCTTCGGGGCGATGGTCAAGGGGGCCGGCTCCCCCATGAGGGCGATCAGTTCCTCGTAGACGACGGTCGAGACATGCTGCGCCGCCGAGATGGACTCCAGGACGTCGAGCTGGACCGCCCGCGCCCTGATCCTCTCGATCAGATCTCGGACGACCTTGAAGTCGACGTCCGCCTCCAGGAGCGACTTGCGGATCTCGCGCAGCGCGAGATCGACATCGGCCTCGGACAGCTTGCCCTTGCCGCGCAGTCGGGAGAATGCGGACTCCAGCTTCGATCTCAGGGATTCAAACATCCGTATATCGCCTCAGGCTTTCCTCCAGCTCGCGGATGCGCCCTTCCAGGCGCTCGACGATCTCGGCAAACTTCAGGTCGCGCTCTATGGCGTCCAGACGGTCCATCGTGCGGCGGACCAGAATATGGACGGCCTGACGCGTGATTCCAAGGGACTTCGCCACCTCGGCCGGAGCGAGATCGGAAAAATAGAGCATCTCGTAGACATCCCTCTGCCGCTCCGTCAGAAGGGGGGAATAGAGATCGTAAAGCGCATTGAAACGCATCCGGCGCTCCAGGCGCTCCCTGTCGTCGTCCCAGCCATTCACGCCGCATCCACTCCCCGACCGTGACAGCAAGCCAATGCTCTCATGAACTCAGGCATTATAGAGAGACGCCGAAACTTTGTCAAGCATTTTTGTTTTACGGTTTTACATCGAAGATTCGGAGCCCTTCGGCTCCAGGAGGACCGCGAAAGCGGCGAAGATGACGACGAAGGAGGCGTACCATAAAAGCCAATCCACGCCGAGCGGCAAGGCCGGCTCCCGGACGTCCCTGAGGAACCATCGGGCGCAAAAAGCGTAGGGCGCGCCTGAAAGGCAGGGATAAAGGACCCCCAGCTTCCGCCCGTCCCCCAGCGCGGGGAGGCGGAAACGAATGCCCCAGAAGGAAAGCCAGAAAAAGGGTCCCCAGATTATGCCCTGCAGGAAGGCCTTCAGCACGCCACGCCCGTCGCTCAGGCTTTCGAGCCTCAGCCACCCCGAAAGCCAAAGGAGAAAAAGGCTGCCCAGGACCAACAGGGGAACCTTGGAGCGCTCGAAATACTCCCCCGCCTTCCCATCCCGCTCGCGGCCGTGGGGAACCCACCCACGGGGAGTGTGCCCGAGATCCCCCGCCTGATCGACCTTCACCCGCTCGATGGGATCGACGGACGGGGACGGAGAGGACGGCGCCGCACTCGGCCGAACGGGGTCCGGTCTTCTCCCGACGGAATACGGAGAGTTCTCCTCCATGAGGTCCCAGACCCCTCGGCTCCGGTCGTACTCCCTGCGGGACACGGCGTCGCCCAGCACCCCCCAGGCCTCGAGGATCTCCTCGAAACGATGGGTCACGGAGGGGTCGGGGTTGACATCGGGAGAATAGAGCTTGGCCATCCTCCGGAAAGCCGCCTTGATCTCGTCGTGAGGGGCCGTCTCGGAGACGTTCAAGATCGAGTAATAATTTTTGAAGCTGTACATACCCCTTCCCCCTTTACCGTACACTTCCCCCGACATTCCGCCTGAGGATGCCGCGCCTCTCGAGCGAACGCATCAGGGGAAGGCCTATCAGAAAACAAGCCCCCGCCTCGCCCAGCCCGACGTACAGGCAGGTCGCTGCGAGAGGGGTTCCAACGAGAACATGCAGCATTCCCCCGATCAGCAGCATATTCACCAGGACCGGAGGCAGCGCGGCCATCCACAGACAGGGCATCCGGCGCGTCAGGACCCCGGCCAGCAGCGTCGCCCCCGTCCCCACGACCACGTCGACCGCCCCGTACCCTCCGAACAGATTGGCGATCAGGCAGCCCGCGGCCAGCCCCGGGACCGCCTCGGGCAGGAAATAGGGCAGAAGCGTCAGCCCCTCGGAGAAACGAAGCTGAACCGGCCCGTAGGAGAGAGGCGCGAGGAGCACGGTCAAAGCGGCATACAGGGCGGCGACCATGCCCCCCAAGGCCAGAGTCCTGAGTTTCATCAAACGGATAGCTCCTTAAAGACAACCTAATTATAATATTCCCACGGCGGCAAGCGACGCCAGGAAAACGCTGATTTATCTATGAAGCACCCCGGTGGTACCCCAGCTTGCCTGTTTCGAGTAAGAAACTTGCCGGGGCCGCCGCTACCCCCAAAGGGGAGCCTTCCGGCAGCCGCTCGCTTCGCTTGCGGGCCGATCAGTCT
>ERZ772968.1413-NODE-1413-length-11157-cov-6.489101_pt1 | contig 11157 bp, 8 predicted proteins | sample MGYA00580674_ERZ772968 | MGnify/ENA primary metagenome ERZ772968 (study PRJEB29015, sample SAMEA2737940) | human oral metagenome | biome: human oral; feature: human-associated habitat; material: dental | place: China | collected 2138 ...
CGCGCTTCGTTCGGGACGAAGAGGTCGTGGGTTCAAATCCCGCCACCCCGACCAATTGCATAGCACTCAAACCCACGTCATGGTCGTCCCATGACGTGGGTTTTTGTACGGAAACCGGGGTGTTTTGGCTCGTTTCGGCCAGTTCTGATCCGTCAAGACGAGCTGAGCGGGCCGTGATGTGAGCTGCCTGAGGGGCGATGAGGTCGGTTGTTCCGACTTCGTCGTCTCTTTCGACTTCGTCGGCAGTGGGTGTGGGCCCTGGTCTTGCGCGCCCCATGCCCTCTGCAGACCCTTCATCGTCTGTGACCTTCGTCTCCCCCTGCGACTTTCCAAGGTTGGCGGGCTCGTCCAAGGCTGAGCCCCTCACACCTTCAGTCCTCTCCACCCCCTCCGACTTCCGTCTCTCCACCACCGCTCCCTCTGTGCTCTCCACGTCAGCGGTCGCTCTCCACCTCAGGATGCTGTCGAAGGGTGGGAGGCAGGTGGCGGTGGTGGTGAGCTGGTCAGTGTCTTGGTCTGGCACGAGGTAGACGTGGTCGCAGAAGAGCTGGTTGAGCATCCGGCTGATGTGGTCTGGTGCCTGGTGGTAGGCGGAGGCTGTGTGCTGAGCCAGGTCCAGAGCTTGGGTGATGAGCATCTCTTTGTCAGAGAGGTCGTGCTCTAAGACCTCGATGTGCTGGGTGGTCAGGTTCAGGCTCTGTGGAGTGAGCGGTTTTTCTCGGCGCCATTTGGTCCGAACAGGCCCACCATCTCGCCGGGGTAGAGATCCAAGGAAACCCCTCGTAGTGCCGGGACCTCGTACCCGCCATGGACGACGTACTTCTTCGTGAGCTGTGCGATCGACAGTGCAGGTCTTGGTAGAACGCGCTCTGGGATGGCCGATGGCATGTCAGATGTCCAGGACTTCGAAGGGGGGAATGGCGAGGGCTGATTCGACGCGTTCAGCCAAGGCGCCATCGACCTGGCCCAAGTGCTCAATGTCGGGGTACACGACCATCGTCTTGTCGCCCGCGACCCAGAAGTCACGATCCCACGTCTCGGGGTGGGACCACAGGTTCTCCTGGCCTGCGGCCCAGTCGGGCAGCTTCCGCTGGATCTTGGTGGCGACAGCCAGCTGGTTCTTGGCGGTCTGGTAGACGGTGTCGATGCGGGTCCCCTCGGGGGCTGGTTGACTGACGCGGACCAGGCGTCGCCCCATGAAGGTGACCCTGTGGTCTACGCCGTCAGTGCGCAGCGCGAGTTCGATCTCCTCGTAGCCCGCGCCCGCTCGTTGGTGCTTCTTCACGTAGTCGCGGAGCGCCTCCGCGACAGCCGCCGACAGCCCACCAGCGATCTCGCTAGCTTCGGTGAACAGGCTCACGTCGTCTTCCGCGACATACACGTTTCTACTGGGCATGATCATAACTATACGCATATTTGTGACGTTCGTCAAGCCCACCCACAGCACCTTCCGCACCGTGTCCTTGCTGATGCCGAGCTGCTGGGCTGTGCCCTTGACGGTCCCGATCGTCTGGTAGGTCTGACGAACCCGCTGGCAGAGGGCCTCGTCCTGGAGGCTGGTCCGCAGCGTCAAGCCCGCCCGCTTCAGGTGGGTGGCCACCGTTTCGCGGTGGAAGCCGAACTGCTGGGCGATCTCCTTGACCGTACAGCCGCTGCGATGCAGCTGGACCATCTCATCGACGACCTCAGGCCTCAGGCGGCGGTTGATGCGCCGAGGGGCGGGTCCAGAGGGCTTGTCTGCGCCGTCTGAGGATGTAGTAGCACTGGCCTCCGCCTGGCGCACCGCCTTGGCGTCACCGCGCATCGAGCGGCGAGCAGCCCCTCCAGCGGTGTCTCCCTCCGGCGACAGGTCCCCACCAGCCACGTCCTGCTGCTGCACCTGCTGGAGCTGCCGCACCTCCTCTGGCACATGCTGCATCACGTAGCGCCAACACTCGTCCCGGAGGTTTGAGTGCGATAGGGCTGGGCCGACCAGATGGGGTCGCGCGCACCGGGGCCGTTCTCCCTGTGCCCTCTCGGCAGGCGGCGATCCCCTTGCCGGCCCCGCGCGCCACATGCATCCACGGGGTCCCGCGCATGCCCGCTACGACTGGACGTCGCGCATGAGGATGACGAGCTGCACCCGGTCGCGCAGGTCCAGCTTGGCCAGGATGCGGGTGACGTTCTTCTTCACCGAGTCGGGGGCGATGGTGAGACGCTGGGCGATCTCGGCGTTCGTCAGCCCCTGCGCGACGAGCTCGGCCACCTCGTGCTCGCGCCGGCTCAGCCGGCCGAGCCGCTCCAGGGCGGCGCGCTGCTGGGGCGAGGCCACGGGCCGGAACATGTGGCGGTTGAGCAGCTCGCGGGTGATGCGCGGGGTCAGGATGGCGTCCCCGGAGGCGACCGCCCGGATCGCCTGGTGAAGCTGGTCCCTCCGCGTGTCCTTGAGGAGGAACCCGGCCGCGCCCGCGGACAGCGCACCGAAGGCGTAGTCGTCCTGGTCGTAGGTGGTCAGCACCAGCGTCTTGATGGTGGGATGCAGCCGGGTGATGCGCGCGGTGGCGTCGACGCCGTTGAGGACGGGCATGCGGATGTCCATGAGCACGACGTCGGGCAGGCGCTCATGCCGCTGGGCGAGGCCGTCGAGCTGGTCGAGGGCGTCCTGGCCGTTGTCGGCCTGCGCGACGACCCGCAGGTCATCGGCCCGGTTGATGGTCAGGGACAGGCCCATGCGGGCGGCCTTCTGGTCGTCGACGATCATGACGGCGAGCGCGCGGCCACCGGCGCTCCCGGGACCGCCGAGGCTGCTGCCGGGCACGGTCATGCTCCCGCCCGGTGGGGGACGACGGCGTGCAGCCTCCAGCCGCCGGGAACGGGACCGGCGCTCAGGGTGCCGCCGGCCTCGTGGAGCGCCTCGGCCAGGTGGATGAGCCCGTGCCCGGACGACGGCGCGGCGAGGGGCCCTTCAGAGGGCCCCGGCTGCGGGGCCCCATCCTCCTGAGCGCTCGGAGCGCCCTGTGCGCGGCCGTCGTCGGACACGGTGATCCGGGTGGCGCCGTCCGCGTGGTCCAGGGCGACGACGGCGCGGGTGGCGCCCGCGGCGTGCCGCATGACGTTGGTGAGGGCCTCGCGCACGACGGTGTAGACCAGGGCGCCGGCCCCGGGGTCCTCGGGTCGGCGCCCGGTCTCAGTCAGGGCGGCGCTCAGGCCCGTGGCCCTCACCGTGGTGAGCGGCTCGCCCAGGCGGTCCCAGCCGCGCGGCCCGACGGCGTCGCCGGCTGCGGATGGGAAAGGGGACAGGGCGTCGACGGCGTGGCGCGTGTCGGCCAGGCCCTCGCGGGCGAGGGCGTTGATGGTGCCGATGGCCTCGTCGACGTCGGGGTCGCCGACGGTGCCCGCCAGCCCCTCGGTCAGGGAGATGATCGCGGTGAGGTCGTGCCCCACGGAGTCGTGGAGCTCGGCCGCGACTCGCGCCTGGCGGCGGGCGGCGTCGCGCTGCGCCAGCAGCCGGTGCTCGGCGGCCTGGGCCGCGAGCAGGGCGTCGCCGTGCTCCAGGGCCTCCCTGCGGGACCGGGAGATCGCCGCCGCGGTGACGACGACGGCGAGGATGATGATGTACGGCGTGAGCATGGCGCCCGGAGTGAAGGACGAGGGCATCCCGATCAGGGGAAGGGTCCAGCCGGCGGCGACTACGAGCAGGCCGACCAGGCGCTGAGCCGTTCCCGCAATGACGAAGAGGGAGTAGAGGGCGACCAGCGTCAGAACGGTCAGGCCTCCGCGCAGCCCCCACAGGTCCATGGCCGCGGAGGCCAGGGCGGCCGCGATGACGACCGCCAGCGGCCACCGGCGCCGTCCGAGCAAGACCAGGGTGGCGAGCAGGCCGAACGCCAGCCAGGGTCGGACGTTCTCCTGAGGACCGCCGAAGACCAGGGTCCGGCCCAGGACGAGCAGCTCGAACAGGCCCATGACGGCCACGACGGCCCACAGCCCGACGGCGCTCGTGCGCCACCAGGCGGCGACCCGGTCCAGGAAGGTGCGCGGAACCCTCGGTCCCGCCTGAGCCGTCGGCGCGGACGGCGCAGTCGGAGCCGCCGACATGCCCGGCCCCCCGAATGCGCCCGGCGCACCCGGCCCTCCGGCTGCAGCCGGGGCAGCCAGCGCAGCCGTCGCCGTCGTCGTCGCCGAGAGGGCCGCCGTCGAGAGGGCCGCCGGCCCCGGGTCCCTCGGCTCCGCCGCGGTGCGCCGTGCAGTGATCCGGGCGGTGGAGGACGGCGGGGCTGTCGGCCGCGGGAACGTGCTCATGAGACCCGGGTGACGGCGCGCCGCATCATCACGGCCCATACCAGGGCCCAGGCCGCGCAGATCGCAGAGGTGAGCGCGATGGAGCTCATGGAGTCGATGGTAGCGAGGTCGCGGCAGGCACAGGCCGCGGTGATGAGCGACAGCGGGAAGAAGGAGGAGATCCGAGGCGCCATCACCGTCCCGGCGCACCCGATGAGGGTGGTCACCATCATGGTGGTCATGATCGAGGAGAAGGACGTCATGATCACGCCGAGCCAGGCGACGAACAGCTCGATGGCCAGGATCGCCAGGGTGATGGGGATGGTGCGCGCCGCGTAGGGGCCGAGCCCCGCCGGGTCGAAGCCGAGCAGCGCTCCGGTGACGACGAGCTCGGCCAGGAGCACCAGCGCTGTGAGCAGCGCGGTCTGGGTCATGTGGAGCAGCTTGCCGGCAAGCATGGCGCCCTGCAGGCGGTTGGCGGACATGCGCTGCCAGTTGCGCCCCTGGTGCTCACCGGTGGAGCACTGGGCGATGAGCGCCCCCACGAGCAGGGGGAGGAACAGCATGGTCGGTATGAGAGTCCCCTGCCCCCAGACGGCCAGCCAGGTGACGCCCTGGGCATCGAACTCGGCACGGTACGAGGTGTACTGGGACCAGCCGAGCGCCATTCCGACTGCGCCCAGGACCGCCAGCATCGGCCAGTACCACCGATTGCGGGCCTTGCGATTCTCCCAGGCCCAGGCGGCTCGCACCGACGGCCTCGCGGTCCGGGAGCGCCGGGGACGCACAGCGTGCGCCGACGCGCCCAACGGGCTGGCGGGAGACAGGGGAGCTGCTGAGGTGCTCATCGGTGGTTCTCCTTGTAGGCGATGGTGAGCCTGGCGAGCAGGCTCCAGATCATGGCGGCGACGACGGCGAGCAGGGCGTTCACCCAGGGGTGATCGACTGTGAAGTGGGCGCCCGACCGTATCGCAGTCACGCTCGAGATCGGGCTCGCAGCGGTGGTGATGCCCCAGGGAAGCGCCCAGCCGAGGGCCTCCAGGCGCGCGGGAGCCAGTCCCGAGCAGACGAGCCCGGCCAGCATGCCCACGCCCAGTCCGACCGCCTGCTTCTCGACGCAGGTCGCCAGGGCCAGCTGGACGGCGGCCGCCGCGACCGAGGCGGAGGCCATGATCACAGCAATGGGCCATATCGCCTCCTGGTAGTCCGCCGTCGGCTCCAGGCCCATGCCGGGCCCGGCGACCGCGGTGAACGCGATGAGCGCCAGCTGTCCGAGCATGACGCTGAGGGATCCCAGGACGAGCTTCGCACCGAAGCGGGCGCCCTCGCGCTGCCCCAGGGCGGTGAACAGCTGCCCCATCCGCTCCTCGGTGTCTACCGTCGCCAGGCGGGAGGCCAGCAGCGCCGCGATAATGGGCAGCGCCAGGGAGCACATGGCAAGGGCCTCGTTGAGCGTCAGGGCCATCAGGCGCATCTCGACCGGCCCACCGGCGCGCTTGGCCGTTGCAGCTGCCAGCCACGCCACCTCCAGGCCCGCCGCTCCGGCGGCCATGAGCCAGTAGCGCCGGCGCTTGAGCTTGCGAATCTCCATGCCTATGGGGCTGCCGACAGGACACCCGACGGGGCTGCCGATGGCGCTCATCGCCGGGCCCCCTGTCCGGTCGCGTGGTCGGCGGCGGAGGCGGGGCCGTGACCGAGCGGCTCGGTCAGCTCCAGGAAGGCCTGCTCCAAGGTCTTGCGGACTGTCTGCACCCGGAAGACCGTATGTCCGGAGCGCACGATGCGGGCGACCAGGTCGCCCACCACCGTGTCGGGCAGCATGGGCGTGCGCACCGTCCGTCCCCGCACCTGGTGGGTGATCCGCTGCTCGGTGAGCAGGGCGGCGACGCCGGCCGAGTCGGAGACGGTGAAGTCGATGACGCCAGCATCCTGCAGGCCGGACAGCGGCCCCTGGTAGCGCAGGCGTCCCGCGCAGATAATGCCGACGACGTCGGCCATCTGCTCGATCTCGGACAGGATGTGGGAGGAGACGACGACGGTCACGCCCTCCTGGCGGGCCAGGGACACAATGAGCTCGCGGATCTCGGCGACGCCGGCCGGGTCCAGGCCGTTGGTGGGCTCGTCCAGGAGCATGAGGGGCGGGTCCGCCAGGAGCGCCATGGCCAGGCCCAGGCGCTGCCTCATGCCCAGCGAGTAGTCCTTGACCAGCTTCCCCTCCTGCCCGGTCAGCGCGACCGTGGCCAGGGCGTGCTGGACGCGACCACGGGGCAGGCCGAGGTAGTCGGAGACCATGGCGAGGTTCTCCGGGCCGGTCAGCCTCGGGTAGTAGGACGGGCCCTCGATGAGGGAGCCGATGGCACCCGCCGGTACCGGGGAGCGCGGGCTCACCGGGTGGCCGAGGACGCTCATGGTGCCAGAGGTGGGACGGGTCAGCCCCAGCAGGAGCTTCATGGTGGTGGACTTGCCCGCCCCGTTGGGCCCCAGGAAGCCGTAGACGCCGCCCGCGGGCACCCGCAGGCTCACCTTGTCGACTGCCCGCGAGTCGCCGTAGACCTTGGTCAGGCCCTCGGTGGCGACGACCAGGGTCCCGCTCCGGGCGGCGCCCGCGGGGCTCGGGGCTGCGGGAACGGGGCGGCGGGCCGGGGGCCGGGCCGCCGTCGGCTGTGGTGCGTGCGACGCGATTGGGGGTGTGTTGACTGCCGTGCTCATGAATCCATCAGACCCCGCCGCAACTGCCGCCCGCACCGGCTTGCCCCCGACTGTCCCCCACGGGGGACCGGACGGGCCCCGTCACCTTCCGCCGCTTCCTCCTCTCACCGAGATCGGTCGAGTTCCGCGCCGAGATCGGTCGAGTTCCGCGCCGAGATCGGTCCGGTTCCGCGTCGAGATCGGTCGAGTTCCGCGCCGAGATCGGTCCGGTAGCTCACCGCCCCGAGCCGAGCGCCTCCGCAATGAGCCGGGCGGTCCTGATGGCCTTGGCCGAGCCCCTTCGCCCGGCCAGGGCGACGACACTCGGCAGGTCGACGGCGACGCCGGCGGCCCGCACCTCGGGCAGCAGCGCCAGGACGGTCTCCAGCACCCCCGACGTCGTCGACGGAAGCCTCTTAGCGGAGGCCAGCTCCTCGGTGATGGCGGTCAGCAGCGGCCACACCAGCCCCAGCCCGCCGGCCTGCGCCAGGAGGGACAGGGTCGAGCTGATCCGCGCCCCCGAGACCTTCCAGGTCAGTCGCCACTCCTCGTGGCCCCACGCCTCAACCAGGCAGCCGGGGCGCAGCCGCCCCTCCTCCCAGGCAGTCAGCAGCGCTTCGGCGACAAGAGCGCGCTGTGAGGAGTCGCCGCGATCGGCCATGACCAGACCGGCGTAGGCGAGCAGCGGCGTCACGGGCGACGCGCATGCGGCCGCCAGCATGAACCGGTCCAGCGGACGAAACCAGAGAGGAGGGTCATCGAGCCTCAGGAGGTGAAGAATCTCCGCGGCGGGCCGGGTCGGGTGCGCGGGCAGCAGGTTGAGGACAGTGGCCTCGTCCCAGGAGCGGTGCGGGTTGAACGGCTCGGTCCAGGCGCCGTCGATGCCGAGCATCTCGGCGACGGCGGGGACGTCGCCGGTCGCCACCAGTCGCCCGCCCGGGGCTCCGCTCTCGCCCCGCGCCGGATCCTCCGGCTCGATGTGCAGCTGACCGGCGCGCACCGGGGTCCGCCGCCACACCTCGACGACCTCGGCCAGGGTCGCCCCCAGGCCCTCGATCGGCTGGGCCAGGTCGGTCAGGTCCTCGGGCACCTCCGCGGCGTCCAGGCGGGCCAGCGCCGTGAGGACGTCCGTGGGAGCAACCGCGACACCGGCCTCGCGGAACATGCGGGCACGCGCGGCGAACCCCTCCCAGCTCACCCGGTGGGCGGTATGGGTCGGAGTGGACAGCAGGCACGGCACCCGGCCGAGAAGACGCAGGGCCTCCATCACCCGACGGCCCACCAGCTCGGTCAGGGGCGCCGCCTCGACCAGGTGCAGGGGCCGCTCCTCCTCCCCCCAGCGCCCCACCTGGTGCAGCATCTCGCCGAGCACGGTGTTCTGCGCGGCGTGCTGGAGGCTCGCGCCTGCCGCCCGGCGCACCGGCCCCGGCCCCCGGGCGTGGGCGGTCGCGAGAAGGTGTGCGAGCGCGACTTCCTGGTTGTCCTGCAGGCCGCAGATGTCCTCCTGAAGAATGCCCATGAGCTCGTCCAGGGCGGGGTCGTCCAGGATCAGGTCCTCGGCGTCCATGTCGGACAGCGGCTGCGGGCGGGCCTCGGCCGGCTCCTGCCACAGGCCGAGGAGCTCCGGCGCCGTCGGCTCGCCCCACCGGGTCGCCAGCGCGGCGGCGGCCCCGGCGGTCGTGGTGTCGGGGTCGGCGGCGAGCTGCGAGACGGTCTCCCGCAGCTCGAGGGAGGGGGCCGACAGCTCTTTGAGGGCCTTGAGCACGGTGCGGCGCAGCATCTTCTCCTTGCGCGCCAGGACCGTGAGGGCGATCCGCGTCAGCTCCTCCTCGCTGAGGGCCGAGCCGTCGGGCCCACCGGCCAGGAGCCGGGTGACGGCGAGCTTCACGAAGGGGCCCTCGGCACTGGGCAGCGCCTCCAGGACACGACGCCGCTCGTCCCACAGAAGATCCTCGGCGCCGCAGATCCGGATCCATCTGATGGCATTGCGCTGGGCCGTGCGGTAGTCGCCGCGGTCGACGACGGACAGCAGGGCCCGGAGCATCTGCGTCCGGTCGAGGGGCTCGACGGCGTCGAGGGCCTCCAGGTGCTCACCGCGGCGCCGCCAGTCGGCGGCGTCGTCGGTCACGATCCCCAGGGCGTCGGGAACGGCGCAGACGGCGAGGAAGTGCTCGCTCCAGCGCCGCCCCGGCTCCGGGTCGCATCGCTGATGGTCGGCCCATGCCTCCCAGAAGCGAGGCTCGGTGGGCAGGGGCAGGTCGTAGGCGATGACGAGCTCGTCAATGAGCGGGGCGTAGGCGTACTGGCTGGAGCGGCGCCGGAGCAGCCCCGCCACCAGCGCCTCCGCCCTGGCCCCGCCCAGCGGGGCGGTGAAGGCCCGCAGGGCTCCCCTCGGGTGGATCCCGCAGGCGGCGGAGTAGCTCAGGAGCGACAGGAGAAGAGCGGCCGGAGCGTCCAGGTGCGCGCCGAGGACGACGACGGCGCCCTCCCGCCACGAGGTGCTCGAGCGCTTCTGCACGGTGCCGGCGTGCTCGCGGAAGGCCCGGGCGAGGTGAGCGCGGTCCTCGGGCGGGAGCTCCTCAAGGGGCGCGACCCCGCGCCGTTCGACGTCGCCGACGAACGAGCCGAGCCGCTCGGCATCCCAGTCGGTGTTGTCAGTCATGAAGAGCCTCCTGGCTGAGCCGAGCTGCGAGCAGGTGCTTGCAGGCGCCGCGCGCGCCCCCGTAGCGGCGCCACCACCTGCACGAGCAGCCCGCGGGCTCGGTGCGCACGACGTACTCGTCCTGGCCGTCACGGCCTCCGCGCACCCGGTACACCCCCGGGTGCCCCTAGCAGGGGCGGACGGCGCCGTCGTCGACGAGCCGCCGGGCGTTCTTCAGGCGCGGGTTGGCCCGGAGCACCCGCGCGGCCCTCCCGGCCGGAGGGCTGGGCAGCTCCCGGTGGAAGTAGGCGCCCTCGAACAGGTCGTAGCCCACGCGCCCGTCGACGGCCAGAACGGCCAGGCCCTGCCCGACCCGCTCCTCGTCCAGGCCCGTCCGGGCCGCCAGGGCGGGCACGTCAATGCGCGGCTCGAAGGCGAGGCGGGACGCCACGGTCTCGGCGTCCTCGACGGCGGTCCGAGCGGCCAGCTTGGGCAGCAGCGCGCCCTCTCCCGAGAAGCTCCGGTGGTACTCGGCCGTCAGCGTGAGGGTGAGCCGGCCGTGCGGCAGGGCGAGTTCCCACACCGAGGCCGCTTCGGCGCCGTCCCCGGTGCCGTAGACCCGCAGTCCCGTGATCTGCTGCCCCAGGCGCCGGGCTGCGCGCAGGCGACCCAGGTTCTCGGCGTAGACAGTGCCTCTTCCCGGGCGCAGGGCGGGGCGCACCCCCCTCCGGCTGATCGACCAGTGGCCGAGGCCTCCCGGCGCGGAGGCCAGCGAGGCGAGGAGCTGGCGGGTCTGCACGGCCGGGGCCTGGCCGATGAGAGTCAGGTCCCGGCTCAGCTCCTGAGCCGGTCCCAGGGCCCTGAGCCACCGCTCGGGCAGCTCCACCCGGCGCTCGACGTGCGTGGCCTCCGGGGTGGACACGCGCAGCCCGCCGTCGCCCACCGACAGGTGCATGAGCTCGGCGGGGGAGACGCCTCCCAGGGCCTCCCGCAGCGGCTGGTTGATGTCGACGTTGGTGGTGCCGTGGCGGATGTCGCCGCCGTCGAAGGCCCCGGCGAGCAGGTCCAGGCGCACGGCGACGGTGTTGCACGCAGAGAAGGCCTCGAAGCGCAGGCGGTCCCCGTTGGCGGTGCAGATGGGGTCGCTGCCTCCGCCGCCTGCGGGGACCGGTTGGAAGTACCGCGTCCGGGCCACGTCCGCCAGCACCAGCAGCCCCCGAGCAAGAACCGTGGGCGCGACGGCGAAGCCGGAGAAGAACTCGGGGGACTCACTGAGCCCGGCGGGGGTGAGTCCTGGGGCCAGGGCGAGGCTCAGACCGGAGCCGTCGAGCAGCGACGCGCTGGTGAAGGACCTCATGGAGCGATGCTATGGCGCCGCCCGTCCCGGCTCGAACCCGTTCGGCAGTGGAGCCCTCCCCATGGGCCCGCGCCCGAGGCGCCGCCGCGGACGGTGCTCACCCGCTGACCTGCTCCGGGCGCAGGGAGCCCGAGGCCGCCCACAGGCCGAGCGCCACGAGGGTCGTCCCCAGCGCCAGCAGGCTCACGCCCCAGAACGAGGGGAGGGCCGC
>ERZ772968.1414-NODE-1414-length-11142-cov-13.355552_pt1 | contig 11142 bp, 10 predicted proteins | sample MGYA00580674_ERZ772968 | MGnify/ENA primary metagenome ERZ772968 (study PRJEB29015, sample SAMEA2737940) | human oral metagenome | biome: human oral; feature: human-associated habitat; material: dental | place: China | collected 2138 ...
CGCCTGAAACAGGCGCTGCCCAACATCATCGAGGAATACGTGCTGCAGGATCCGGTGCGCTGCCTGATCGTGCCCGGCCCCGTGCTGCCCGATGGCCAGCGGGTCATCGGTGTCATCGACGCGCACTGGGTCGATGCCGTGCTGGCTGCCTTCAAGACGGCCGGCATCCGCGTCGATGCGCTGTGGCCGGGTCAGCTGGTGCTGCCCTGGGAAGCTGGCAAGTGGACGGTGCTGGCCTCGGACGACAACCTGACGGTGCGCACCGGCGAATGGAGCGGCACCGGCTGGGCGGCGGGCGAGAGCGAATCCGCCCACCGCGAGACCGCCAGCGCGCTGCTGTCGGGCAAGCTGATGGGTGCGCCCCCGTCGCGCATCGATGTCTGGCTGGGACAGCAGGAATGGCGCTCGCCCATGAAGGTGGCGGCCATTCCGTCCGAGACCCGGCTCGATTTCGTGCCGGTGCCGCCGGTGCGCAATGCGCCGCTCGATCTGCTGGCTGCGCGCAACGCCGGTCTCAGGACCATGCTGTCGCGCGTCGACTGGCGGCTGTGGAAGGGTGTGGGAGCACTGGCGGGCGCCGCGCTGGCCGCGCTGGTGGTGGGCATCAACCTGCAGTGGCTGCAGATGCGCGCCGAGGCCACCGGCCTGCAGGACGCCATCCGTGCGCGCTTCCACGATGCCTTCCCCAATGCCGCCATGGTGGATCCGGTACTGCAGATGCGCCGCAACATCAACGACCTGCGTCTCAAGAGCGGTCGCCCCGGTCCGGATGACTTTGTGCCGCTGCTGGCACGCTTCGCGCAGGCCGTGGGCGAGCGGGGTCCCGGTACCATTGAGGCGCTGGAGTTCCGCGAGGGTACGATGAAGATCCGCTTCGTCGACGAGGTGAGCAGCAACGACACGATGCGCGAGGCCCTGGTGCAGGATGCCGCGCGCCTGGGGCTCTCGCTCACCTTCGACAACCCGCGGGATCCCACCGCGCGACTCACTCCGCAGGGAGGGCGCTGACATGCTGGAGAACCTGTTGCAGAAATGGGCGTCACTGGCGCCCCGCGATCGGCGTATGCTGATCATCGCCGGCTGCTTCCTGCTGGTCATCATCTTCTGGCAGGTGCTGCTGGAGCCGGCCTGGGTGGGGCGTCAGCGCCTGCAGAAGACGTTGCCCACGCTGCGCGCCGACCTGGCGCAGATGGATCACATGGCGGGCGAGGCGCGCGAGCTGGCCAATGCCGCCGATGCGCCAGCCGAGACGGTGGCGCAGGTGACGGCGCGGCTGGAGCAGTCGCTGCTGGCGCGCGGCATGGACAAGGACGCGGCCAAGGTGCAGGCGCAGGGCGACATCATTGAGGTGCGCTTCCACCAGGCCCCGTTCGAGAACTGGATATTCTGGCTGGATGCGGCCGTGCGCGAGACGCGCACCCGCATCGTCGACCTGTCGGTCACCCGCGAATCCCCGGGGGTGTTCAGTGGCCGTCTGGCCTTGGAGATGGCACGCCGTGGCAAATGATTCCCGTCGATCCAAATCGGTGAAGCCGGCCTGGTTCGGCCCCTGGAGCAAGGGTCGCATCGCGCTGTGGGCAGGGCTAGGCCTTCTGGTGGCCCTGGTGACCGCGCTGGTGCTGGCGCCGGCCGCCATGGCGGACTGGGGCTTGAAGGTGGCCACCCACGGCCGGGTTCGCCTGGCTGATGCCACCGGCTCGATCTGGCATGGCCAGGGCAAGGTGGTGCTGGTGGACGTGGCCGCGCTGGCCGTGCGAGAGCGTGAAAAACCCGATGCCGTGCTGCCGCTGCCCGGCGTGCTGGTTCCGGGCGCCATCCGCTGGGACATCCAGGTGCTGCCGCTGCTTATCGGTCGCGTGCAGGTGCTGGCACGCCATGACAGCATGGCGCAGCCTGTCGAGATTTCCGGTACCTTTGCAAGACCGCGTTTTTCGGCCGGCAGCATCCGTCTGCCCAATGTCAGCCTGTCGCGTCTGGGCTCGCCCTGGAGCACCGTGCAGCCCACGGCCTCGCTGGCGCTGTCCTGGGAGCCGTTCGAGATCGTCGACGGCAAGGCCAACGGCGTGGCTGCCATCGAGTTGCGCGATGTGGCCTCGGCGCTCACGCCCGTACGGCCGCTGGGTGCCTACCGGCTGGACATCGACGGCCGCCAGGCCGACACGATGCTGAAGATGTCATCGATCGAAGGCCCGCTGCGTTTGAGCGGGGAAGGTGTTTTCAATCCGAGTCACGGACTGCGTTTCACTGCCTGGGCAGAAGTCGACGAGTCTGAACGTCTGAAGCTGGCGCCCCTGGTACGCTTGCTGGGGCGGCAGGAAGGGACTCGTACCATGATCAAGATAGGAGCATGAAGTTGCGCCATTCGTCCAAACTCCTGGTCCAGGCCCTGCTGGTGATGGCCACGGTGCCGGCCCTTGCGGCTCCGGCCCAACCGCCCGCCCGCAAGGTCGCCGGCCAGATCAACCTCAATTTCAAGGATGCCGAGGTCGATTCGGTGATCGGCGCCTTCGGCCATCTGCTCAACAAGTCCTTCGTGATCGACCCGCGCGTGCGTGGCAAGATCTCGCTGGAGACGCCGCGTCCGGTCAACCGTGCGCAGGCCTTCGCGCTGCTCAAGACCGTGCTGCGCCAGCAGGGCTTTGCCATCGTCGACCTGGGGGACCTATATAAGGTGGTGCCCGAGGCCGATGCCAAGCTCCAGTCCGGCCCGGTGGAAATTGGCGCCGCGTCCGCGCGTGACGGCGACGAGGTCATCACCCAGGTGTTCCAGCTGAATCACGAATCGGCCAACAACATGATCCCCGTGTTGCGGCCGCTGGTCTCGCCCAACAACACCATCACGGCCTTCCCGGGCAACAACACGCTCATCATCACCGACTACGCTGCCAACCTGAGGCGGCTGTCCAAGGTCATCGCCACGCTGGACAGCCCGCGCCCGGCGGCCGAGGTGCAGGTGGTGGTCATCAAGAATTCCATCGCCAGCGACATTGCCGTAGCTGTGTCCAAGCTGATGGACGAAGGCAACCGGGGCGGCGGCGGTGGCCCGGGTGTTGGCTCCGACCCCACCCAGCGCGTGGTGGTGATGGCCGATCCGCGCACCAACTCGGTGCTGATCCGCAGCGCCAATGCCTCCAAGCTGGCGCTGGCCCGTTCGCTGGTGGAACAGCTGGACCGGCCTGCCAATGCCGACCAGGCCAACATGCGCGTGGTCTACCTGAGGAACGCCGAGGCCACCAAGCTGGTGGAGGTGCTGCAGGCCGTGCTGTCGGGTGAATCAAACGGCAGCAACAATGGCTCGGACAGCGGCTTCGGCAGCAGCCGCAACCGGAACGGCAGCAGCAGTGGTAGCGGCAGCCTGTTCGGCGACAGCAGCTCTTCCTCGTCGGGCCTGTCCTCGTCCTTCGGGGAGAGCGACAGCAGCAGCGGCGGTGGCCTGGGCAGCCAGAGCGGCATCAACCGCGATCGGGGCAACCAGGGGCCGATGTCGATCAAGGCGGGCGGTGCCATCATCGCGGCTGACCCGGCCACCAATTCGCTCATCATCACGGCGCCCGAACCGGTCTACCGCAACATCCGCGGTGTCATCGACCAGCTCGACAGTCGTCGTGCCCAAGTCTACATCGAATCGCTGATCGTCGAGGTCAAGGCTGACACGGTGGCCGAGATGGGCATCCAGTGGCAGTTCGGCACCAGCCGGCCCGGCCAGAGTTCCGTGGTGGGCGGCACCAACTTCGGCACCGGCGGCGCCAACATTCTGGCCGTCACGCAGAACCCGGCCGCGCTGGCCGGTTCCAACGGCCTGAACGTAGGCGTAGTGCGCAATGGCGTGAGCCTCTTCGGTCAGAACTTCCTGAACCTGGGCCTGCTGGCCCGGGCGCTGGAAACCGAGACGAACAGCAACATCCGCGCCACGCCGAACCTGCTCACGCTCGACAACGAGGAGGCACGCATCATCATCGGCCAGAACGTGCCCTTTGTCACCGGCCAGTACGCCACCACCAACAACACGCTGTCCAGTCCGTTCCAGACCATCGAGCGCAAGGACGTGGGTACCATGCTGCGTGTGCGGCCGCAGGTTTCCGAGGGCGGTACCGTCAGGATGGAGATCGCCCAGGAGATCTCCGCCGTGGTCGATACTTCGCAGCCGGCCGGCATTATTACCAACCGGCGCGCCATCGATTCCAACGTGTTGGTTGACGACGGCCAGATCGTCGTGCTGGGCGGTCTGATCGAGGACTCCGTGGAGGGTGGCGTTAGCAAGGTGCCGCTGCTGGGCGACATCCCGGGGTTGGGACGCCTGTTCCGCTATGACAACCGCAAGCGCGTCAAGACCAACCTGCTGATATTCCTGCGGCCGGTGGTGCTGCGCAGCGCCGACCAGGCCTGGGACGTGACGGCCAACCGCTACGATTACATCAACCAGCGCAGCAAGGATGCACGCCTGCCTTCGCCGTTCGGTGTGGGGGACGTGAAGCAGCCGGAGCTGGATCCACTGCCGCCGAGGCCGGGCAGCTCCAACGCCAAACGGGTGCCGCCGGCGCGTGAACCTGGCCTGATGCCGGGCTCGGCCGAAGAGGCCAAGAGCCTGGGCGTGGTGCCGGCCAATTCGCTGCGTGCTCCGCAGCCTGACATGTCCAGCCTGATGAACACGGCACCGCGCTCGCGCCAGGTCCGTCGCGGCGGAGTCAGCAACAACGAGGGGGCGCGACGCGAGGCCGGCAATGACGGTCAGCGGCAGCCGGGACAGCAGGTGCGAACCACCGGCAGCTTCCGCTCGCTGGACGATGCGGTGCGGTCCCGGCAGCAGGCGGTCCGCCCGCAGAACGCCACGCCCGAGCCCGTGCAGCTGCGCAACCAGGTCGAAGTGAACGTAGATTGATCCAGACATAGCAGGCGATACGACGAATGGCTTCGGTTTCCCCCGCGCGCTACGTGCCCTATGGTTTTGCCCGTGCCCACCAGATCCTGGTGTCGGCGCTGAGCGATGATGCGCTGGAAGTCTGGGTGGGTGAGAACACCCCGGCCACCGCGCTGGCCGAGCTGTCGCGCTCGCTGAAATACCGCCTGGTGCCGGTGGTCAAGCCGGCCGACGAGCTGAGCAGCGCCATCTCGCGCGCGTACTCGCAGCAGGAGGGGTCGGCCGCCTCGGTGGTGGACGAGGTGGGTGGCGACATCGACCTGTCGCGGCTGATGCAGGACCTGCCCAAGGTGGAAGACCTGCTGGAATCCGAGGACGATGCGCCGATCATCCGGATGATCAATGCGCTGCTCACCCAGGCTGCCCGCGACAATGCGTCCGACATCCACATCGAGCCCTTCGAGACCTATTCGATGGTGCGCTTCCGCGTCGACGGCACGCTGCGCGACGTGGTCCGGCCCCGAAGGGAACTGCACGCGGCGCTGGTCTCGCGGATCAAGATCATGGCCAGCCTCGACATTGCCGAAAAGCGCCTGCCGCAGGACGGCCGCATCACGCTGCGCATCGGCGGCCGCCCCATGGACGTGCGGGTCTCCACGCTGCCCACCGGCCATGGCGAACGCGCTGTGCTGCGCCTGCTCGACAAGGAAGCGGGCCGACTGGACCTGGCGCGGCTGGGCATGAGCCCGGACCTGCTGCGCCGCTTCGACAGCCTCATCTCGCAGCCGCACGGCATCGTGTTGGTGACGGGCCCCACCGGCTCGGGCAAGACCACCACGCTGTACGCAGCGCTCTCGCGGCTGGACTCCAAGTCCACCAACATCCTGACGGTGGAAGACCCTATCGAATATGATCTGGATGGGGTGGGGCAGACGCAGGTCAACGCGCGCATCGACATGACGTTCGCCAAGGCGCTGCGCTCCATCCTGCGCCAGGACCCAGACGTGGTGATGATCGGTGAGATCCGTGATGTGGAAACCGCCCAGATTGCCGTGCAGGCGTCTCTCACCGGCCACCTGGTGCTGGCCACGCTGCACACCAACGATTCGGTCTCTGCCGTCACCCGACTCATCGACATGGGCATCGAGCCCTTCCTGCTGTCGTCCAGCCTCATCGGCATCATGGCGCAGCGGCTGGTGCGCAAGCTCTGCCCCAGCTGCCGCACCGAAGATACCGTCACCGGCAAGTGGCGTCCGGTGGGGTGCCTGGCCTGCAACCGCACCGGCTACCAGGGCCGTACCGGCATCTACGAGATCGTCACCGTCGACGACGAGATGCGCAGCCTGATCCACAAGAGCGCCGGCGAAGGCGAGCTGCGTGCTGCCGCGCGTGCCAACGGCTTTCGCTCGATGCGCGAGGACGGCCAGCGCTGGATCGATGCCGGCATCACTTCGCAGGACGAGGTGGTGCGTGCCACCCGCGACTGAGGCCGCCCGTTGCCGATGCCCGTTGTTTCACCTTTCCGTTGACCGACCATGCCAGCCTATCGTTTCCAGGCGGCCGATGCCGCCGGCGTCCTGCACCGGGGCATCGTCGATGCCGATTCCAGCCGCCAGGCACGCGCCATCATCCGCGATCGTGGCCAGACGCCCATCGAGGTGGTGGCGCTGTCGGCCGAGCAGAACGCCGGCCACATCAACCTGGGCGGCCGTCTTAAGGACGCCGACCTGGCGCTGTGCACCCGTCAGCTCTCCAGCCTGCTGACCGCGCGCCTGCCGCTGGAAAAGGCGCTCAACGCCGTGGTGGAACAGGCCGAATCCGCCCGCGTGCGCGAGCGCTTTGCCGCCGTGCGCAGCGACGTGGTGAGCGGCCAGACGCTGACCGCCGCCATGGCCAAGTTCCCACGCGACTTCCCGGACACCTACCGGGCGCTGATCAGCGCCGGCGAACAGTCCGGTGACCTGGCGCAGGTGATGTCGCGACTGGCCGCTTACGTCGAAAACCGCACCCAGCTGGTCAGCAAGGTGAAGATGGCCTTCACCTACCCGATCATCGTGGCGGTCGTGGCGGTGCTCGTCATCATCGCGCTGCTCACCTACGTGGTGCCGCAGGTTGTGCAGGTCTTCAACCAGACCCGCCAGGACCTGCCCCTGCTCACGCTCATCCTGATCCGCACCTCCGACTTCATCCGTAACTGGGGCTGGCTGGTGCTGCTGGGTCTGGGCGGTGCCTGGGCCGCCTTCCACTACTCGCTGAAGGCGCCCACCGCGCGGCTGTCCTTCCACAGCAAGCTGCTGAACATGCCCATGTTCGGCCGGCTCATTCGCGGCATCAACGCCGCACGCTTCGCCTCCACGCTGGCCATCCTCACCGCCAGCGGCGTGCCGCTCATCCGCGCCCTGGAAGCCGGTGCCGACACGCTGAACAACACCGCCATGAAGGCCGAAGTGCGCGAGGCCCTGGGCCGCGTGCGCGAGGGCGCGCCGCTGGCCCGTGCGCTGGGTGCTGGCAAGACGCTACCGCCGCTGCTCATCCACATGACGGCCAGCGGCGAGGCCACCGGCGAACTGCCGCAGATGCTGGAGCGCGCCGCCGAGACCCTGTCACAGGAAGTGGAACGTAAAACCTTGACAATGACCACTCTGCTGGAGCCCATCCTGATCTTGATTACCGGCGGCATCGTCCTCATGATCGTGTTGGCCGTGCTGCTTCCGATCATCGAGATCAATCAGCTGGTCAAGTAAGCGCCGAATGCAGGGCAGGCGGCGCTTTCCATAACCAGGACATGCCGCCACAGAATGCGTTCCGGTCAGCGCCTCATCCCGAGGTGCCCGGAGCCCCTCACAGGGCAGCGGCAGGGTCCACTCCAGGAGAGGGTATCAATGATGTGGCTGCTGCGAATCCGCCGACTGTTACGTGTCACCGGCCGCGAGGCCATGATGCTGTGGTACGCATTGCTCAACCCCGCCACACCGATGGTCATCCGGTTGGGTATCGTGGCCACGGGGCTCTACCTGTTCTCGCCGTTGGACATCATCCCCGACTTCATGGTGCTGTTTGGTCTGGCTGATGACCTGGCCGTGCTGCTGATCGCCATCCCCTTCCTGGTCAATCGCCTGCCGGCCCACGTGCAGCAGGAAGCCGCCTGGCGTGCCGACAACTCCTGGCTGGGCCGCTGGCTGCGGCGTGCGGGGACAGCTGCGCGGTAAGCGTTCAATCGTGTCTGGGCTGAAAGGTGCGGATACGCGGTGCAACCTTGTCGTGCATGGTGCGCACCGTGATCCGCATGTCGTACTCGGTCTGTAGATTCAGCCAGAAACGCGGCCCCATGACCGAGACGCAATGCGGTATCGGTGCTGATGGGGCGTTTGCCATGCACGAGTTCTGCTTTGATCTCAAAAGGGAAAGGGAAGAGAAGTCCAAGCAGGGCGATTGATCCTACAGATACTCCACCGGCAATGACAGCAGGTCGTCGGCCAGCCACAGCTTCTGGGGGTACTGGTCGATGATCGTGCTGCGTGCCACAGTGATGTCGGCAGCGGGCAGGTGGGTGTGCAGCACCTGGAAGGCGCTACCCATGCGCCTGTCGGGCTTGGCGCTGGTCTTGATCTCGATGGGGTAGAGCGTTCGGCCGTGTTCGATCAGCAGGTCGATCTCTTTTTGCGAGGTGTCCCGATAGAAGTACAACGGCGGCACTGTGCCCCGGTTCTGGAAGGACTTGATGATCTCGCTGACCACGAAGGTTTCGAAGAACTGGCCGCTGCGTGCACCCAGCCGGATGGTGTCGGGCGTGAGCCACTTGGTCAGCCAGGCCATCAGTCCGGTATCCCGCATGTAGAGCTTGGGTGTCTTGATGGCGCGCTTCAGGTGGCTGTTGTGGTAGGGCGGCAGCAGGTGGATGATGCCCAAAGCCTGCAGCACGGCCATCCAGCGCTTGGCGGTGTCCATGGAAATGCCGGCATCCTGGGCCACGCTGCTGTAATTGAGCAGTTCTGCACTGCGCGCCGCCACGGCCACCATGAAGCGTGTGAAATCCGACGTGCTGCCGATGTTGGCCAGTTGGCGCACGTCGCGCTCGATGTAGGTGGCCACGTAGGATGCGTAATAGACATCCCAGTTTACCGTCTGCTGGTACAAGCGTGGCATGTAGCCACGATGGATGCTCTCCCAGATGTCCGGACAAGGCTTCAGGCTGGCTTCGCGCTTCTGCAGGTAGTCGTCAGTGGGAATGAAACTGTCCGTGAGCGTCACACCATGGATTTCCCGCAGCGACAGACCCGACAGATTCAGCACGGCGATACGGCCTGCCAGGCTCTCGCTCACGTTCTGCATGAGCCCGAAGGCCTGTGAGCCGGACAGCAGGTAACGGCCGTTCTCCTGCCGGCGATCGATTTCAAGCTTCAGCAGCGGAAACAGCGACGGTACGTGCTGCACCTCGTCCAGGATCAGGCGGTCGGGGTGGTTGCGCAGGAAAAGGGCGGGGTCGTCATCCGCCTGCTGGCGTAGCAGCGGATCGTCGAAGCTGACGTAGTGATGGTCGGGGGCCACGTGCTTCAGCAGGGTGGACTTGCCCACCTGGCGCGGCCCCGTGACCAGGAGGGCCGGAAACTGCGTCTGAAGCTCGGTCAGCAGCGGCTGCATCTGGCGGTCGATGTACATGCTGTGCCTCCATGCGCGAATGGCCACTTTGGGTTCGCTGAGGAAGTATGTTCAATTCACGATTCTATCGTGAATTGAACAGGGTTGGCATGAACGCCGTGCAACGCGCTTCGAGGGAGGTCTCCGTGAAGTTCTGCCCAACCCGCCCTGATCGGGGGGCCAGGCCGGCCATCAAGGCAACCGATAAAGCCAGGCCTCGGTGCCAAACTTGGTGCGCACCAGTTCCTCGGCGGCCGCGCGTTCCTCGGGCGTGATGAGGCCTGGTTGGCCGCCGTGCAGCTGCACGAAGGTTTCCTTCATCCGTTCGATGATGGCCTCGCGTGGCAGGCCGGTCTGGCTGCGTAGCGGGTCCACGCGCTTGGCGGCGCTGGTGGTGCCCTTGTCGCTCAGCTTCTCGCGGCCGATGCGCAGCACCTGCAGCATCTTGTCGGCGTCCATGTCATAGGCCATGGTGACGTGGTGCAGCACCGTCTGGCCGCCGTCGCGCGGCACGTTGGCAAAGCGTTTCTGGGCTGCGCCGCCGATCTTGCCCTTGTCGCTGCTGATGTCGTTGAGTGGTTTGTAGAAGGCTGCCACACCCAGCGACTGCAGTGCCTTCAGCACCCAGTCGTCCAGGAAGGCGTAGGAATCGGCCAGGCTCATGTCGGCCACCAATGTACCGGGCGCATACAGTGAATAGGTGATGATGCTGCCACCCTCGATGAACATGGCGCCACCGCCGGTGATGCGGCGCGTCAGCGTCACGCCCAGCCGTCGGGCCGCTTCCAGGTCCACTTCATTGCGCACCGACTGGAACACGCCCAGCACCACGGCCGTGGTGTCCCATTCCCAGATGCGCAGCGTGGGGGGCGTCGGCCGGCAGCCACTTCCAGGCTCAGCACCTCGTCCAGTGCCGCGTGCATGGCGGGCGAGACGGCCGGTTCGTGGATGATCTGCCATTCGAAGTCCCGCCAGGTGGTGGCCAGCCCCAATGCGCGGCGCACCGCGATGGCCACGGCCTCGGGGCTGAAGCCGAACAGCATGGCATCCGACGGCAGGGCAGCGCGGATGGCGGTGGCAAGCTGTGCCGTGTCAGCCATGGTGGGCAGGCCTTCCAGCGCCTGTCGGATGTCGTCCAGCGCGCTGTCGGGTTCCAGGAAGAAGTCGCCTGCCACCTGTACGTGGGCCAGTCTGCCATCGTGTTCCTGCAGGTCCACCACCACCAGCTTGCCGCCGGGGACCTTGTACTCACCGTGCCTCGTGCTCATCGGACGCTCCTTCGGAATGAGGGGCTATGATAGAGAACGAGAAGTGTTTACGGGTTAAGTCTGGGTGTGGATGTTGTTGAATAAGGGTTTTCCCCATCAGGGGCTGGGTAATTGTCGCTGCGGAGCGACGTTTATTTAAATTTGGATGGAATAGTGGCAAGCTGGCGATAGGTGGTCAGTAATGATGAATATTGATAAGGTGTTGTGAACATGTCTACGGTAAATGGTTCGGGTGAGATCAGAACCTATGTCTGCATGAAAAAAGGGGCTGAGTTCATGCTTCGGCTGGTAAGTCCGGATTCAGAGGGTCAATTTCCTGATGGCGGTGTCTGTCAAGATAGATGTCGCCATAAACGGGTTCAGACCTATGCAGCTGGT
>ERZ772968.1417-NODE-1417-length-11126-cov-3.495258_pt1 | contig 11126 bp, 8 predicted proteins | sample MGYA00580674_ERZ772968 | MGnify/ENA primary metagenome ERZ772968 (study PRJEB29015, sample SAMEA2737940) | human oral metagenome | biome: human oral; feature: human-associated habitat; material: dental | place: China | collected 2138 ...
TTCGAGGTGATCAATCCCCACGACCGCGCCCGCCGGGCCGGGACTCAGCCCATTTACTACGAGGTCGTCCCGGCCGGAACGACGGGGATGCTGCGGTTGCTCTACGCCCCCCTGCCGGGAGAGATCGAACGCGACCAGACGACGCCGGACGCCTTCATCCAAGACCTCATCGACAGCATAAGGGCACTTCTCGAGAACTACGGCATCTCCGCAAAACGCACCGCCGGATGGGGTAAGGCGAGGATCGACCTTAAAAAATCGAAGCTGCTGTTTTTGGAGGGAAACCCCCTAGATCACTTTATTCCTGATGCAACAGTGCCCTATGAAGCGCCCTCTGAGGCTTTCAAAAAGCTAATGGATGATAACGGTTTGCCGATAAAGATTTTGTTTGATGAAAAAGAGAAGTTAAAGTTTATCAGCAAGACACAGTTCAAGAAACTTCCAGAAGAGAAGAAGCCTTGCAAGAGCAGCGAGTTCGAGGATTTTAAGGGATGGTACGAGAAACATGGGGAAGAATACGGTCAGCGTCTGAAGGCGAATGCAGGGGATACACTATCGCTGAAGATAAAGAAACGCAGCCTCGAGGATTTTATCGAGGCGATGGCAAAAACAGGGAATACCCGGCAGGGAGGCAATCCATGACGAATGTCGAAGCGTGGGACCGTTTGCGGAAGCACCGCCCTCTGCTTCTGGCGTGTGAGGCGATCGGGTGGCTTCACATGGCCGGCAAGGCCAGGATCGATTTTCTGCAGATGCACGGCGGACAGGAAAACGGCTATGACTACAAGGCTTGGGGCGATCAGGAAAACTGGGACAACCCGCTGCAATGGGTGGAGGACAAATTCAAGCTGGACGAGGAGGCGTGGCCCGAAACGCTGACGGCGTTTATCACCGAGCACGCAGAACGCTCATCAAAATCGGGCCTTGTCAGTCTGCTCCAGGCCGGGCACGCCATGGCGTCGGGCATCGAAAAAAATCTTCCTGCAGATACCTCCAAGTATCTGGGACAGGATGTCACCCACATGTGGATGTCCTCGGCCTTCGGGACCCCGGTCCGCAATCTGCTGGCCGACCCGCCCGAGGCACTCACCGAGGCGGGCTGGAAGCGCCTGCTAGAGCAAATCAAAACGCTGCTGATAAATCTCGAGGTACTGGCCAACCTGCCCGAGGCAGGCTGGAAACACCTGATCAGTCAAATCAAAAAGCTGCTGGAAGATCTCAAGGCGCTGGCCAATCCGCCCGAGAGGCTCACCGAGGCGGATTGGAAACAGCTGCTGGAACAAAGCAAAACGCTGCTGATAGAGTACGAGGCACTGGGCAATCTGACGGTGCCCGATGCGGCAGACGACCTTGACGACTGGTGGAATTGGCGGGAGGGGGTGGTGGGACCCGATGGCTGGCTGCGCAGAGCGTTTACCAGTACCCTGGCCGAGACCCGACTTCCGAACAACGACGTCACGCTCTTTGATCAGTCCTATGTCGCGGCCGCGCTGTTCAAGAGCGCCGTGGCCGGGGCGGTTCTGGAGGGCAGTAAATTCCCCTGGTCCGGCAAAGGACTCAAGCAAGGGACCCGTTGGCGGCTCCTGACGGTCGGGATCGGCGTGGACCACTACGAGGCCCGGGCGGTGAAGATCGGCGACTGGACCGGGACGCGCCTGGCACTGGACAAGTTTTTCACCAAAGTCCGCAAGCTCCTCGAGGTCAAACTGGCGGTGGGCTCCCTGCTGTACAGGGACGGCGGCGTCTGCGTCTTCTCGTTTCCGGGAGAGCGGCTCGATCATACAGGTGGCGATTTGCATATCGCAGATTGGCAAAGCTGGTTGAAAGAGGAGATTGACGGATACGCCCGCGAAATCAACCTCGAGATGCCGCCCTACTGCTACATCAACGCTCCCTCCCGCTCTCTCGTGGGGATGACGGCGGAAATTCAAAAGGCTCGAAAGGCGACGGCCGTGCCGCTGCATCGCAAGTGGCAGATCCCCGGACAAGATTCTCAAGATTCCTCGGGTGGCCCCGCCTGCCCGGTATGTCTGGTGCGCAGAAGCCCTTCAGGAACAACAAACAGGCAAAGGCCTTGCACTCCCTGCCAGACGCGGCGGACCCATCGCCTGGACGCGTGGCTGAAGGGGGAGTTCGGCTCGAACTCCATCTGGCTCAGCGAGGTGGCCGACGCCAACGACCGTGTCGCCCTCGTAACGATGAGCCTGGACATCGAGCCGTGGCTGGACGGAACCCGTCTGGATGCGCTCAGAACCCAAGCCATTCCGGAATGGCGGAAGTTCAATCCTGAGCTGAAAGACAAAACAAGCTCTACGCCTAACCTAAATCCGATTGCTCCCTCCACCTGTTTCGACAGCCTCTTTCAATATATCAAAGGGAAGCTCGCATCTTTTGACAAAAATGACCTCGTGCTGTGCAACCTCCAGGAGGGGTATCGGCACGAGAAGAATTGGCCGTCTTTTTTCTCCAAAATCGTCGAGGACCGCTCCCAAGCCCCCAAATGGGACACGCTGGACGACAACGACCGTGCCGCATGGCTTGCGCATCAGCTGTTCTGCAAACTCGCCTCCCCCGGCCGCATCCATCGTTTCTGGCGGCAGACCGAGGAATTCTTCAAGAAGCTCCTCGGCGAGTTCCACGAGCTGGCGGCCGCAGACCGGAACCGATGGCGCGTGCGGCGATTGCTCTTGAAACCCGACCAACCGTCATCGACATGGAAAAACAGAGTCCCCTACAATGGCAGGTGCGACGGCAACCCCATCGATCTGCTGTTCGACGAAGAACGGAAAGGCTTCGTCACCCTCTTCAACATGTCCCGATTCCTGGCTCCAGAGCAGGACAAGAGCGCGATCCAGAACAAAGAGATCGTACTGAAAGACGACGACAACAAGAATGCCGGTACGTTGAAGGTGCAATCGGTTGAGAATGTTTCCGGCGCCTTGGGCGTTTACCATCCGGTGATCCCGCTCGAGCTTTCCCCCATGCGCTTTCGGGTCCTTCTGCCGCTCGAAGCCGCATCGGCCTGTGTGGATCGGGCGGCTGAAGCGTGGCGCGCCCAATTTGCCCGCGTCTGGGACCGCCTGCCGCTTCGGGTCGGGGTGGTGGCCTTTTCCAGAATGATGCCGTTTCAGGCGGTGATCGAAGCGGCGCGGAACATCGAGAGCGACCTGGAGGGGACGAACGAGCCCGAAACCTGGCGGGTGGCGGGGTGCGAAACGCGGGAGGGCGTCGCCGCCCTCAGGCTCGAGTCCCTCGATCACCCGCAAGAGCTTCTTCAGACCGTCCCTATCACACTTTCCGACGGACGGGACGACGTGTTCTATCCGTACCTCGCCGTAGAGGACAAGCATCCCCGCTTCCCTCGGGACTTCCGGCATCCGAACGGACAGGTCTTCAGGCACGCGAGCGACCTGCAAAGCGGGGACGGCATCTCCGTCTACCCGTCACGTATCGCCGTCCTCTTCATGGACGATGCGACAAAGCGATTCCAATCGCCGCTCTGCAGGCCGCTCATGGAATGGCTGAGGATGCGCGAGCTCTGGCAGCTGGTGGACCGGTACGCACCGAGCCAGACCGCGCTCCGCGGAGCATGGTCGGAGGTCGTCGAGCGGCGCGAAGCCTGGCAGAGGCCGGATGGGACATGGCTCGACGGAGGAGAGGCAGCCTGGCTCTATCTTGCGCGCGCGGTGTTCCACGAACGTCTGGGCGTTCGCGGCGCCTGCCTCGAGGAGTTGGTGGAGGCCGCCGGAGACGGCCTACTGGACTGGAGCCTGGAGTGGCACATAAGCGTATTGAAAAAACAAGTGTCCGGAGGTAAACGATGACTGCAGGAAATGAAAGTCTCAATAAAAGTCCCAATGGAAGCCCCAGTGAAAGCCCTAATGAGAGCCCCAATGAAAACTGCAACGAGAGCTTCAAGCCGTTTTCGTTTGCCGGCATGGCGCTCGACCCCATCCATGTCGGTACGGGCGGAGCCCGACTGGGCCGGGTGGACAACACCATCGTGCGCGATCCGGTGACGCGGATTCCGAAGATCCCCGGTTCGAGCATCGCAGGTGTCATGCGGGCCTACACGGCCATGAAGAAGGAGAAATACCCCGGCTGCGCGGGGCTCGGTCAGCCCGACGGCGAAGGCGGGCACTGCGGGAAGGCCGATTGTCCCGTGTGCACCGTGTTCGGCTTCGCCAAGGGCGCGGGCTCGAGCGGCGGGTTCGCGGGGCTGGCGGCATTCAGCGACATGCACGTGCTGCTCTTTCCCGTGGCATCGCAGCTGGGGCCGCAGTGGATCACGTGTCCAACGGCATTGCGGCAATCCAGGACTGCGGAACTCCCGGTACTACCCGATCAACAGGCCGTTTACCGCAGGAAGGACGAGGCAAAAAATCAGACCTTCTTGAACCTCGGCTGGCTCTTTCTGCCGGTCGAAACGAATTGGCCACAGAAGGACGAGACAATTCAGCCGGACGGGATAATTCAAAAGATTAAGAAATTGAATGTGCCCGACTACATCACCAACAACCTGGGGATCGTCTCCGACAAGCTGTTCGCGTATATCGTGAACAGCAACCTCGAAGTTCGGACCTCGGTCGCCATCGATCCGGCCACAGGGGCAGCGGAGGAAGGGGCGCTGTTCACCTACGAGGCCCTGCCCCGGGGCACGGTGCTCTTTTGGGAGCTGACCTGCCGAAATCCCAAGCACTTCAGGGTCGGTGAAAATGTCGGTCAAAACGACGTGAAGGCGGTCGACTCGCCGGAGGGTGTCAAAGAGGTTATCGCAGAAGCCTGGCCCTATCTGGAGCATCTCGGCATCGGCGGCATGGGAAGCCGGGGCATGGGACGGCTGCGCGTGCTGGTGGAGAAGAAGAAACTTTCCGATGCGGGCGGGACGGAGGAGGGGGATCGGTGATGGGCGCTCCGGCTTTCGAGAACCTGGACCTCGCCTGCGCCAGGACGGGGCAAGCTATCGCGGAGAAACCGTCGAAGGAGCTCGAGAAGCTCGTCACGAGTGCTCTCGCCGTCCTGGAGGAGCAGGGGGTTTATGCCCTATTTCTTTTCCTGAAGACGCGGGGTGGCAAAACAGCCCCAACTATCGTGCAGGAGGCTCACAAGCTCCTGAGAGAAACGCCGCGGCGGGCCCCTTTGCTTGACAAGGGCAATGGCGACGTCTTCGAGTCGCTCCAGTCTATGAGCGAAGACCTCGACAAGTTGCTGCTGGCCCGCGATCTGCTCCGCCAGGCGCTCGTCTACGCCCGCTATCACGCGCGGGGGCCAGAAAAGAGCGAGTCACGAACATGAGCTGGTCGTTATCTCGATGGGTCTGGCGGCTGGAAGCGCCGCTTTTCGTCGGCATGTCCCCGGCAGGGGCGCTGAATCGCTGCAGGCCCTACGTCCCGGCACGTGCGCTTTGGGGAGCCGTGACCGCCGAAATAGCCCGATTGAAAAGCGGCGAAAGCTTTCCGGATTACAAAGGTGTGGGAGACGAGGTCAAGCGAAGCTGCCGCTTCACCTACCTCTTTCCCGCCGAGAAACAGGACGGCAGATTTCTGGCTTGGCTGCCGAAATTCGAGAAGGAGAAAGGCCTCCGGTGGTGCCTCCAGGACTGCGGGAAAAGCTGGTCGGACCGCGATTTCCGGCGCCGCCTGTTGGACTCCCGACCCGGCACGGCAATCGTTCCCGAATCGGACTCCGCACTCGAGGGCTCGCTGCGGCACACGGAATGCATCAGTCCCTGGTGGCGTGATTCCAACAGCCAGGGAGAAACGGCGGCCCCCGTACTGCTTTTGGGGTATGTTTTCTGGCAAGACAGCGACCGTCACAGGCAGTTGCAGGATATCGAGACCCTTTTCATCGGAGGCGACACCCGATACGGTCTCGGGAAAATACGCCGTATCGATATGTCGTCCAGCGACGACAACGTCTTCGGAAAGCCCGTTCGTCCGGACAGGGAGCACCCCGAAATAGGGAGCGACATCGTTCTGGGACACGCTCCGGAAGGCGGTGGAGACGAAGGAATGCAGGGGGCGAAGGAACTCCTCGGCGGCTGGGATCGAGGCAGCCCGTGGAAAGAGGGAAAACTGGCGTGGGCTCCCGGCTCGTGCGACACCAACCATACGGACGAAAAGCCTGTTTACTGGTCGATAGACCGCGAGGGCTACTGGGCACGTCGGGACGATCGATAGCCGATGTCCGCATGCAGCACCTCCGAAAAAGCCTGAGGTCAAACAACTCGACGACCACCGACTGAAAATCGGTGGTCGTCGAGTCATACGCCAGTCACTCGAACCGCAGGGCGTCGATGGGCCTGAGCCGCGACGCCTTCCAGGCCGGATAGAGGCCGAAGAAGACCCCGACGACGCCGGAGAACCCCGCCGCCAGCGCGATGGCCCCGGGCGACACGGAGGTGGGCCACGTCAAAAACTCCGTCACGCCCCACGACGCAGCCATCCCCAGGAGGATCCCCAGGACGCCGCCCAGCAGGGACAGCACCAGCGCCTCCAGCAGGAACTGCAGTCGGATGTCCCCGGCTCGGGCCCCTATCGCCATGCGGATCCCGATCTCGCGGGTCCGTTCCGTGACGGAGACCAGCATGATGTTCATGATGCCGATCCCCCCCACCAGCAGGGAGATGGAGGCCACGGCCCCGAGCAGTGCGGACATCACCCAGGCCGATTGCTGCAGGGACTCCACCATCTGGGTCATGTTCCAGATCTCGAAGTCGTCGTCCTTCCCCTTGCCGATTCGATGTCGCTGGCGCATCAGGGCCCGGATCTCCGCCATCCCCCCCTCCAGCATGCTGACGTCCCGGACCTGGATGAGGGCCATGTGCACGGATTCGGCCAACGAGCTGCGCACCAGGCGCCGCTGCGCCGTGGTGATCGGCACCACCACCGTATCGTCCTGGTCCTGCCCCATCGACCCGCCGCCCTTCGGGGCCAGCACGCCCACGACCTCGAAGGGGATCTTGTTGATCCGGACGATCCTGCCCACGGGGTTCGTCGTGCCGAAGAGCTGGGTGGCGACCGTCTGGCCGATGACGCAGACCTTGGCCGCACTCCGCTCGTCCTCGTCGTCCAAAAGCCGCCCCAGGTAGATGCTGCGGTTGTCGACATCGAAGAACGACGGCGTCGTGCCCGTCACGCGGGTCGGCCAGTTCTGGTTCTCGTAGATCAGCTGGGCCGAGAGGTTCACCAAGGGGGCCGCCCGGAGCACCGACCAGCACTCCTCCGTCACGGCCCTCACGTCGGAGAGGGTCAGGCGCGCGCCCCCGCTCTGACGCACGCCGCCCGAACGGGGCGCTCCCGGGCTCAGGATGAGCAGGTTGCTCCCCAGGCCGGAGACGAGGTCCTGCATCTGGACGGAGGCGCCATTCCCCACGGCGACCATCGCGATGACCGCCCCGACCCCGATGACCACGCCCAGCATCGTCAGAAGCGAGCGCGTCTTGTTCGCCAAGAGCGAGGACAGGGCGGTGCGCAGCGTCTCGAACATCCTCAATTCCCCCTTCCGGAGGGCGTCTCGTCGGAGACCAGGCGGCCGTCCTTAAAGTGCAGGACGCGCCGCGCGTAGGCGGCGATATCCGGTTCGTGCGTCACCAGGACCACCGTCTTGCCCTCCCGGTTGACCTCGACGAGAAGGCTCATGATCTCCTCGCTCGTCCGCGTGTCCAGGTTCCCCGTCGGCTCGTCGGCCAGGATCAGGGGCGCCCTGCCGACGAGGGCCCGCGCGATGGCGACGCGCTGCTGCTGGCCGCCGCTCATCTGATTGGGCCTGTGCTTCAGACGGGCCCCCAGCCCCACTCGCTCCAGGGCTTCTCGGGCACGCTCGCTCCGTTCCCGCGAGGGGACCCCCGAATAGACGAGGGGGAGGGCGACGTTGTCCACGGCCGACAGGCGCGGCAGCAGGTTGAACCCCTGGAACACGAAGCCCAGCTTCTCGTTGCGGACCTTCGCCAGCTCGTCGCCCGAGAGACAGGCCACGTCCCGCCCGTCGAGGAGGTAACGGCCCTCGGTCGGGGAGTCCAGGCAGCCCAGCATGTTCATCGTCGTGGACTTTCCCGATCCCGAGGGCCCCATCACCGCCACGAACTCCCCGTGCGCCACCGAGAAGGAGACGCCGTCCAGCGCACGCAGCTCCACGTCCCCGGTCCGGTAGACCTTGACGAGGTCCTCGACCTCGATCAGAGGGCGCGCGGGCCTCTCCGAAGCGGAATCCGGGACGCTCATCGGCCCGACCTCACCACGACGGCCTCGCCCCCGGCCACGACGGCCGCCCCGGCGGTGCTGAAGGAGACGGCCAGCTCCTGTCCCTCCTTGAGCTGCGAGTCCGAGACCTCCACCCACGTTCGGTCGCTGATCCCCTGTTCCCCGACGGGGACGCTGCCCACAATCTTTCCGCCCTCCACGACCCAGACTACGGGCTCGTCCTCGTCGTCCGAACGGTTCCCATTTCTTCGCCGCATCGGGGGCAACCCCATGATCGACCCCGCCCCCTTCTCCTCCTTCTCCGTCCCGGAGGGCGCGGAGAGTGCGGCGAGGACATCGCCCGGCGGCGTGAAGCGGAGCGCCGCGGCCGGGACCTTCAGCACATCCTTCTTCTCCTCCGTGACGATGGTCACGTTGGCCGTCATACTGGGCTTCAGCTTCAGCTCCGAGTTGTCCACCCGAATGATCACCGTGTAGGTGACGACGTTGGAGACGACCGTGGACTTCAGGCGCACCTGCGTCACCGTCCCCTCGAACGTCGTGTCCGGCCACGCATCGAACCGGCAGATCGCTTTCTGCCCCTCCGCGATGCGTCCAATGTCCGCCTCGTCGACGCTGGCCTCGATCTGCATCCGGGTCAGGTCGCGGGCGATGGAGAAAAGCGTAGGCGTCTGAAGGCTGGCCGCCACGGTCTGCCCCACATCCACCTTTCGTGCGATGACCACCCCGTCGACGGGCGAGACGATGCGTGCGTAGCCCAGGCTCGTCTCGGCCTGCTTCAACGAGGCCTTGGCCTGCACGACCTGGGCGTTGTGCTCGGCCAACGAGGCGCGGGCCAGGGAGAGCTTGGTCTCCGCGGCGTCCAGCTCGCTCCGCGCGATCAGGTTCCGCGACCAGAGCTCCTTGTTGCGCCTGAAGGTCCGGTCCGCATCCGCAGCGGACGCCTTGGCGCTCGTCACGCGGGCCTGAGCAAGGGCCAAAGAGGCCTTCACCTCGTCGACCCTCGACTGCAGCATGTCGGTGTCCAGCATGGCGACCAGCTGGCCCTTGGTGACCCGGCTGTTGTAGTCCACATAGATCTCCTTGATCGTCCCGGAGACCTGCGTGCCGACGTCCACCATCTCCACGGGGTTGACGCTTCCGGTGGCGCTGACCGTCGCGGAGATGCTCCCGCGCGTCACGGGCTGGGTCCGGTAGACGTACTCCGTCCCCCCATCCCTGAAGTACCCGTACCAGACGCCCCAGGCGATCCCCGCCGCGACGGCCCCGAACAACAGCATCTTAAAAACCTTCATGAACGACTCCTCCGAGTATCCGCACCTGTCGAGAACGTCCCTGCAAAGAACGTATCCATTGAGAATGTAAGAATGAAAACGGCGTTCATTCGGCGCCCTCCGGCTCCGTCAGCTCGACCCCCGTCGCGCTCTCCAGCGCGAACTGGGCCACCTGGAGATCGTAGCGGGCCCGATAGACGGAGAGCCGCGCGTCGGTCAGGGCCAGAAGCGCGTCCGAGAGCGCCAGCGAATCCCCGACGCCCGTCCGGTAGCGCCCCTCGGCCAGGGAGTAGTTCTCCTCCGCCTGGGCGACCGTCAGCCCCGCGATACGGATGCGCTCCCGAGCGTTACGGATGTTCAGGACGGCCTTTCGGACCTCCAGGAGGATGTTCTGCCGCAGGGCCTCGCGGGCCGCCTCCAGGCTCCGGACCTGCGCCCGGGCGATATCCGTCCGCGCGGACGCCGCCCCTCCGTCGACGACGGGGACGTTGAGGGAAAGGCCGACGTTCCACTCCGAGCTGAGCGAGGAGATCTCCTCGCCGCCGGCGCTGTACCCGCCCCTCAGCGACAGGCTGGGGGAGGAGGCCCGCGCCGCGGAGCGCACCTCGGCCTTCCCGGCGAGCGTCCGCCGGTTCGCGGCCTCATAGTCCTGACGGTGCTCCAGGGCCAGGGCCTCGGCTCCGCCCTCCGCCGACTCCGGCAGGGCACGGTCCTCCGCCCGGACCTCGAACGGGCCGGCCAGGTCCACGCCCATCGCGTTCAGCAGCGCGGCCTGCGCGACCCGGACGTTCGACTCCGCCTCCACCAGCGCGAGCTGGGCGTTCCCCAGGTCCACCTCGGCCTTCGTCACGTCGCTCTTCGGCTTGAGCCCCGTCTCGTAATAACCCTTCGCGCGCTCCAGATGGAGCCGGAACGAATCCACCGACTCCTTCCTCTGACCGCGGACCTCCCCGGCCAGGAGCAGGTCCATGTAGGCCTTCTTGACCCCGTAGCGTACCTGCAGCCGCGTCTTTCTTCCCTCCGCCTCCGTCGCCGCCAGCGTGCCGCGCTGAGCCTCGACGGCGTACTTCGTCCGGTTCGCGTCGAAGACCCTGACGCTCGCCGTCACCCCGGCCGTGTAGCTGCTGCCCGAGGGCGCCCCCTCTCTGCCGGAACGGGCCGCCGACGCATTGGCCGAAGCCTGCACGCGGTCCTCCACGGCCGTCAGGGAGAGCCGACGGCGCTCCGCCTCGCGCTTCGCATCCGCCCCGGCAAGGTCGGGATGGTTCGCCTCCGACAGGGCCAGGCACTCCTCGAGGGTCAGGGTTCGGACCGCCTCCTCTCCCCGTGCGGGGAAAGCCTGGAACAGGGCCGCGGCCACGCAGGCCATGCAGAAAAAGGCCGCCGGGAAAGCAACGCCCCGCCCCTCTCCTCTCTTATCCGATCTCATGTGATTTTTCGCCTCCAAATGGTGTGTGCCCTCCGGCCTTTCGATTCCAAGCAAAAAGTATAGGGTATGGCATTCCAACGGACAACGTAAGGATATACGGGGGAAAGTCGTAGAAATACGCAGGTTTCGCAACGGACAAGAAAAAAGGAAGTGCGGCAGGTCGCAAAAAGTCCCCGGACCGGCGCTATAATGAGACGACAGACTGTGCAGGCTTCGCGCGCC
>ERZ772968.1418-NODE-1418-length-11122-cov-11.030722_pt1 | contig 11122 bp, 5 predicted proteins | sample MGYA00580674_ERZ772968 | MGnify/ENA primary metagenome ERZ772968 (study PRJEB29015, sample SAMEA2737940) | human oral metagenome | biome: human oral; feature: human-associated habitat; material: dental | place: China | collected 2138 ...
GACCGATCTCGACGCGGGGTACGACCGATCTCGGCACGGGTTGCGACCGATCTCGACGCGGGGTACGACCGATCTCGGCACGGGTTGCGACCGATCTCGACGCGGGGTACGACCGATCTCGGCACGGGTTGCGACCGATCTCGGGGCGGGGTTCAACCGATCTCGGGGCGGAATACGACCGATCTCGCGAAGGGTGGAGTGCGGTGTGCTCAGGGTGCTCAGGGTGTTCAGGCGCCGCGGCGCAGCTCGAGGTACCACCTGGGCAGGGCCAGCGCGACGTAGAGCGCATAGCCGATCAGCATGAGCCCGTAGACGCATATGAACACGGTCGGCGTGAAGCGCAGCATGAGCGCGAAGCACATGAGGCCGTAGTCGGTCGGCGCCGAGAGCACCGCCTTGACGAAGCTCGGCCGGCCCTCGTTCTTGGCCAGCGGCGTGCCTCCGTGGTATCGCAACTGGTAGGTCAGGATGTAGCTGAAGAAGTGGACGTTCTGCACCGCCCCGAAGGCCAGGGGCACGAGCAGCACCACCGGTCCCGTCAGCTGGTCCAGGCTGAAGCGGAACAGGCTGATCGCGATCGCCGCATGAATCGTGGACAGCTTGATGACATCGGCCACATGGTCGAGCCACTCCCCGGCCTTGGAGCCGCCATTGCGCAGCCGTGCCAGCTGGCCGTCGGCCGAGTCGAACGCATAGCCCAGCATGAGCAGCAGAGAGGTGAGCACCGTCGCCGCCGGCGAGGGCGCCCAAACCGCGATGAGCACGATGCCGAGGTAGGTGCAGCAGGCCGACAGCACCGTCACCTGGTCGGGCGTCATGCCCACGCGGTGGGCGATAGCGGCGAGCACGCGCCCCACCGGACGATTGATGACCCGCGAATACAGAGGGGCGCCAGCGTTGGACTTCTGCGCCGCCGACAGCGCGCGAATGGACTCCGCGACACCAGGACGGGCAGTGGGCGCGGGCGTGGTTGCGGGCATCATCTCTCCGGTTGATTCGGGACGGACGGATCGGGATCTTCAACATCTGAGGAGTCTGAGGCGGCGGGACGCCCTTCCGGTGCACCCGGATCGACGGGGCCGACAGTACCGGCAGCGTCCCGGTCCCGGCACTCTGCAGCGGGCGCAGCGCCCTGGACGACAGTACGCCCCTGAGCCCGCGCAGCCGCGGAAGCCGGGCCGCCCCCGTCCGCAGCTGTTCCGACGGCCTCCAGAACCGCCTCCCCGGCGGCGCCCTCGCCCGGTGCGGCTCCGGCGGCATCGGGATCATCGCCATCGGTCTCGTAGGCAGGGCAGTCAGCACCGCCAGCGCCATCAGCGCCATCAGCGCCATCAGCAGAGCCAGCAGAGCCGGCAACATCAACAGAGCCGTCGTCATCGCCGTCCTCCTGGACGCGGCGACGGCGCAGATCCGCCGACACCCACAGGGCGTAGGGCACCAACTGGCACACGATCACCGCGATGACGGAGCCGGCGATCGGGCCCGCCGCCCCCAGAGGGGCGATGAGCACCCAGGACAGCACGAGGTTCATGGGCACCAGAATGACCACGGGGATCATCTGGGCCCGCAGCCCCCGCGGGTCGGTCATGTACATGCCCAGCGGCTGCTTGGCGGCCTCGACGACGACGTTGGCGATATTGGCCGCCAGCAGCGTCACCGGCAGCTCGATCTTCCCATCGGACAGGACGGAGGCCATCCACGGCGCCACCAGGACCAGGCCGAGGCTCAGCCCCCCTCCCATCGCGGCGAAGGACCTCGCCGCCCCGAAGGGGGACTCCACCCGCCCATCGGCGCGCGCCTTGGCGAAGTGCGGCCACATGGCCATGCCGGTGACCGAGACCGTCTGCGTGAGCAGATTGAACATCTGCGCGGCCAGGTTGTACTGGGCCAGGGTCTGCCCGCCCCCCAAGTGGGACAGCAGCAGACGGTCGGTCTGGAAGGCGATGGGGATGATGAGGGCCTGGACCAGCGAGGGACCCGCGGTGTCCACGATCCGGACTCCGCGCACCTCGCGCAGCCTCGGCACGTCGCGCAGCGCCTGGGACAGCAGCGGCCGGGTGGTCCGCCAGGCCACGACGACGCACACGATCGACACGAGCGTGTTGGCCATGTACGACATCACCGAGACGGCGTTGCCCGCCTCCAGACGGACGACGACGGCCAGAAGCAGCATGCACGTCAGGGCCGGGGAGACGATGCCCTGACTGATGACCTGGGTGGCCGAGCGCCCCATCCCCACGACGATCCGCTGGCCGACGCTCAGCGGCAGGGCCGCGGCGTAGACGACCAGACACAGCGTCGCGGTGACCCCGCCCCCGTCCATCAGCTTGGCGCCCAGGAGGGTCGGCCACAAGCCCGCCAGCCCGAGCACGACGCCGGTGGTGGCGATGATGAGCGCCGAGGCGAGGAGCACGCGGATCGCCGTCGTCAGGGTCCGCCGCACGATTGCATCGTGACGAAGATCGCTCGATCCGGCCACCGAGTTGAGGATCACCGCGCCGATGCCCAGATCGGTGAAGGGCATGAGGTTCGGGAAGGTGGCCAGGAGCCCGTACTGGGCGTAGGCGTCGGTGCCGAAGTGGCTGATGATGAGCCGGGTGTTGACCAGTCCGAAGACCCCGGTCACCCCCATGACGACGACCTTTGCCAGTGCCGTACGGCGTATCGGCGCCCATACACCCGATGCGGGCGCCGAACGGGTCGAAGTCATGGGATGATCTCCTCACCAGCAGACGGTCGAAGATGGATAATGGGGAACGAACACGCGTAGGATGACTCTCCTCACGCGCATTCCGCCAGGGGCCGCCGTCACGGTAGCATCATCAGACAAGCGGACCCGACGACGACCGCGCCACATCGACACATATTCGACACATACAAGAACGCCCAGCGAACATCCAGAGATCGTTTAAAGCTCCTTATCGACACCAATCGACCCATCCCACCCCCCGCATCTAACGCCTTCACGGAGAAGCCTTGCAGCCCACCATCCCGCTCCAGTCCTCACAGCGGCCCGCCACAAGGCGCACGCTGCGGGCGGGCGCGCGCGGGTACCTCCCCCCGCTGGACTCGCCCGGTTTCACTTCCTGGCCGGTCATGCGCCGCGACCTCCTCGCCTGGCTCCTCCTGGGCGACATCGCATCCGTGGCAACCCCCACGCTGCTGCACGCCCTGGTCAACCCGACCGGCGCGCTGATGACGGCCTCCACCGGTGCAGCCATGCTGCTCCTGGCCTGGTCCCTCGGGGCGCTGCGGGTCGACGTCGTCGATCAGGCCCGTTCCGGCTGGGGGCGCCTGCTGACCGCGGCCGCGGTGATTGCGCCGATCGCCATCATCGCCAAGCAGGCTCTGGCGCCGCTCTCCTCGACCATCTCCGTCCTGCTGCTCCTGCTCGCCGCCCAGACGACCCTGGCGATCATCAACCGGAGCATCGAGAGCGCCTGGCTGCGCCGCTGCCGCATGGACGGTCACGGCCTGCGGCGCACGCTCATCGTCATGGGCACGGGGGCTGAGGTCATCCTGCGCCAGCTGCATCGCCACCCGGGCGACGGTTTCCTGGTCGTCGGCTACCTGTCGGCCACCACCAGCCGCTCCCCCTCCGCCACCCCCCTGGGCGACGCCGACTCGATCAGGCACACGGTCCACTCCGAGCACATCGACGTCGTCATGACACTCGGCGGCGTGACCCCGGATTCGCTGGTCTCCATCATGCGGGCCCTGGAGGCCACCTCCGCCCGCCTCGTCGTCGCCCCCGGCCTTCAGGACGTCGTTCCCGGCCGCATGCGCGGCCTGCCGGTGACTCACGGCTGGAGCGGTCTGATCGATGTGCGCCTGCGCAGAGTGCGGCTGGTCACCAAGGACTTCGTGGACCGCGTCGCCGCAACGCTGCTCCTCGCCCTCGCCGGACCGGTTCTTCTCATCGCCGCCGCGGCGATCCGCCTGGACTCGCCCGGCCCAGCGTTCTACACCCAGATCCGCGTGGGCGAGCGCGGCCGCCACTTCACCATGTTCAAGCTCCGCTCGATGTACGTCGATGCGGATGCCCGCCGCGCGGCCGTCGTGGCCGCCGGTGGCGATGCCGGAAACAAGGTGCTCTTCAAGGACCGTCGGGACCCCCGCATCACGCGGGTTGGACGCGTCCTGCGCCGCACCTCCCTGGATGAGCTTCCCCAGCTCTTCAACGTGGTGCGCGGGGACATGAGTCTGGTCGGCCCCCGGCCGGCACTGCCCCAGGAGGTTGCGGAGTACGACTCCGAGGCCCGTCGCCGGCTCCTGGTCAAGCCTGGGTTGACCGGTCTGTGGCAGGTCTCGGGACGCTCCGATCTGTCCTGGGACTCGACGGTCGCCCTGGACCGGCACTACGTCGAGAACCGCGGTGCGCAGCTCGACGTGGAGATCCTCGCCAACACTCTGAAAGCGGTTGTCGGGGGACGGGGAGCCTACTGATGCTCACCGGCTACGTACCCGGTGGCTTCGATATGCTCCACATCGGGCATCTCAACATTCTCACGTCCGCTGCCGCCCGGTGCGACCGCCTCATCGTGGGCGTCGCCACCGACGAGTCCCTGGAGCGCATGAAGGGACGTCCGCCCATCGTTCCCCATACCGAGCGCATGGCCCTGGTCAGCGCCCTGCGGATGGTCGACGCGGTCGTGCCGGATCTCGATCAGGACAAGCGCCTGGCCTGGCGCCGGTCCCCCTTCGACGTCCTGTTCAAGGGCACCGACTGGGAGGGAACCGACAAGGGCAAGGCGCTTGAGGCGCAGATCATGGAGGTGGGCGCACGGGTGGTCTATCTGCCCTACACCCCCACCACCTCCTCAACGATGCTGCGCCGTGTACTCGCTCAGGAGATCGCCGCGCGCACCCCCGTGCCGGACGGGCGGTGAGGACCGTGCGCATCACATTCCCGCGGCGCTTCGGCAATCGCCGCGGTTTTCGTGTGACGCGCCGTCGGCTGTCCACCATGCTCGCCATCCTGGCCTTCGCCGCGCTCGCAGTCGCGGCCTGGATGCACGAGGGGGCCTCCCAGGCCGACGTCGAGCTCAACGACGGCGGGGTGTGGGTCACCAGCACCACCCAGCACCTCGTGGCGCGTCTGAACTATCCCTCCCGCCAGGTCGACGGCGCCATCCGGACCGCCTCCGACAGCTTCGACGTCACCCAGAACGCCGACAATGTCCTGGTCCCCGACACGGCCGCCTCGACCGTCTCCACAGTGGACCCCACGACCGTCTCCCTGTCCGCGGGAGCACCGCTGACCGGGGGCGTGACCGTCTCCCAGGGCGCCGACCGAGTCATCTCCGCCAACCCCGTCGAGGGCACCGTGCGCGCGACCACGGTCAACGCCGTCGGCTCGCTGTCGGCGGCCCCGGCGCTCATCGAGGACTCCCCCGAGGTGGTGGCGGTCGCCGGCACCGACGGCTCCGTCCACGCCGCATCCACCAAGACCGGCACGATCACGACCGTCCCCGTGCGCTCCAGCGGCTGGGGCAAGCCCAAGACGGAATCAGCAGCGCTGACAGCCGGCACGGACATCGCCGTGACCGCCGTCGGGGAGCAGACCGTCGTCCTGGAGCGCGGCACGGGAGTGATCCACCTGCCCGGCGGGAAGACCCTCGACCTGGGCGAATCGGGGCTGACCCTTCAGCAGCCGGGCCCGGCCTCCGACACCGTCCTGGTGGCCTCCCGCACCGGACTGCTGAACGTGCGCATGGACGGATCAGGATCGACGACCCTTCCCGCCGCGGACGACGGCGAGCCCTCCGACGGCGTGGCCGCCGCCCCGGTGCGCCTGGGCTACTGCGTGTACGCCGCATGGTCCGGATCGGGCCAGTTCCTGCGCCAATGCTCGGGCCAGGTCGAGACCCGGCACGATGAGAAGCTGGCCGCCTCCACCGCGCCCGTCTTCCGCGTCAACCGGGACGCCATCGTTCTCAACGACATCGCCGAGGGCACGGTGTGGCTGCCCGACGAGGAGCTCGTGCTGGTCGAGAACTGGACCGACATCACCTCGCAGACGGACGAGGACGCCACCAACAAGGACGACTCGGCCCAGACCAGCGAATCGCAGTCCCTGCCCGAGCGCACCGAGGAGAACCACGCGCCCGAGGCCGTCGACGACTCCTTCGGCGTGCGCCCGGGACGCTCCACCATTCTGCCGGTGCTGGCCAACGACTCCGACCAGGACGGCGACGTGCTCACCGCGACCCCCGGTGAGGGCGCGGCCGGCAGCGTGGTGACGCAGGCGCAGGACGGCCTGGCCCTGCGCCTGAACACGGCCGAGGACGCCACGGGCACCCTCACGATCCCCTACACGGCCGACGACGGGAGGGGCCTGTCCGACTCCGCCGTGGCCACCGTCGAGGTGCACCCCTGGGACGTCAACGGAGCCCCCGAGCAGAACACGACGCCGAAGATCGTGGTCTCGGGCACGGCCTCCGCCTCCGCCAGCGTGCTGGGCACCTGGCAGGACCCCGACGGGGACACCCTCTACCTGGTCTCCGCCCAGGGCGAGGGCCTGGACGTGCGCACGACGAACGAGGGCACGGTCACGGTACGGGATCTGACGGGGACCCCGGGCACCCGCCCATTGACGGTGGTCGTCTCCGACGGCCGCGAGACGACCTCGGGGACGGTCGATGTGGACGTGCAGTCCGCCGACGCGGCGGTGCCGATCGCCAACGCCGATCACGTCCACGTCGTCGCCGGCTCCCAGACGGTCTTCTCGCCGCTCGACAACGACTCCTCCCCGACCGGGGAGCCGCTGAGCCTGGCGGGCCTGGAGGAGGCCCCCGCGGGGACCACCGCCGAGATCAACCGGCAGGCGGGCACCGTCACGTTCAAGGCGGAGGCCGCGGGAACCTACTACCTCACCTACGACGTCTCGGCCGGCGCGGCGGTGGCCCAGGGCGTGGTGCGCGTCGATGTCGCGGCCGCCTCCGACTCCTCCGTGCCGCCCGTGCCGGAGAACGACACCGCCCTGCTGCGCGAGGGCGGCGCGGCGACGATCTCCCCCCTGGACAACGACTTCGATCCCTCAGGCGGGATCCTCGTGCTCCAGTCGGCCTCGGCGCCCCCGGAGTCGGGGGTGGCGGTCACCGTGGTCAACCACTCGCTGCTGCAGATCACCGCGGCGGGCGGCGTGCCCGAGCAGGTGGAGCTGGAGTACGTCGTCTCCAACGGCGCCTCGACGGCGACCGGGCACGTGACGGTCGTCCCCATCTCCTCCAGCGAGGCGCAGGTCCCGGTCACGGCCTCCGACACCGCGGTGGTGCGGGTGGGCGACGTCGTCACCGTACCGGTGCTCGACAACGACACCTCGCCGTCGGGGCTGGCCCTGTCGCTGTCCGACGAGCTGGGAACCGTCGGGGACTCGCTGGGCAGCGCCTGGGTCTCCGAGGACTCCGTGCGCATGAAGGCCGGCGATATCCCGGGGCGCACGACCCTGACCTACACGGCCACCGACACGCTGGGCCAGACCGCCACCGGCCGGCTGGACATCGAGGTGCGCGACCGCGACGACGCCTCCAACGCCGCCCCCAGCCCGCAGAACCTGGAGGCGAGCACGGTGGCGGGGGCGCCCGTCGATATCACCGTGCCGTTGGACAACATCGACGCCGACGGCGACTCGGTGAGCCTGGTGGGACTGAACCAGCCCCCGACCGGCGGCACGGTCCAGGTCGATAGCACCTGGCTGACCTACACCCCCACCGACGGCACGACGGGCACGGACACCTTCACCTACACCGTTCAGGACCGCTTCGGCGCCCAGGCGAGCGCCACGGTGCGCGTCGGGGTGGCGCCGACCTCGGCGACGAACACGGCGCCGGTCGCCACCGACGACATGGTGATGGCCAAGCCGGGGCGCACCGTGGCCGTGGACGTGGTCGACAACGACCTCGACGCCGACGGCGACAATCTCGTCCTGGAGGGCACGCCCGTTCCGGACGACGACGCCCTGGGCGTGTCCGTGCGCTCCAACCGCATCGTGCTGAACCTCCCGGCCACCGAGGGCGTCCGCACGGTGCACTACACCGTCTCCGACTCCCGAGGCGGCACCGACGTGGGCACCCTGACCGTGCAGGTGGCCGCCGACGCGCCCTCGGCCAGTCCCGTGGGCGTGGACGACTACGTGACCGTGGACAAGGTGGACGCCGACGGCTCGGTGACCGTACCGGTGCTGGACAACGACTCCGACGCGGACGGCTCCCCCTGGGATCTGACCCTGACCACCGACGACCCGACCGCGCAGGTGGTCGACGGCGAGTCGATCCAGGTGACGGTCGGCGACGAACGGCGCTTCGTGCTCTACACGGTCACCGACGTCGACGGCCTCACGGGCAACGCCGTGGTCGTCGTGCCCGCCCGCTCCGAGCTGCGGCCGCGCCTGAACTCCACCGCGGTTCCGGTGCGCATCCCCGCGGGCCGGAGCATGGACGTGAACCTGTCGTCCTACATCGCCTCGCGCGCCGGGACCTCGCCGACGGTCACCGACACCTCCACCCTGCGCACGGGCAACGGCCTGGACTCGGCGACGGTCGGCTCGAGCGGCGGCACCGTGTCGCTGACGCCGACGGCGGGCTTCCTCGGGCAGACCTCGGTGACGATGACGGTGGCCGACGGAACAGGCGAGGACGCCCTGAGCTCGACCCTGACACTGCCGGTCGTCGTGGAATCGACGACGAACTCCGCCCCCGTGCTCACCCCGACGCAGATCGTGGTGGCGCCCGGCGAGGGGGCCACCACCGCGGACCTGGCCGCCATGACCAAGGACCCCGACGGCGACCGCCTCTCCTTCACCGCCGGATCGGCGTCCGACGGCTTCGAGGCGAGCCTGTCCGGCTCGACGCTGTCGGTCAGCGCGGCCGCGAACGCCTCCATCGGCACCACCGGCAGTATCACCATCACGGTGAGCGACGGGACGAATCCGTCGGTGAGCGCCGAACTGCCGCTGAGGATCGTCGAGTCCACCAAGCCCCTCATGACCACGGCGCCGGCCACGCTGACCTCGGACGGCTCGCCGGTGACGGTGGACGTGGCGTCGCTGGTCACCAACCCCTTCCCCGGCAAGCCCATCACGCTCGCGGAGACCCCGGCGGTCACCTCCGGGCAGGGCAGTGTGTCGGCATCCGGAACGACCCTGACCATCAGCCCCGCCGGTGGCTTCACCGGGCGCCTCGTCGTGGGCTACCGGGTGCTGGACGCCACCGGCTCCGCGACGCGCGCGGTCAGCGGAACGGTGACCGTGACGGTCTCGGGCGTCCCGGATCCCCCAACCGGGGTGAGCGCGGAGCCCCGGGGCGCCTCCTCCATGTCGGTGAGCTGGACGCCCGGGGCGGACCACGGATCGACGATCACCTCCTACACCCTCACCGAGGTCGGCGGCGCCGGCACGTGGCGCTGCACGGGCTCGCCCTGCGAGGCCTCCGGTCTGCGGACGGGCGGCACCTACTCCTTCCGGGTCGTGGCCACCAACGCCTCGGGCTCCTCGGAGCCCTCGGCCGCCTCGGCGCCCACGGTGCTGTCGGCCACCCCGGAGCGGCCGACGGGCGTGACCCTCACAGGGGGCCAGGGCGAGGTCACCGCCTCGTGGGCCCCCGTGGACGCGGACGGCTGGGCCGTCTCCTACGAGGTGCAGCTCGACGACGGCCAGACGCAGACGACCAGGGGAACGTCGGCGACCTTCTCCGTGGACTCCGGCAGCTACGTCGCCAAGGTCCGCGCCGTCATCCCCGGCGGCGAGGCCTCGGAGTGGGCGACGTCGAACGTCGCCGGGCCGTGGAGCGCCCCGGGCAAGCCCGAGGTGCGGAAGACGGACGGCGGGGTCAACGTCTCCTGGAAACCCGTGGGACAGGCCGCGGGGGTCACCTACACCGTCAATATCTCGGGCGACGCCTCGTCGTCGGTCAGCGCCGGCAGCAGCACCAGCGCGTACGTCGCCCTGTCCCCCGGCAGCTACAGCGTCACCGTGACCGCCTCCCAGGGCGGCAGCTCCGCGGAGTCGCCGTCCACGGACTTCCAGGTCACGGGCGCTCCGAGCCCGCCATCGGCGCCGGTCATCGAGGCGCGGGGCGACTCGGGCACGCTCAACGTGGTCACCCCCGCCTACGCGAGCGCGGGCAACGGCTGGACCGCCGGCGAGCTCCGCGTGGAGTACTCCGCGGACGGCCGCCGCTGGACGGAGGGCCCGAATATCTCCGGGCTGCAGAACGGCACGGCCTACACCGTGCAGGCCCGCGTCGTCGCCCCCGACGGCTCGGTCTCCTCCTCGACGACCGGCAACTCGGCCACGCCCTACGGCCCCCCCACCTCGCCCACGATGCACTGCGAGGCCGGTGACACCACCGTGACCTGCAGCTGGTCCGGCGGCAGCGACGGCGGCATGGCGACGACCTACGAGCTCTCCGGCCAGAAGTCCGGCACGGTGGCGGCCTCGGGCAGCGAGACGTTCACCGTCGGCCACGGCGCCAAGGCCGAGCTGTGCGTGACCGCGAAGCAGGGCGCGAACCACGGAGCGACCAACTGCGACAGCGCGACCACCGCCGAGGAGTACTCCCGCGACTACGAGGGCGGCGCCGAGTGGGACGCATGGGGCGTCTGGACCAAGAGGCTCACGGTCTCGCTGAGGGGCTGGCCGCCCAACAGCCAGGTCACGTGCCGCGGGACCACGTGGTGGTACTTCGAGGACTCCACGTACTCCACGACGGTCACCACCGACAGCCGCGGGAACTACAGCGACTCCCCGGTGTGGACGGGCGGCGGGTACACCGGCAGGCTCTACACGCGCGACTACAACCCGGGAACCTGGTTCAGATGCGAGTAGTCCCTCCGCCCGCACCGGATCCGCGCCGCGGAGGCGAGCATGACGCGGACGGCGGCGACGGCCCCTCCCCGCCCGCACCGGATCCGCGCGGTCGGGGCCCGCGGTGCGCGACGGTAACCTACTGCGTGCGGCACCGCATCCCCCTCACACGTTCAGCTTTCTAGGAGGCACGCCCGTCCATGGCCCTCTCTCAGGACAATGCGGCATGGTTCGCCGACACCTTCACGCGCATCGTCGACAACGTCGGCCAGGCCCTCCTGGGCAAGGAGGACGTGGTGCGCCTGGCGCTGACGACCA
>ERZ772968.1419-NODE-1419-length-11121-cov-16.759805_pt1 | contig 11121 bp, 6 predicted proteins | sample MGYA00580674_ERZ772968 | MGnify/ENA primary metagenome ERZ772968 (study PRJEB29015, sample SAMEA2737940) | human oral metagenome | biome: human oral; feature: human-associated habitat; material: dental | place: China | collected 2138 ...
ACTGACGTTACAGGTTCAATCGAACTTCCAGCAGGTACTGAAATGGTAATGCCTGGTGATAACGTAACTATCGACGTTGAGTTGATCCACCCAATCGCCGTTGAACAAGGTACTACTTTCTCTATCCGTGAAGGTGGACGTACTGTTGGTTCAGGTATGGTTACTGAAATCGAAGCTTAATTCGATTTCGTTCCCAGATAACAATTATAAAATCAGACACGAAAAGTCTCGCTTCGGCGGGGCTTTTTCTTTTATAGAAAGCCTTTTTCTCGCAAACATGATATAATATTTCTATATTTTGTTGTTGAAAAGAGACGGTATGAAATTACTTTATACGGATATCCGCAGTCCTTTGACGGCGCATTTGGCTAAGCAGGCTCAGGATTTAGCAGCTGCCGGCAAGCGGGTCTTTTATATAGCTCCCAACTCCCTTTCTTTTGAAAAGGAGAAAGCAGTTTTGGAGGCATTAGAAAATCAGGCTTCCTTTGCTATTACGGTGACCCGTTTTGCTCAGATGGCTCGCTATTTTGTCCTTAATGATGTTCAAGATGGACAGCCCTTGGACGACATTGGCCTAGGTATGCTATTTTACCGAATACTATCGGAAATGGATGACCGAGAACTAAAGGTTTATGGGAGGATCAAGAAAGATGCACAATTTATCCAGCAACTACTAGATCTTTATCATGAGCTTCAGACGGCTCAGATGACTTTTGCGGATTTGAATCATCTAGAAGAGCCAGAGAAGCGCGAGGATTTGCTCAAGATTTTCACGGCTTTTTCTGCTGCTCTTCAGGAGGAAAGTTATGATGCGACTTCTAAACTTACGATTTTCGCACAGCATATTCTAGCTGGAGATTTGGATGGGGAATTGGCTAATCTCGCGCTGGTTATTGACGGCTTTACCCGCTTCTCAGCAGAGGAGGAATATCTAGTAGATCTGCTGCATCGCAAGGGAGTGGAGATTGTCATTGGCGTTTATGCTAGTCAAAAAGCCTACCGGACAGCCTTTCGGGAGGGCAATCTTTATCAGGCCAGCGTGGACTTTTTGCTCAAGCTAGCTCAAACTTATGAGGTTAAGCCAGTGTATCTAGCGGGAGATTCGAGTCAGTCGGATGATGCCTTTGGCAAGATTTCCAAGATTTTAGAGAGTCGCTATGACTTTTCTGAAACGCATGTGGAATTGACCGAAGATGACCGCTCTCACTTAGAGATTTGGTCGGTTCGTAATCAAAAAGAAGAACTAGAGTATGTGGCCAAGTCCATTCGTCAGCGGCTCCATGATGGCGCCCGCTACAAGGATATCCGGCTGCTTTTGGGTGATGTGGAGGCCTACCAGCTCCAGCTGAAGACCATTTTTGACCAGTATCAGATTCCCTTTTATTTGGGGCGGTCTGAGTCTATGGCTCAGCATCCTTTGGTCCAGTTTTTAGAGTCACTGGAACGGTTGAAACGCTATAATTTTCAGACAGAAGATTTACTCAATCTTTTAAAAACCGGCCTTTATGGTGGCTTGCGTCAGGAGGAGCTGGATAGTTTTGAACAGTACCTTCGCTTTGCGGAAATTAAAGGGGCAGCCAAGCTGGGGAGAGATTTCACCATTAACCATCAGGAGAAATTTGACCTGAAGCGGATCAATGTCATGCGTCGGAGTCTTATCACGCCTCTATTAGACTTTTTCAAATCTCGCAGTCAGACAGCGACTGGTCTCTTGGCTAAATTTACCAACTTTATCAAAGAAGTTCGCTTGGATGCCAATCTGACTGGTCTGCTGGAAGGTGCAAGCCAGCAAGAAGTAGAGCGGCAGGAGGAAGTCTGGAAGACCTTTTGCCAGGTCTTAGAGCAGCTTGCTCAGGTGTTTGATGGTAGCAAGCTGAAGATCGATGATTTTCTGGCTTTGATTCTGTCTGGTATGCTTCTGGCCAAGTACCGAGTTGTACCAGCGACAGTGGATGTGGTGACAGTTCAGTCTTACGATTTGATTGAACCCATGGCTGCGCCTTATGTCTATGCTATCGGATTGACGCAGGAGCGCTTGCCCAAGTTAGCGCAAAATAAAAGTCTGCTCAGTGACGAAGAACGTCAGGCTTTAAACCAAGCAACTGGGGACGAGTCAGAGTTGCAGATATCCAGCAGTGAAAATCTCAAGAAAAATCGCTTTGCAGCCCTATCTTTACTCAATTCAGCGACAGAAGATTTGGTTTTGTCTGCCCCTGTCTTAATCAATGAAGTAGAAGATGCCATGTCTTCCTATCTGACAGAGCTGGAAATAGCGCCTATTTCCCTATCTATCATCAGCAAGAAACCACAGGCTAGCAGCGACGATATTGGGACTTATTGGGCTCTATTGGCGCGCGTGATTGACCTCTATCAGGAGGATATTGACCGCGAATGGACGCCGGAGGAGCAGACTTTTTGGGTGGTGGCCATCCGAGTCTTGCGTAAGAAATTGGCAGCTGAAGGGATTTCTATTCCCCAGATCAGCAAGGAGTTGAAGACGGAGACTCTCAAGTCGGAAACCCTTCAGGCTCTGTATCCGTCAGAACAGCCATTGAGATTATCAGCCTCTGCTCTCAATGAATACTTTAAAAACCAGTATGCCTATTTCCTTAAGTATGTCCTGCGGCTACAGGAGGAGTGGACCATTCAGCCGGATGCGCGCAGCCACGGGATTTTCCTTCACCGAATCTTTGAAAAGGTTATGCAGGAGCACTTGGAGCAGGATTTCGACACTCGCTTGCAGCGTGCTATGGAGGAGACTAGCTGGGAGGCTGAGTTTGAAACGGTCTATGGAGAAAATGGCGAGACCCAGTTTGCCCGTCGATTGTTATTGGACACGGCTCGGGCTACTGGCCGTATCTTGGCTCAGTCGGAGGGGCTAGAGACGATTGGTGAGGAGACTGACTTTGGTCATGATCGGCCTTTCTTGCTTTTGGACAATGGCAGAGCTCTTCAGGTGAGCGGCAAGGTGGACCGTATTGATCGGCTGACGGAGAAGGGTAGTCTGGGAGTTGTGGATTACAAGTCGGGCGATACCAAATTCAGCTTTGAGAAGTTCTTTAATGGGCTTAATTCTCAGCTGCCAACCTACCTAGCAGCTATCCGAGAAATGCCAGAATACCACGAGGACAAGGGAATTTTCGGCGCCATGTACCTACAGATGACGGAGACCCTAGTCAGCCTCAAGGAGACCAAGGCACTGGACGAGGCTGTGAAACAAGTCATGAAAAGTCAGGTCTATAAGGGACTCTTTCTGGCTGACCAGGCCGAGGAATTGGGCACTAACTATGAGAAAAGCAAGGTTAATCTGCTGACTAAGGAAGAATTAGAAGTGATTTTGGCTTATAATGCTTATCTCTATCAGCAAGCAGCAGAAGGCATTTTGGCTGGTCGTTTTGCCATCAATCCTTATACAGAAAATGGGCGCAGCGTTGCCCCTTACGTGGACCAGTTTAAGGCCATTACAGGCTTTGAAGCTAATCTCCATCTGGGGCAGGCTAGACAGCTGACCAAGTTAAATCTAGAGCAGTACGAAAAACGACCGACAGGCGAGAAGTTGCGTCAAGCCTGGCTAGAAAAAATCAAGGAGGAGTTGGATAAATGAGACGGATTCCCTTTTTAAACGAGCAGGATATCCTAGTCAAGCAGGCTGAGGAAGCTGCCTCTGACAAGCCACAAAAGCGTACACCAGAGCAGATCCAAGCCATCTACTCCTCTGGTCAGAATATTCTCGTTTCGGCTTCGGCTGGCTCTGGTAAGACCTATGTTATGGTTCAGCGGATCATTGACCAGATTCTCAGAGGTGTGGAGGTCAGCCAACTCTTCATCTCTACCTTTACTGTTAAGGCGGCAGGTGAGCTCAAGGAGCGTTTGGAGAAAGAGCTGAGTCTGGTACTCAAGGAGACTTCAGATCAGGAACTCCGCCAGCATCTGGCTCAGCAGTTGGCTGAGATTGCCAATGCGGATATTGGCACCATGGACGCTTTTACCCAGAAAATAGTTAATAAGTACGGCTACTTGCTGGGGCTGGCCCCGCATTTTCGGATTTTACAGTCGGCCAGTGAGCAGCTCATTCTGCAAAATGAAGTCTTTGACCAGCTTTTCGATACCTACTATGAGAGTGATCGACAGGAATTATTCAGCCGCTTGGTAAAAAATTTCACTGGTAAGCGCAAGGACATTTCTGGTTTCCGCCAGCAGATTTATAGTATTTATAGTTTTCTCCAGTCTACTAGTAATCCGCGAAAATGGTTGGAAGAGACCTTTCTTCTAGGCTATGAAACCAGTGATTTTGAAGCAGAGCGGGAGCGAATCCTGTCTGGAGCTAGGCAGTCTTTGCTGGATTTGGAAGATTTTTTCCAGAGCCATCTAGCTCATGAAGGCCAAGCCTTTGCTGGAGCTAAGTATCAGGAAAATGTTCAGGCAGCCTTAGATATCTTGGCTGAGCTGACAGAGCAGACTGGATCGGAGCAGTTGCTAGACCTGATTCAGCGCTTTTTAGAATTAGCCAAGACCTCTAACCATCAGGCTTTTACTGCCCGAGTTGGTAAAAATGCAGACGAGCTCAAAAAAGAGATAGCCCAAGTCTATAATGAAGCCCGTAAGCCCTTGATAGAGCGAATTAAAGAGCTGGATGTCCGCCTCTACCATCTGAACTTTATGGAGCAGCATCAATCGGAAGCTCTTCCTCTACTGGATTTGTTACGCGATTTTGTCCGAGATTTCTCGCAAGCTTATTTGGAACGCAAGGTAGCGGAAAATGCTTTTGAATTTGGCGACATCAGTCATTTTGCAATTGAGATTTTAGAAAATTATCCAGAAGTGCGGCGTTTTTATCAGGATAAGTACCATGAGGTGATGGTCGATGAGTACCAAGACACCAACCATACTCAGGAGCGGATGTTGGAATTGCTGGCTCGAGGAAATAATCGCTTTATGGTTGGCGATATTAAGCAATCCATCTATCGATTCCGTCAGGCCGATCCGCAGATTTTTAATGATAAATTTAAACTCTATCAGGCCGATCCTAGTCAGGGCAAGCTGATTATTCTCAAGGAAAATTTCCGCAGTCACATCGAAGTGCTGGAAGCGACCAATGATGTCTTTAAACGACTCATGGACGAGGAAGTCGGCGAGATTGACTACAATGAGACCCACTATTTGGTGGCGGGAAATCCAGCCAAACGGGAGCCTAATCCAGTCAATCAGGCGGAGTTCCTGATTTATGATGGTAGCGCCGATAGCGACGAAGAGGATTCTGACCAAGGCCTACCTAGTATTTCAGCTGGTGAAGTCGCCTTGGTAATCAAGGAAATCATCCGTCTTCATAATCAGGAAGGGGTGGATTTCAAGGATATTACCTTGCTGACAGCTTCGCGGACCCGCAATGATCTGATTTTGGCAGAGTTTGACCGGCATCATATCCCGATTGTGCCTGATGACGGCGAGACCAATTATCTCCAGTCGGTAGAGGTCATGGTGATGCTGGATACCTTGCGGACCATTAACAATCCTCTCAATGACTATGCCCTGACCGCTCTCCTAAAGTCGCCAATGTTTGACTTTGATGAGGATGAATTGGCTCGGCTAGCCTTGCAAGCCTCCAGTACCAAGTCTATGGAAAATCTCTACGAAAAGCTGAGGAATGCTCTGGCTGATCAAGGTCTGGAACCTCAGCTCATCCATGGTGAATTGCGTAAGAAACTGCAGCACTTCCAGGAAACGCTGAATGACTGGCGCAGCTATTCCAAGACCCATTCTCTCTATGATTTAATCTGGAAGATTTATCAGGATCGTTTTTACTACGATATGGTGGGGGCTCTGCCCAACGGTGAGCAGCGTCAGGCTAATCTCTATGCCCTGTCCTTGCGGGCGAACGACTATGAAAAGTCGAGTTTCAAAGGCCTGTCCCGCTTTATCAGCATGATTGACCGGATTTTGAAAAATGAGCACGATTTGGCTAGTGTCCCTCTGGCTGCTCCGAAAAATGCGGTCCAGCTAATGACTATCCATAAGAGTAAGGGGCTGGAGTTTAAATATGTCTTCCTGCTCAATATGGACAAGGCCTTCAATCGTCAGGATAGCAGCTCTGCTATTATCCTTAGCCGACAAAAGGGTATTGGAATCAAATATGTGGCCGATGTGGATGTTGAGGCTCAGGATCCTCATGCGCCCAAGCATCTGCGGATTTCCATGGAGACCCTCCCCTATCAGCAGAATGCCGAAGAACTCAAGCTGGCTAGCCTATCTGAGCAGATGCGCCTGCTCTATGTGGCCATGACGCGGGCTGAGACCAAGCTCTATCTGGTCGGCAAGGGCAAGCAAGCTAAGCTCCAAGAGCGCAAGTGGGGGACTAGCCAAAATGGTCGCTTATCTAGCAGTATCCGAAGTCAGCTGACCAATTTTCAGGATTGGCTCTATGCTATTCAGTCAGTGTTTGAGAAGGAAAATCTGGCTTATCAAACCCGCTTTGTAACTGATCAGGAGCTGACAGACGAGCAGATCGGCGTAGTGGAGCAGGCTGATCCTATTCTAGTAGATGATTTGACGGGCAACCGTCAGTCAGAAGATATCCGCCGAGCTCTGGATATCTTGGAGAATGTAGACCGGCTCAACAGCCTCTATCAAGCAGCTATTGAATTGCCTAGTGTCCGCACACCTAGCCAAATAAAGAAGTTCTATGAACCAGTTATGGACTCAGAAGGGCTGGACATTATGGATGCACCTCGAAGCTATCAGCCCCAGCTGACTTTTGATTTACCTGACTTTGGCAAGAAGAAGCAAGTCACAGGAGCCCAAATTGGCTCTGCTGTTCATGAGCTCATGCAAAGGCTTCCGCTGGATCGTCCTATTACTAAAACTAGCATTTGTCAAGCCTTGACTCAGGTTCAGGCAGATGCGGCAGTTAAGAAAGAGATTGATTTGGCTAAGATTGAAGCCTTTTTCGCTACAGAACTAGGTCAGCTAATCCAGCATCAGGCCAATCATCTCCATCGGGAAGCCCCTTTTGCCATGCTCAAGCAGGATCCGGCTAGCGGTCAAGACTTTGTCGTTCGGGGAATCTTAGACGGCTACCTGCTCTTTGATGATCGCATCGTCCTCTTTGACTATAAGACTGACCGCTATCATGAGCCAACAGAGTTGGTGGAGCGCTACCGAGCTCAGCTGGACCTCTATGCCGAAGCCCTCAGTCGTTCCTATGGTCTTAGCCAAGTAGACAAGTATTTGATTCTACTGGGAGGAGCTGAGTTGCAGGTGGTCAAGGTGGACTAGTTTGATTGGAAACTGAATAGAGTTCCAGCAAGAATGGATATTGCTACAGGAAATGCTTGTGGGAAGGATGAGTGCATTATTTAACTACCAATTTTCCCTTGGCGTTTCCTTTTTTTGCTTCTTTTGGGTATAATAGAAGATATGAAAGTATTACTATATCTAGAAGGAAAGTCTGTTTTAGAAAAATCAGGTATCGGCCGCGCCTTGCAACATCAGATGCATGCACTGGACCTAGCAGGAATTCCTTATACCACAGATGTTTTAGGAGATTATGATGTCGTGCACATCAATACTTACGGACCTCGTAGCTTGCTTCTTCTCCATGCAGCTAAGCGGAGAGGCAAAAAAGTGATCATGCACGGACATTCGACCAAAGAAGACTTCGAAAATTCTTTTATTGGCTCCAATCTTTTTGCGCCCTTATTTGGCAAATATCTAGCGCACATGTATAAAATGGCGGACTTTATCATTACTCCGTCTGAGTATTCAAAAAAATTGATTGAGTCCTACGGTGTGACGACACCCATCATGGCTGTCTCAAACGGCATTGACCTGTCGAAATACAAGAAAGATGAACGCAAGGAAGAAGTCTTTAAAAAACATTTTCAGATTGCAGAGGGGCAGAAAGTCGTAATTTGTGCGGGCCTTTATTTCAGACGAAAAGGAATCGAAGACTTTGTCGAAGTAGCTCGTAGAATGCCAGATGTCCGCTTTATCTGGCTGGGTTCTATCAATCTCTGGCTTATTCCGCGCAAGATTCGAAATCTTGTCCTTCATAATCATCCTGAAAACGTAGAATTTCCGGGTTATTTCAAAGGTGCAGTTTTCCAAGGAGCCATGTCAGGCAGCGATGCCTTCTTTTTCCCGTCTTATGAAGAGACTGAAGGGATTGTGGTCTTAGAAGCGCTGGCCAGCGGCCAACACGTAGTTCTGCGTGATATTCCTGTTTATAATGGCTGGATTGATGAGGAGTCGGCGGAGCTTTGTCATAATGTAGATGAGTTTGTCGAATCGCTTCGTAAGGTTCTTGACGGAAAAGTAGATAAACGTGAAGCAGGCTATCGCGTTGCGGAGAGTCGCTCCATTGATGACGTCGCACTTCAGTTAGTCAAGGCTTACCAAACAGTTTTGGAGATGTGATATGCGGATTGGTCTTTTTACAGATACCTATTTTCCTCAGGTTTCCGGGGTGGCGACGAGCATTCGCACCCTAAAGACTGAACTAGAGAAACTAGGTCACAAAGTCTTTATTTTTACTACGACGGACAAGGATGTCAATCGTTATGAAGATTGGCAGATTATCCGTATTCCCAGCGTGCCTTTCTTCGCATTTAAGGATCGGCGCGTGGCTTATCGTGGTTTTTCCAATGCCTTAGAAATTGCTCGCCAGTACCAGCTGGATATCATCCATACTCAGACAGAGTTTTCGCTGGGTCTCTTGGGAATCTGGATTGCCAAGGAATTGCGGATTCCAGTGGTTCACACCTACCATACCCAGTATGAGGACTATGTGCACTATCTTGCCAAGGGCATGGTGATTCGCCCGAGTATGGTCAAGTACATCGTGCGCGGTTTTATGAGTGATTTGGATGGTGTCATTTGTCCTTCTGAGATTGTTTACGATCTTTTGGTCGGCTACAAAATCAAGGCAGAAAAACGGGTTATCCCAACAGGAATCGACTTGGCCAAATTTGACCGCCCAGAACTCTCACGGGAAGACATTAAGAAACTGCGCTTTAAGCTGGGAATAGCAGAAGATGAAGTCATGCTGCTCAGTCTATCCAGAATATCCTACGAGAAAAATATCCAGGCGATTGTTGAAGCACTGCCAATGGTTTTGGAAGAAAATGCCAAGGTGAAGTTGGTCATTGTCGGAGATGGACCTTATGCTGAGGACTTAAAAGCCTTGGTAGCCCAGCTTCACATTGAGGACTCAGTCATTTTTACAGGGATGATTGCCCCAAGCGATACGGCCCTCTACTATAAGGCGGCAGATTTCTTTATCTCAGCCTCAACCAGTGAGACGCAGGGGCTGACTTATCTGGAAAGTCTAGCCAGCGGTACACCCATCATCGCCCATGGCAATCCATATCTGGACAATGTGATCAGCGATAAAGCCTTTGGTACGCTTTATTATGAAAGTAGAGATTTAGCAGGGGCTATTTTGGAGGCCATTTTGGCAACACCAGATATGGACGAGAAAAAGCTAGCCGATAAATTATACGAGATTTCAGCTGAGAATTTTGGTCGTCGTATCTATGAATTCTATTTGGATTTGACCATTAGTAAGGATTTTCATAATGATCTCAATCCAGAAGAAACGATGGCCAAACGCTTGGCCAAGACCATTGTCTATTTGCCGGGAAAAATCATGTCACTGCCGGTAAACAGCTCAACTAGAATGATAAAAGCATCTAAGAAGCAGATAAAGAATATTCGGAAATATTGGGAATAAACTTTCTCATAAGGCCTAATGAACGGAGGTGCTCTTATGAAAGTCCATAAAAAAGAAATTTTCTTTTTGCTCCCCCTTTTCTTTTTCTATTTTGTCTTTTATATACTGTTACGGTATGTGCCAATGGATTCCATCTTAAGTAAGGGGCTAGTAGTTGGAAATGTTCTCATCTACTCTCCTCTGGCAACCTTGTTGGTATCCCTGCTCTATGCAGCTTTATATGGATTTTCTTTGCGCTTTTCTTTCTTGGTTGCCCTCTTATTTTTCTTGACTATTTTCACCTTTGGGGAGTGGATTCCTATTTATCATGCCGCCTATTTCCTTTTCTCACTAGCTGGAAATGGCTTGGGGCATGTGATTTATAGATTTACTAGGAAAAATAGCAGAGCTGAAAACCAATAAAAGTTCTTGCAAATTTTTTCAATCGTGCTATAATAATTTTTAGAGACATATCACCTGCAGAAAATCTTTTAGAGAGCGCGTGGAGCTGGAAATCGCGTAGAGGATGCAGTTGGGACTACTCTACTGGCTTTTATGAAAACATAAAACGGTGGCTACGTTAGAGCCAATCAGAGGTGTAGGTCTTTTTGACTTGCATAAATGAAGGTGGAACCACGTTGCGACGTCCTTTCGAGGATGTCGTTTTTTGTATGGAGAATAGTTACGACAAAGTTAAAATGAAATTTAGATAAGAGCTGAATGAGGTGATAGATTTGAAGAAATATTTATCTTGGATGATGACTTGTACCTTCCTATTAGTCTATGTCTGGCTAATGAATACGCTCAGTCTATGGGGGACGGAAAATATTGTCGTCTTTTCATTTTTTCTACTCATTCCTCTCTTGCCATTTCTTGCTCCCTTTCTTGGTATCTTAATGTTTTTCAACAACAAGAAACTCATTATAACAGGATATCTTTTAAGTTTGACAGCTGCTATCTATTTGGTCAATGCAATCAAAAGTTATCCGATAAGGATATACATGAGAGGTGAGATGACTCAGGAGGAATATCTGTCTCTTATTCTTTCTTTGGTAGGCTATCTATGTATTTCTACGCTTTTCTTTATTTTTAGAATGAAAAAGCTAAAATGAAATTGATTGTTATCATTCTTTGTTGATAGCTGGTTTCCCAGTTCTTCAAAACTCAGTTATAAAAATATGATAAAATTTTAAGGAGAAAACCATGATTAAGATTACTTTCCCAGATGGCGCTGTTCGTGAATTCGAATCTGGCGTGACAACTTTTGAAATTGCCCAATCTATCAGCAATTCCTTGGGTAAAAAGGCCTTGGCTGGTAAATTCAACGGCAAACTCATCGACACAACTCGTGCTATCACTGAAGATGGAAGCATCGAAATCGTGACACCTGATCACGAAGATGCCCTTCCGATTTT
>ERZ772968.1431-NODE-1431-length-11076-cov-5.535432_pt1 | contig 11076 bp, 6 predicted proteins | sample MGYA00580674_ERZ772968 | MGnify/ENA primary metagenome ERZ772968 (study PRJEB29015, sample SAMEA2737940) | human oral metagenome | biome: human oral; feature: human-associated habitat; material: dental | place: China | collected 2138 ...
CTCCCCAGCGGGCCCAGCCACTCCGGCAGCATCCCGGGCCGCGCGAGCCACGCGTAGGGCCCCCGCCCCTGCCGGGCCCCGCGCACCGCGCGACCCGCCCACCACGTGGCGAGCGCCGTACTGCCCGCCCCGACGACGAGCGCCGCCGCCGCGAGTCGACTGGTGGTGAAGGGCTCGACGAGCGCCGTCGCCTTGCGCGTGATGGTCGCCCCCGCGTCGCCCATGAGCATCTGGTTGATGAAGCGCCCCAGGTGCGTCCTCGAACCGCCGCTCAGGAAGTCGCTCAGCCCGAGCAGGAGCACGAGGCCCACGGCGACCGCCCCGACGGCGACCCAGTGCTGCCACCTCAGCCGCGCGCCGGCCAGCCCGGCCCCCAGCGCCACCAGGGCAGGCACCAGGGTGAGGGCCCCGCCGACGTCGGCTCCGGTCTCGGGGGCGGCGTCCAGGAGCAGCGCCACGAGTCCGGGCGCGGCCACGAGTCCCACGGCCAGGGCTCTTCGCCGCTCGCGGTACCCGGACCGCGCCGCCACCGGAGGGCCGCCCCAGGCGGCGATGGCCACCAGGAGCGCGGCGGCGGCCAGGGCGAAGCCCGTGTTGGACATGCCGTAGAAGCGTCCGGCCACGACGGCGTTCATCCCCAGCGGTCCGTTGAAGGCCAGGGGCGCCGTCCCCAGCGCGGCGTCGACGAGGATCACCGTCGCCGTGAGGACCACCAGCACCTGCGCCAGAATCAGCACCGTGGAGCCCCCCGGTGCGGAGGAGCCGAGGGCCTCGGCGTCGGTGCGCCGGCGCGCCTCCCCGGAGCCCCCCGGTGCAAAGGAGCCGGCTTGGGCGACGACGCGGCCGGTCGGGTCTGATGCGGAGCCCCCCGGTGCGGAGTCGGGCTTCGCGCCCGCGACGCCGGGTCTCGCGAGCAGGCGGTGGATCGCCTGCGGTCGCCGTCGCCCCACGACCGCCAGCACCGCCCGCCCCAGCCCCGCGGCCACGACGACGAGAGCCGCTGCGAGGGCGATCGCGGTGCCGAGCGCCACTGCTGCGGCGCTCTCGGCCCGCCACCAGGGCGTCGTGTTGGTGAACCAGATTCCAAGAGGCAGTGCGATCACCGGGCAGGCGGCCCCGGCCATGACTCGCAGGCGCCTCCGCGAGGGCGGTGCCACCCCGATGGCCGGTAGGGCGGCTCCCGCGGTCGGTCGGGGTGAGCCGTCCGGCGCGCCCCGCGGGCCGACCGGGGCGGTCCACGGGCCGTTCGGCGCGCCCCGCGGAGCGCGCAGCGCCCAACCCGTGACGAGCGCCAGGACCAGGGCCGTGCCGACGAGCGTCAGACCCATCGGCACGGTCGTGCGCTGGGAGGCGCGGGCGTGAAGAGCGTCGTCGGCCAGCGCCCGTGCGCGTGAGGTCCCCCGCGAGAGGGAACCGGCCCCGAGCGGGGCGGCCCCGGCGATCCTGTCGACCGCGTTGCCGGGCACCATCTCCAGCGGCCGCGACCAGAATGAGCCGGGCGTGAGACCGGAGGCGGCCAGGACGAGTGTCGGGGTGAGGTCGGTGAGCTGGATCAGACCGGGCTGGTGCGTGGAGGTGCCGACCACGAATCCGTTGCGCGTTCCCATCGGGGAGGTCGTGCCCTCGGGCAGGATCGCCATCTGGGGGCCCGGGTCCGCGGCGTCGGCGACCGAGGCGACGACCACGCGGGTGCCGGGAGGGGCGTCGGCGAGTGATCCCAGGGCGGCGGCCAGCGCGAGGATCCGGTCGGCGTCGGACGGGGCGGCGCCGGGGTCCGCGGGCTGCGGGACGGTGTCGGCGACGATCAGGTCGGGAGGATCGTCCTGGGCCAGGAGTTCGGTCGGGGAGTCTCCGACGATCGGGCTCGTGCCCCCGTTCGTCAGCGCCAGAACGCCGCCGCGGCCGATCGCCACCGGCGTCCAGGTGCGGAGGACCCCGGTGAGCGAACCGGCCTGCGACTGTCCACCGGGGGTCGCTCCCGCGGCCTCCGCCCAGTCGGCCGGCCAGCGGCATCCGGCGCTCCCATCGCCCGCGCGCTCGGCGGCGCGCAGGCGCGACCCCGCGCCGAGCGTCAGCCAGCCGTCCGCCGGGCACGTGCCGTCCCCGACGGTGCGGGTGACCAGATCGACCGGTTCCCCGCCGCCCGCATAGGTGAGGATGGTCCTGGCCGCGGCGGCGAGGGGGGCGTCGTCGGAGTCGGCGGCGGCCAGCAGATCGGCCCAGGTGAGGTCCACGGTTCCCAGGACGACGACGGACGGGCGCCCGTCGTCGGGTGCGGCGGGTTGGTCCGGCGCAGCGGGCTGGTCCGCCATCGCCTCCGGTGCTGCCGACGCCGCGGGCACGACCGATGCTGCCAGCGCGGACGATGCTGATGATGCTGGCGATGCGATCGAGGCGGCCGGCCCCGCCATCCCCTCGGCGGCGCGCGCCGGGGAGGCGAGGGCCGTGCCCACCATGGTGGCGATCAGTCCGATGACCAGGGCCAGGACGAGGATGTAGACGACCGTGCGCACGAAGCGCTGCTGCCGATTCCTCCGGGGCGTGCTCATGGCGTCAGAGTACGTGGGCCGGAGTCGGGGAGGGCCGGCGGGGTCCCTCGTGCGCCATCACGTGTAGCGGCCGGCCACGGAGGCGGTCGCGGCGCCGTACGAGCCGCCGAAGAGGAAGGCGTGGATGATGAGCATGTGGAGCTGGTGCAGACCGACGCGCTCGCGCCACCCGTCCGCCAGGGGCGAGACCTCGTCGTAGCCGGCGATGATCCGCTCCAGGTGGCGCTGTCCGAACACGCCCAGAGCCGCCAGGTCCGTCTCCGCGTGCGCGCCCTGGGCGAGCGGGTCGATGAGGACGCCGACGACGTCGGGGACGCCGCCGCGTCCCCGACCCGCCCGGGGCGGCGCCCAGTCGATGGTCCGCTCGGGCACCCACATGACGTTGCCGGTCCACAGGTCGCCGTGGGTGCGGGCCACCGCGACGCGGTCCCCGCGCTCGCGGGCGGCCCGCCGCACGAGCGCGGGCTGATCGGCGTCGAAGTTGCCGTCTCGCAGACGTTCGCAGACTCTCTCGATCACGGATGCGTGCCGGCTCGTCAACGACCCCCGATCGAGGCAGGGCTCCAGGTAGGGGACCAGGCGGTCGTCGGCGAAGAACTCCCCCCACCGCCGGGGCGCGACTCCGTCGGGCTCTCTCTCGCAGGGGCGGATGCGCTCATTCGATCGCCCCATCTGCGTACGGCCGTCCCAGCCGGGCGGAGCCGCTCCGAAGACCGGGGCGCCCGCGGCGTGCGTCACGGCGAGCGCACGTCCGAAGGCCTCCGCGGCGGACGCGGTCACGGTGCCGGCGGCGAGGCGGGGTTCGTCGATCCACCCCGGTCCGGCCGTCACCGGGACCACGTGGGCGCCGCCGTCGGCCATGGGCTCGGCCAACCACGTCAGGCCGAGCGCCTCGAGTCCGGTGGCTCCGGGAAGATCGTCGTGCTTGCGGATGGTGGGACCGGCGCTGCTCACCCGACCAGCCTATGCGCCCGCCCCGCGCTCCGTCCCGTGCGCGCTCCCGGGCGCACCGGAACTCGCCGATCGGCGGCGTCGAGCCGAACGCCACCGGCGCGCTCCCGGGCTCGCCGTCGCTCAGCAGGCTCCGGAATCAACCATCTGGCTAGGCTTGGGTCTCATGAGTCCCGCCCCCACCTGGTCCTTCCTCGGGCCCGCCGGAACCTTCTGCGAGATGGCGCTGCGGCAGGTCGCGCCCGACGACGTCGTCCTCGACTCCTGTCAGGACGTCCCCACCGCTCTGGACCGGGTGCGCGAACGCGCGGCCGAGGCCGCCGTCGTCCCCATCGAGAACTCGGTGGAGGGAGGCGTCAACGCGACTCTCGACAATCTCGTAACGGGCTCTCCGCTCGTCATCGCCGCCGAGGCGGCCGTACCGGTCACCTTCGTCCTGGCCGGACGCCCCGGCACGGCGCTCGACGCCGTCCGCACCATCTCCACCCACCCCCACGCCTGGGCGCAGTGCCGCGGCTGGATCCACCAGCACCTGCCCGAGGCGACCTACGTCGCCGGCACCTCCACGTCCGCTCCCGCGCGCGCCCTGGCGCGAGTCGACGGCGCGACGGCCCCGGAGGACCTGGAGTACCAGGCGGTCCTGTGCAATCCGTTGGCGGCCCAGCAGTACGGCTTGGAGGTGCTGGCCGGGGGCGTTGCCGACAATCCCGACGCCGTCACCCGCTTCGTCAAGATCTCGCGGCCCGGGCGGGTCGGCGAGCCCACCGGTGCGGACAAGACCACGCTGCTCGTCCAGCTGCCCCACGACCGCTCGGGCGCTCTTCTGAGCATGCTCGAGCAGTTCAGCGCTCGCGGCGTCAACCTCACCCGCATCGAGTCCCGGCCGGTGGGGGACTCTCTAGGCCGCTACCGCTTCTCCATCGACGCCGAGGGGCACATCCGGGAGGAGCGCCTGCAGGCGGCCTTCATCGGCCTGCACCGCACCTGCCCGGTGGTGCGCTTCCTGGGCTCCTACCCGAGGCTGGACGCCCGTCCCGTGGTGGTGCCCGCCGGGACGAGCGACAAGGACTTCGTGGTCGCCCGCGCCTGGGTGGCCGACGTCCTGGCGGGCCGGACGCTCTGAGCGGCGCTGCCCGGGTCCCGCTCGCCCTGCTCACCCTGCTCACCCGCCTGTCCTGCTCGCCCGCCCGCCCTGCTCATGCTCCCGCCCGTCACCGAGATCGGTCGAGCTCCGCGCCGCGATCGGCTCGGGGCTCGCCGAGACCCTTGATCTCAGCCTTCCAACCCGGACGGTGCGGAGGCGGGCCAACAGGGAAAGGGAGGAGGGGATGGAAAAATCCATCAGTATTTGAAGGAGTAATCCACTACTTTCTAGTGGATTACTCCACTAGTCGCTATGATCGATCCATGTGGTCCTACGTTCCCCGTATCGTGGACGGCGAGCTCGGCACCGCCCTCGCCACCGCCGGAGCGGTCGTCATCAAGGGGGCGCGCGCCACCGGGAAGACGGAGACGGCTCGGCGGAAGGCGGCATCAGAGTTCCGACTCGATCTTTCCGCGCCCCGCGCGGCCCTCGCCCGAGAGGCTCCAGCCTCGGCCCTGCCGGGCGCGGCTCCTCGCCTCCTCGATGAGTGGCAGCTCGTCCCCTCCTTGTGGAACGAGGTGCGGCGCTCTGTTGATGACCGCCGCCAGCCCGGCCAGTTCATCCTCACCGGATCGGCAGCACCGGACGAGGATCCGCTCCGACACTCCGGCGCGGGGCGCTTCCAGTCCGTCATGATGAGGACCATGACCTTGGCGGAGACCGGACAGTCCTCCGGTGAGGTCTCGCTGCGGGCGCTCCTGGCGGGCGGTTTTGACGGCATCGTCGAGTCGGGACCTTCTTTTGGCGACGTCGTCGAGCGCATTGTCACCGGCGGGTGGCCGGGGTGGCATGACCAGCCGGTTCCGGCGTGCGAGGCGAGAGCCCGGGCCTACATCGAGGAGATCGCTGAGCACGACTTCCCCACCCTCACCGGGCCGCGCCGCGACCCGCGCCGCTTTCTCGCCTACCTGCGGGCTGTGGCCGCACTCGAGTCGCAGCCCGCTTCCTTCTCGGCTCTTACTCGCAGGATGCAGGAGGAGTTCACGGCGGCTGTTGGCGCGGCCGCCGTTCCCGCCCTTCACGACCTGGCCGAGCGGATGTTCCTCGTTGAGGACCAGCCCGCATGGTCCCCGCGTCTGAGGTCCAAGCAGACGGCCGCCAAGGCCCCCACGCGCCACCTCGCCGACCCCTCTCTCGCGGCTGGCCTTTTGGGCGCCGGAGTCGATCGGCTGCTCGCAGATCCGGAGACCTTGGGATTCCTCTTCGAGGGACAGGTCGTGCATGACGTCCGTGTTTACGCCCAGGCCGCTGAGGCCCGCGGAGTCTTCCACTACCGAGACTCCAAGGGCAGGGATGAGATCGACATCGTCGTCGAGGGGCACGACGGCGCATGGCTCGGAGTCGAAGTCGGGCTCGGCGGCGGTCAGGTCAGTGCAGCGGCCGAGAACCTGCGGCGAGTCGCCGCCAAGATTGAACGCACGCCGGTCGGGCTCGTTGTGGTTACTCCTGCCGGCATTGCGCACCGAAGGGACGACGGCGTCGTCGTCGTGCCCTTGAGCACGCTCGGGCCGTAGGGGCGGCGCCGGTGGGTCCTGTCCGGCTACCGGGCCACGGGCATCGAGTCGTCCGGCCGACCGGCCCGTACGGGTCGGAGTCGATGAGCGGCGGCCCGGCGCTGCGTCCGGCGACGGCGACGATGCGGGAACCGGGTACGACAAGCCGGGAGGGATGGAAGTGTATAAGAAATTGCCGCTTTTGTGCGGGCGCATAGGGCCGGGCGGAGAAATACACTTCGCTCATGGCAAATCCCGATCCCAACCTGTCGCAGAATAACCCCGGCTCTCCTCCGCCTTCTTCTCCTCCGCCGGGATTCTCGTCTCTGCCGCCGGCGTCTCCTTCTCCGGGGCCGGACGTGACGCCGTTGTGCGGAGCGCGCGCCGGGGGCGGGGCCAGGCGCCTGCTCCGGTCGCGTCCCTGGATGTTCCCGACCGTCGTCGTCAGTGTACTGGCGCTCATCGGGGGGACGGCGCTCGCGTGGACGCAGGGATGGATGGGCGTCCCGGACGTCGGTCGGATCCTCGGCGGGGTGACGGGCTCCGACGACGGAGGAGAGGGGGCGGGACCGCACCGCTTCACGCCCAGCGACCTGAGCGCGGGCTACCGGAACGGAGCCGACGTGGCCTGGAGGATCGATACCGACAACATTCAGTTCAAGGCCCTGTCGGCGGACCATACGGTCATGTTTGCGCAGGACTATGAGAAGAGCTATCTCTATGACATCTCCGGGGCCGAGCCGAGGGAGGTGTGGTCCGGGGACTGCGGCATCAGCGCGGAGCTCTGGGGAAATAATCTCATGTGCTCGGTGGAGGGCGAGGGCGGAGTGATGGTGACCTCCTACCAGATGGTCGACGGCGCCACCGGGAGCGTCACCCCCCTTGCGTGGACCGAGAACCTGGTGCTCCACTGCGTCGCCGGAGACGTCGGCATATTCACGAATGCAGAGCATCCCGCCAATATGGACGAGATGGAGGGGCGCTCCGCCGATGGAGATCTTCTGTGGAGCGTGGGCGACGAGGGCGACGGCACATACTCCAGCATGGCGAGCTGCGCCTCTGACGCCCCCGTCGTCATCGCCCTGACCGGATCGAAGTTCGAGGAGAACGTCGTCATTCCTCGTGATGGGAAGAGCGAGGACTCACCCGCCCTGGCCCTCCTCGATTCCAGGACGGGCGCCATACTGACGTACGGAGACAAGTTCCAGGTGGAGCCGCTCGCCAACGGCGAGGTCGCCATAGACGTGTCATACGACTCCGCCCCCGATCGCGGGACCTTGAGCGTCTTCGATAGCCGGGGGAAGAGGCTGTGGTCCGAGGAGGGCAACTGGCTCCTGAGCGTCCAGGCGGACATCTCTTCCGAGGAGCTCCACGACGCCCTGCCGAAGATGAGCGAGAATGAGTGGGACCTCAACATTGTCGGCCCCGACGGCGGCGTCCACGTGCTGGACTACGACTGCCGCAGCGAGTGGAAGCCGTGCGAGGCGGTTCTCGAGGGCGCCTCCTTCGACGGTCACGCTATCAGCGGCCCCGGTACCGGTATCTCGGCGTATCCCCACCCGACCAGCTTCTTCCTTCTCTCCGACGGCAAGACGGTCCTCGGGTACTGGAGGGGCGAGGAGAATGCTGAGAACAGCGCCCTCGCGGCCTATGACATGGAAACGGGGGAGGAGACCATGCACTACAACCTCTGGGCGCGCTACTCATCCCTTGCGCCGGTCAGGGAGGACCTGATTATTGCCGTCCCCGGTGCCCTCGGCGGCGGGGGCAGCATCACGGCCATCCGCCCCCGGTAGAGGCGCGCCCTCCGGGTCCCGCCCGCCCGTCGCCGAGATAGACATTTTCGGATGAGGTAGACGGTGACACCGCCGATCTCGTACGAAAATGTCTATCTCGACGCGGCGAGCCCCATCTACGGTGGGCCCATGACGACGCCCCTGACGCCCCCGCCACCAGCGCCGCTCGAACCGTCCGCACCAACTCGGCCTGTCCCGGCGACCATTGACGTGCGCGGCGCCCGCGTCCATAACCTGCGCGACCTCGACGTCTCCATCCCCCTGGGCAGGATCGTCGCGGTGGCCGGCGTCTCCGGGTCGGGCAAGTCCTCCCTCGCGCTCGGGGTCCTCTATGCCGAGGGCGCGCGCCGCTACCTGGAGTCCCTGTCCACCTACACGCGCCGCCGCCTGACCCAGGCCGCCCGCCCCGACGTCGACGCCGTCGAGCACGTGCCCGCGGCCCTGGCCCTCCACCAGCGCCCGCCCGTCCCCGGCGTGCGCTCCACCTTCGGCACCTCGACGGAGATCCTCAGCTCCCTGCGCCTGGCCTACTCGCGCCTGGGCCACCACACGTGCCCGCGCGGCCACCTGAACGAGCCCACCATCGACGTCGCCCTGGACCGGCCCCTGCACTGCGCCACCTGCGGCGTCGAGTTCCCCCAGCCGGGCGCGGAGTCCTTCGCCTTCAACTCCGACGGCGCCTGCCCGAGCTGCCAAGGCACCGGCGAGGTGCGCGAGGTCGACCAGGCCGCGCTCGTGCCCGATGAGTCCCTGACCCTCCGCGAGGGCGCCGTCAGGAGCTGGGGCATCTTCGGCATCGGCTGGATGTGGCACGTCGCCGAGGCGCTGGGCGTGCGCGTCGACGTGCCCTTCTCCGCCCTGACGGACGACGAGCGCGAGACTGTCATGCACGGCCCCGAGGTCACGCGCCTGGTCACCATCCCCTCTAAGACCGGCAAGCTCTTCGACCTCAACGCCACCTACCGCAACGCCGTGCGCGCCGTCGAGGAGGCCGTGTCCGGGGCGAGCACCGCCAGGGGCGTGGAGCGCCTGAACCGCTTCCTCATCGTGCGCACCTGCCCCGACTGCCACGGCTCGCGCCTGTCCGAGCTCGCCCGCTCGACAAAGGTGCGCGGCCTCGGCCTGGATGAGGCCTGCGCCATGAGCCTGGCGGACCTGGTGGACTGGGTGGGCGGCGTCCCGGACACCGTACCCGGCGAGCTCGCCGCCATGGCCCGCCAGATCGTCGACGAGCTGACCGTCACCGCCCGGCGCCTGCTCGACCTGGGCCTGGGCTACCTGGCCCTGGACCGGGCCTCCGCCACCCTGTCCACCGGGGAGCGCCAGCGCGTCCAGCTCGCCCGGGCGGTACGCAACCGCACCACCGGCGTCCTCTACGTCCTGGACGAGCCGAGCATCGGGCTGCACCCGGCCAATGTCGAAGGCCTCCTGGGCGTCATGCGCCACCTGCAGGCGGACGGCAACTCCGTCCTCGTCGTCGACCACGACGCCGACCTCCTGCGCCGGGCCGACTGGCTGGTCGAGATCGGCCCCGGCTCGGGCCGGGCGGGCGGCACCGTCGTCGTCAATGCGCCGGTGGCCGACGCCGTCGCCGACCCGGCCAGCCTCATCGGCCCCTTCATCACCGAGGCGGCCGACGTCGTCGTCCGGGAACGGGCGGACGCCGGGGAGGTCTTCGCCCACGGGTCCGTCCGCCTGGGGACCGCGCCGGTCCACACGGTCCACGCCCTGGAGACGCGCATCCCCGAGCAGCGGCTGACCGCCGTCACGGGCGTCTCCGGCTCGGGCAAGACGACGCTCGTCCTGGAGGCCCTGGTCCCGGCGCTGGCCTCCCTGGCCGGCGGCGGCCCCCTGCCCGCACCGGCCACGTCGCTGGCCACCGACGCCACCAGGCGCGTGGTCGTGGTAGACGCGAGCCCCATCGGCGCCAACGTCCGCTCCACGGTGGCCACCTACTCCGGGGTCATGGACAACCTGCGGCGCGCGTACGCCGCCCTGCCCGCCGCCCGGCAGGCGGGGCTGGGGGCCGGGGACTTCTCCTACAACACCGGGTCGCTGCGCTGCCCTCACTGCGACGGCACCGGGCAGATCGTCCTGGACGTCCAGTTCCTTCCCGACGTCGACATCGTCTGCCCCGACTGCCGGGGCACCCGCTACGACCCGCGGGCCCTCGAGCTCCGGCGCAGCGGGCGCAGCGGGCACGACGGCGGCTCCGACGGCGGCGCCCTGGCCCTGCCCGAGCTGCTGGCGCTCACCGTCGAGCAGGCGCTGGCCGCCACCGGCGACCTGCCCTCGGTGCACGGCCGGCTCCGGATGCTGGACGACCTGGGGCTGGGCTACCTCACGCTGGGCGAGACGACGACGGCGCTGTCGGGCGGGGAGGCGCAGCGCCTCAAGCTGTCGGCGGACCTGGGGCGCGACCAGCACGGGACGCTCTTCGTCCTGGACGAGCCGAGCATCGGGCTGCACCCCCTGGACGTGCGAGTGCTCCTGGGCGTGCTGGACCGGCTCGTGGGGGCCGGGGCCACGGTGGTCGTCATCGAGCACGACCTCGACATGATCGCCAACGCCGACTGGGTCATCGACCTGGGCCCGGGCGGCGGGGAGGAGGGGGGCCGGATCGTGGCCACCGGCACGCCCTCGCAGGTCGCGGCGGAGCCGGGGTCGGCGACCGGCCGCTACCTGGCCCGCCACCTGGCGCGGCGGGGCCTGCCCCGGGCGTCGAGATAGACATTTTCGTACGAGATCGGCGGTGACACCGTCTACCTCATACGAAAATGTCTATCTCGACGGGGGCGGGTCGGCGCCGGGCTCCGGCGCGCCCTTGCGCGGCCGCCCTCGCCCGCGCATGGGCGCCGCGCGCACGCCCCGACCGGCGTCGTCGAGCGCGCGGCGCAGAATGACCTCGATCTGGGCGTTGACCGAGCGCAGGTCGTCCGCCGCCCACTTGGCGACGGCCGCGTGGACGGCGGGGTCCAGCCTGAGCAGGACCTGCTTGCGCCCCTTTCCCGCCACGGGTCCGTCTCAGGCGTAGAGGGAGCCGGTGTTGACCACGGGCTGGGTGCGCTGGTCGGAGCACAGCACGACCAGCAGGTTGGAGACCATCTGCGCGCGGCGCTCGTCGTCCATGGCGACGATGTCGC
>ERZ772968.1432-NODE-1432-length-11073-cov-17.703576_pt1 | contig 11073 bp, 6 predicted proteins | sample MGYA00580674_ERZ772968 | MGnify/ENA primary metagenome ERZ772968 (study PRJEB29015, sample SAMEA2737940) | human oral metagenome | biome: human oral; feature: human-associated habitat; material: dental | place: China | collected 2138 ...
GCCCCGCAGGGGACAAGAATGCGCATCGGTGATCGATCATTTGGATCATTCGCCCTATAAATGGGTCGTCTGTAGGGCGTATGCAATACGCCCCTACACGGGGACACGAAAACGCGCCACATTTTCCACCCCCCACCCCATAGCATCCCCCAAAGGCAGCCTGTTTTTCAGGTAACGCGGCAAAACATGCCCCGACCGCGATCATTTTTCGGCCGTCAGGGTAGGGGCGTATGGCATACGCCCCACAAAATGGCCCCGCAGGGGACAAGAATGCGCATCGGCAATCAATCATTTGAACCATTCGCCCCATAAATGGGACGTTTGTGGAGCGTATGCAATACGCCCCTACATGGGGACACGAAAACGCGGTGCGGTTAGGGCATACCACAACCGTGAAACAATCAAACGCACCACGTTTCACGTATTCCATCGCACGGAATGCCCCGACCGCGTCGCGGTTGGGGTATGCGCCGATGTGGGATGGGGAGGACGGAAAAATTCTCAGCCTCGTTACCTCCAAAAAGTCCTGACTGCTTCTTAGTTTTGCAACCCAGAAAAGAGCGATTACGGATATGTTTATCGAAGTATAGAATCAAAACCCAAGAAATGAATTAAGCAAGCATCATGAAGTTCATTTTTATAGCCATTTTGTTCCCCTTGTTGCTCTCATCATGCCTTCAAAAAGGAAAGAGCAGACTCGCCCCCAACTTGTCCGTTGCTACAAGAGACACGACAGAGGAAGAAGAAGGTGGGCATATTACATCCTGCCATATTCGAGTGCGGATATTAGATGAATATGGGAATGACTTGTTAGATCCATCCTCCTCTTCGCCCAAAGCTATCGATGGTTCAAAAATCAAATTCTACTATGTAAGAGGTGGAAAGGAATTACCTTGTGGAATTGAAGGACGCCCGAGAGGAGGATACGTTATCACACCCGAAGGAAATGATTCATCGTATTATGAGATCAAAGTCTTTTTGGATATTTCCCCAGAAGACTCGATCACAACGACTCTTTTGGATTGGGGAGATGGTCATCGAGATGTTTTCAAGACCTATTTTTTCCGCAAACCTGGCGTAATCATCCGGCAAAAGGTTTGGTTGAATGATAGCCTCGTCTTGGATATTCCTAAGCGATACGGCCCCAAAGATTTGATCTTTACAATCAGGCGCTAACCCCCACACGACCTAAATAGAATAGGTCGCACGCATATGAGCGGCGCCATGTCAGGCAGTAAGATGCCGGCATGGCGCCGCGTTTTTCATATCCCACCCAAAGGCATGCCCCGAGCGCGATCATTTTTCGAGTAACACGGTAGGGGCGTATGGCATACGCCCCACAAAATAGCCCCGTAGAGGACAAGAATGCGCATCGGCGATCGATCATTCGGATCATTCGCCCCATAAATGGGACGTTTGTAGGGCGTATTCAATACGCCCCTACACGGAGACACGAAAATGCGATGCGTTTTTCATATTCCACAACCATGAAACAATCTAACGCGGCGCGTTTTGCACCTCCCACCCAATGGCATGCCCCGAACGCGGCGCGTTTTTCACATGCTACAACCGTGAAACAATCCAACGCGTCGCGTTTTACGTATTTCATCGAATGACATGCCCCTAGTATGCGACGCGTTAGGATACGCCGCAATCGTGGAACGATTAAGGCGCGCTGCGTTTCACGCATTCCACGGCATGGCATGATCTCAACGCGCTGCGGATGGGGCATGCGCCGACGTGGGATGGGGAGGGGTGGAAAAATTTCCTGCCTCGTTACGTCCGAAAAGTCCTGACTGCTTCTTAGCTTTGCAGCCCAGAAAAAACGATTACGGATATGTTTATCGAAGTAACCCTTCATCCCCTCCTGCCATGACGCTATCTTACAGAGAAAACATGCGTCGGCTACGCAATCCGTCTTTTGAAAAAATCACGGCCATCGCTCACTCTTTCCTTCCCTCTCCTACGGATGGCCGGACGGCCCCTCCCACCGATCTTCCATCCCCCGACATGGCGGCGGATCGCGGACAAATGCTCCTCAGAGCCCTCTGCGACGACGGTGTGCGGCAAAAAGCCAAGGTGGATAGGGTGCTCGGCACGATGCCCAGGAAGCTCTTTCAAGGCACAACCTTCGACGTCGTCGATTGGCAGTGTGGGCAGGGCGTGAATACGGTCTGCTTCTTCGATTTTATCCGTCGTAACGGCATGGAGAATCGTGTCCAGCAGGTTTTTCTGATCGATACCGATGCGGAAGCCATGGAGCGCGCCCTCTGGCACCTTGAACCCTACATGGGAGACACGGATCGCATCGTGACCATCCATAAACCGATCAACGAAGTGGATCGATTCGACATCGAGACCCATCAACCGGTCACATTTCACTTCTTTACCGACGTTTTGGGGCATCCTGAGATCGATTTACGCCGATTGGCGCAACTGATTGGGCGTACTATCCGCGGGGAACACTATTTTTTCTGCGTAGACGCACTTAAACATGGCAACGATCGATTAGAGACGTTCTATCGCTGCTTCAATAGTCCGGAGCTTTTCACGGACGAGACGTATTACCCCACTGCACGTCAGCCGTATGCCATGACCTGCAAAGCTTTTCGGCTTCGCGCCGAGACGTTTGGGCTTAACACGGCTCTTTCGCCCGTTCAATGGCAGGCGGCTTTCCGACTCGACATCGTCCGAGAGCTATTACAGCAGACGGAACGCGAAAAAGTGGCCGCGCTCTACCGTTCCCTTTCGCGATTTGAGGTCTCCGCGGGCTACGACGTGGCTGCCTGCGCCCATAATGACCTGCCGCCGCTGCTGGCGGTGCTGAGTAACCTCATTACACGCGGTCTGCCTACCGCCGCTTCGCCTCTACTCGAAGAGGCATTCGCACCGCTGGGCAATCGCAAGAGATGGAACGAGGAGGGAAGGATCACTTACGCCGCGCGAGACCTTTATCCGTCTGATTTGTTCGAGGCTTTGCACCTGATTGACCCTCGATTTAAGCCAGATGAGACCACTTACAACGTGGACGCACTCGAAAGCGACCTGCAACGGGAATACATCACGCGGGTGGCCCCTCCACCCTTCCGACAGCTCTTCGAACCGCAGCGGAACGTCTATACCTTGACCGGGCAACGCGAATATTGCACGCAGCATGTCGATTTTTCGCTCGAGTTTCCCTATCCGACGAAAGATCTGAGGGACGTAAGGCACAACGGATTCGTGATCGAGATCGAGGATCCCACTGTGCAGACCACTATGGATCAGCGGCGCATCGAGAAACAACGTACTGACGATCTGGCAGCCATGAACTGGACTTGCGAGACCTTCTCCGACGGCCATTTGAGCGACATGCACTTCGGCTATTTGGATAGCGACTATGTGCGGACGGCCTTCCGCGTTTTCAGTCGCCCATTCGACAGCGAATGGGTCCGCACGCTGCAATATGTGCTTACTCCTATCGGTGTAGCACGCATCGAGAAGGTCATTTTGGAGGCTCTTATGGCCGGACGATTAGATCTCGCGGCGCCGCATTGGGAGGTACTCGTGGTGGAGCGCGATGTGCCCTGCGCCGTGGCGGCTCTATCGGACTTGCGAGCCCTGTTTGAGCGCCTGACAGCGCTTAGTGCAGAGTGGGATGGGGTACATTTTCCGGAAGTGACGCTTGATGTGATCAGTACACCGGAGTTTATCGATTCGCCACTCCATGCCGACGTGGTGCCATCGGCTGAACTGACCGAGGAGCACCGCGCTAAGACGTACGATTTGATCATCGACATCTCCGTGCTGCGACGTGCAGGCATTGAACGCCCGCTCATCGGCACGTACACGAACTGCCACAACGATTGTTGCTTCATCGTCCGCTCGGCTCACCATGCCCGCGAACCGAGAAGGGTGCTCACCACGGGGCGTATCACTTACCGCCCGCTCATTATCCGCGACGCCATCGGGCGAAGCACACTCATCCCAGAAACAGCTGGGGCTATACATTATATTATGGGCATCTTATCCCGTCGGGAGGACTTCCGGCCGGGTCAGGAGGCCATTCTCGACCGGTTACTTCGCGGCGAAAGCGTGGCGGCGCTACTTCCTACGGATGCGCATGGTGCAGCGGTGGCGCTTCCGGCCGCTCTGTTGCAGCCGGGTGTGACGGTCGTCATAACGCCAGACGCTAAAACGGCTGATAAGCTGATCGACGAGGCGCGGCAGCAAGATATAGATTGTGGAGCCAGCCTCCACACGAACATGACGGATGGTGAACGTGAGCGGAGGGAGCGTCGCGTGGAATCGGCCGCACTTCATTTCGTTGCGATCTCCGCGGAACAGTTGGCCAGGCCCACCCTACAACAACGCTTCCTCTCTATGCGTGAGACGGGGGTATATTTTGCTTATGGTATCCTCGATAGCGCAGAAAGAGGGTCAGAGTGGAGTCCATTTTTCGACCCTCATTATCTCTGTGCGGGGAAAATTTTACGTCGATATGCCCGACCGCGAGAGGGAACGATCACGCTCGGGGCTACCTTGAGTCAGGCGTCGTTCGATGTGCTCTTCGACGTCGAACGAGAGCTGCTCCCCGTCGATTCCTACACTCCCGACCGCGATCGAATCGTCACCGCCAGCGCGACCGTGGCTCCCATGTCGTTAGAATCGCGTTCGGAGGCGGAAGAAGGGAAGGACATCGAGCAGATGATCCGCGAAATGGGAATGGAATACATCGCTCCGGTCTTAGGATCCTCTTCGGCGGAAGAGGCACGCCTTGTGGGCTTGTCTTATCCCACATCCGCAGGCGAGGGAGGCGAAAGCACACGAGACAAAGCCGCCGAAGCGCGCTACATACGTATCCTCTACCGCATGGGATGCCTCGGACTGATCGATGGCGTGGCTCGCGACGAGGCCCAAAAGCGCTTCCTGCTCGTGGTGCGCGACTGCACCGCGGAACAGGTCTACAAACGGTACTGCGATTACTTTAATCGCTACTATACAAGGAAACGCGCCGAACGGGAAGAGACTGCTGCACGGGCGGGAATGCCCGCCGTGATGCTCCGCGACGAACGTGAGGGGGTTATATATAAGTGCCTCACCGGATTGACGCACTACGTTTGCGATAACATTGCGCGCCTTGCCCCCGACACCGCTTCCCACACGCCACTGACCGAGCGACTCGCTCAGGATTTGGCTGACGACTCGCAGGCAACGGACGAAGTACTTTTCCGTTACCTACATCTTGTCAATGATTCCTCCGAGGGATCGCCCAAAGGGCGTATCCATGCCCTACACGAGTCGGTCTGCACGCTGCGTCGGGCAGGTCATACGCATCCGGTGTTGCTACTCTTGAATACTTTTTGCCTGCTTTATCTCGGTACAGGGGATCGCGCGACGCTTGAGCAGGATCTCTCTACGAGTTATGAGCAGGGCATCATAGGGCTTTATCACTTAATGCCGGATTATGCCCGCTTCCAAGAACAATTTGAGGCTTATAATCGCTTCGTGCGCAACGAGGCGGACGCTACGGACGATGCCACCGAGGCACGTATGGAAAAGGCGGCCTCGCGCCTCCTTCTGATCCGTGCGGCAGACATCTTGAGCACGCATTTGACTTATACGACAGAATTACAACGTACTTATTTAGGATAAATGGAAACGATAGAAGATATTAATGTCGCCCTCTTGCAGCTGCGGGAGAACTTAGCGAACTTGGATGCGGCGCGCTTGCAAGTGGCACAAGTCACAGGCAGCAGTCAAGAGCTCGTCGAGGCCACAGCTCGGCTGTCGGACGAGGTGAAACGGTTAGCCGACCGTATCAGCGAGGAAACACAGGCGGTGATTAGCCGTTTCGCCGAACAGTTGGAGGGGTCACGGGCCGAATGGACCGACGCCATCAACGACGGGAAGGCTCGTTTCGCGACAGAAGTGGAGCAAACCCGGCAGGCTACGGCTCTATTGAAGTCCGATGCCGAGCTGGCTCTGCAACAGGCCCTCGCCACCTCCACACAGTCGGTCGCCGACCTGAAATTGGAGACGCAGGAGACGCTCCGTCTGGCTACCTCCGCCGCGACACAGGTCGTCGCCGACTTGAAGTCGGAAACCCAAGAGACGCTCCGCCAAGCCACCGCCTCCGCAGCCCAAACCGTGGCGGCGCTGAAGGATAACACCGAGGAGACGCTCCGTCAAGCAGCGGCGACGTCGACTCAGACGGTCGCAGACCTAAAAACGGAGACCGAGGAGACACTCCGACAGGCTAAGGAAGCCTCACTTCAGGCTACGGAACAGCTCCGCACGGAGACGCAAGCGGCTCTGCAACAGTCGCTCGAGGCTACTACACGCACAATGGGCGAAGTCAGCGAGCAGGCGAAGCAATCTGTCGGTGAAGTGTCCGCACTGGCCAAACATGCGCTGACTGAAGTGACCACCGTTTCGACTGACGCGATAGAAATGCAGCAATCCGAGATCGCAGATACGCTCGACACGCTGGCGGACTATAACGAACGGATCCGGCAACTTATCGACGCGCTCACGGCATCGAATCTTTCTGCACAGATTGCCTCACTTGAGCGTAAAGTGGACGAGCAATCGGCCGCGCAACAGGCTGCACTCGAAAAGATCCGCCTCGATGCCGAACGGAATCAGAAGATTCAGCTGTTTACGGCCATCACTATCGTCATCCTTCTCCTACTTTTCTTCTTCCTCAAATAGTCAAAGAACATTTTTACGCATATGTCAAAGAACAATATCCATAAAGTCCTTGTGCTTGGATCCGGTGCGCTGAAGATTGGGCAAGCCGGCGAGTTTGACTACTCCGGCTCGCAAGCACTGAAGGCTCTCCGACAGGATGGAATCAAATCCGTGCTGATCAATCCCAACATCGCCACCATTCAGACCTCTGAAGGCGTGGCCGACAGCGTATATTTCCTTCCGGTAACGCCCTATTTTGTCGAGCAAGTCATTGCTAAGGAACGTCCAGATGGTATCCTGCTGGCCTTCGGCGGACAAACGGCTCTCAATTGTGGCATCAAGCTCTACAACGAGGGCACGCTGGAACGTTACGGTGTCCAAGTGCTGGGCACCTCGGTAGAAGCCATCATGAATACAGAGGATCGCGACCTCTTCGTACGCAAACTGCGCGAGGTGGATCTCAAGACGCCCGTCAGTCAGGCCGTCGAAACGATGAGCGATGCCATCACCGCGGCCGAGCAGATCGGTTATCCCGTCATGGTACGCTCGGCTTACGCTCTGGGAGGACTTGGTAGCGGTATTTGTAAGACAGAAAGCGAGCTGCGGGCACTGGCTGAGAGTGCGTTTGCCTTCGCCCCGCAGATTCTTGTGGAAGAATCGCTGAAAGGTTGGAAAGAAATCGAATTTGAAGTGATCCGTGACCGGACAGATCGGTGTTTTACCGTGGTGAGCATGGAAAATGTCGATCCGCTTGGTGTACACACGGGCGAAAGTATTGTGGTCGCCCCGACATGTTCGCTGCGCGAGGACGAACTCACTCAGCTTCAAGAATTATCCGTCCGTACCGTGCGCCATTTAGGCATCGTCGGCGAATGCAATATCCAATACGCATACAATTCTGACACTGGCGACTATCGCATCATTGAGGTCAACGCCCGATTGAGCCGTTCCTCGGCCCTTGCATCCAAGGCAAGCGGCTATCCGCTGGCTTTCGTCGCTGCCAAATTGGCCATCGGCTACGCGCTCGATGAGATCGGTGAGCCGGGAACGACCGGATCAGCCGCCGTAGCCCCACAAGTGGACTATCTGATCGCCAAAATTCCTCGTTGGGACCTCACGAAATTTGCTGGCGTAAGCCGCCAAATCGGATCCAGCATGAAGTCAGTAGGAGAGATCATGTCTATCGGCCGATCTTTCGAAGAGATCATGCAGAAGGGTCTACGAATGATCGGACAGGGCATGCATGGATTTGTGGGTAATAACAATCTGGAATTCGAAGACCTGGATAGCGAACTGGAAAATCCGACTGACCTGCGCATTTTTGCCGTAGCTCAGGCCTTAGAGAAGGGATACACGATCGAGCACATCTATGAGCTGACGAAGATCAACCCCTGGTTCCTGGAGCGACTGAAGAATATCGTCGATTATACCCACGTACTCGGACAGTATAAGAAGATCGAGGACCTTCCGGCCGACGTACTCCGCGAGGCTAAGCGACTCGGCTTCTCTGACTTCCAAATAGCGCGTTACACGGAGCACCCTGAGGGTAACATGGAGCGCGAAAACCTCCGCGTGCGTGCCTTACGTAAGCGACATGGCATATTACCGGCCGTGCGACGCATAGACACTGTCGCCTCCGATCGCGCAGAACTCACGAATTACCTCTACCTCACCTACGGAGCACCCTCTGGCGACTCTGCGACAGGAGATGAGCACGACATTCCATTCTATAAGAACGATAAGAGTGTGATTGTCCTCGGTTCGGGAGCCTACCGCATTGGATCGTCCGTCGAGTTCGACTGGTGTTCGGTTAACGCTGTGCGCACCGCACGCAGTCTGGGCTACAAATCCATTATGATCAACTACAACCCAGAGACAGTCTCTACCGACTACGACATCTGCGACCGACTCTATTTCGATGAGCTCTCACTGGAGCGAGTCCTCGACATTGTTGATTTGGAGCAACCGCGCGGTGTCATTGTATCCGTCGGCGGACAGATTCCGAATAACCTGGCCATGAAGCTCTACCGGAGGCAAGTTCCGATTCTCGGAACCTCGCCCGTATCGATTGACCGCGCAGAGAACCGCCATAAATTCTCCGCCATGCTCGATACCCTCGGAATAGACCAGCCACGTTGGGCGGAGCTCACGAGCATGGACGAAATCGACGACTTTATCCATCGCGTAGGCTTCCCGGTTCTCATTCGGCCCTCCTACGTGCTAAGCGGAGCCGCCATGAATGTGTGCTACAACAAGGATCAGCTAATCGAATTCCTCGGCGTAGCCGCGCGCGTATCAAAGGAGTATCCCGTCGTCGTATCGGAGTTCCTGCAAGACGTGAAGGAGATCGAGTTCGATGCCGTAGCGCGTCACGGAGAGATCGTCGAGTATGCTATCTCGGAACACATCGAATACGCCGGCATTCATTCAGGTGATGCCACCCTGGTCTTCCCACCGCAGAAACTATACTTCGAGACCGTTCGCCGAATCAAGAAGATTAGCCGCAAAATCGCCCGAGAGCTTAACATCAGTGGGCCCTTCAACATACAGTACTTGGCGAAGAACAATGACGTGAAGGTGATAGAATGCAATCTGCGTGCCTCTCGCAGTTTCCCGTTTGTCAGCAAAGTGCTGCGGCAAAACTTTATCGATACCGCCACGCGCATCATGCTCGACGCACCGTTTACGCCACCCAACAAGACGGAGTTTGACATTGACTGGATCGGAGTTAAAGCCTCACAGTTCTCATTCGGGCGTTTGTCAAATGCAGACCCCGTGCTAGGCGTCGACATGAGTTCTACGGGCGAAGTAGGTTGTATTGGTGATGACTTTGACGAGGCACTTCTCGCCGCGATGGTCGCTGTGGGTAACACCATACCCACGCGTAGCATTATGGTTTCTTCGGGAGGAGCTAAGAGCAAGGTGGAGTTGTTGGAACCCTGTCGGATGCTCTGTGAGCGAGGCTACACGATATACGCCACGCAAGGCACTGCGGCTTTCCTGCGCGACAACGGAGTGGAAGTGACACCTGTGTGCTGGCCCGATGAGCGTGACGGAGGGCTGAACATACTTGATATGTTCAGTCGCCATGCCTTCGACTTAGTCATCAACATTCCAAAGAATCAAAGCCGGCGTGAGTTGACAAACGGATATAAGATTCGGAGGGCAGCCATCGACCACAATATACCGCTGATCACAAATGCCCGACTGGCAGGCGCATTCATCCGAGCTGTCTGCAACTTAGGCGAGAAGGATATACCGATCAAGAGCTGGCAGGAATACCGTTAACGAAGACCTATCGCCGGTAGGGCCGAGTAGGTCGCGGCCGAGCATGCGGAGGATCACCTCCCCGCGTGCTCGGCTTTTTTGTGTCTGTGTGCGTAATCGGTAGATGCGGGCGATTGCCCGTCGGAGGGTGGTTGAGCTATCATGGCGGCTGCAGGAAAGCAAAAAGAGATTCCAATGGGCTATCCCGCCCATTCCACGAAACCCAAAACAACTCTCTGTCTCAATCTCCGGATACTCCGCGAATCAAAAAACGGATTCCGTTTCGTTACCTCGGACATTCCACGAAGCCGAAAACAACTCTCTGTCTCAATCTTCGGACACTCCGTGGATCAAAAAACTGATTCCGTTTCGTTACCTCGGACATTCCACGAAGCCGAAAACAACTTTCTGTCTCAATCTCCGGACACTCCACGAAACCAAAAACGAATCTCAATTTCGATCCCCAGGCACTATGCAAAGCGAAAAACGAATCTCGATTTTGACTTCCGAGTACTCTGGAAGCAAAAAATGAATTGCGATTTTGCTTTCAGAGTGTCCGGGAAGCCAAAAATGAATCTCGATTTGCGTCTCCGGACACTCAGTGAAGCGAAAAATGAATTACGATTTCGCTTTCGGAGTGTCCGGGAAGCCAAAAATGAATTGCGATTTCGCATTTTGGGTACTCCGGAAGGCCAAAATGAATCTCGATTTCGCTTCCCGGAGTGTCCGAAAGCCCAAAATGAATTGCGATTTTGCTTCACTGAGTGTCCGAAGTCGCCAAAATGAATTACGATTTTGCTTCCCGGAGTGTCTGTGAAGCAAAATCGAGATTCATTTTGAGCTTCATTTTGTCCGCTGGATAGGCGATAATAACTTGCTGAACCTTAGGCGGAGAGTCCGGCTATACACACCGCATTTTGTTTCTCTTATCGATGAGTGAAGATGAATGACAAGAGGATTCATGCGATGATTGCCATCAAGTCGTCCGAATGGGTGCAGAGGGTTGTTTGGGCCTTCATGGGGTGCGTTGGGTTGGCGTAGGAGGTTCGTTGGGGCTTTCGCGGGGGCTTCGCCCCCGCGCCCCGACTTCCTTTTCTTCTCTTGATAGAAGAAAAGGAAGCAAAAGAAGATCAA
>ERZ772968.1442-NODE-1442-length-11032-cov-30.209802_pt1 | contig 11032 bp, 8 predicted proteins | sample MGYA00580674_ERZ772968 | MGnify/ENA primary metagenome ERZ772968 (study PRJEB29015, sample SAMEA2737940) | human oral metagenome | biome: human oral; feature: human-associated habitat; material: dental | place: China | collected 2138 ...
TCATGCGACATTTTGAGGCGCCTGCGTGCCAGCGGCTCCGTCATGCGACATTTTGGGGCGCCTGTGTGCCAGCGGCTCCGTCATGCGACATTTTGAGGCGCCTGCGTGCCAGCGGCTCCGTCATGCGACATTTTGAGGCGCCTGCGTGCCAGCGGCGCGGCCCGAGCGACAGGATGGACACGCGGAGGCGTGAGGATAAGGAGCGGCTTGCATGGGGCGCCGGCTGCGTAGCGATCCCGCCAGGACGGGGCGTAAAAAGTATGAGGATGCACCCTCACGGACACATCCTCACGCAGAACACTACCTCATTGTCAAGGTAAACACACGATTGTTCTAACTAGTTGTTTGTCTTAGTCTATGTTCTAAACGAGATCTATGATAACTGATACTTATACACTTACACGGTGCTCTGCTTATTCCACATCGACGAGTTCCTCTTGCGCCATGCTGCGCGCCTCGTAGGGGATGGTCTTATCGACCGACCGGCGGCAAACGATCTTGTAGCGCTTCTCACCGTCGAAGGTTTTCACCCGCACCGTCACCGTGGAGTCTGACCCGGCGGGGAACTTCAGCTTAGCCATATCGAAGGCCACGAAACCGCGTCGGCCGTAGCGCGGGGGGTCACCAAAAGCGTTGTGGCGGAACTCGAAGACGTAAGGCGGGATGCCCGATTGCGAGACCTGCACAAGGTTCACCAAGTGGCGCTTCGTACCGCCGTGATTGGCCCCGAAATGCACGTTGATGTAACCGTCGCCATACCAAATGTCGATCACGCTGATAGGATCAGAGCCGAAGTCGTCCGACGTCTTTGAGGTACTCAACATATCGGATGCTATGAACGGTTTCGTGAGGATGTCACGGATGCCACGCATAAGGATGGCGTGGTCGTAGCCCTGGAAGGTGTCGGAGAGGATCGTATAGTACGCCAGGGCGCGGTGGCGCGTGGTGGGGCGATAGAAGGGGATCTCCGTGCCGGCGGGCCAGAGGCGCGTGCCGTCGTCGAGGGTGAGCGAATAGGTGCCGCCCTTGCCGATCGGGTCGACGGTCACGACCGATCGCCAGACGCGCCCTAAGCTGTATCCGCTATCGTCTTTGCTGCATGATACGGCCCCGGACATGATCAATGCCGCACAGAGACTCATCAAAAGGAATTTCGTCGTTTTCATCTGGGTGTTGTTTTTTTGATTTACTGCAAACCTTGATGGGGGAGGGTGCGATAGTGTTGCATCGAGTGGATGTTAAAACTTCTAAGGCCCTGACGCCGGTCTGTCGCACCCCGTGCGGCCACCGATCGCCGTCTACTTTTGCGGCCGATAAAGACGAAGAACTGATGAGAGAAGAAATCACGCTTACGCACACCCTGCCCAATGGGCTGCGGATGGTCCATTTGCCGACCGATTCGGAGGTGGCTTATTGCGGGCTGGCCGTCGACGCTGGCACGCGCGACGAGGCGCCGGACGAGAGTGGGCTGGCGCATTTCGTGGAGCATATGCTTTTCAAGGGTACCCGTCGGCGCCGGGCATGGCACATCCTGAATCGCATGGAGGCTGTCGGCGGCGATTTGGATGCCTACACGACGAAGGAGGAGACGTTCCTCTATTCCGTCTTTCCCGCGCCACACTTCGAGCGGGCGGTGGAGCTGATCGCCGATTTGGCGGCACACGCGCAGTTCCCTGCGGCCGAGATCGAGAAGGAGCGCGAGGTGATCTTGGACGAGATCCGATCCTACGAGGATGCGCCTGCGGAACTGATTTTCGATGAATATGAGTCGATGCTCTTCGACGGTCACCCGCTCGGTCGGCCGATCCTCGGCAATAAACGCGCGCTGCGGCGTTTCGACACCCTGCGCGGGCGATCGTTCATGGAGCGTTACTATACGGCGGCGAACATGGTCTTCTTTTCGATGGGCGCCACGGCGTTCCAGCGGATTGTGCGAATGGCCGAGCGACATTTTGCCGACCTACCCGCCGTGGGTATCCCTCATCAGCGCACACGGCCGGCCGAAGTGTCGCCACGCGAGTCGGTCAGCCGAAAACGCACGCACCAGTCGCACGTGATCCTTGGCGCCCGCGCCTGCGACCTCTTCGACACGCGTCATGCGCCGCTCTATCTGCTGAACAACATCCTCGGCGGGCCGGGCATGAACAGCCGACTGAACGTGGCCCTGCGCGAGCGTCGCGGGCTGGTCTACGGCGTGGAGTCGAACTTGACGTGCTACACCGACGCAGGCCTCTGTACGATCTATTTCGGCACCGATCCGCGCAATCGCACACAAGCACTCGACCTTGTCCGAGCCGAATTGGCGCGCCTCCGTGAGCGCCCCCTATCGCCCACGCAACTGGCTGCAGCCAAGAAGCAGGCCATCGGGCAGCTGCGTGTGGCGGGCGACAATCGCGAGGGGCTGTTCCTCACGCTCGGCAAGTCGTTCCTGCGCTTCGGCCGCTGCGATACGCCGGCCGAGACGGCCCGTCGCATCGAGGAGGTGACGGCTGACGAAATCCTCGCCGTGGCCAACGAGTTCCTCGCGCCAGACCGCCTTTCGTGCTTAGTCTACGAGTAGCGAGGTCAACAAATCGTCGACGTGACGCGCGCGTAGGGGGCGGCGTCCATCGCGCAGAATAGACCGTCGGCGTACTTGAAATAGCCCGTCATGGCGACCATCGCGGCGTTGTCCGTGGTGAAGGCGTTCGGCGGCAGGAAGATGTTCCAGCCGAGGCGCTCGGCATGGTCACGGAAGGCGTCGCGCAGGCCGGAGTTGGCCGAAACGCCCCCCGCCACAGCCACTTCGCGGATGCCGGTGTCGGCTACGGCGCGGCGCAGTTTGTCCATCAGAATATCAATGACAGTGGCCTGCAACGAGGCGCAGAGATCAGCCTTGTGCTTCTCCACGAAGTCCGGATCGTCCTTCAGCGCGTCGCGGAGGGTGTAGAGGAAAGACGTTTTGAGTCCGCTGAAGCTGTAGTCATAGCCCGAGATGTGCGGCTTGCTGAAGGTGAAGGCCCGCGGATTGCCCTCGTTGGCCAAGCGATTGACGATGGGGCCGCCGGGATAACCGAGGCCCATCACCTTGGCGCACTTGTCGAAGGCTTCGCCCGCGGCGTCGTCGATTGTCTGCCCGATGACCTCCATGCGATCGTAGGCCTCGACGCGGATAATCTGCGAATTGCCGCCCGAGACGAGTAGGCAGATGAAGGGGAACGCGGGGTGCGTGTTATCGTCGGGCGACTGCTTAATGAAGTGCGCCAGCACGTGCGCCTGCAAATGATTGACCTCGATCATGGGGATGCCGAGCGAGATGGCCAGCCCTTTGGCGAAAGAGGTGCCCACGAGCAGTGAGCCTAAAAGTCCCGGCCCGCGCGTGAAGGCCACGGCCGTCAGCTCCGAGCGATGGATGCCCGCCCGACGGATGGCCTCGGAGACCACGGGGACGATGTTTTGTTGATGTGCCCGCGAGGCCAGCTCCGGCACCACGCCGCCGTAGGCCTCATGTACGGCCTGGCTGGCAATCACGTTCGACAGCAGCACGCCGTCGCGTATCACAGCGCACGACGTGTCGTCGCACGAAGATTCTATTCCCAATATCGTTACGTTGCTCATACCTGTTATATCTATTGTGCGCCTCCTGTCTGAGGAGAATGCGGCGCAAATTTCGGAGAAAAAGCTCACCGGAATTTGCTCGTTTCAAAATGATGTTACCTTTGCGCCCGTCAAAAACGACACGGGATGTAGCACAGTTGGCTAGCGCGCCACGTTCGGGACGTGGAGGTCGGACGTTCGAGTCGTCTCATCCCGACCTCATCATATTATTAATTGAGAAATTGGTGATTCGAAGAAAAGGGTTTTCCGTGATGGAGAGCCCTTTTTTTTGTCCTTACCCCAGGGCTCCACGCCCCAGCGGGTGGCTCCGCGGCGGATCGTCGGGCGCAGCCTTACGGAGTCTCACGCGATCTGTTTGTCTGAGACAATGAACTGAGGAGGTTTCGATTCGGCCGATTGTATGATACAATGAGCCGAAACGGTTTTGTTTCTCGTCATTGTACGATACAATCGGCCTACGAGTCATCTGTTGATTGTACGATACAATGAACGCGGTGCGAGAATGAGGTGCAAGGCGCGCCTATTTTTGCCGCCCGAATAATGATCCAATAGAAGAATGAAGAAGAACAACGACTGGAAGGAGCGGCTCGGGGTGACCTATTCCACGAATCCAGATTTTGCATATCAAACGGACGAGGCGCCGGAGGTGGAGACGCTGCCTTGCGACCGTCAGCGGCTGCGCGTAAGGATTGACCGGCGGAACAGGGGCGGCAAGACGGTGACGATCGTGGAGGGCTTTCGCGGCCGGACGGACGATCTGGAGGCGCTGGGCAAGGCGCTGAAGGTGCGTTGCGGCGTGGGCGGGGCGACGAAGGACGGGGAGATCATCCTGCAAGGCGACCTCAGGCAAAAGGTGGCGGACATCCTCCAGGGCGAGGGCTACGGGGTGCGCGTATGCTGACCGTTTATCGCGCATCGGCCGGGGCGGGCAAGACGCACACGCTGACGGGGGAGTACCTCAAAATGCTTTTCGGCGGCAAGGGGCAAGAGGGCGAGGCAACGTATCGCCACATCCTGGCCGTGACGTTTACCAATAAGGCGACGGCGGAGATGAAAGACCGCATCGTTCGCGACCTCTACGCCCTGGCTTCGGGCGGGCGGTCGGGTCATCTGGAAATGCTCCGGGCGCATCTCGGGGGGGCGACGGAGGCCGACGTGCGGACGCGGGCTCGGACGTTGCTGGTGCGCATGCTGCATGATTATGCGGCGTTCAACGTGAGCACGATCGATCACTTTTTTCAGCAGACCCTGCGCGCCTTTGTGCGTGAGATCGGCTTGCAGGGCAACTATGTCGTGGAGCTGGACGCCGAGCCGGTGCTCGACGAGGCGGTGGACAGTTTGCTGGCCGGCCTAGACCGTGAGGGGGGCGACTCGGAGCTTTTCCGGTGGCTGCTGCGCTTCAGCGAGCAGAAGGTGGAGCGGGGCGAAACGTGGGTCTTGAGCCGCGACATGAAGACGCTCGGGCGGCAGCTCTTCAATGAACACTACAAGGCGCTGCGCAGCGCGGACGATGCTGACGAGACGGCGCCCACGGTGGACCGTAAGAAGATGACGGCCTACAGCGACATGCTTTACGCCACCATGAACGCCATCAAAAGCGAGGCCCGCGAGCTGGGCGAACGGGGGCTGGACATCATGGCGCGCTACGGGCTGAAGCCGGAGAGCTTCAAATGGAAGGACAAATCGGGCCTGATGTTTTTCAATAAGCTGCAATCGGGCGTCATCGACGAGGAGCCGGGCAAACGGTTCTGCCAGTTGCCGGACAATCTCGCAGAGTGGGTCTCGGGGAAGAATGCGGCTATCGAGCAGGCCTACGCCGACGGCCTGAACGACTGTGTCAAGGCGGTGATCCGATTCTATGACACGCGCATGCGAGACTATCTCACGGCCCAAGCCATCGCCGCCAACTTCTACACGTTGGGCATCCTGGGCGACATCGCCCGCGAGATTCGTCGTCGGAGCGACGAGAAGAACCGCATGCTCATCGCCGACACCGCCGAACTGCTCACGCGCATCATCGACGGCAGCGATGTCCCCTTCATTTACGAGAAAACCGGCACGCGCATCCGGCATTACCTCATCGACGAGTTTCAGGACACCAGCGCGCTGCAATGGCGCAACTTCCGCCCTTTGGTGGCCGACAGTCTCGGCGCGGGCTACGACGACCTGATCGTGGGCGACGTGAAGCAGAGCATCTATCGCTTCCGCAACTCGGACTGGACCCTGCTCGACGAGCGCATCGGCCTCGATTTCCCGACCGGCGTCACGGAGCGTACGCTGGCCGAGAACTGGCGCAGCCTCGGTCGCGTGGTGGAGTTCAACAACGCGCTTTTCACCTTCTTCCCCGCGCGGCTGCAGGAGCGATACAACGTGGGGCTGGCCGAGTCTACGCTGCCGCCGGAGCGTTGTGCGCTCTATGGCGGGCGCATCCTCCGGGCCTACGCGCACAGTCGGCAGGCGCTGCCCGAAGGTCGAGCGGCCAATGCCGGGCACGTGCGCGTGGAGCTGCTTGAGCATACGGGTAAGAAGGAGGAGTGGCAGGAACAGGCGATGGCGCGTCTGGTGGACGTCGTCAGTGAGCTGCGGCGCCACGGCCGGTCGTGGGGAGACATCGCCGTGCTGACCCGTACGCGCGCCGAGGCAGCCCTCGTCACGGGCGCCTTGCTGACGTACGGTCGGCAGCACCCGGAGGCGGCCCTCCGAATCCTCTCGGACGACGGGCTGCAGCTCGATGGCGCGTCGGCCGTGCGCTTCATCGTGGGCATGTTGCGCTACATGAACCGCCCGGACGACTCTACGCTGCAGCGCTCCGCCGGCCTCCTGCTCTCGGCCATGCGTATCAAGCGCATGGGGGAGGGCGCCGACCCGTCGCTCGTTTGTGCCGAGCTCGACGCGGACGGTGCCGAGGCCCGCGATCCGCTCCTTGCGGGCCATCGCTCGATCTATGAGGCGGTCGAGGCCATCTGCCGCCGCTTCGGGAGCGACTTCCCAGAGGACGAGCTGATCTTCGTGCAGTCCTTTCTCGACCTCATAGCGGACTATGCCGAGCGCGAAGGGTCGGACGTCGACCGCTTCCTCTCGTGGTGGAAAGACACGGGCAGCCGGACCCAGATCGCTATGCCTGAGACGCAGGATGCGCTCCGCGTCATGACCATCCACAAGGCCAAAGGCCTCGGCTTCGATGTCGTCGTCTTGCCCTTCAGCGATTGGGGGCTGGACGCAAAGTCGGAGACCATCCTCTGGTGTCGGCCACGCGTCGCACCGTTTGACGCCATCGGCGCCGTGCCCGTCAATTACAAGGCTGAGCTTAGCCGCACGATCTTCTCCGAGGAGTACTATCACGAAAAGCTGCACGCCTACATCGACGCCCTGAACACCTTCTACGTCGCCCTCACCCGCGCCAAGGAAGAGCTGATCCTCTTCACTCCGGCCGCCCCTTCCAAGAAGGACGCCAAGAAGGACGCCGCCGCATCGATCGCTGACATCCTCCGCGAAGCCCTCACCTCTCGCCTCACGCAGACGACCGAAGGCGATCCGCTGCTCCCCTTAGCCGACGGATTCCGTGCGGAGGACGGTCTCTTCGAGTGGGGCACTTGGATCGATTGCGAGGCCAGGCGCACGGACGAGCCACCCGCCGACACCGCGTCGATCGTCCGCACACTGCCCTCCGTCCGCCCCGATGCGCGCATGTACCTGAGCCTCTCCGGCCGGTCGTTCGACGATACGCAACGCGATTACGGCGTGCTCATGCATGACCTGCTCAGCCATATCCGCACCGTGGACGACCTTCCCGCGGCCGTAGCCGCCAAGGTCTCCGCGGGCGAGATCGGTCGCCGGTCGGCCGATGAGTTGGAGAAGCGCCTGCGCACCCTGCTCGACCTCCCCGCCGTCCGAGCGTGGTTTGACGGCTCGATGACGGTCCTCACCGAGGCCGAGATCCTCTCCGGCGACGGCCGATCGCGCCGCCCCGACCGCGTCATGCTCGCCACCGATGACGAGGAGCCGTGCGCCGTCATCGTAGACTACAAATTCGGCCTCCACAAGTCCACGCGCTACGCCCGACAGATCCGCGACTACATGGCCCTTCTGGGCGCCATGGGTTACGCCAACGTCCGGGGCTACCTCTGGTACGTGGAGCTGGGCGAAACGGAGGAGGTGAGCGCATGAGCCGAATGCCCCGCCATCGCTCGGTCAAACGGGTGGCCGACGCCCCTCAGGCGCCCCGTGCGACCTATCCCTCGACCGACTTTCGGCTGGCCGTATCTCAATGAATATTCTATTTTTGCCCCGCTTAACAAGATAAGGATGAAAGTTCACCGCGAAGGAACAGGCTTATTGCTGACGTTATTTACCCTTTTGTTTGTCGTTGATCTCTTGATCTACTATACGATCGACAAAGGGTTCTTTTTTTACCTCTTCACCGCCTCGTCGGTCGTCTTTTTTGCCCTCGTATTGAACTTCTTCCGCAGCCCACACCGCCGCTTCCCGTACGACTCGGAGGGCCTCGTGATCGCCCCAGCCGACGGAACGGTCGTTGCCATCGAAGAGGTGGCGGAGAATGAGTATTTCCACGACCGGAGGCTCCAAGTTTCCATCTTCATGTCCGTCTTTAATGTCCACGCCAACTGGTATCCGGTCAATGGCGTCGTCAAGCACGTCTCGCATCAGAAGGGGCGCTTCCAGGCGGCCTACCTACCCAAAAGTAGCACCGAGAACGAGCGCTCCACGATCGTCATAACCACCTCCTACGGTGTCGAGGTGCTCACCCGCCAAGTGGCTGGTGCCTTGGCCCGCCGCATCGTCACCTACGCCCAGCCCGGAGAGCAGTGCAAAGTCGACGACCAGATGGGCTTTATCAAATTCGGATCGCGTGTGGACACCTTCCTGCCGGTGGGTACCGACGTACTCGTCCGCCTCGGCCAGAAGGTGCGGGCCAACCAAACACCGATCGCCCGACTGGGCAAAATCATCTACCGATAGCGCTATGCCGAACCTCCTTCGTCACCTCCCTAACGCGCTCACTTGCTGCAACCTGATCTGCGGTTGCATCGCCACAGCGGCCGCCCTCGACGGACGACTGATGACGGCCGTGGCGCTCCTCTTTGCCGCCGTCGCGTTCGACTTCGTGGACGGCCTCGCCGCCCGCCTCCTCCACGCCGCCTCGCCCATCGGCAAGGACCTCGATTCACTGGCCGACGTAGTCAGTTTCGGCCTCGCCCCCGCGGCCATGCTCCACCGCCTGTTCGTCGACCTCAGCCTCTTGGGGCCAGACGCCACGCTACCCCTCCCGTTGTCGATCCTCGCCACGATAGCCGTCCTGGCCATACCCGTTGGGTCGGCCCTCCGACTGGCCAAATTCAACAACGACGCCCGCCAGACGACCTCCTTCATCGGCTTACCCGTGCCCGCGCATGCCATCTTTTGGTCGTCGTTGCTGGCCTCTCTGGCCCGGATAGCCGAGCAGTACCCCGCGGCCGTAGCCGCCGACCTCACGCTGTGGGTGATCGGCCTGTCCGTGCTCGCCCTGGCCGGATCGTTGCTCCTGGTGTCCGAGCTCCCCATGTTCTCGCTCAAGGTCAAATCGATGGCGTGGCAAGGCAACGAGCGGCGGTACCTGTTGCTCATTTCGGCCGTTGTGCTCACCTTGGCAATGCCCATGCTGACCGGCATTTCGGCCACCATTTTGCTTTACATCCTCCTCTCCATTTTCGATCGGAAAGCCCCCGAGGCAGAGTCGCCCACGTAATCCATTCCGTCGTTCGCCACCACCCGTAAGTTGCCCCCGTCAAGACGTTTGGCGGGGATTTTTTTGCCCGTCCGCCCCAGTTGGAAAACACAACTTCAACCCCATCCTGTACCCGGCCAACTTCGGAAAACACAACGCCAGCCCCATCCCGTACCCGGCAAACTTGGCAGGTGCCCCTGGCGCCTTGATTTTCTTTTGCCCTCTTTTCTTTCATCAAGGAAAGAAAAGAGGATAGAGAGAAGGTCGGGAAAGACTTTTCGAGAGTAGCACCTGCCACCCCGTAGCCCCCATCAAAAAACATTTCACGAACCCGTGCCGCCCATCCGCTCACACCGTAAAACATTTCGCGAACCCGTGCCGCTCATTCGCCCATACCGTAAAACATTTTACGAACCCCAATCACCCGTCCGCTCCTGTCAGAAACCATTTTGACAACCCATTCCGTAAACACATAGCCATTGAGGTGTTCAATGAGGCGTAAATTTACGATCACACCCTCATTGAAGTGCTCAATGGGGTGTAATTTCACAATCACATCTCTATTGAAGTATTCAATGAGGCGTAATTGTAGAAACACATAGCCGTTGATGCCTTCAATGGGATGTAAATTGAAAACGAGGTCTTCGAAATACATTCCTACGAAGGCTGCTGAACGCCACGGGTTCCCAAAATAAAATCTGACGGGGGCGGCTGAGCGACGGGTGTTCCCAAAATGAAATCCGACGAGAGCCACCGAGCGGCGGGTGCTCTCAAAATGGAATCTGACAGAAGCGGCTGAACGATGACTGCTCCCAAAATGAGATCCGATAGAAGCGGCTGAGTGATGGGTGTTCTTAAAATGGAATCCGACGAGGGCGGCTGAACGATGACTGCTCCTAAAGTGAAATCCGACAGAAGCGGCTGAGCGACGGGTGTTCTCAAAATGGAATCTGACAGAAGCGGCTGAGCGATGGGTGCTCCCAAAATGAGATCCGATGAAAGCGGCTGAGTGATGGGTGTTCTCAAAATGGAATCCGATGAGAGCAACCGAGCGACGTGTGCTCTCCAAATGGAATCCGACGGAAGCAACCGAGCGGCAGGTGCTACTCTCGGAATGTGTTTTCCGACCTTCTCATCACCAGCAAGGAAACGAACAGCGTTAGCCGCTATTGGGAATGCACGAACAGTATTGGTAGGACGAGTAGTTGACTTTGTCTCAAGGTTAGTAACCTGTGAAGATACCAACTGATAGTTCCAGCCCTCAGCAGTAGAACCGTAAGCATTCTTCCATGTCACCTTAATCAAGACATGATCCAACTTAACACCTAACTTATTATTGTCAGTTGCGAGTGCACTTGCATCGTGGCTAACAATCTTGTAGTTGAGGAAGTAAGTACTGTCTGGTGACAAGGTACCGAGGTTCTTCAACTTGATATCAAAGAGGCACTTGTTTGACCCTGATGGGATAGTCCCCGCCATAGCAGGGTCCTCATAGCAGTTCTGTGGCAGAAGACGCGCAAACTTTGTGCTGTCGATATCGAAGTTAGATTTGTTATAAGCATTGAAGAGTGAATCATCATGCGCAATCGTCACGTGATAGTCACGGTCAGCCAACTGCGAACCACTAAGGTTAGCAACCAACTGAACAGAAGCCGTACCGTTCTCCACGGCAGAAAGCTCTCCCGTGGTACGATCATAGATACGATTGGA
>ERZ772968.1446-NODE-1446-length-11023-cov-7.191831_pt1 | contig 11023 bp, 8 predicted proteins | sample MGYA00580674_ERZ772968 | MGnify/ENA primary metagenome ERZ772968 (study PRJEB29015, sample SAMEA2737940) | human oral metagenome | biome: human oral; feature: human-associated habitat; material: dental | place: China | collected 2138 ...
GGATGCGAAAGTGATCGCGTCCCATGCGCTCAAACGGCACGACTCCGTAAGCATCAGCGCCCGTCTCACGCATCAGGCGCGCAAGCAGCGCGTCGTAATCTGACGCCGAAAGGTCTGCAGCTTCGACAACGAGATGCGTGATGCCCGGAATCGATACACATATAGCCGCATCCCCAAACGAAAATCCCTCAAGAGAAAGCCTTCTCAGCTCATGCGTCTGCGGCATCTCCGCGCGTGCCAGCCAGCGACCCGCGCCAAGTGGACGCGCCTCTGCCCGAAGAGGCCCCTCCGCACCCGAGCACTCGACGAAAAACGGCGACGACGCCCCTTCAGCTGCCGCCAGAGCCGCCGCTGAAAGCGTCGCATTGCCGCAGAACTCGCCGCCCGACATCTCGATTCGAAAAAGCGCCTCCTTGGAATGCGGCGCGACGAGGAAACCCGCCTGCTCCGCCGCCAGATGATCGTAATCCATCGCCTCAGAGAGGAGCGCGGCACGCACCTCCTGCGCGGCTTCCCCACGCAAAAATACCGTCGTATTTCCCAGCGGACTCAACTTGATGAAATCCAATTCCATGATTCGTCCCCCAAAACCTCAAAATACAGCAAGGCTGTGCACAAGCCCCAAGCTCGCGCACAGCCTCCAAAACACCTAAAACATTACAACTTCGTGATGTCCTTGCCAAACCACTTCTCCGAGATCTTCGCCATCGTGCCGTCGGCGCGCATCTCGTCGAGAACCTTCTGCATCTTCTCCTTGAGCGCCGTATCATCCTTGCGGTAAGCGACGCCGAACTGCGTCACGGGGCCGACATGACCGTCGAGCGCGGCGATCTTGTCGGGATGCTTCGACATGTAGTAGCGGCCGATGATCTCATCGCAGACGATCGCATCGACGCGGCCGTTCTCGAGATCCATGAACGCCGACAAATAGTCCGCGTACTTCTTGACGTCCTTGTAGCCCGTCACGTCCTTGTGACCGTCCACATAGTCCTCCGCCGTGCCCGAGGCGCTCTGCGTCGCGACGATCTTGTTCTTGAGGTCGTCTTCCTTCGTGATCGAAGCGTCGTCCGCACGCTTGAAGATCACCTGCTGATCGTTCATGTACGGCTCGGAAAAGAGCAGGTTCTTCTTGCGCTCCTCCGTGATTTCCAGACCGTTCCACAGCGCGTCGATGCGGCCGCTCTGAATCTCAGCCTCCTTGCTCGCCCAGTCGATGCCCTTGAACTCGACCTCCGTGCCGAGGCGCTTCGCCGCCTCCTTCGCCAATTCCACATCGAAGCCCGTGATCTCGTTCTTCTCGTCGAGGAACCCCATCGGCGGGAAGTTGTCGTCCAGACCGATGACGATCTTCTTCGGCGCATCGTTTGCCGCCTTCTGTCCGCCGCAGCCTGCCATAAGGCCTGCCGCGAGCATGAGGGACAAACAGACGAATAAAATTTTCTTCAAAACAAAGCACTCCTTTTCTTCGTTAAAGTATTATCATAGTGATATTATACATGGACAGCGAGGATTTGCCAAGGGGGAATCTCGTCATGATTTTCTATTTTCTTCCCCAACTGCGTGAAAATGCCGCGAAGAAGCATGAAACCATGCTCCCTCGCGGCGTTTTTCCGATGATCAACGTTTCCTTACATGCTCTTCGAAAGCTTCTCGATGTCGCCTGAAATCTCCTTCGCCTGCACTACGGACGTATTGATCTCCTTCATGTTTGCCGCTTGCTCTTCAAGCAGAAGGTTGATCGACTTGATCTTTTCCTCGATGTTGGCCGACGCCTTTTCCATCGAGCCGAGCGCCTCAACGATCTTGCCGACGGCCTCCTGACTGCTGTCAGCGAGCTTTCGCACCTCTTCGGCGACGACGGAGAATCCCCTGCCCGCATCGCCCGCGCGTGCCGCCTCGATCGAGGCATTGAGCGCGAGGAGGTTCGTCTGCTTCGAGATGTTCATGATGAGCTCCGTCATCTTCAGCGTGTTCTCCGTCTGCGTGCGCGTATCCTCTGCCGCCCGCGTGATTTCCTCCTGTACGCCGGTGATCTCGGTCGTGCGCTCCGCCGTCTCGTTCACGCGCGTCGTGATCGTCTCGATTGATTGATAAAGCCCTTCCATCCTTGAGCCGAATTCCTTGTAGAACTGTTCCTTGCCGGTCTTCAGCAACGTGATGTCCTCGATGGCGCCGGCGACCAGGACGGGCGTGCCGTCGGGCTTTCGGATCGTCTTGCCCACGGCGTGAAACCACAGGTATTCGCCCGTCTTCGTCTTCAAGCGATACTCGAGGTCGAACGGCGTCCTGCCGCTGCGATCCATGATATGCGCTTGAAACGCCTGCAAGGTGCGCTCCTTGTCCTCAGGATGCAGGCGATCGGCCCACGAATTCAGCTTGTTCGGGAAGTCCGTCGTATTGGAGAAGCCCAAGAGGTGGCGGAAGCGATCCGACCACCAGAACTCATTGTTCGGATTCGTCGGATCATCGCCGACGACCTTCATGTTCCACGAGCCTTCCGCCAGGATGCTGTCGATCGCCTCGTAGCGCTTCAAAGTGTAGTCGAGATATTCCTTGTTCTTGACCTCCTCGTCGATGTCGACGAAGACGCCGATGATCTCTTCGGGATGTCCGCTCTGGCTGCGCACGACGTTGCCCGAGGCATGAAACCACTTGTAACTTCCGTCGTGCACCTTCATGCGGTAGTCGACATCGTACGGCGTATTGCCGCTCAGATCTTTGATGCACTGCGTGAAGGCGGAAAGCGTTCCGTCCACATCGTCAGGATGCAGGCGCGAACTCCAAGATTCCACCGTATTGGGGAAGTCGTTCTCGTCACGGAAGCCGACCATGCGGCGGAACTCGTCGGACCAGATGGCATAGGCGATGCTGAAGTCCGCATTGATCTTCATATACCAAAGCCCCGAATGGACGGCATCATTGACCGTGCGGATGCGGAACTTCTGGTACTCGATCTCCTCGTTCACCTTGTCGATGAGCGCATTGAATGCGTCCGCCCACGGCTCGCGCGAATCTGCCTTGGAGAAAAGCTGATTCTTCTCATGCCCCTGTGCAACCCTCTGAATGGCTGCCGCCAGATTCTGCCCGTCATTCGGGGCGGCTGCAGCCTTTTTCATACCAAACATCAAAATCTCCTCCAATAATACTATTTGCCGATTATACATTCTCCATAAGTACTAGAATATAGCGCTTAACAGAAATTGTCAACCAGAAGCTTCGTCCTGATTTTCATAGAGCTATGGCATTTCTTTCTGTAAACATGTATAATATCCATATTGCGTCAACATTCTCTACATGAATCCATCCGGAATCTTCATCAAGAACTGTTCGGCGACGCGGCTTCAGATGCGTTTCCCACACAGAAGAAAGGCGGAATCCTCATGCACATTTCCAAAAAGTTCAAGGCGCTCATCCTCGGCGCTTCTCTTCTCACAGCGAGCCTCGGTTTCGTAGGCTGCGGCCAAAGCGCTGACACAAAGGACGTGAAGATCGGCGTCGTGCAGCTCGTCGAGCACAATGCGCTCGATGCGGCGAACAAGGGATTCGCCGACGGACTCAAGGAGCGCGGCTTCGAGGAAGGAAAGAACATCTCCATCGACCGCCAGAACGCGCAGGCCGATCAATCGAACTTGCAGAACATCGCGCAGCGCTTCGTCAACGCGAAGATGAATCTCGTCTGTGCGATCGCGACGCCCGCCGCACAGAGCATGGCGAACGCGACGCACGACATTCCCATCGTCGGCACGGCGATCACGGACTACGTCGGCGCGAAGCTCGCCGCTTCGAACGAGAAGCCCGGCGGCAACGTCACGGGAACGAGCGACATGAGCCCCATCAAGGAGCAGGTCGACCTCATGCTGAAGATCTGCCCCGAGGTCAAGACCATCGGCATCATCTACTGCTCAAGCGAGGTCAACTCCGAGGTGCAGGCGAAGGCGATTGCCGAGTACGCCGAGAGCCGTGGGCTGAAGGTGCGCACGGCGACGATCTCGACCGTCAATGACATCCAGCAGGCGGCGAACAGCCTCGTCGGCGATGTCGACGCCTTCTTCGAGCCGACGGACAACATCATGGCCTCCGCCGTCCCGACGCTTCTTTCCATCACGAATCCGGCGAAGAAGCCCGTGTTCTGCAGCGAGGACAACTGGGTCAAGGCGGGGGCGCTTGCGACCTACGGCATCGACTACTACAAGCTCGGCGTGCAGACGGGTCACATGGCCGCCGACATCCTCGAAGGCAAGAAGAAGCCCGCTGACATGCCGATCGAGATGGCGAAGGAACTCAAAGTCAGCATCAACAAGAAGAACGCGGAAACGCTCGGCATCCAGATTCCTGCCGACATCTTGAAGGATGCGCAGATTTTCGAATAATTGCAGCTCCTGTCCCCGATCAAAACCAAGAAACAGCCGCAAGCAATTCCTTGCGGCTGCTTTTTCAAAAAGGAGAATTTCTCTCTATGGATCTCATCATACCAACGATTTCCCAAGGACTCCTTTGGGCGCTCCTCGCCATCGGCGTCTACCTGACCTTCCGCGTCCTCGACATCGCTGACCTCACCGTCGAGGGCAGCTTCCCTCTGGGCGCAGCGACGGCAGCGAGCCTCCTTGCCGCCGGCGTCACGCCGCTTCTCGCCATCTTCGCGGCCTTCGTCGCGGGCATGATCTCAGGCGTCGTCACGGGACTTCTGACGACGAAGCTCAAGATCCCCGCGCTCCTCGCCGGCATCCTCACGATGATCGCGCTCTACTCCGTGAATCTTCGCATCATGGGCAAGGCGAACCTGCCGCTCCTCAATACAGAGACGATCTTCACGCAGGCGCAGAGCTTCGGCCTCACGCGCGAAGTCGCCGTGCTCGCCATGGGCTTTCTCGTCGTCGTCGTGATCAGCGTCGCGTGCTACTACTTCTTCGGTACGGAACTCGGCGCGGCGATTCGTGCGACGGGAGACAACCCGCACATGATCCGTGCGAACGGCGTCAATACCGACATGACGATCATCCTCGGCCTCCTGCTCTCAAACGGTCTTGTCGCCATCTCGGGAGCGCTCGTCGCGCAGTCGAACGGCTTCGCTGACGTCGGCATGGGCGTCGGCACGATCGTCATCGGTCTCGCCTCCGTCATCATCGGCGAGGTGCTCTTCGGCACGCGCAGCTTCAAAAACTGCCTTCTCTCCGTCATCGGCGGCTCCATCGTCTACCGCGCCGTCATCGCCATCGTCCTCGAACTCGGCATGCCGCCCAACGACCTCAAGCTCTTCACGGCGGCGCTCGTCGCGCTCGCGCTGTCCCTGCCTCTCATCCAGGCGCGCATCCGCCGCGCGAAAGGAGGCTCTCGCTGATGCTCAAACTTCAAAACATCGCCAAGACCTTCAATCCCGGCACAATCACAGAAAAGTACGCGCTCCGAGGCGTCACGCTGCACCTTTCGCCCGGCGACTTCGTGACCGTCATCGGCGGCAACGGCGCGGGCAAATCGACGCTGATGAACTCCATCGCCGGCACCTTCCGCGTCGATGCGGGCAGCATCGTCATCGCGGGCACAGACATCACGAAGTGGCCCGAGCACAAGCGTGCCAAGTACATCGGACGCGTCTTCCAAGACCCCATGATGGGCACGGCGGCGGGCATGATGATCGAGGAAAACCTCGCCATTGCCGCACGCCGCGGCAATGCACCGCGCCTTCGCTGGAGCTTCTCCAAGGCGCAGCGCGAGCGCTTCCGCGAGCTTCTGGCGGGACTCGACCTCGGCCTCGAAGATCGTCTCGAATCCAAGGTCGGCCTTCTCTCAGGCGGTCAGCGCCAAGCGCTGACGCTTCTCATGGCGACGATGGCCGAGCCTAAGCTCCTGCTCCTCGACGAGCACACGGCGGCGCTCGACCCCAAGACGGCGGAAAAAGTTCTCGACATCACGAAATCCATCGTAGAAAAGCGCAAGCTCACGACGCTCATGATCACGCACAACATGAAGGACGCCCTTCGCCTCGGCAACCGCCTCATCATGATGCACGAAGGAAACATCCTCGTCGACGTCAAAGGCGAAGAAAAATCGCGCCTCACCGTGCGCGACCTGCTCGCGCTCTTTGAAAAAGCGGCGGGCAACGAAATGGCGAATGACAGTCTGCTGCTGTCATGAAATAAAAAGAAGCATCGCTCGGCTCAACACCGACGCGATGCTTCTTTTATTTCACCATCGTTTCAATTTCCGCACGGTGCACTCCGCCCTTGTTCACTTCGCGCCGTGCTCCTTCTTCCAGCGCTTGATATCGGCGAGTCGCGCCTTGAAACGTCCCTCAAGCCCCTCCTCCGTCGGCTCGTAGTAGACGCTTCCCAGAAGATCATCGGGCAGGCACTGCATGTTCGTGAGTTTGTCCTTCGCATTGTGCGCGTACTGATAGCCCTTGCCGTAGCCCTCGTCCTTCATGAGCCGCGTCACGGCGTTCCGTATGACGAGCGGCACAGGCTCAGCGAGGCGCTTCGTCGCATCGGCCTTTGCCTTCAAATAGGCGACTTCCATCGCATTCGATTTCGGCGCGAGCGCCATGTAAACGGCGGCCTCCGTCAGATGAACCGAGCACTCGGGCATGCCGATGAAATGGCACGCTTGATACGCCGCGACGGCAAGCTCCAAAGCGCGCGGATCGGCAAGTCCCACATCCTCGCTCGCAAAGCGCACGATGCGCCGCGCGATATAGAGAGGATCTTCGCCCGCTTCCAACATGCGCGCGAGCCAGTAAACCGAAGCGTCGGCATCGGAATTTCGCATCGACTTGTGGAGCGCCGAAATCAGATTGTAATGCTCCTCGCCCTTCTTGTCGTAGAGCAGCGACTTCTTCTCCAAGCACTGCTCCACCGTCTCGCGCGTGACCTTGATCGCATCCTTTTCCACCTCGCCGTTCAAAACGACGATCTCCAATGTGGAAAGAGCCGTTCGCGCATCACCGTTGGCGAACACGGCCAAAGCTTCCAGAAGATCATCCGCTATTTCCACCTTCTGCTCGCCGAAGCCCTCGGGCGCGGCGAGCGCACGGCACAGAAGCCCCAGGATGTCCTCCTTTTGCAGCGCCTTGAGCACGAAGACGCGGCAGCGCGACAGAAGAGCGCTGTTGATCTCGAACGACGGGTTCTCCGTCGTCGCGCCGATGAGGATGATGCTTCCCTTCTCCACAAACGGCAGGAAGGCGTCCTGCTGCGCCTTGTTGAAGCGATGGATCTCATCGACGAAAAGAATCGTGCGCTCGCCGTACGCCGTGTTCTTCTCCGCCTCCTGCATGACCGTGCGGATCTCCTTGATGCCGCTCGTCACGGCGGAAAAGTCGATGAAACGAGCCTTCGTCTCCCGCGCGATGATGCGTGCGAGCGTCGTCTTGCCGACGCCCGGCGGCCCCCAGAAGATCATCGAGAAGATCTTGTCCTCGGCGATGAGCTTCCTGAGCATCTTTCCCTTGCCCACGAGGTGCTGCTGCCCCACATAATCCGCGAGACTTTTGGGGCGCATCCGCGCCGCCAGCGGCAAATCGACCTCGCGCCGAAAAAGTGACTCCTGTTCCATTTCCATCCTCCACACCTCATTTCTTTCCATTATAGCAGATATAGCTATGGGTCAAAAGACGAGCTTAAGACAAACCTCCCAACCTACGATATACTTTAGAAGAGAATTACTATGCAAAAATGGAGTGAGCCTTATGTACCGCTTCTTGGAAAATTTTGAAACAGGAATCCCCTTTATCGACAACGGACACCGCCGCCTCCTAGAGGATATGGAAGAAGCGCGCGAAGCGCTCGCCGCCGGTCATGAGGACGAGTACCACCGCTTGAGCGGTCAACTCCTGGCGACGATGCACGATCATATCGTCAAACAGCACGTCTACGAAGAAGAAATCATGGCCATGTCGCGCGATGACGAGCTTGCAGATCAGAAGGAGGCGCACGCACATTTTCGCGAAGTCATCGACCAGCACAAATCCTCGATGAACTTCCAGAACGACCACGAGGAGCTTACGAGTCTCCTGCACTTCCTCAACGAATGGTTTCTGCAGCACATTTTATCGAGCGACATGCTGATCGGCAGCGCACTGAAGAAGGCAAAGGCCGCCGCCGTCGAGGCGAAGGCGCGGGCAGCAAAGGAAGCGCGGGCAGCGGAAACGGCGCATGCCGAAGAAGCCGCCAAGGCACGAGAAGCGGCACCTACAACTAACGAGGAAGAGCACGCGTCCTCCGTCGAAAAGAAGGCGAAAACGACCATCGAGGCAAAAGCACCGGCGGCCCAAATGCCAGAAGCCCCCGCCGCTCCCGCCAAAAAGACGACGAAGAAGCGCACTGCCGCGAAGCCGGCCAATGCCGCTGCACCTGCTAATGCCGCTGCACCTGCTAATGAAGGCAGCAAGGGCGATGCGCCTGCCGCGAAAGCAGCCGAACCCGCAAAAAAAGTGACGAAAGCCTCCGCAAAGAAGCCCACGGAGGAAGCAGCCTCCGCACCCACTTCTGCCGTCAAACCTGCCGTCAAACCTGCGGCAAAGGCAGCTGCGTCCAAGACGGCAAAGCCGACGACGACAGTCATCAAGGCGAAAAAGGCGCCCGCTGATCCCTTCGCCTTCACCGACGAATTCCGCACGCAGATTCCGCTCGTCGACAAGGAGCACGAAACACTCTTCGACTTGGTGCGCCAAACATACGAACTCGTGCATGACGAGTTCCGCGTCGATAAATTCGACGACATCATCGAGATCATCGAAGAACTGCGCGACTACACGATCAAGCACTTCGCCGATGAGGAGCGCTACATGAAGAGCATCAACTACGACGGCCTTGCCGAGCAGGTCGCCGCACACACAGCCTTCGTCGAGAAGCTCAACAACATCGACTTCGACGAGATCGACCGCGATCAAGAAGACGCGCTCGACAAACTCATCAAATTCCTTCTCAACTGGCTCGTACAGCATATCCTGAAGGTTGACAAGAAGATGCCCTACATCGAAGAAGCGGCATCGAAGCTGACAGAATAAACCGCAAGGAATGCGACGCAAGACATCGCAGGTCGCGCACACTCTCCTGCACGAACGAGGGCGGCGCATAAGTCCAACCGACTTATGCGCCGCCCTTGTTCTATCTTCCGTATGTCATTAGATAGAAACACCCGCCGCCTGCGCCTTCTCCAGGAAAGTCAGAGCTTCCGTCAAGAGCAAATTCGCCAGATCGACATTCTTCGGCTCCTTCAGGTACCCTTGGAAATGCGACGGATTCGGTCCGTTGCCGCTCGTCAACATGCCGGGCTTCACCGTGCCATCAGCATTGAAGCTGTACTGCATGTAGATCGGGAAGAAATGATTCGGCCCATACCACGTCCCAAAATCGCTGTCGTTGTCACGCACATCATTGAGTATCGTAAAGTTCACAATCCACGGACTCTGGTAACTCTTCGAGCGCTGTGCCGCGAACGATGCGAAGGATGTGCGCGGATTCACCTCTGCTACACGGTCATTCTGCTGGTCGAAGAGCAGGATGCGCCGCCCCTTCGACGTGTCGAGCGCGAGGAAACCGTTACTGTCATGCCCATACGTCGTAGCCGTGATTTTGCAGGAAACGCCCTTCGCTTCGAGTGCCTTCTGCGCCAATTCCTCCGGCGAAGCGTTCGACGATGTGAAGCGATGCTGCGTCTTGTGCTTCTCACGCCGCACTTCCTTATCGTCCTTGTTGTAATAGATTTCCTGCCCCAGTTCATCCTCATCGTTATACTCCTTCACGATGCGATGGAACCTGTATCTGCCCTCCTGCACATTGATGGCATCTCCCGCTGTGCCATAAAAAGAAACTTCCGTCTCACGCCCTCGTTCATCGTACTTGAAGCGAACCAAAGCGCAATACATCTTCGACGAAACAACGGCATTGCCGTCCTTGCCCTTGAAGGACATTTCCGAAATCTCGCCCTTGTCATCATACTCGAAGAGAACCTCCACGACGTTGTCCCCGAACATCCCCACATCTACAGCTACAGGCATGTCATCGGTCGACAGCGCCTTGATCGATGTCATGCCAAATTTCCCCAGCGTGAACTTGTACGAAGCTGCATTGCCATTCTCCTTCAAGCCCAGAGGCTGCTCATCCTTGCCGTAGAAGGAAATTGCAACGGGACGGTCATCTTCCCCCTCATAGGCATACTTCGTGATGGCGCCCGCGCTGAACACATGGAAATCGTTCTTTGCAGAAAAACCGCTCTTCTTGATCTTCAGCGTATCGTCCGAGCCAAAATGGCGTGCCTCGATACAACGCTTCTTGTCATCAAATTTGTACGTCGTCTTGGCAATCCCCGTACCGTCAACCATCAGGCTCTCGTCTTTGCCATAGTTCGCCACCTCGGTCGGGCGTGGATTCTTCTTATCCTCTGCATATTTGAAGCGCAGTTCATAGAACTTTTCGGCCGTCGTCACACGATTCCCGTTCACATCAGCGAAACCGAGCTTAGAAAGCTCTCCCTTGTCATTGTATGTGAAAAGCAACTGGGAATAGCCGCCTCCATTATTCGCCTGTTCGCCGTCCTTATTGTAGAGATACGCAATCTTCGCCTTCTTATCTGCCATCTTGTAGCGGATTGCATACATTCCGTAGAACCCCCGCTGAGAAGCACCGTGGGCGTCCTTGAAATTGTACTTGACGAAATCATCCTGATATTCCACCGTAAGGGAAGCAAACTTCACTGAATTTCCCAAGGTATCATTCCAAGAAATAGCTGCGACACTGTCGCCGACCATTGCCGTGATCTTCTCCAGCTTCTTGTTGGCACTCATCTCCACCTTGTAGACGAACCCCGCCTCTTTCACCTTATCCTCGCTGACCTTGCCGCCTGCTAGGAACTCGCCGTTCGGCGTCATCAAGATGCGCGTATAATACCCGGCGGATTCCAACGGTGAAAGTTCCGCGCCGGAAGAGGAAAGCAAAGAAGAAGAACCGCCGCCGCATCCTGCGAGAATCAGGCACGATGCAAGCAAGAGAATCAAAAAGCTCCCGAGTCTTTTCATGAACAAATCCCT
>ERZ772968.1448-NODE-1448-length-11010-cov-14.338841_pt1 | contig 11010 bp, 9 predicted proteins | sample MGYA00580674_ERZ772968 | MGnify/ENA primary metagenome ERZ772968 (study PRJEB29015, sample SAMEA2737940) | human oral metagenome | biome: human oral; feature: human-associated habitat; material: dental | place: China | collected 2138 ...
TATTTTGGATAATTCGGTCGTGGCGCTCTTGGTCTGCCCGCGAAATCATAGCGTCAAACTTTCTAGCGACACCGCTGTCTTCGTCAAGGGTGCTAACTGTTTGCTGGGCAGCATAATATTGATCTGGCACCATTGAACTGTTCGGGGTTGGTTCGGTGGTATGGCGGATTGACCAGCCCTTGGTATCAGCGATATCTGCCAGATATGACAGTCGCTTTTCGGTTTCCATTTGCGATAAATCTTTTGTTAAATGCTCCTCGACAACCTTTGGTGTGGTTATTTCGATAAGCGATTCGATACCATCGGGCGACCAAATGCGCTTGCGCGACTTCAGTCTATAAGAGATAATAGCTGCTATATAAATCTCCATCGGCTGATCCTTGCGCAGCGGCAGCGCCAATACAGTGAAAAATATAATGAACGGCAAAGGGATAACCGCCAAACCGATAAATACCTGGCCTAATCCCCAGGCCAAGGCGACAGCAACAGCAGCAATTATCAGGTAGATGAACTGCCGGAAGCTAAACGGTCCGATCAGCTTGTCTTCTGCCTCGACGTCTTGTGCAACTTTATATTCTGCCATACTGCTTATTATAACGCATAAGAAAGCTTTATGTGGCCGTTAGTATGTCACTTATCCTATTTTGGCACGTACAGTCCGCTGTCAATTTGAGTGAATATGTGTATACTATGCGTCTGTTGTAGGGTTTTCGCTGGAATTGTTGGAGCTGCTACCATCAGAATCACCATGAGAATCTGTACCGCTTTGATGGTCGGGTCTGCCGCTAGAGCTATTGTGAGAGTCATGACCGCCATCAGAGCCACCCGAGCCACCTGAGCCGCCAGGATTTGGCGGGACTCCGCCTCCTCCGTTAGGTCTAGGACTACTGCCTCTAGGCGTAGGGTTGCCGCCGTCAGAATCAGAGCCACCCGAGCCACCTGAGCCGCCAGGATTTGGCGGGACTCCGCCTCCTCCGTTAGGTCTAGGACTACTGCCTCTAGGCGTAGGGTTGCCGCCACCGCCGCCAGAGCCACCTTGACCGCCGCCGCTTCCGCCACCGCCACCAGAACCGCCCTGGCCGCTGCCACCGCCTTGGTTGCGACCACCGCCAGAATTGGATTGTCTCTGCATAGGGGGAATACGTTCAATCTGTTGACGTACTGCTGACGAAACACCACCAGCTGTTTTAGGGTCGGCCTCTAGGTCGGCGCGAGCTCTCATTAACGATCGCATGTATGAGTTGTCGGCGTTATGGCGTGCCTCGTCTGTTGCAAAGTCTACCATCTTCTCGACGCCTTTTGCGTCTGCGTTGGCTAAACCTTGGCCACTAGCTTTGTTTTGGATATAGTCGCTCATAGCTTCTTGTTCATTGTAAGTACCCTGCCGGATAGCCTCGAGCTGCTTGCCGCCCACCCATGGCGCTTTCTTGGCACCAGATTGGGCGATAGCGTCGGCTGCCTCTTTTTGTAGCGAAGCGTCACCGAATGAAGCAGAGGCTGTAGCTAGGTTGGCAGCTTGCTCGCTAGTCATATGCGGAGCTAGAGCCTGCATGGCAGCGCGCCGCTGATAGGATGATATACCTTTCAAATCTACTTTGTTGCCATCTTTATCTATACCGGTAGCTATTTCAGTCAGGCGATCAGACGACATATTGTTATCAGCAATCCAGGCATTAGCGGCCTTCATGCGTTCTTTATCTTCTGCTAACACCGCTGCAGAGCCGGTTAGCTTGCGTTTCTGACCGAAATCACCAGTGATAGCGTTGAGTCCTCTGTTGGCTCCTGATCGCCAGTTTCTAGGGTTAACAAAACCTCCCCTACCTCTATAAGTGCCGCCCTGTATCTGAGCTCTCCTGAGTTGCGCTTTCTCGCGGCGATGCTTGGCAAACTGACTGGTGAGCTTATTATCTCGCCACTTACCGACTTTGTCACTCATTCTATCTCGGCCTTTATTCATCTGCTTATTAGCCCAGGCAATTGCCCCGCCAATGCCGATGATTTCGACAGCACCCCTGACTAGCTTTGGTACGATTAATAGCGGCGCGAACACTAATAAAGCGACTATGGATTGCATGATAATATCGCCTTCAGAGACGCTGCTGCCGAGGATTTTTGCTGCTAGGTTGCTGGCGCCGTATACCAATCCCACCATCGGGTAAACCATCAGGGCAGCCTTGAATGCTCCCCACCATTTTTTGTATAGACCCTCGGTATTTGGCATTATCATAGCAACGAACGCTAACGGCGATAGTACGATACACAGGATGATGATGGCTTCTCGTACACCGAGCAGAAAAATCGTAGTCACTGCTGTGATTACCACAAACAATAACATTGAAATTACCGTTGCTAGCGCAAAATAACCGACTGTTAGCACCAAGGCGCCTGCGGCGATTTTATTAATCCAACTACTGTCGCTATTTGACCAATCGCCCGCTGGTATGTCGCCAACGGCGGTGGTCGAGATAAAGTTGAAAGCGCTCGACCCGACAACATTTGACAAATCCACCAGTAGCCCGCATATGTAAAATGACGCATTAACCACAATTACGCCCACTATTAGCTTTGGCAACATTCGTTTGATGCCGTAATTATCTAGGCCATACCCAGTCATCTGTGAATAGATGACGAATAGGAAGAAAACCACGAAGAGGATATTTGCATAATCGCGTATCTTCGACCAATAAGAATAGACAGAGCCCTCGGAAGTATCGCCTAGAATACTCTTGGCATCGACAGTTAGCATATTCACTAGTTTCGCCCGTGCACCCTCGGACATACTGGCTAGAGTGTTGACAATTGGACAGACTATCCAGCCGATGTAGTCGATTTTGCAGTTTTCTTGGTCTTCTTCTCCCCCTGTTCCTGCCGCAGATGCTGCCGGGTCTTCCTCAATAGTTGATCCGCCTGGTAGTGTTGTGGTTCCGCCAGAACTACCGCCAGCGGTAGTTCCTTGACCGTGTTTACAGGCTGCATTTGCCTTTTTGGAGTCAGGGTCGTTAGGAGGGTACTTTGTGTTGCAATATTTAGGGTCGTCTTTGTGGCTAGCGCCATCTTTACAGGCGTTTTTTTCAAGATCAGTTTTATATTTGTTGTCGCAGGCGCTAGGGTCGGATGAAGGTTGTGCTTTACTTTTTACATATGCAGCGTATGCGGTAGTCCAGTCCTTGCCTTCGTCCATGTGGTTATTTACTGTATCCTTGCACGAAGACTTATAGTCCGTATTCCACATTGATATTACAGAATCTGCGTTTGCTAACTCGTAAGCATGCCTTTCAATACTACCATCTGCTTTTACTATTCCTATCTGAGGGTATCCATCTAGACCGTCATCTTTTTTTCTTGCGCCTTTATCGGTTATTCCGCATTCTTGTACAATCATCTTATAACCTATGTAATATGCAATATATCCGTGGATGGGCTCAGCCTTTTTAGAAATAGCTTCTATTATTTTGCTTGGAGCTATTGCTATATTTCCTGTTCCTGTTGCGCCCGGGCAAGCTGTTTTTGCAGAATCGACTAAGACAGCGCCGCTTACAACTTCGTTCATATTACAATATACATGGCGAGGGGTTGTATTTTGAAACCCGAGAGTTCCCATCATTGTTAGAAAGGTCGATTCAATACTGGAACAGAGAATGGTGTCAGTCTTTTTTTCTATTCCTGTTATAGCACTAACAGAGATTGCTTCATATGTATTGTTCTCAAATTGTTTACGATTTAATTGAGGATCTAAGATAGTTGTATGTTGTTGTCTATAGCAAGCACTGAGTAAGTTGGCAGCAGCAGCTTTTGATGCAATGTCTACAATACCGTTAGGGTAAAACGGGTGGGCCGATGGCTCGTCGGCGAACGTCTTATCAACTAATAATCCTGCGAAAGAAGATACTAATACAACAAAAGCGATAAAGATTAGCGAAATCTTTTTATACATAATCACTATATAGTATACATTATGCAAACCATAAATAAAATAAAAGGCGCCGCATAAAGCGCCTTTTATTGACATAACTACACTTTTGTTAGAGTCTCTCGATTACTAGGTCTACCAGCTTCATGGATCCATCTTCTTCTGGTGGCGTGAAGTCGAACATGAGCCGTTTACTATTGTTGCCATTTTGTAATTCTCTGTCTATTTCTTGACAGACGACTGAGTCAGGTTTTGGGTTAAGGTTCTCTCGCACATCAACGGTGGTTTCGATTCTTTTTATGTGCGGGTTGGTTGGAAAGTCGGTGTAGTATAATACCTCTTGTCCGTCGGTATTTTTTTGACGTACAAGCTTTCTAGAGAATTGATTTTCACCTGCAAGCGATTCAGGCTGGCCGCATTTCTCCAGTAGAGCTATAAATGTATCGTCTGTTCCCCCTCTTTCTAGACTTGCCAAAAATTCTGGTATAGACCCCTTGGTGTCGTCTACTATTGCTAGTTCAGAGAATTCACCTATGACGTATCTTTGAAGATCTTTGCAGAACTGTCTCATATCACCACTGTCGGCATGTTTTCCTAAACCTAGTCCTGTAATTTTTGCTTCATCAACTAAAGTTACGGGATTAAGAATGCCGTTTACAACTTCTACCATACGTGTAGCTATGACATCGGCAGCGGCTTTTTCGCCACCGCCATTTTCTTTGACATCGGCTAGCGTTTTATTCCAATTGGGTAAAGTAAATAATTCTTCTATTTTTTCGCGCGAGACAATTTGTTCAGGCCTGGGCAGAGGTTTCTGTTCTGCTGTTTCTGGTGTTGGTGGCGGCGTGGGTCGTGCGTCAGCTGTCTCCATCGGTATGTTTGCGGTGCTTGGGCTGGCTGGCTCTGCAGAGCCAGATTTTCTAGCGCAAGCTGAAAGAGCTAATCCTCCTGCAAATAATGTTAACCCCTCTAACAACCCGCGGCGGCTAACTTTTTCATCTAGTAGATCTGGACTTTTTACCATAAAACTTCAATCCCCTCCTTCGGGATTAGTGGCTTATGATGTCTATGCGACCCACCTCGCATTCGTGGTGTTATTATACATCTTTATGGCGAAATAATCAAGCTGGCGGTGCTAAATTATTATCGAATTGCTAATCTTCGTCATCATCGTCGCCATCGCCGTCGTACAGATCGCCGGCAAATTCCTTGAGGACATCAACGGCTTGGTCGGTCATAGTCTGGCGGACAGTTGGGGTGCTGAGTACCTGAACAGCCATCTTGCGGGCATTCCGACGCCGCTTGTTGAACCGCTTGATCAGGCTCTGGCGGGCGTCTGTTTCGCTGTTCGGCAGGCCTTTGTCGCCGAGTTTCTTCTGCTCAGATCTTATACTGTCTTCGATGAGTTTATCAAATTGCGCTCGGGTCATACCATTCGCGTCGATGTCATTGAACATTACAGCTAGAGCATTAGCATTAGCATTAGCGATAGTGCTGGTTTTGATGCGGCCCTCGAGAATCTGGCGGAAGGACTGGTATTGCAGGCTTTCGTCGCCGTAGAATTCGCCGTTGAGGACAGCCTTGAGCGATTTGTCGCTGAGGGCTGGAACTGCTTGCATAAATTTGGTGTCGATGATGGCCTGCTCGACCGAGCGGCGGAAGTCGTAGTTGTAGCCAGTGGCTATCACATTGCCGTGTTCGTCGACTAACCTGCCGGTTTGTTTAACGACGTTCAACTTCTGCTCGACCGAGCCGACTTTGAACAATTCAGCGATAGACATGTCGCGGACGTATTCGTCGCGGGCATCAAACGCGTAGCTGCGGCCGGCGGCGTCGGTAACGCGCAGCTGGGTGATTGGTTGGCCAGCGGCGTCAGTGCCTAGCTTGCCGGTAGCCAGCGCTTCAATTTGCCCAGGGTCGAGTTTGAAGTGGTGCGCTAGTTCGGCTTGCTGCGCAATCTTTTCGCCGGCTTCTTTGCGCGATTTAGCCACGTATTCGGCTAGTACCGCTGATTGGTTACCGATGCCAGCAGCGTATTCGCGAACTAGCTTGCCATCGACGCGGACGGTGTTATCGAGCATCATAGTGTTGACTTCGCTGGCTAGCGCCTGCTCGGCGGCGCGTTTGGCGGCGGCGGTCAGGTTGGTTTCGATGTTGGCGCGCTTGATGTCGCGGGCAACGTGCAGTACATAGTCTTGTGTTGGAGCATTAGCGCCGCGCAGGTTGACAACATGTTCGCTTTGGTCGCCCTGGGCGATGATTTCGGCGTGCATTTTGCCAAGTTTTTCTTTGGCGCGGGCAGCATCGAATTCACTCTTCTTGACGCTCAACTCTAGGGCTTTGTAACCTGGGCTGGTTTGTACCAAAGTATCCCAACGGGCCTGCTGGTCGTTGCTGATGCGCTGTTTATGCGACTCGACGGTGCGCCGGGCGGTATCGACTTCTTGGCCGGCCCTGCTTTCGCTGAATTCATTTTGGACGCGGGCTTTGTCGATTTCGGCGAGTTGTTGGCGGTGCGTCAGATTTTGATGGCCGCGGTCGAAGGCGTTGTCAAGCTCGGATTTGTGGATACTGGCCCGGCGGCGGCGTGCTTCAAGCGCCTGGCCGTGCGGCGTGGCGTAGAAGGTGTTGCCGATTTCTGACTTGCGGGCTTCGTTCTCGCCCTCGACTGTCTGGACAGAGCGCCGGCCATAGCGGTCGTTGTCCCATTCGGTGGCGTTGTTGCTAGCGGCGGCTTCATAAGCGGCGGTTAAGCCTTTGCGGCGCTGCGTGCGGCGATGTTGCCGCCGTACGGCCGAATTGACAAGGTTAGCGCGGCTACCGTGGGCTCTGTTGATGGCGCGAGCAGCTCTTTTTAGCTTCGGTGATCTTCTGAAGATACCTCTATCGGTATTGATCAGACCCTTGCCGGCGCGGTTTTTGGCAGCTTGGTAGGCGGCGCGTTCCTGCGCCCAGTTGCGGGTACGATCAATGATGCCGCGGTTCGGGTTATTGACGAATCCGGCTATTTTACCGAGCAAATTGCCGCTAAGCTTGATGATAAGCGGTGTGATGGCGATTGGTGCGACTTGCACAGCTAGTCCGATAATGATTTGGATAATCGAATCGCCAGCGTTAGCGATGATAGCGTAGCCAGCTAATTGCGCTGCGCCGAAGACGAACGATATAAGCGGGAACATCAATAGCATAGTGGCGAAGAGATCTTTCCATTTGTCGAAATACTTATTTGTACTCGGCAATACGTAAGCAACGAAAGCTAGCGGCGCAACAATGATACACAGGGTTATAAGCGCCTGGCGCATGGCTAAGATAACCATCGCCACTATGGCTGCTACGATGGCGCCAACTAACATCGTAGTTAGTAGTGTCAATGACGGACCGATGCCGCCGTTAGCAACGACCACTTTGCCAAGTACGCCGCCGCCAGCCAAAACTACCCCAGTGACGCCAGTCCACGATAACTCGTCGCCGAGGCGACCGTGGCCGGACAAACTATGTCTAACATCGGTGAAGAAGTGCTGTAATGACGAGCCGAGTACGTTTGAAACATCGACTAAAGCTCCAGATATCCAATACGATACATTGACTAAAATAGCTCCAATAATTAAGCGTGGTAACATTGACTTGATACCGTAGTTGTCCATACCCTGGTTGGTGATTTGGGCGTAAATAATTAGCAAGAAAACCAAAACAAAACAGACGTTTGCAACATCGCGGACTTTTTGCCAGATTTCGTAAATTGGGTTATTTTTGCTGGTGTCAGTTTGCAGCGTGTGGACGATCAGGAACTCTTTGATGATATCGAGCATTCCGTCCATCCGATCAGCGATGAGCTGTGTAGCTGGGCAGACGAACCAGCCAACATTGACTTTACAGTTGTCGCCGTCGTCCTCGCTGTCTTCTGATGCATTAGCAATAGATACTTTGATTAGTTGTGATTGTGTCGACGGGTCGTATGATCCATTGCGCAAAATATAGCTAACCGCCTGGCCTTCGGTGGCGGTTTTGGCGTCGCCTTCGGTTAGAATCAGATAGATATTCTCGCTATCCTCGTATTTGTAGCCGTCGTAGCCGGCAATTGGCAGGTTTTTAGTCTTCTTATCGCTAGCAAACGATGCTTTGTCTATTCTGGTATAGGTGTGTTTCTGGTAAACAACGGTATCGTTTTTGATAGAGCGCTCGGCATCGGCGGCCGCTGCTGGTCGAGATAGTGCTAGAACGCCAGCAAACAATGCCATCGTTACTGCCGAGAGCATTAGAAATCCTCGCTGCAAGGTTATTCTACCCTGCAGGTATGTTATTACCCAATCCCGCATACTGCTATTCATTATAGCACTTTTGTTATAAAAAGTCAATGGTTTTATAAGAAATGTTGATATTTGTCAAAAATGTTGCAAATATAGACTGTCGGCGTTATACTCTAGTATTAGGAAACCTAACGCGTTATGAAACAGAAACTATTAACTTATTTTGTTACGTTGGCTAGCGCTACTAGCCTACTTTTGCTATCTAGTCAACCAGTTTACGCCCTAGATTGTACAGTGCTGCCTAATGATATCTGCTCCAAGGCTGAAGACAGCGAGGCTATATTTGCCTTACTCAACTTCTTCTTGACTATATTGGTTGTTTTGGTTGGAATTGTGGCGATTGGTATGTTTATTTGGGCAGGTATACTGTATGCTAGCGGTGATGCTAATAGCAATCGTGTTGCCCAAGCTAAAACGATAATGACCAATACGACCATCGGTATTATAGCGTTTGGCTTGATGTATCTAGCGCTGAATTGGCTAATTCCAGGAGGAATTTTTAACTAATGAGGCGCGTATTTTTGACTTTAGTATTGGTATTAACGAGTGGGTTTGTCTTTTCGACCGCTATTTCGCCAGCTGCTTATGCTGAGGCTGACGCCTCGTGCGATGCTTATGTCTTTGCTATGCCTGCTTGGTATAACGGTATGATGACGAAAGGTTCTAGCGGCGACTGCGAGTTTGAAGGTTTGAAATCAACCAGTGAACCCGACAAAATTGATTTTAGCCGTACTGGATTTAAGATAGGTGCCAATGTTGTACGTTGTCTCTTGATAGCGTCTATGTACGTAGCCATATTTTTCTTGATTAAGGGCGGCATTGCTTATATGTACAGTACTGGCTCGCCAGAGGGTGTTAGTGGTGCTAAAAAAACAGTACAAAATGCGTTAATAGGTTTCGTGATTGCCATGCTTGCTGTGCAAGTTGTTAATGTTATAGGAGATATTATATGATCTGGCAGACGATTGTTCTCGCTGCGCATAAAATTGATACGAATAGTATTCTTTATTTTCCAACCAAGACGGATAATGACGCTTTGCCAGGCATAATCAGGTTGGCGTATTTCTGGGCAACGGTTATTGCGGTTATTGTTCTGGTGATTGCTGGATTTATCTACGCGACGTCGCAAGGTGATCCTAATAGAGTGGCTCAGGCTAAAAATGCTATGCTGTATACTGTCGTTGGCTTGATAATTGTCTATATGTCAGCAGTGATAATAATGTTTGTTAACGGAGCATTTCTCTAATTATGCGTAGAGTAATCGTATTGGCAGTTATAGTCGGATTTGTGTCGATGCTAATAGCGCCGATGGTGGTTCAGGCGGCTCAATTGCACGGTGCCTGTGATAGCGGCGCTTATGGCAAAGAGGATTGCGACCTTATCAAGCATAATGAAATTGATAATACGCATACGACGGTTTCTACGCCGATTGGCTGGGCATTTTGGCTGTTGGCTGCAATATCGGTGATTATGATTGTTGTTGGTGGTATTCGCTATATTACCTCGCAGGGCAACCAGCAGCAGCTGCAATCGGCCAAGAACACTATCTTGTACGCCGTAATCGGGTTAGTCGTGGCGATAGCTGCTAGAGCAATCGTACAGTTGGTTGTTGATAATTTTTATGGCTAGAAAGGAGCAATTATGAAAAAAAATACAACAATGGCGGTATTAGCGTTAGCACTAGGCGCAACAATGCTAGTTTTTTCTGGTATGCCAGTACAGGCTGCGTCGTGCGGTAGCGCCAAACAATGCATAGATCAAGGTTTGTCGGCATCGGGGACTAGTTCTACTCCTAACAGTCTCAGCTCGGTATTGACGACAGTCACCAATATTCTCTTATTTTTGATGGGTGCAATATCGGTGATTATGATTATTGTTGGCGGCATTCGTTATGCTACCTCACAGGGCGACCAGACGCAGATGCAATCTGCCAAGAATACTATTTTGTATGCTGTTATCGGCGTTGTAGTGTCGATAGCTGCTTATGCAATTGTTAGTTTTGTTGTTACTCAGTTTGTCTGATCTGTTTTTATCACCTGTTGCTGTCTAGTAATGAAGTGTAAAAGCAATCCCAATTATTCACTAAATGTTGTATAATAACCCATATAAGACCAATAAATCATACAGAAAGGATCGAACGTATGAGAATTAAATTAAGTAAAGACAGTATTTTCGGCTTGCTGGCGGTGCCTGCGCTAGTATTGTCGGTGGCTGGCGTGATGTTTCAATCTGCACCAGTGTCTGCTGTTGGAAAATCAGGTAAAGAGATGCCTTTGACTGTGTCGGGTGGGGCTGGAGCAGCTAGAGGAACTGACCAATCCGCTTGTCTATTTGGTAACGAGGAGGGCTGTGACGGTACTGATCAGACGCCTATTTTCCGTATTGTTACTAATGTTTTGCTCTTCGTTATTGGTGCTGTGTCGGTGATCATGTTAATTATCGGTGGCTTCCGCTATGTTACCTCACAGGGCGACCAGACTCAGGTGCAGTCAGCCAAAAATACCATTTTGTACTCGATAGTTGGTATTGTAGTAGCAATTCTGGCCTACGCAGCGGTTAACTTTGTGATCTCTAGCTTCGTCAAGTCGGAATAGTATCTGTTGCTTTCAAAGTGTAATGATAACCGCGCTAAGGCTAGCGCGGTTATTTTAGGTAACAAAAATAACCCGCTCGCCTGCGGGTCATTATATCCAAAGTTTCTATCCTACTGGATAGCGATCTTTTTGGCTTGTTCTTGCTTGACCTTGGTGAAGCTAATCGTCAGGACGCCATCCTTGAGCACTGCCGAAACTT
>ERZ772968.1453-NODE-1453-length-10994-cov-4.352866_pt1 | contig 10994 bp, 7 predicted proteins | sample MGYA00580674_ERZ772968 | MGnify/ENA primary metagenome ERZ772968 (study PRJEB29015, sample SAMEA2737940) | human oral metagenome | biome: human oral; feature: human-associated habitat; material: dental | place: China | collected 2138 ...
TATTTACTGCGCCCGCAGGCTTTGGCCTGCTGCGCTCATCAGCTTCTGCATATCCCGCGAAGGCAGAATATCCCGCGAGGGAACCCGAGAGGACGGTTGAGGAAGCGGCTCCATATCCGCCGCCTTTTCACTGATCGGCACCTCCACCGACGATGGTTCTTCTACAACTGAAGAAATTTCCGCCGTCATTGGCGGCACAGTGGGGGGCACTATCTCCGCCGTCATCGGCCGCACAGTGGAGGACTCCATCGCCATCGGTGTCGCAGCCGCAGCGGGGACCGATGCTGAACCCGCCTCCCCCGGCTCTGCCGCAGGCATGACGGAGGGACGCTCGATGAGAGGTGCTGGTACAGACGGCCATAGCCCCCATACTAAGGCCGCCACTAATGCAGCCGCTCCGGCCGGGAGCAAACGTCCTAACCATCGACGCCGAACACGGCCTTCTTCCGTCTCCTGCGCCCGTTGAAGCTCGGCCTGCGCCAGCATCACATCCAAATCGCCCCGGATATGGTCTTCCTGCTCCAGCGAATCCTCGGCCCGTCCCAGCCACTCCCGCGCCGCTCGGACATGTTCCTTATATTTCGTCGGCCTTGCCATCGCGCCGCCATCCCCCTTTCCCGAAGAATCCCTGTCATCCGCATTTTCAAAGCACCTGCTCTGTTATATTCCCTTCGCCGGCGGAAATTTTTACGCCATATTTTAGGCGAAAAAAATACATTTTTGTTTATTATACCAATTTTTCCCCATAACACAACAAAATTTGACTGTTTTTCTTCATTTTCCTTCTGTAAAGGCTCTCACCAGCGCTGCATAAACCGGGAAAGCATGCCCCGTATCCGGCGAATGGCCGTCTTTTGCAGGCGATAAATATGGGACGGACTGACGTTTAACTGAGCGGCAACGTCCCCCACCGCCGCACTGCCGATGCAAACTTCTTCCAAAACCAGCCGTTCCTTTTGCGGCAAACGCGCCAGCGCTTCCCGGAGCCGCGCAGAAAGCTCGTGTTCTTCTGCTTGTTCCGCCACGGATACACCCGGATCGACGAGGCGGTCTTTAGGAGAAAGACCGTCTTCTCCGACGCGTTCCTCTAAGCAGGCCAGCGCCACCGCCCCTTCCCGGCGTAAAAAATTCAGGATGCGCCCGCGAATGCGATGCACAGCAAAAAGGCTGAAAGCTACACCACGCCGATGTTCGTAGTTCTCCACCGCTTCAATGAGACCTACCGTTCCCTCCTGGATAATATCCATGATCGTATCCAGCCCGCGATAAGGCAGCGCGTTCTTAAAGACCAAGGGCTGATACGCCTGAATGATCTGCCGTCGGGCATCCGCGTCACCGTTCTCTTTAAACGCGCACCAGAGCGCCGCTTCTTTTTCCGGCGGCAGCAGCGCAATCTTATTCAATTCCTGCATATATTCTTCTAAACGCAAAGGCAACACGCTCCTTACAGGTTCAATCGAAAACCGCTAAAAGGAAATTCGGCTTTCGATTCCCACCCAGGTATGGTTGTTTTCGTTACGGCCGAGAATGGCGCTAAACCGATCATTGAAATCATAGCGCAGGCTGTAGCGGCGCAAAGGATGGTTAATCCCCTGGGTGTAGCTGATCATGACCTTATCGCTGATATATTTTCCTATTTCAATATTATACGCTTCCTGCAGCTGATTGTCGTGTCCTTTTTTCTCCAATCCGCCCGTCATGTCTTGGGATATCCGAAATTCGTCAAGCTGTAAAAGATCGCGCATTGTATCCTCTATTATATTGAGGAAGCTCATCTGCAGCCCAGCTTCCAAAAAGGACGCTGTCATATCCGCACCGCTGGGTGTTTGGCCGCTGCGGTACGCACCGCGCAGCGTCAAAAGCCGCAGGATCTCTTCCTGTCCCATGGGGGGGCTGGACGTCAGATGAAACTCCATGGCGTCAATAGGACCGTGAATGCTGAGGAAGATCCGCGTACGGTTCAAACGGGCATCTGCCTGGAATTGTAAACTGGGCAGGAACGAATCCACCTGATTGAACGCCAATACCCCTTCACTGATCTTAAATGTAGTCTGCACATACGTCACCGACCCCCGGCGCACGTTGATCGTCCCCGAGGGCTGCGGGGCCAAAGTCGTTCCCCCATAATGGAAGCCGCCCTCCAGCCAAATATCATAGAGGCGGGAGCTGTAGAAATGGGTATGACGCCCCACTTGAAGCCCCACGTCCAGAAGCATGAGCGGCAGCTCCCCCTGGGTCTCGGGAATGGATGGCAGCGAAATGCGGGCATCGTCTACGGTGATCCGCGCTGTCAATTTCGGTAAATGTTCGCCGTCCAGCCCACCCTCCCGGATATCCGCTGTGCCGGTAAGAGGGCCGTGATAAAAGTGACTTTGAATATCCAGACGGTTTGCTTCCGCCGTCAAACGATACGCCGTCAGTCGACGCCCCTCGAGGCGGGTAGCGCCCTCAAGGCGGAAAGTTCCGCCTCCCATGCGCCCGCTGCCATCCGTGACCGTGATGACATCGTCCTCGAATTTCAGGCCCAATTGCAACTGAGTAAGCGGAAGGTTCAAAGCTTTAAACTTCACCGCGCCGTCTTTAACTCCAATGGCCCCGTCTAAGGACGGCGCAGCCAGTGTACCGCCAATGTGCAGGCTGCCATAAGTTGTCCCCAACGCCCAGTCGATCTCCGGCACTAAAAGCGGCAGCAGCCCCAAATCCGCCTCATCCAAAGAAAGGCGCAGATCAATCCGATCCTCGACCGCGACTTCTTCACCGAATTTGCTGGTCAGAGCAGCTAACGGAATGGTGCCGTAAGCACTGGCCTTGTAGGCGTGACCGTTTTGAGATTTTTGCAGGAGCAGCTGCTCCACCCGCACGGTTTGGCCGCGCCATCGGAAGAGCCCGCTCAAGGTGTCAAACGCCGCGGACTGTCCGTCGCTGATGACAGTCAGAGACGCGTCCGCCGTAGGCGCATCGGCCGTCCCGCCGAACTGGGCTTCCAAATCCACCAAACCATAGAGGGGAATGTCGCTCCCCGCCGCCGCGGTCAAGAGCCCCGCCGCTACATGATGAGTCGAAAAACGCCCTTGGATGGCGCCGTCCAGGTCAATGCGCCCCAGCGCGGCAAAAGAACCGTTCCCCTGTCTGCCAGAAAAGCGGTTCAGGGTAATGACGCGGTTTCGCATACGGGCCTCGACGTAAACCTCACTGATCGGATACGCACCAATGTGCCCCTCCCCCAGATAAAGATCGACATCGACAGCGGGATTTTCCAACGTACCCGAAAAATCGATGATGCCGTCTACCCGTCCATGCACCGCGTCGTTTTTAACGTTGGCAATCGCCAAAAGATCATGGATGTCCCCATTGGACACGCTGGCATGACCGTCCGCGACCATGGTATCAATATTTACCGCCGCCTGCAACGTATAGTACCCGCCGTTTTGATCAAAGCGGAAGGGAGCAAAGGTCAGTTGGTTCCCCCGCAGCGTTACCTGACCGTGTCCGTTCGTCACTGCGGCACCATTAAAGAGCAGTGACGGAGCGTCCAGCACGCCGTCAAAGGTGGGCTGCGCGATGGTGCCCCCGATATAACCGTCGAAAGTACCGTGTCCTTCGATGGGATAAGGAAGTTTGCCGCTAAAACGATTCAAGTCGATATCGTGGGCCGCCACATGGAGATCCAACCCCCAGTTGGCCGGCAGAACCGTCCCGTTGAGATCCATATCTACCAAGGGAGAAAAGATATGGAAATCGTGAAGGGTCAACAGACCGTTTTTCAGCGTGTAATCCCCATCCATCCCCGAGAGGAGATACCCTCGGTAACTGCCGTGGCGGAAATGGACGTACCCTACGACGTCGGGATCATCCAGCGTTCCCGTAACCGTGATGATATTGTCCACCTCGCCGGTAATGGGCTGCTCCGGCGCCACTAAAGCCGCAATGTCTTCCATGCGAACGTTCATGGTATCCACCTGAAGATGAATGCGCCGGGCCCCGGTAAAGCCGACGGTCCCCTGCACCAACCAGTTGACACCGTTGCCGTTTTCCATGGAAAACGAATCCACACCCACCCCGTCCAGGCTACCGCTGACCGCACCGTGAAGCGTCTTAAAAGGCTGTTTAAAGAGCTGTCCCTCCGTGGCGGAAAAGGTCACCTGCACGGTGGGGTTGTCCATATTCCCCCGCATGGTACCGCTCACTTCGGCTAAGCCGCTCATATCAGCCTTATCCCAGAATCGGCGGGCCAATCCCAAGTCGATCCGGCTGCCGGTAAAGGAGAGATCTATATCCTTTCCCTGGACTACGCGGCCTTCTATGCCAATCTCGCCGCTCCCTTCCACGCGGGCGGAAAGATAATCCAAAATCACGGCGCCACCGTCGCTGGAAAAAGACGCCTGCGCCTCAGGAATGGCGATACCGCGCAGCGCAGCGTCCCGTACGGAAGCGCTGCCGTAAAGGCGCAGTTTTCCCATATCCATCCCCTCACCGGCAAAGCCCAATTCCGCCGAAAGACGGCCGCTGCCTCCAGCCGCCAAATCTCCCAAGCCGGCCACATCCACATCCTGTAAGACGAGCGTCCCATCGTAACGCCGAGAAGCAGCTTCAAATTCCCCCGCACCTCGTATTTGACCGTCAAAAACCCTCGCTGTCAAAGAGCGTACTGCTACCCGTCCTTCGTAATACGCCGCCCTCGCCCGCGCATCTTGGAAGGAATATCCTGAAAGCGTTCCTTCCTTGACGCGAAAATCCCCCTCCACTAAAGGTGCGGACGGCGTTCCGGTGACATGTGCCGAAAAGGCCACCGCCCCCTGAAAAGGACTGGCGGAGAAAACAGCCGAAGGGTCAAACCCCTCCGATTCCGCGATTAAATCGAGCTGGGTCACCGTAGAAGAGAAATAGATCTTCCCCTTGGCCGAAGCCCGTTGTCCCTCCGATTCCGCCCGAAGAGAGAGGGCCGCTTCCCGATCCGAAAACGCCACCTGTCCTTCAATTTCCTTTATTTCCCTATCCCAGACTCGTGCTACACCCCCCGAAAGGCGTACTCCCCCTTCATAGCGCCAGCCTTGCGGCGAACGACGCAGGGAGGCCGTGACCTCTTCTGCCAAACCGCCCCGAATTTGCACTTCTTCCGGCAGAGCATCGGCAGGAAGCCAACGTTGATAGACAGCAATATCAAGATCATGCCCCTCCACATCAAGTTGCAGGGCATCCCCTAAAAATCCCGAGGCTCCCCATCGTTCCTGGCCCCGTCGGGCTGAAACTTCCACCGCGGGCGCCGCCTCCATCGCAAAATCCATTTCCCCCGCTACGGCCGTGAAATCAAGGTGCTTACCTTGATCATCCAAATGGACGACCCCTGCGCCCGTAGCCACGATCCCCTGGAAGCGGTTCGACGTGCTGTCCTTTGCTGTGAGCTCCTCGTAATTCCACGTGCCGTCAGGCCGGCGCGTCAGCCAGACCTCCGGACGAGAAAATTCTATCCGGCTTACAGCTTCGATCGGCGTAGAAAAAAGCATGCCCAAAAAACTGAATCCGACGAATGCGGAGTCAGCTTTCAATACCGGCCTGCCTTGTTTATCGTACACGGCAATATCCAAAACTTCCAAGGAGTGGAGCGACGCCACGCGAATTGCGCCAATATCGACGCGGCTCTCCAAAAGCGCTGTCCCTTTTTCCGCCGCCAGTGCCCCCATGCCCGCCATAAAATCCCGGGTTTCGATATAGTACCAGCCCGCAAGGCCCAATATGAGACCAAGGCCGGTGACAATCCCCAGAAACCAAGCTAGGGGTCTGTGCGTCATCGCCCACCACTCCCTAAACGTACCGTCTTATTGTGTCGCTTTTCCCGTATCTTCTCCGGCAGCGCTTCTCTCCAAACGCGCCGCACTTTCATCCGCTGCGCTGTTCGAAGAAGTATTCCCTTCTGGCGCTCTCACCGGACGTTCCGCCCGGGGAAGTTCAATGGCATGGGTCTTGGGCCTCTCTGCGTCCTGCGCCGTCAAATTCTGAGACGTATCCGCCGCCGGACGAACCGGGATCATTTGAGAAATATCCCCCGTCTGATACGGGGTAACGTCAAGCCCCACTTGCAGCCCCATAGCCTGATCAAGATCCGCCTTGCTGATATTGTAGTTATAGAGAGCGGTGATGTAGGTCGTCTGGGCCGAGATCAGACTCTCCTCAGCGTCCATCACATCAAGGTTCGTCCCCACGCCGGCGCTGTAACGGACCTGCGCGATCTTATAATCCTCCTGCGCCTTATCCACAGCCACCTTCGTCGTCTGGATGTTCTTCTCCGCCGCCAAAAGATTGAGATACGCTGTCTGCACGTCAAGCTGTATCTGCTCGCGAAGCGCCAAAAACTTCTGCTCTGCCTTGTAAACCTCTTCTTTCTTCTGCTGCACCTGCGCCTCGGTTACATTGTTGTCAAAAATGTTCCAGCTGGCCACGACGCCAACGCGCATGGAATCACTCGTGGTATGATTGGTCCCAAAAGCCTTATCCCCAGCAAAGACGCGCTCTGCCTGAGCCGCCACCTTGGGGCGGTAGCCGGCCTTCGCCGCCTTCATCTGTGCCTCGGCCGCCTTCAGCGCCCGATCAGCGGCAATACCGTCAGGACGATGATCCAGCGCATACTTCGTGCATTCGGAAAGCTGCAGATCGTATTTGGTATACGCCAGCTCATCGCGGGCATTGACCACGGTATCCGTTGGCAGCCCGATGATATTATTAAACGTGGCAATGGCGATATCATAATTATTCTGCGCATTCACGAGAGCCTGCTGCTGATTAGCCAGCTCCACCTGTGAGCGCAGCACATCAGATTTAGCCACCATCCCCACACGATACTGGGCATTCACGTTTTGAAGGTGGGCCTCCAGCGTATCCACCGCCTCCCGCTTCACCTGAATCATGTTGCGGCACTGCAAAATTTTATAGTAAGCCGAAGTTGCCAGCGCCTTAATGGTCTGCCGCGTGGCCTCCAGGGTCAGATCGGCCGCATCGAGTCCGTACTCCGCCGCTTCGATACTGTTTTCCAACTGTCCACCGGTGTAGAGGGGAAATTGCAGCGTCAAGCTGTTGTAAAAATTCCGATCGTACTTTACACCAGTCAGAGGCTCCGCCCGCCGTCCCTCAGCCACGGACTTCCCCCCCAGCGTCGTGGCCGAACCCTGCCACGAAAGGGTCGGGCCGCCGTTTCGCCGAGCTTCGTGCCGTGCCCAGGCGGCCGCATCCACGTCACTCTCCGACATCTTGATCGTACGATTGTTATCAAGGGCCAGGCGAATGCTCTCCTCCAGCGTCAAATCGACAACCTCGGCGGCAGCGGACGCCGTCGCCGCCGAAAAACCAAACAGCCCGCTGAGAACAAGGGCCGCCCATTTTTTTCCCCACTTCTTATTCTTTCTCACCGCATTTCCTCCTCACGTGCTCCCGCATACATAACCATAATTATCTAAAAACACCCTGAAAGGAAGAGGATCGTTCCTCAAGGAAGCCCTGATCATTCTGCGTCCAGTTGGCAGACTTCATTTTATCCGTACCTCCTTAAAATTCCTGCCGCACCCCGACGTAGGTGGTCCGCTTTTCCCGATCATTGAAATGATTCACCTGACTGAAAAGATAGGTGCTTTCCCCGATGCGATAGCGCACCCTCGCTTTGAGGGCCACATCGTTGAGATCATAGGCCTCGACGGAAAATCGCCAGCGCGATCCCGCATCGGCGTCCACCCCCAGCCCCACCTGACTGTCCACGAGACCGACGCGCCCGGTAAACGCACCCTTTCGCCGTCCCACTTGAGCGTTGAAAAGATTATCCTCGCCGATCCCATCAAACCCTAAGAGCAGAAAGCTGTCCTCGGATGGGTAGAGACGCAGATCAAAATTCGCCTGCCAATCGCGGGCTTTACCGCTGTACATCGTCTCCACCCCGGTCTCAATCTTCGTACCGTCAAGGCCGCCCATCAGTCGATCCGCCCGCTCCGATACCGACCGGGCGTTGTGAAGAACCGCCTTAAGATCCTCCGCTGTCTTCGGATCTGTCACCACCCCTTCGACGCTCTGCGCCATGCGCTCGATGCGTTGACTAGTCACCGAGAGGTTAGCGACAGCCAGCCGCAGATTGGCCGCCGTCTGTCCGTCACCGGAAAAATCGGCGACCAGACGCTCCACTTCGCCGGTGGTGGCGGCTAAATTCGCCGCCACCGCGTTGAGATTCCGGACCATGGCGTTGATCTCCGGGCCGCTCGTCCCCGCCATCTGGGCGAAAGCACCGGTGAGTTCCCGCATGTTCGCCGTGATGTCCCGCACATTAACCGCCGTATCCACCAGCGAATGCTGCAATTCTTTGCTGCCCAAGACGTTATTCATGGAGGACACCATGCCGTGTACCTCCTCCACCAGCTTATTCATGTTAGCCATGATTGAATCCACGTTCTGCTCGCCGACACCGTAAACGTATTCTCCGTCCCGCAAATAATCGCCGGTATCTTTGCCCGGCATGATGCCGATGAACTTCTCGCTCAAAAAGCCGCTGGAAGCGATGCTGATGCGCGACGTGCGCGGAATATGAATATCCGGACGAATCTCAACGGTCACCACCGCCCCCATGCCATCCGTTTCCACCGCCCGCACCCGGCCCACCTCAACGCCGGCAAAGCGCACCTCAGCGCTGGGATTCACCCCCACCGCTTCATCAAAGCCGATGTAGAGCGTATAGTCTTTGGCCCCGAAGAGACGGATATCGCTCATGTGAATCAGAATGACCGCCAAAAGAGCCAGGCCAATGAGCGTAAAGGCCCCGACTTTGGCTTCGTTCGTCATGTTCCTGCCTCCTCTTTCAACGCCAGTCCCCGAAGAAATTCCCGTATCCGGGGATCTTTCAGGCGGCGAAATTTTTCTACCGGCTCGTGGGCGATGATCTCTCCCTCGTAAATCATGGCGATGCGGTCCCCCACCAGGCAGGCGCTCTCCATGTCGTGGGTCACCACCACCGACGTAACCTTCAGGTGGCGCTGCATAGCCAGAATAAGCTCATCAATCTTCTCCGTCATCACCGGGTCAAGGCCGGAATCCGGCTCGTCGTAAAAGATGATGGATGGCTCAAAGGCAATGGCCCGGGCCAGCCCCACGCGCTTTTTCATGCCGCCGGAAAGCTCGCCGGGCATCAGCGACGCCGCATCAGGAAGTCCCACTAAAGCCAACTTCTCCGCTACGATCCGCTGAATCTTATCCTCCGGATACTTCGTATGCTCCCGCAGCCCGAAGGCCACATTCTCCCCCACCGTCATGGAATCAAAGAGGGCCGAATACTGAAAGACCATGCCCATTTTAAGCCGTACCTTGTCCAGCGCTTCCTCCTCCATATGGGAGATCTCCTGATCGTCGATCCAGATCTCCCCGCTGGTCGGCATAATCAACCCCACCATCAAACGAAGCAGCGTGCTCTTTCCCGAACCGGAGCCGCCGATGATTGCCAGGGTCTCCCCAGCGTCTATGGTGAGGTTAATGTTTCGAAGAATGGCCCGCTCTTTAAAGGATTTATTGACATTGATTAATTTTATCATCCTTTATCCTCACTGATAAAGCATCATGGACAAAAAACAGTTGGCACAAAAGATCATGATGATGGCGCTGACCACCGAACGCGTCGTAGCCACACCGACGCCCTCCGCTCCTTCAGGGGATTGCAGTCCGCAGTAACAACCCAAAAGGGCGATGATCATGCCGAAGACCACGGCTTTCACCAGCCCCCCCGTAAGATCGTGGACAACGGTAAACATATCAATGGAATGCCAGTAAAGGTACGAGCTTATGCCTCGGCCGCCGCTGGCCACCAGCCAGCCCCCCAGGACGCCCACCACATCACCAAAAACCGTCAAAATCGGCACCATCGCCATGCAGGCAATCATCCGCGGCACCACTAAATAGCCCACCGGATTCGTGGCCAATACCCGCAGAGCATCGATCTGCTCCGTCACCTTCATGGTACTGATCTCCGCCGTAATGGCCGCGCCCACCCGACCTGCTGCCACAACGCCCACTAAGACCGGGCCTAATTCCCGCCCGATGGCAATGGCAATCACGCCGCCGATGGTGGCCTGCGCTCCGAAGCGGATGAATTCATGGACGATCTGGAGCGTCATGACCATGCCGGTAAAGAGGAGCGTGAGAGCGACGATGGGCAGCGTATCCACGCCTAAATGCGCCATCTGCGAAAAGATCAGCCGCAGCCGCGGAGGGCGCTTCATCTGGCGCAGCGTCTCCCATAGGAGCAGCATGACCTCGCCGATGACTCCCTCACCGCTTACTATCACTGCGCCCACCATCGGGTTGGGCTTTGCCTGCAATCTGCCATTCTTTGCCAACTGCAAACAGCGGCGCATATACATTTCGTCTATATCCTCTTGCTTCATTTCCATTTATTTTTTACCTTTGCAAATATGTACACAACCTACCAAAACCTGTGCCAACGGCTCACGGAAGTTTATCCACCAAGCGAAGCGAAAGCCATCGTTAGAATGGTTTTAGAAGACTATTTCGGGCTGACGCTTGCCGATATTTACACCGACAAAGTTACGCAATTATCGGCAGACGATGCCAACGAACTCGAAAAAATAATGCTTCGGCTGGCAAAAGGCGAACCTGTGCAGTACGTTCTCGGCTCGGCTACGTTCTGTGGACGGCAGTTTGGCGTGGCAAAGGGCGTGCTTATACCCCGTCCCGAAACGGAATTGCTCTGCGAATGGATAGTTTCTGCCCACGATTGTCCCTTCTGTGGTTTACAACCGCCTGCTCCTTTACGCATCTTAGACGTAGGAACGGGCAGCGGTTGTATTGCCATTACACTGTCGTTGAATATGGCAAACACCGTTGTTACGGCTTACGACATTTCGTCGGACGCGCTTTTGATAGCCCGCGACAACGCCATAAGGTTGGGAGCAGCGGTTAATTTCCAGCTGAAAGATGCACTACAGCTTGCGGCAACCGAAGAAACGTTCGACATT
>ERZ772968.1460-NODE-1460-length-10958-cov-11.213794_pt1 | contig 10958 bp, 9 predicted proteins | sample MGYA00580674_ERZ772968 | MGnify/ENA primary metagenome ERZ772968 (study PRJEB29015, sample SAMEA2737940) | human oral metagenome | biome: human oral; feature: human-associated habitat; material: dental | place: China | collected 2138 ...
TGCATGGGGTGCAAGGGGTCGAGTGTTCGAATCACTCCGTCCCGACCAAAAATCCCTGAAGGCCGGTTGTTCGCAAGAACAACCGGCTTTTTTCATGGCCGTTTCATGGCCGCTTTCCTGTCCTGTCTGCACATGAAGATCACCCTGCAGCGCCCCAGCGGCTTTCTGCGCAACAGCGTGGCCCGCGCACTGTCGCTGACAGTCTTCCTGAATGGCGAGCCCATCGGCAAGCTGGCCACGGGCGAAAGCAAGGTCTTTCCGCTGCCGGATGAAGGCGGCATGCTGCAGGTGGGCATATCCTGGCGGGACGAGGGCCTGGAATCCATCAGCCGGGATCCGGATCGGCGCATCTCCGGCTGCTCGATCTCCAGCCAGGGGCTGGCGCTAGGCCCGGCAGACGATGGCGCCACGCTGCAGGCCGTCACGGCAGCTTGGGTCATCCTCGACCCGTTCATGCTGTATATCCTGCCCTGGATACGTCACAGGGTCCTTCAGATCCGGCGAGCCGAGGGCTGATCCGTCTATCCCAAAAGGGAATTTTCCTCTCGTGCAGGACAGAGAGCCCCCTTTCTATGGGCCTCCGGCACCATCAATGGCCGTCACCATCAATCGGATTGACTATCATTAGCATATCGAGGCAGTACGCCGGATGGCGCACTGCCGGCCATGAAGGAGGAGTCGCCATGACCGACAAGATCTCTCCTGCCACTGTCAGTGCCCTGTCGGAAACGATGCTGATCCCGCTGTGGGCCAAGGCGGTGGAGCAGCAACAGCCCCAGCCGCTGCTGAAGGACGCCGAAGCGCCACGAATGCTGGCGATGATCGACTACGACTTCGAGCGCTTCAAGGGCGCGAGTCTCTCGCAGCCTGGCTGTTGCGGCCGGGCGGCACTGATCGACGAAGAGGTGCAGGCGTTCATCCGACAGCATCCCGATGCCGTCGTGGCGCAGATTGGCGCCGGTATTGATGCACGTTTCGAGCGCCTGGGGCGGCCTGCCATCACGGCCTGGGTGGACATGGACCTACCTGAGGTGATCGCCCTGCGCCGCAGGCTGCTGCCCGCCTCCACCAACATTTACCTGGAAGGTTCGCTGCTGGACGAGGGCTGGACGGCCACGCTAGCGGCCTACGGCAAGCCGTCGCTGCTGGTGCTGGAGGGCGTTCTGATGTACTTCGATCAGGCACAGGTACAGGCCTTCTTTGCCATGCTGGCACGCCGCCTGCCGGGCGTGACGGTGGTGTTCGACATGCTGCCGCCCTTCGCGCTGAAGCATGCCAGGCAGCATGATGCGTTGAAACGCATGGGAGAGAATGCCCCGATGTTCCAGTGGGCGCTGCGCGAACCGCGGGACATGGAAGGCTGGCAACCCGGTCTTCGGGTGCAGGTGACAGGACACCTCAGCGAGCGCTGTGGCAAGCGTTATCCGTGGCTGCTCCGGATGATCTACCGGACGAACTGGGGCCGCCAGAACATGGACCAGCGCATCATCCGGGTGGAAGTGGGGGCTATCTCCCGTTGAAAGCCCTCAGCAGGGGCGTCTGGCGTTCGGAAACGCCTGCATGAAGGCCTTGGGACCCACCACCGTTTCAGGTGGGCCGGAAAGCCGTGAACGGGATTTGAGGGGAGCGGCCGGATCAGGTCGGCGCGTCGCGCAGCAGGTCCAGTGCCACCATCAGATCCTGCCGGATGGCTTCCACGTCGGACTGACGCAGGCTGAGCGTGATGTCCACCGGCTGGGTGAGCTCGGTCTCTTTCTTGCGGCCGGGCTGGGCCGTTTCCGCCAGGCGGTTGCGTGCACCGCTGATGGTGAAGCCGTGTTCGTACAGCAGCTCGCGGATGCGGCGGATGAGCAGCACCTCGTGGTGCTGGTAGTAACGGCGGTTGCCGCGCCGCTTCATCGGGCGCAACTGGGTGAATTCCTGTTCCCAGTAGCGCAGCACATGGGGCTTGACGCCACACAGCTCGCTCACTTCACCGATGGTGAAGTAGCGCTTGGCCGGAATGGGCGGCAGGATGGTACGGGTTTCGGTGGCCTTGGCGGCAGATGCACTCATGATTCAGTGTGGCCAGAAATGGCGCCAGCGTTCAGCGGCAGCGCGGCGGCCGGGCGATGAGGCGCCTCGATCTGGGCCTTCAGCTTCTGGGAAGCGTGGAAGGTGACGACCCGACGCGCCGAGATGGGGATCTCCTCGCCCGTCTTGGGGTTGCGACCCGGACGCTGCTGCTTGTCGCGCAGCTGGAAGTTGCCGAACCCCGAGAGCTTGACGCTTTCACCGCGGATCAGCGCGGCGCTGATCTCCTCGAAGAAGGTCTCGACCATGTCCTTGGCTTCACGCTTGTTCAGGCCCACGCGCTCGAACAGCATGTCGGCCAGCGCCGCCTTGGTCAGCGTGAAGGCGGGCTTGGCCAGCAGGTCCGCCAGGCTCTGCCCGGCGGCCAGTTCGCCGGATTCGGGTTCCATCGGGTTCTGCGTCATTGTGGAAACAGCTCAGGCACGCAGCCGGGCACTGAACCGTGCCGTCAGCCGCCCGAGGATCAGGGCCACCACGGCCTCGACTTCCTCATCGCTCATCGTCCGGTCAGTATGTTGCATCCAGAGTCGGAAGGCAAGGCTTTTCTCCTTATTTTCCAACCCCTTACCGCGATACTGGTCGAAGAGTCGCACATGTCGGACACTGGCGGCAGCCGGCTCGTCGCGCACCATTGCCCGGATTTCGGCCAGGACCTCGGCAGCCGGCACCTGTTCATCCAGCACCACGGCCAGGTCACGGATGGCCGGCGGGAAGCGGCTGTCACGTTGGTAGGAGGCCACAGGGCGTGTCTGTACGGCCGACCAGTCCAGCTCGGCCAGGAAGACGGGACCCGGCAGGTCCAGTTCATCGATGAGCTGCGGGTGCAGCGCCCCGATCCAGCCCACGGGTGTGCCGTCGGGCAGCTGGATGCGCGCCGACTGCCCAGGATGCAGGCCCGGATGGGACGCAGCCACGAACTGCAGGTTCGCTTCGGGGTGTGCGGCTTCCAGATCGCCCTTCAGGTCGTAGAAATCTACCGACCGGGTGGCGGCGCCCCACTGCGGATCAAGCGCGCTGCCATGGACCAGCACGCCCAGCTGCACGGGCTGCGCGATGTCGGCCAGAGCCAGCGGACCGGCCGGTTGCCCCGGTGCCGGCCAGTAGACGCGACCCACCTCGAAGAGGCGCACACGCTCGGCCTTGCGGTTCAGGTTGTGGCGCAGATTGGCCAGCAGCCCGCTCCAGAGCGAGGTGCGCATCACGTCCAGATGCTCGGCGATGGGGTTCTGCACCCGGATGGCATCGCCTGCCGGCCGGAAGCGGCGATCGTCGGCGCTATCGACGAAGCTGAAGTTGATGACTTCCTGGTAGTCACGCGCGGCCCAGCGGCGCTTGAGCGCCAGCGTGCCCAGCCGTGCCTCAGGGGCCGGCCGCATGGCGATACGCGCCTGCGGCGGCCGGGTCGGGATGTGGTCATAGCCGTGCAGGCGGATCACTTCCTCGATCAGGTCCTCCTCGATGGCGATGTCGAAGCGCCGCGACGGCGGCGTGACCCGAAAGACCGTGTCCGACAAGCCGTTTCCGGCAGCGACGGTTTCCTGCTCGAAGACGAAGCCCAAGCGCCGGAAGGCATCGGCGCAGTCGTCAGCCGACAGCGACAGGCCACTGACGCGCGCCAGGCGCGACAGGCGCATGGCCACCGGCTTGCACTCGGGCAGCCCCGTGACCTGATCGCTGACCGGACCCGCCTGGCCTCCGCAGATCTCCAGCACCAGACGACTCAGGTACTCCAGATGCTCGACCACCGTTTCGGCATCCACGCCACGCTCGAAGCGCTGGGCGGCATCGGTGGTAAAGTTGTAGCGGCGCGGCCGTCCCATGATGGCGGACGGCCACCAGAAGGCGGCTTCCAGATAGACATCGGTGGTCTTTTCCGCTTCCACCGCGCTGCCCTGCCCGCCCATGATGCCGGCCAGGCTCACCGGGCCGGTATCATCGCAGACCACGCCCACCGGCAGGTCCTGGGGATCCGGCTCCACGGTCACGGTCTGGCCATTGAGCAGCTCCAGCTGTTCACCGGCACGGCCCCAGCGGACGAGCAGACCGCCCTTCAGACGTGCCAGATCGAAGATGTGCGTGGGACGGCCCAGTTCCAGCAGCACGTAGTTGGAGATGTCCACCAGCGCCGAGATGGGACGCTGACCGGCACGTGCCAGCCGCTGCTTCATCCAGTCCGGCGTGGGCGCCGAGGCGTTGACGCCGCGAATGACGCGACCGGCAAAGCGTCCGCACAGCGCCGGCTCCTCGATGCGAACCGGCAGGACAGCGTCGCTGGTCACGGCCACGGGGGCGAAGGCCGGTTCCTGCACGGGATGATTGGCCAGCGCGCCCAGATCGCGCGCCACGCCCAGCACCGACATGCAGTGCGCAAGGTTCGGCGTGAGCTTCAGCTCCAGCACGTCCTCGTCCAGGTCCAGTGCCTGGCGCAGGTCGGTACCCGGCTTCGGGTCGACTGACAGTTCCAGGATGCCGCCATGATCGTCGCCCATGCCCAGCTCACGGCCCGAGCACAGCATCCCGCCGCTTTCCTGGCCGCGCATCTTCGTCTTCTTGATGCGGAAATCACCGGGCAGCACGGCGCCGGGCAGCGCGCAGGCCGTCACCAGCCCGGCTCGCGCATTGGGCGCACCGCAGACGATCTGCACCGGCTCGGCCTGGCCCACGTCCACCATGCACACCTGCAGGCGGTCGGCGTCCGGGTGCTTGGCGGCGCTGACGATGCGCGCGACCACCACGCCGGAGAACGCGGCCGCCACTGGCTCGCGGGACTCCACTTCCATGCCACCCATGGTCAGCAGGTGCTCCAGCGCCGCCCCGTCCACCGGCGGATTGCAATAGTGGCGCAACCATTTCTCGGGAATTCTCATGATCGGATCAACACCTGCTTGGGAAAATCGGAAGGCATGGCCGGTGCGGGCATGACGCCGGCCGTGCACGGGAAAAGGGAAACCCGGCCGATCGGTAGGGCCGGGAGATCATCAGGCGAACTGTCGCAAGAAGCGCAGGTCGTTCTCGTAGAAGAGGCGCAGATCATCGACGCCATAGCGCAGCATGGCCAGTCGCTCGATGCCCGAGCCGAATGCGAAGCCGATGTGCTTCTCGGGATCCAGCCCCAGGTTGCGCACCACGTTGGGATGCACCTGACCCGAACCGGAAACCTCCAGCCAGCGTCCTTTCAGCGGGCCGTCGGCAAAGCGCATGTCGATCTCGGCCGAAGGCTCGGTGAACGGGAAGTACGACGGACGGAAGCGCACGTCAATGTCGTCGCGCTCGAAGAAGCGATGCAGGAAGTCGGTGTAGACGCTCTTCAGGTCGGCAAAGCTGATGTTCTCGTCCACCCACAGGCCTTCGACCTGATGGAACATGGGCGAGTGCGTGGCGTCGGAATCCACCCGGTACGTCTTGCCCGGCACGATGACCTTCAGCGGTGCATGGTTCATCCGCGCATAGCGCACCTGCATCGGGCTGGTATGCGTGCGCAGCACCAGCGGCTGGGCCGAGGCATCAGCCTGGCTGCCGGCAGGCCGCTCGATGTAGAAGGTGTCGGCCATCGACCGCGCAGGGTGATTGGGCGGAATGTTGAGCGCCGTGAAGTTGAAGTAGTCTTCCTCGATCTCGGGACCATCCGCCACGTCGAAGCCGATGGAGCGGAAGATCTGCTCGACCCGCTCGATGGTGAGCGTGACCGGATGCAGGCCACCCGTGGCGGCTCCCCGGCCGGGCAGCGACACGTCCAGCCGCTCGGAAGCCAGCCGCTGGGCCAGCCGTTCGGCACGGATTGCCTCGATGCGGGCGTTGAGCTGCGCCTCGATGCGCTGCTTGACCTGGTTGAGCGCCTTGCCACGCTCGGCCTTCTCGGCTCCGGTCAGCGAAGCCAGTCCCTTGAGCAGCGCGGTCAGCGCACCACTCTTGCCCAGGAAGGCCGCCTTGGCATCTGCCAGCCCGGCCTCGTCGGCCACGGCGTCAAAACGGGCGCGGGCCTCTTCGACCAGCTTCTCCAGATCATTCATCATTGCTTGCGCTTCCTGTCCAGAAACATGTGTAGAACTGCCATCGGCGACCGCCCAAAAGCAAACGGGGACCGATACTCCGGCACCGGCTCGGTGCGGCTATCGATCCCCGTCGGTGACCCGGCAAGGTGCCGGATACCCCTCGTCTTCAGGCCTCAGGACATCCGGCAGTGTCGGTCAACCGCAGTGCCTCAGGCCGCAGCGGTACCCAGCGTCGACTTGACCTGCTCGACGATGGCGCTGAAGGCCGGCTTGTCGTTGACGGCCAGCTCGGCCAGCATCTTGCGGTCCAGCGCGATCTCGGCCTTCAGCAGGCCGTTCATGAACACGCTGTAGGTCAGGCCATGCTCGCGCACGGCGGCGTTGATACGGGTGATCCAGAGGGCGCGGAAGACGCGCTTGCGATTGCGGCGGTCACGGTAGGCATATTGCCCAGCCCGCATGACCGCTTCCTTGGCGATGCGGTATACGTTCTTGCGACGACCGCGATAGCCTTTGGCCTGGTCGATGACTTTCTTGTGACGGGCCCGTGCGGTAACCCCTCTCTTGACTCGTGGCATGTTGGTACTCCGGTTCGGTCAGGTTTCAGGCGTAGGGCATCATTGCGTGGATGCTGCGGGTATCTGCCTCATGGACATCAACCGCACCACGCAGGTGGCGTTTGACCTTGGTGGTCTTCTTCGTGAGGATGTGACGCTTGTAGGCCTGACCGCGCTTCACGGTACCGCCCGGACGAACGCGAAACCGCTTGGACGCGCTCTTCTTGGTTTTCATCTTGGGCATGACTTTTTCTCAAGATAGCTTCTGCGCCCGATCGAGGTGGCCAGCTAGCAGAGCCGGCACTTCCATGACCCGCCCGACGTTCAGAAGTAAGCTTTAGATGATAACACGTCCGGTGTCGTATCTGTGAATCGGCGCAAGGGGCTACCCGACTGTCGACGCCCACAACGACGCGGCATGGCCAGGAGCTCCGCGCGGTATCCGCATTCGACAGCCTGCCCACGAACCTCGAACCCGGAGCCCCCTGAGCCCCACGCTTGCGAGGTGGCTCAGCCCGTTTCGACAGTGCCCGTCTTCCCCAACATCCGGGCCAATGATGCAATGACGTGCCGGATGGCCAGCCGATCAACGGCCATGGCGAACAGGGAGAGTGCAAAAAAGAAAAACGGGTTGCAGGCTAAAAGCTTGCAACCCGTTTCAGGGTATTTGGTAGGCGCGATTGGATTCGAACCAACGACCCCCACCATGTCAAGGTGGTGCTCTAACCAACTGAGCTACGCGCCTGCTCGTGCAGGGAAACTGCGATTATAAGAGGCATTCCAGGAAATGCAACCGGTCCATGGAATTTTTTTCTTGCAGGCTTTCAGCGTCTGCCCAGGCAGGCTGCCGAGGCTGCAGCAGACGTGGCAGAGGCCGCGAATTTGCTGCAACGGTATCGTCCCCTCCCAAGAGAATTCCCGCCGATGTTCGCACCGGAGCAAACACGTGCCCCTGCCCGATCCCGCCGTCCTGCGGAGGGCCCCTTCGGTTCAGAAGTGCCATGGTCTTTGCCTGCACTTACCAGACGAAGTACAGCCGCCCCTGGCGGGCCCGCTTGACCAGCGATGCGATCTCGCGCGTCATGATGCGCTGGCCGGGAGCCAACAGGAGCAGCACCATGGTGCGACGCTCGTTCAGCCACACCACCTTGGCGTAGTCCACCCGGCCGCTACGGCTGATCAGCTCCAGCCACCGCCCGGGCTGCATGGCTGCGGCAAAGCGCTCGACCGGCAGGTTGAAACGGCGCGGCGCATTGGGCAGGTCATCCATGCGGGCGCTGCGGATGAGTGCCTGGAGCTTTTCACGGGCAGCCGCGGCGCTGAGGGGGTCATGCGCCGTGAGGGTTCGCGGCACCGTGGTGGAGGTCACCGGCGGAATGCCATGGGGGGCCGGCCGTGTAACAGGCGCCGCCATGGAGGTCACGGGAGCAGGCTGCGACGGCTGCAGGATGGTCGTGTACGGCTGCGATGAATAGTCTTCCACCGGCGTGGGACGGGGTGCCTGGCGCCAGGCATCAGGCGCTGCCTTGTCGAAGGCAGGCCGGGGTGCATGGTGGTGCCGGGCGGTTCCGGCCTGCCGGGCATCCAGCACCGCTGCATGCCCTGCCCCGCGCTCATGGCCATCAGCCGACGTAGCCCCCGCGTTGGCGGACGCCTGAACCATCGTGCCGGCAGCCTGGGCGTGGGCATGGGAAGAGTCCATCGCTCCTGAAGCCAGCGCCACCTCCGGCGTGGGAGATTCGGCCTCGCGTGCAATGAGGGTGACAGCCGACCCTTCTTCGCCCTGCATGCGGCGCAGGTGGATGACGAAGATCTCGTCGAAGAAGGTGCGGAAGCTCTCGGGTCGCGCACCCACTTCACGAATGCCGATGGTGAGCATGTTCAGCATCGGCGGAATGCTCTGCACCAGCTCGGCACGGGCGTGGGGGTTGGCACCTTCCTTGCCCAGCGTCCAGAGCAGATCGTCCACCACCTTCAGGGCCAGACGGTAGGACTGGCTGTCGGTGCCGTCGCGCAGCACGGCTGTACGCAGGTGGCGCAGCCACACGTCGTACAGGAAGGTACGCACCGAGGCGGGCACCCGGCTGCTGCCCAGGCGATGGTCCAGTAACCGCCGGATGTCCTCGGAGACGGTCTTCTCGCGGGCAGCTGACGGCCGGTGGGCAAAGTCGCGCCGGTTGCGCTGGCGTCGCTGCTGGCGGCTGGAGCTGCGACGGCTGCGCGACAGGCTGGAAAGAAGGCGCCGCATGCCATCGGTGGCACGCTGGTATTCATGGTCGACCTGGGCCGTGAGCACCTGGCTGCGGATATGGAAGGCATGGGCGACGATCTCGACCGCACGCACGATGGTCTGCAGCCGCTGATAAAGCGGCTTGTCGGGGCGCATCTCGTCGGGATAACTGACGGCGATGGCAGCCAGCTGTTCGATGAGGCGGCGCACCGAGCGGGAATCGTCGCTGAGATAGCCCGCATCGAGGCTGGCCAGCGTGATGGCGGGCACCTGCAGGCGCCAGAGCAGGATGCGTGCGCCCTCAGGCAGGCGCTTGTCACCCGTGGCGTAGTCGAATAGCGTGCCCACCAGATCGATGACGGCCAGCACTGCGGTGTCACCCCCAGCAGCAATGATCTGCTGTCGGATCTTCTGGAAGAAACGGGTACGGGCCTCCTGGCTGAACGGAACCACCTGATGCTGTTGCGCAAACGCGACGGCATCGCGCTCGATCTCCTCGACTTGCGGGAGGCGCGTGGCATTGCGGTGGGCAGCCAGGCGGGGATGCCTGGTCGACAGGGGATTGGCAGCCATGACGGCAGAGGCGCGAATGTCGTTCAGAACCTGGTGAGAGGCGTGTTGGACGAAGCTGTTTCGAAGGTCTTCGGTTGGAAAGATACCAGTATAGGGTTCGGCGTGTTGGGTTTGAGTCGAAACAAGGGCTGCATGCGGATGCTCCCCATTTTTCTGCCCCCCCATAGACAGCTGCAGACTGGCAGCCTGTTGTGTCGCCAGCACACCGCTCCGGCGCAACTCGGCATCGCAATCTGCCAGCAGCCGGGCCAGCGGAAAGACAGCCAGCGACAGGAGGATGGGTCGCAGGTGCAGCGAGATGGGCTGCAGGTGGGTGAAGGGTTCCAGCGCCAGGATGAAAGCCATGGCCAGCGCACGGGCCCCCAGCGGATGCTGGTCGTCACGCAGCTCGGTCTGCGCCAGGCTTTCCAGGCGGCGCAGATAATACAGGTAGGAGCCCCCAAATGCCGAACGCATGCCGTTGGCCAGCTCACGGGCCAGGATCTGTTCTAGCAGGCCGATGTCGCTGGCAGGCTCGGGTACGCCCAGATCTGTGATGGTGGACGGCAGCGAGGACTCTTCGGCCAGACCGTTCAGGTCCAGGCCCACGAAGTTCTCGAGCGCGATCTCGGCCCGAACGGCAGCTTCTTCCCGCAGCCGTCGTGCGGCGTCGGTCAGCTTGGTTGCCACGTTGGTATCCAGCCCGTCGGCTGCGTGCGTCAGCAGCGCGTCGGCAATGTCGGGCAGGAGCTTGAAGACCACGGTACCGAAGCGATCTGCCAGGGTTTCATGCAGCCGCGGATACAGGGATGGATCGATGCTGGAGGACACGAGCTTGCCTCTGGAAACAGGATACTGCCGTCAAAGGGAGGACCGGCGTGGCGCTGTCGTGGGACACGGGGCCGAATCGGCGGTCTGGCCGAGCATGGTCAGCTACGTGCCGGTCGCGTTATCAACGGGCATCTTATGAGCGGCAGAAAAAGGCGGCTGTGACGAAAGTAACAGTGTTTTTTCGTATCCGACCGACACAGACGGCAGCGACGGACCGACAGACGGCGCCATGACTGGATCGGGCAGACGGGACACTTCAAATCCGCCTACCCCGTCTGTCGAGCAGGCTGTTCGCGTTCTTGTCGACTTGTTATCAGATTGGTGTCGATTTTTCCGATGTCGGGAGTGGTGCCAACGCTCTGTGGCCGGGACAGCGTCAATCCGATCCGATGTCGGCAGACGCTCCCATCCCAGGCGCCTGCAGGGCCGGCAGCACCCGGCAGGCATTGACGGTGGTGAGTTCAGCCACGGCCTGCAACGTGAGGCCGCGCAATTCTGCCAGCACCCGGGCGATGCGCGCCAGCTCGGCCGGCTGGTTTCGGCCTGGATGGACCCAGGCCGGCGAGATGTCGGGGGCATCGGTCTCCAGCACCAGGCTCTCGGCCGGCAGGCTGGCGGCCAGGCGGCGGATGTTGCGGGCACGATCGAAGGTCATGGCCCCGCCGAAGCCGATGGCCATGCCCAGACCGATGAGATGCTGGGCCTGCTGCGGGCTGCCGTTGA
>ERZ772968.1464-NODE-1464-length-10908-cov-10.828619_pt1 | contig 10908 bp, 9 predicted proteins | sample MGYA00580674_ERZ772968 | MGnify/ENA primary metagenome ERZ772968 (study PRJEB29015, sample SAMEA2737940) | human oral metagenome | biome: human oral; feature: human-associated habitat; material: dental | place: China | collected 2138 ...
CCTCCACGGTCTATCTGGTCCTTGTGTCCGTCTCCGGTCTCGCCGTCGTCCTGGTCTGGGTGGTTATTGCCGCGTGCCACCTGTCCTTCCGACGGCGCTGGCTCGCTGAGGGCCGCAGCCTTGAGGACCTGGCCTACCGGGCTCCCGGGTATCCGTGGGTCTCGATCGCGGCGCTGGGGCTGTCTATGGCCTCGTGCCTGCTCATCGTCTTCGACCCCGAGCAGCGCGCCGGCCTGGCGATCACCGCCGTCTTCCTCGTGGTCTGCTACGTGGGCTACTGGGGAGTCAACCGCCGCGTCAGCCTGTGAGACCCGCTGGCAGTCCGGCGCCCGAGGGGCCTTAGCGGGTCTCGATGATCTGCTTGCCGAAGGGGAAGCAGGTGACGGGGATGAGCTTGATGTTGGCCACGGCCAGCGGGATCCCGATGATGGTGATGGCCTGCGCGGCGGCGGTGGTGAGGTGGCCGATGGCCAGCCAGAGCCCGGCGACGAGGAACCAGATGATGTTGCTGATCCCGCTCATGGCGCCGGCCCCGGGGGCCGGAACCACCTCACGCCCGAAGGGCCACAGGACGTAGGCGGCGATACGGAAGGAGGCGACGCCTGCGGGAATCGTGACGATGAGCAGGCAGGCGATCAGTCCGAAGAAGACATAACCGAGGAACAGCCAGAACCCGCCGAAGACGACCCAGATGATGTTGAGCAGCGTGCGCATGGCACCTATCTACCACACCCTGGCACCCCGAGATGCCCGCGCCTGCGCGGTCACCAGAAGATGCGCTGAGCGATGGCGTCGGCGAAGTTGTCCAGCGCCTCCGATGCCGCCCCGAGGTAGAGACCCGCGTCGATCAGCGAGACCTCCATGAGGTAGAAACCTCCCTGGCCGTCCCCGACGACGTCGACACGGTTGAACAGGAGCTGGATGTCTCGACCGGAGACCTCCTTGATGAGCGTGTGGATAGCCTTGCGCACCCGCTCGCCCCAGAGCCACTCCTGCTCGCTGGGCTCGCGCGCCGTGACGATCTCCTCGTGGATCTGGTCGGTCGACTTGAAGGAGGGGTGGAGCATCGGGGCCTTCTCCACCGCGTGGGACAGCACGCCGTTGAAGTAGACCAGGGAGACCTCACCCTTGCGGTCGACCTCCTCGAGGTAGCGCTGGACCATGACGGTGCGCCCGCGGCGCAGGTGGTGCATGGCGTCATTGATCGCCGCGGACCGGGAGGCCGCGTCGGTGGCGGTGTAGCGCCCGGTGCCGCGCCCGCCCGAGGAGACGGCCGGCTTGACGACGAAGTCGCCATGGGCCGGGAAACGGGTGTGAACCTGGTGCTTGGAGTAGCCGGCCTCGGGTTCCAGCCACATCGTCGGAATCATAGGCACCCCCCACTCGCTGAGTCGGGTGAGGTAGTGCTTGTCCGAGTTCCAGGTGACGACGTCGGGATGGTTGGCGAGCCTGGGCACCGACCGGGCCCACTGGAGGAACCGGGAGTAGTTGCCCTTGGTGGCGTAGTCGCGCACGCTGCGCAGCACAACCGTGCCGGACTGGCTCCAGTCAACGTCGGGGTCGTCCCATACGGCAACCCGCGGCTCGATGCCACGCGCACGCAGGGCATCCGGCAGGCCACGGTCATCGTCATCAAGGTCAGGGAAGTCGGCGCAGGTCGCCAGCGTCACGATCGGGTCGCTCATGCGGCCCACGCTACCGCGCGCAGGACCGCGGCGAGAGCCACAGACGTGTGACACTGAACCGCGGCACCAGCGGACATGGCTACCTGCTGGTCGGACCGGCCGACAGGTCTCCGTTCCGCAACCTTCGACACCCACACCTTGCTCAGCCGTCATGCGCGAGGGTGCCACAATGCCAGGGTGACTTCTGAAACCCGCGAGCCGCGCATCACCTCCGCGCAGCGCTACTGGGCATCCATGGCCGCCATCGTCGTCGTGACCATCCTCGTCGCCGGACTGCTCGGAGGAACCGTCTCGATGCTCACCGGCGCCCGCGCGGGGCGCAGCAGCACGTGGGGCGGCATGGTGGTCGCCCTGGTCATGCTGGCGGGCTGGACCCTCGGCACCCGCGTGCGCGACCGCAAGAAGCTCGCCCTCCCCCTGTGGCACCGTCTCACCCAGGAGCAGGCGGCCACGCTGAAGCGGTACCACCAGTGGTCTCGCACCGGCCGCATCGACCGGGACGACGCTGACGACGCTACCGAGGGCGCCTCCTCCGAGCGCGGCGGCCGCGGCCGGAGCTCACGGGCAGGTGGCGGCACCTCAAGCACGACGCCGTCGAGGAGACCCTCCCCGCAGGGCGCGATGTCGAAGCGCGACCGCGCCCGTGCCGCCGACGTGCGCCGCCGCCAGCAGGATCGCGAGGCCGGCCCGTCGCACTGAGCGGCCGACCGGGCAGCGCGCAGTGGCAACTGCGTCTACCCGCTCAGCCCCACCACCTCCTTGAGACTTGCCGCACAATCGCCAGGTTTCACAGATCCTGACTGGACGAAGCTCTTCTCCATCCGTAAAGTATTCCTCCGTCGCCCAGCGAGCCCCGTCGAATGACATCGCTGTGGTGAACGCACCGCTAGCTCAATTGGCAGAGCAGCTGACTCTTAATCAGCGGGTTCAGGGTTCAAGTCCCTGGCGGTGTACGAGTCTCCCAGCCCATCAGGCTGGAGGACGCGGCCACCAAGGCCGAGCACCGCTAGCTCAATTGGCAGAGCAGCTGACTCTTAATCAGCGGGTTCAGGGTTCAAGTCCCTGGCGGTGTACCACGAAGGGCACGCGCTTCGCCCGAGATGACCCCGCAGGCACAGCAGCAGGCGCATGACGGCGGCCTCAGACAGCCGCCTCCGCACTGAGAAGCTCTCAGGACGCCACCGTTTCATCGGTTCCCACGCCCTCGTGACCGCAGTCTGTGACGGCGGCGCCAGCCAGTCGCCGCGCCAGAAGTCTTGATCCGCAAGCACGCCGGCTCGGCAGGTACCTCCCTGCTCCGCCATGCGCTGCACCCCAGGCCCCGACGGGCCGACGACGTTGAAGGAAGATGAGGAGATACGTATGACTCACAACATCCACACCATGACCACCACGACCACCCTGACCGCCCTGCCCACCGAACCGGCAACCACTGACACCCGGGCCGACGACGCGGTCAGCAGGGAGCTCTTCGCCGCACGCGCCGAGCTCGCCTCGCTGGGGGCAACTGCCTCTCCCTCGCGCCTCGAGCGCGCCCTGGAGCGCCTGGAGGCGGCGCAGCAGGCCTCGCGGCGAACGCTCGCCCAGGCCGCCTGACCCGGAGGTCTCACTCGGGACCGGGTCAGGGGTCCCGTGCGACCGGCATCCCGAACGTTTGCCAGATCACGAAAGTAAGTCCTCGAATTCACTGCCGCAGGTACCGGAGGCGATGCGAGGATGAGCGCATCCGTCCAGGAGCCCGAGGAGGACCCATGACCCAGCTCGCCGCCGGTGACCGAGCCCCGGAGTTCGCCCTGACCGACCAGAACGGCCGCACCGTGACTCTTGGCGACCTTCGTGCCAGCACGGACAAGGGCGTCATCGTCTACTTCTACCCTAAGGCCTGCACTCCGGGATGCACCAAGGAGGCGTGCGACTTCAGGGACTCCTTGGAGGCGCTCGAGGCGACCGGCTACGCCGTCGTCGGTATCTCCCCCGACCCGGAGAGCGCGCAGGCCAAGTTCTCCGACCGCCACAACCTGCCCTTCCCCCTGCTGTCGGACGCCGACCACGCCGTCATGGAGGCCTGGGGTGTGTGGGGCGAGAAGAAGAACTACGGCAAGGTCTACACCGGCGTCATCCGCTCGACCGTGGTGGTGGCCCCTGACGGGACCGTGGCGCTGGCCCAGTACAACGTGCGAGCCACCGGCCACGTCAAGCGGCTGCGCGCCGCACTCGGCGTGGACTGACAACAACGCACGGAAGCGGTCGCCGCATTCTGCTATCCGGACTGAGGCCGGTAGAGTGGGCGCCGCACAGCGCGAGTGGCGGAATTGGTAGACGCCCCAGGTTTAGGTCCTGGTGCCTTCGGGCGTGAGGGTTCGAGTCCCTTCTCGCGTACCAGCAAGCTCTTACCCAAACCCTCTCCAGTCGAAACAGGCTGGGATGTGGTTCCAGATGTTGAACAACGCTCACCCACCAGGGTGGGCGTTGTTCGTGTTGTGGGGCTCGTGGGCTCATCGTCAGCGGTGGGCGGCGTGGTCGGCTTGTCGGGCTGAGCCAGGTGCTGCAGGTGGTGCGTGTGGGCGGCGGCGTGCAGGCTGGGGCTGGCCAGCTGGTCGAAGGGTGGGACGAGCAGGGCGCTGAGGCGAGTGCCGGAGCCGGTGTCGGCGAGGTGGATGGAGTGAGGAACCGGGGTTGGCGTGTCAGTAGCATCAGCTCCTCCCCCGCTGGCATCGCCGGTTCCTTCTTCTTCTCCGGCGCTGTCCTGTCCATCGTGTGCGCCCGCGCCCTTGCCCGGCTGCTTGCCACCGTCGGTCGCGCCATCGCCTGGCAGGATGACTCGACCCTCCTCATCGACTAGTGGGTTGACCAGCACCCGTTCGAAGAACACCTGGTTGAGCAGCTTCTTCAGGTGGGCGGGTGCCGCCGTGTAGAGGCGGTGGCAGTCTTCGAGGAGGTCAAGGGCCTGAGTCAGATGCTGGCGGACTTCAGCGGCATCAGCCTGGTAGGCGGCCAGCTGGCGCTCGATCTGGCTGAGCTCGGTGGACAGCTCAGCTTGTTCCTCCTTGAGGAGGTCAAGGGGCACCGCCCCTTCGTAGTGGGCGTGGAGGAGACGACGTCGTCTGTCCTCAATGTTGGTGCGCCGCGTCGTCAGGGAGCGCACTGCCTTGGCCTTGTCCCCTTCGATCTGAGCCAGCTCGTCGTGGAGGTAGTGCTCGATCTGCGTTCTGTCCTCCGCGCTGAGCTCGATAGCCCGGTAGAGCTCTACTATCCGGTCTTCGACGACGTCGATGAGCACGGCGGTGAAGGCGCAGTCGTGCAGGCGGCAGCGGCGGGCGCAGACGAAGTAGGGGTAGATGGTGCCCTTGCTGTTCTTGGCGTTCTGGACAGACAGGCGCGCACCGCACTGGCCACAGACGACAGTGCTCTTGAGGAAGTGGTTGTGGATGCGCTGGCGCTCCCCATAGCGTCGCGAGGCCAGGATGGTCTGGACGGTCTGCCAGGTCTGGCTATCTACCAGCGGCTCGTGCTTGCCCGGGTACTCCACGCCCTGGAACGTGACGATGCCCTTGTAGTAGGGGTGGCGCAGGATCTCGTGTAGACGCGTTGTTGTGATGGGCTTGGCGCAGCGCCGTGGCGTGGGTGGGATGCTCAGGCCGAGGGTGGTGAGGTGGTCGGCTAGTTGACTGACTGTCCAATTCCCCGTCGCATACTCTGTGAAAGCCAGTCGCACCAGTGGTGCGCGCTCTTCATCCAGGGCGACCGTCCGAACCTCTCTGCCGTTCTCGTCCCTCCCGCGGACGTTGATGTACCCCAGCGGTGCCTTCCCCAGTGTGCCGCCATTCCTCGCCTTCTCGCCCATCCCCTTGATGACCTCATTGGCAAGGTTACGGCTATAGAACTCGGCGATGGAGCTCATGATGCCGTGGAGGAGCATGCCGCCTGGCGTCTGGTCGATGTTCTCACTGGTAGACACCAGCCGCACACCCGCCTCCTCGAACGCCCGGTTGATCTCCACATCATCCGCCCTATTACGAGCTAACCGATCTAACTTATGGACGATGACATAGTCAATCCCACCATCTTCCTTAAGGTACGCCAGCATCTTCTGCAGCTCAGGGCGGTTAGCGGATCTAGCCGACTCGCCGCGATCGGCGAACTCCTTAACCACCAGCGCACCCATCGACTGGGCCTTGCGCTTGTTGGCCTCCCGCTGGGCGGGGAGGGAGAAGCCCTCCTCGCTACCACCACGCTGGGCCTGTTCACGGGTGGAGACGCGGATGTATGAGACAGCCCGCTTAGGGGTGAGCTGGGCGGCCATGGCGGTGAAGGGATCGGGGGCGAGTGCGTCAGGCATGGTGCACCTCCTTGCTGAGTTCGGTGGGTTCACTGGCGTTGCCGGTTCGACTGACCTGGTTGACGTCGCTGGATTGGCCGGGTTCTCCGACCTGATCTACTTCATCGACTCCACCGGTTTCGCCAGGCTGGCTGTGTTCATTGCTCTGCTCGCGCTGTCTGCGCTCTTCCTCTCTAAGTGCGTCGAGCTGGCGCATCCACGCGCCTTCCTCGTCGTTCCACCAGGCTGGTGGGGTGCCGTCGCCGGGACGCCAGGCGTTGAGGCAGACCAGGTGGGTGCCGCTAGCTGCGAGCTGGTCGATGACCGCGTCTGCTTCGGTGGTGGTGAGGTTGGGGGTGGGCCAGCCCGCCGTGATGACGTACTCCACCCCACCGCGCTGGCAGGCATCGAGCAGCATGCTCAGCCCGTGCTGGCGCTTGTGTCGGTCGTGGAACTCGGTGACCAGGTTGAGGCCCATCGCGTCGGCATAGTCCTCCACCAGCTCCCGTTGCCGGGCCAGCTCGAAGGGGTAGCGGGCCGCGCCGTAGAAGATGGCGATCGCCCCGGTACCCGTCTGGCTGTCCAGCGCGGTGGTTGGCACGGCGTCAAGCACTGCCGCCGGCTCATGTGGCTCATCTGGCGTATTCGTTCTGGTTTGTGTTGTCATCTCATGTCCTCCTCTCGTATTTCTTACTATCTATCCGTTGTTTTGTGTTTCTTCTCTTTCTATTGACGCTCAGATGGACGGAAAAGTCCAGTCCGGTTTTCGCTTGGCCCCTGGCGGCAATCCGCAAGTTTCCGCACGGGCCACGGCGTGGTGGTTGTCTGCTGTGCGCAGTATTCGCCTCAACACCCTTGGCATGTCAGCCCAGAAATGGCAGGCTTCTGCGTTTCGCCATTCTGGTCGAGATATGCCTCCTTTTGGTTCGTCAGCCCACCTGGTTGATGGCCTGTGGGGTGGGGATGGCGGCGGGGCCGCCGTGGATCAGGGTGGGCAGCTGGTCGAGGCGGATGACGCGGAAGAGGTCGCGCAGCAGGCCGGTGCTGTGGGCGATGGCTCGCTCCAGGCGGTGGCGTCTGCGGTCGGTGGGGACGAGCCAGACCACCAGCGGGAAGACGCCGTCGTCGCTGGCTTGGGCTTGGTGTTCCTGGTAGCGCCAGCAGGTGGCGATGACGCGGCCGGGGTTCTCGGTGGCGCGGTCGACCTCCATTAGGTAGCGGTCCTCATAGGCCGGGCTGGTGATGGTCACCGCCAGGTCGGGGCGCAGCACCTGCACCTGGCCGCTGGGGCTGAGCGCAGTGCGCCAGCAGTCCGGCTCCAAGGCCACCATCGCCTCGGTATCCGCCTCCTGGCGGACGGCCTCCTCGATGCTGGTGCGCACCTCGGTTATCGCGAGGAGGTGATCGAGGAAGGTGGTCGACACCTCACGGGGCCGCTGCCGCCGCGGCACCTCCTCCCCCTCGTCTGCAGCCACAAGCCGCTGGCCCCGAGTCGTCGCGGCCCAGATCGTCACGGCTGAGCCGCCCTGCCAGCCACCGACCCGCCGTTCCAGACTCGTCAGCAGACGCTGCTGAGCCAGGCTGGCCAGGTGGCGCTGGGTCTGGCGCAGAGCCGAGGCCGACGAGGCGTACTCCGGTGCGGTCAGCCGAGCGAGCTGCGTGGTGGTGGCAAAGCGATGGGCCGCCACCAGGGCGAGCAAGCGCGCCTGCATCGGATGGATCGGCGCAGGCACCAGCGATGAGAACCGGGCCGCTGCAATGGTGGGTGACCGGTTCATCGCTGGCCGCCTCCGCCGGGCCAGACGTGACCACACCAGGTGGGGTCAGTCACCGCCACAAACGACCACAAAAGGCCGAGATACCGCCGCACACAGAACTGCTTCGGTGCAGCGATGCGTCGACCGACACGTCCGCCGAGACGTCGCCTCCACCGGATGGTTCGCAGGCCCACAACACCACCGGCACCGCACGTACGTCGCCTGCAGCAGCGCCAGGTCGTGTGCTCATGTACCAGTGGCGTCATGGTCGCCTCCTGCGGCCAATCGCGGGACGGCGCCCAGACTCAGCCCCGCTCTTGACGCCGTCCGTCCCAGACTCATCCAGAGTGGCGGGCTTCAGATCATTAGCCGCTCCTTCACTGGTCTCATCACCAGTGACATCAGTGGTGGCAGCAGTAGCGTCCATCAGCGTCGTGGCCGGGCTCCTACTGTCGGCAGTGTCAACGGTGGCTGGTGTACCGCCGTTGGTCAGGGCGATGAGCTCGGCTTCGGTCTGCTCGGCTGGTATGCCGTAGCGGGCGTGGCTGGCGGCGTAGAGCAGGGCTGGGTCGCGCACCGCTGGCGGGGCGGGCTGGGTGGCGAGGGAGAACCAGCCCGAGCGGTGTCCGTGGTGCATGACAGTGGCGTAGGCCTGGTACTGAGCCAACAGCTGAAAGTCGGCTGCCTCCAGCTCCGGGGCCAATCGAGCCGCTGCAGCCGCATCGGTCGCCGACAACGCGAAATACACCTTGGAGCGCGTGTTGGTCTCCACCGCCTGCATCATCTCGGTGCTCAGCTGCCCGCGGTACTGATGCGCCAGGTGGAAGGCTGCGCCCAGAGACCGGGCCTGGGCCAGGGCGTCGGCCAGGCTGCCCGGCAGCCCGGCTAGGAAGGCCTGGACCTCATCGATATACACGCTGACGATCTGCCGCCGCTCAGGCGGCTCTGCCTGGCGCGCCAGCAGGTGCTGCCACAGCTGAGAGACCAGCAGGGTCCCCAGCAAGCGGGCCGCTCCGGCTCCGAGCAGGCCCTGGTTGAGGTTGACCACCACGATGCGTCGGCGCTCCAGCAGATCCGCCAGCCCGAAGCGGGGCTGTGCCTGGCCCAGCATCGCCCGCAGGCCCGGGCGCAGCATCAGCTGGCGCAGCTTGTTGAGCACCGGCGCGACCTCCACCGCCTGGGTCCGCACCGGCTTGGCCTCATAGCCCTGCCAGAAGACATCCGTGCCCAAAGGATCGGGTGGGGCCAGTGCCAGCACTCGGCGTCGGAAGGCCGGGTTGGTCAGCAGCGGCACCAGCCACACCAGCGTCGCCTGCGGGATGCGCGCCAACGTCAATAGCGCGGCGGAGAGGACATCGGCGGTGCGGATGCCCCAGCTGTCGCGAAACAGCTCGGCCAGTACCCCCAGCACCGCCTCCGCCGTCACTACCGCTAGCTCCGGCGGCCCCGCCAAGGGGTTGAACCCCACTGGGCAGGGATTGGTCGGATCCAGCACCACCACGTCGTCCGCCCGTTCCTGAGGCAGGCGCGCGACGAAGTCCGTCGCCAGATCCCCCTTGGGATCGAGCAGGAGCAGACCCCGACCCTCAGCCGCATCAGCCAGCGCCAAGGACAGCAGCACCGTCGACTTACCCACACCAGTCGGCCCCAAAAGATGCGTGTGGTACACCGCGTCAGTAATCGGCAGACGCACCAGCCCTGTCTCTCCTGGCACCGCACTGGCACCAACGACGCGCTGGGACGACCCGGACCCCACCTCCGGCGGCGGGGCCACCAGGCGCGGGTGCCCACTACCCAGCAGCGGCAACGGCAGCTCACCCACCGGCCAGCCCGCCATCGCCACAATCTCCACGGCACCAAGCTCCAACCCCGCCCGCCACGGCCGCCGCACGCTATCGAGCTTGGCGGGGTGCTCCGTGCGGGCACGCAGCCGCACCCCCGGCCCCTCCAGCAGGCGCAGCGCCCCCAGCAAACCCTGCAGCAGCACCCGCTGACGCAGCGGCGAGGCGGCCCGCACCCCCAGACGCAGACTCGCCGCCGCTCGATGCCGCCCCACCAGCGCCCGCAAGCGTCGACCCCGCTCACCACTAAGAGACGGAATCGGTACGAGGCCAAGCAGCTCCAGCCAGCCCTGCGGCTCCAGCCGCCCCAGCGTCTGCGGTGAGAAGCGCCGCCCCAGCTGCAGCTGCACCACCAGCTCCTCCCCCTCAGCCGTCACCGCTAGCGCCGCCAAGACGGCCCGCACCACCGCGCTGAGGCGCTCCGTCGCCAGTCCCATCCCCACCGGGCGGGCCGACACCATCACCGCCTGGCTCACTGCCGGCCGCGAAACCCCACGAGACACCCGGCACCCCGGCACCAGCTCACGCACCACCCTCGCCAACCGCTCACCCGCGCTCGAGCCCACCGCCCACGTCGCCTGACCACCCGCAGCGCGCAGCTCCAGCACCACCCGCCCAAGCGAGCTATCTGCCAGGAGCCGCTCCACCAGACCCACCGCCGCGTCCTGAGCGAGCGGCAAAGCAAACCGCAGCTGATGCCACACCAAGGGCAGAGTGGGGCGGGCCATCACGGGGCGCCTCCCGGGGTGGAGGACGGAGCGGCAGCCTCGCGAGGTGAGCGGTGAGCACCTTCATGACGACAGTGCGGGAGACGTTCTGTCATGCAGTGCCGTGCCGACATCGAGCTGGCCACTCGCATCGCACCAGGTCGCCGAGAGCTCGTCTGCTCAGTTGACGGCTCCACAGCCTCATCCGCCGACATCTGCTGCGCCAGAGCCAGCACGATCCGTGCCACCGCCCGGTGGTCCATGCCGCTTCGCCGCACCGGTACCAAGCGCACCCGCCGCGACGAACCAGGCCGACCGCCGCCGTAGCGGGCCATCATGGCTGCCTCCTTGGAGCATGAGGCCGCCGACCGTTCTCTCGGTGGTCTCCAGCCGTGGAGTGAGAACTGCGACGCCGACGGGAACGAGTCCGCTGTGTCTTGTCGTCAACTGGCCAACTCGGGCATTGCTCAGCCTGGCCCACCTGACGACGCCTATCCGTCTGTCCCTCGCTTCTGAGCGGCTTCCTCACCACTCCCGTCGGCTGTGCCACCAGCGCACTGCCAGCCAGGCGGCGGCGCTCACGGCGAGCAGCCCGACGAG
>ERZ772968.1465-NODE-1465-length-10906-cov-4.086628_pt1 | contig 10906 bp, 9 predicted proteins | sample MGYA00580674_ERZ772968 | MGnify/ENA primary metagenome ERZ772968 (study PRJEB29015, sample SAMEA2737940) | human oral metagenome | biome: human oral; feature: human-associated habitat; material: dental | place: China | collected 2138 ...
CAGGGAACCTTTAGAGTTAAATTAAAGAAAAGAAGTTTTGTCTAATCTAACGTGGTGACGAATTATGGTTCTTGATGCACAATCATGGGGAATATTCATTGGTAACTTCCTCATCGGTCTACGGGAAGGGCTAGAAGCCGCGCTTGTCGTGGGTATCCTTATTGCTTATGTGCACAAGACCAAGCGTAATCACCTTCTCCCACCTATTTGGATTGGCGTTGCAGCCGCCATCGCTGTTTCGCTCATCTTCGGAGCAATCCTGACCTTTGGACCTGAAACGCTGACCTTTGAAGCCCAAGAAGCCATCGGCGGGTCTCTCTCGATTATTGCGGTTGGATTTGTCACCTGGATGGTGTTCTGGATGGCGGAAAACGCTCGCGCCCTCTCTGCAGAACTTCACGGAAAACTTGATGCGGTTCAAACTAGCTCATGGGCCGTGATAGTTCTTGCGACTCTCTCGGTAGGGCGTGAAGGTCTTGAAACCACGCTCTTTATCTGGTCTGCCACTCGCGCCGCTACCCAAGGTACTGAGATTAGTACGGTGCTTCCCGTCATTGGTGCCATTGTTGGTATCTTGACGGCAGTACTCATCGCGTGGGCTATGATGCGCGGCGTTATGAAGATCAACCTTGCGAAGTTCTTCACCTGGACCGGCGCCTTCCTCATTATTATTGCCGCTGGTGTGCTCTCCTATGGTATTCACGATCTACAGGAAGCACGGATACTGCCGGGACTGAACAATATAGCATTCGCTTCTCAAGACTTTATCGAACCGGGCGGTTTCCTTGCCACGATTCTGAAAGCAGTCTTTAACCTTTCAACCACTACCACGTGGGTCGAAGCTATAGCGTGGGTGCTGTACGTGGGTATCGTTATGCCCCTCTTCTTCTGGAAACAAAAGCGAGGTCATACCCCTTCGCGTAAAGCTGCTGATGCGCCTCAAGCATCTGGCATGGTGCACGTATCGAAGGTGGCTAATAAAATCACTGGTGAAACTGCTTCTTCCTCCAACTCTGCAGGTATTAAGACCCCTACTTCCGATGCCGGATAACTGATTTTTCATATTTCTCTGTCCCCGAACAAAGGAAAACACAATGCGAAAGTCCCTATACTCCGCAGGTGCCCTGCTGTCAGTCGGCGCTATTGCGCTGACCGGGTGCACGCCCAATAGCGCGAATAACGCCTCAGGTGGTTCTGGTGGAACCGCTGACGGTTCTATCTCGGTTACTTCAACCGATACCGAGTGCAAGCTTTCTGCCACCGAAGTTAAAGCTGGTAAGGTTACTTTCAAGGTAAAGAACGAAGGCGCGAAAGTGACCGAGTTCTACGTACTAGGCTCCGACGGACTGCGCATTATTTCTGAGGTCGAAAACATTGGTCCCAACCTTTCTCGTGATCTCACTGTTGAACTTCCTGAAGGATCGTATAAAACAGCCTGCAAGCCCGGTATGGTTGGCGACGGCATCAAGGGTGATCTTAAAGTTGTCAAGAACGAGAGCGCTCAGCCCATCTCTGCTGATGAGCAGGCTATGCGCGATACCGCAGTTACGCAATACTCTTCATACGTGAAAGACCAGGTCGAGGCGCTTAAAACCGATACTGACGAGTTCGCCAAGCTCTACCAAGAAGGCAAGAACGACGAGGCAAAGGCTAAGTACGCGGCGGCCCGTATACATTACGAGCGCATCGAGCCCATTGCGGAAAGCTACGGTGAGACCCTAGACCTCAAGCTGGATGCGCGTGAAACCGATCTCGAAGAAGGTAAGATTCAGGAGTGGACCGGCTGGCACAAGATCGAGAAAGACTTGTGGCAACCTAAGGCAGACGCCAACGGCGGAAAAGAATACAAGCCGCTCACCACTGAAGAACGTAAACAAGTCAGTGAAACGCTCGTGAAGGACACCCAAGAGCTGTACGATTATGTGCATTCGGATAAGTTTAAGCTTGATGCCTTCCAGATCTCCAATGGTGCGAAAGAACTCTTGGACGAGGTTGTCAACACCAAACTGACCGGTGAGGAAGAGAACTGGTCACACACTGACCTCTCCGATTTCCAGGGTAACGTAGACGGTGCAAAGGTGGACTACGAAAACCTTCTGCCGATTCTGCAGAAGAAGAACCCTGAACTTGCCAAGACTCTGCAAGAGAAATTCGATGCCGTGCAGAAGATCCTGGATAAGTACAAGCAGGGCGACGGTTTCAAGCCCTATGACGAGCTGAGCAAAGAAGAAGTCCGTGAGCTCTCCGATGCCGTGACTGCGCTCGCAGAGCCTGTCTCGCAGATGACTGAGACCGTGGCAGGCGGTGAGTCCGCTGAGGGCAAGAGCGATGATACTTCTTCTTCGAAGCCGGCTGCGTCATCTGAGTCCTCTGCTGGAGCTTCGCAGGGTGCTTCCGAGCCAGCGGCAGGTACCTCATCGGCAACAGCTAAGTAACTTATCAGCATTTCAACGTACAGATCCTGATCACACAGGGGATTGATGACGTTGAGAGATGCTGCCTCTAGACGCTGAGCTGTCCGTGAGCGTTTCTACATTCGCGAGATAACTGCGGATACAGAGACGCTTGCGGGCGGTCGGTTCTCAAATACTCAACTGATACACAGTTGTCATATAATCTCCAAAATATATAGGGAGAATATCTCATGCGTGAAGAAAAGACACCCACGACACAGATTCAGCAATCCCACACTGCTGACCAGTCAGACGTATCTCGTGGTACCAGTCGACGGACTCTGATGACGGGCGCAGGTATAGCGGCTGCCTCTGTGGCAACTGTAGGCGCTCTTGCCGGATGTTCCGCAGAAGACCAAAAAAATGCCGAGGCCTCGGGTAAGTCTGCTGTTAAAGACTCATATTCTTTCTTTGGTGAGCATCAGAGTGGTATCTCGACAGATGCCCAAGACCGCATGTATTTCGCGGCTCTCACTCTTAAAACCACATCGAAGGATGAGATCAAGAAGCTTTTTAAAGAATGGTCAGAAGCATCGCGTAAACTCATGGCGGGAGAAATCGTGGGGGAGGACTCCTCCTATGAAGCACCTCCAAAAGATACCGGCGAAGCTATGGACCTTTCTGCTGGGCATCTAACTATCACCTTTGGCTTGGGGCGATCGTTTTTCGTGGATTCAGAAGGCAAAGATACGTACGGGTTTAAAGATAAACTTCCGCCCGCCTTGGTAGACATTCCCAAGATGGCGGGAGATGTCATAGAACCCGAGCGAAGCGGCGGCGATCTGTGTATTCAAGCCTGCGCTGATGATCCTCAGGTAGCTTTTCACGCCATCCGAAACCTGGTGCGTATTGCGGCGGGTCGTGCCGTCGTGGCGTGGAGCCAGCTCGGATTTGGGCGTACCGCATCCACGTCAAGTACGCAGGATACCCCGCGCAACCTCTTCGGGTTCAAAGACGGTACCAACAATATTAAGGTTCAGAATCCAGAGTTGTTGGAAAAGCATGTCTGGGCTTCAAAATCTAATTCGGAGGGGCACCCCGATTGGATGGATGGCGGTACCTACCTTGCGGCACGTCGCATCCGCATGATTATCGAGACGTGGGACCGTTCCCGGCTTCGGGAACAAGAAGAAATCGTGGGGCGCACCAAAGTAACAGGCGCGCCGCTGTCAGGCGGTGAAGAATTTACCGCTCCGGATTTTAATATGAAGGGCAAATACGGTCCCATTATTCCCGATGATTCGCATATGCGCCTGATGCATCCAGACCAAAACAACGGGGTGCAGATACTTCGTCGTGGGTATAACTACACGGATGGCTCTGACGGGCTGGGGCACCTGGATGCCGGTCTCTTCTTTATCGCTTTTATCTGTGACCCTCGCACGCATTTTATTCCTTTGCTCAGTACCATGACGGCATCGGATGCTATGAGTGAGTATCTGCGGCATACCGGGAGCGCGGTCTTCGCTATTCCGGCAGGAGTTAAAGACGAGAACGATTTTATAGCATCAAAACTTTTTAACTAAGCTTCGTATTCAACCTTTAGCGGCTGGTCTACGTTCATATAGCGGACGTTGGCCAGCCGCTATGCGTCATATTGTGGAAATTTAATTTGTTTCCGTAAGCCCTCAGGGTACTATTGAGCTAGAAATCACATATACATCGTGGGAGACAATGATGACTACTCCAGCACCTCAGTACGATCCGAACACTTTTAGACGTGATTCAGCCCCGTCGGATACTCAAGCGATTTACATCCAAGAAGGCGGCGAATCGCACGACAGCCTATTTAATTCACCATCGAAACACCCTAAAATTTTCCGTCTTCAAGAAATCATGATTGTATCGGCGCTTTTGTGCTTTCTTCATGGTGTTATCTCAGCTTTTGCGCCAAACAACTTCAAACCGCTTGAAGGCCTTCCGGAATTTGGGGTTTGGGGCGGTCTCGTGCTTCTTGCCGTGGCAGCGGTCGTTTATCTATGGGTTTATTTCACCATTCAGAAAGGTAAACGCATCGGTCTTACTTTTGGACTGATATTTGCGATTTTGGGCGCTTTTATCGCTATTATGTCGATGATCGGCAATATTCTTAACTCCCAGCATTACGGTCTTGTTCCCATCTATGCTGGCTGGTTTATCACGAATGTCCTATGGATTCGTTCCGCTTTTGACCCCGCTGTTAAAGAGCTCCTCGTCTAAATACATAAATGACGACATAATTCCTGGCTGCATTCACAGAGGTGATGCGGCCAGGATCTATTTAAATTTAACGCTGGTTGCGCTGAGATTTTGTGGAAGGCTTTCGGCTACTCTGATCGGGAGAATGTTCCGTAGTTTTTCATGCATAGGGCCTATAGACACAAGCTATCGTGAAAGAAGACTCCAACTGCACTAAACTAGAAAGATAGCGCGTGTCTGCGTGCCCTGCGGCGCGCCCGCCTGGTGAGAACAATGCACAAATGCAGAGAAGAGTAGTTATGACCGATTCCGTGCAGGAACATGAGAACGCGCCCGAATCAGCGCACATTCTTGCCCGTATTGCAGAGGTTTTAAAAGAGAACCCTGAGAACGGTTTAGAAACCGTTCGAGAAGCCTTCGAGGCAGAACGTGAACGCGCGCAGAAAGCTCTGCGTGAGCACGCGCAAGACTTTGACTCGCTCAAGGAAGTACGTCTTGGATTCTTTGGCGATAAAGGCAGCTTAAGCCTTGCCAATCGGCAGATGCGTGACCTTGAAAACCAGCATAAGGGGCCGGTCGGTAAACTTTTGGGACAGGCGCGTGCGGCACTCACCGAGGCTATTGAGACCCGTACCGCAGAACTTGAAGCAGAGCGCGAAGCGCGCATCCTAGCGGAAGAAGCGGTAGATGTAACCGCTGCCACAGCACGCCATTCATTGGGCGGGCGTCACCCTGTTGCGTTGATGCAGGAAAAACTTACCGATATTTTCGTGGGTATGGGCTGGGAAGTCGCCGATGGGCCGGAACTAGAGTCCGAGTGGTATAACTTTGATGCCCTGAATATTAAGCCAGATCATCCGGCACGCGAGATGCAGGATACTTTCTATGTAGAGCCTAAAGAAACGCATCTTCTTTTGCGCACCCATACCTCCCCGGTACAGATGCGTTCCATGCTTACCCGTGAGCTGCCACTGTACATTGTGTGCCCTGGTCAGGTTTATCGCACAGATGAGCTTGACGCTACACATACTCCGGTATTCCATCAGATTGAAGGCTTGGCGGTCGATAAGGGACTGACCATGGCTGATCTGAAGGGAACTCTCGAATATATGGCGCGTGCAATGTTCGGTGAGGACGCGAAGATTCGTTTGCGTCCGAACTTCTTCCCTTTCACGGAGCCTTCTGCAGAGCTCGACCTATGGCACCCCCACGCGAAAGGCGGACCCCAGTGGATTGAGTGGGGCGGTTGCGGCATGGTGCATCCCAATGTTTTACGTGCCGCAGGTATTGATCCCAATGTATATTCGGGTTTTGCGTTCGGTATGGGTATTGAGCGTACCCTCATGTTCCGTAATAATGTCCTTGATATGCACGACATGATTGAGGGCGATATCCGTTTCTCTGAGCAGTTCGGGATGGAGATTTAGACACTATGCGTATACCCCTATCATGGCTGCGCGAATTTGCGCCTGTCCCTGCGGATGCTTCGGCTGAGGACGTTCTTGCAACTCTCGTGAAGGTAGGTCTAGAGGAAGAGGATGTGCATCGTCCTACCGATGAGATTTCCGGTCCCATTGTGGTCGGTCAGGTGCTTTCACTGGAGCCCGAAACTCACTCCAACGGCAAGACCGTGAATTGGTGCCAGGTGCGTGTAGTTCCCGAAGGACAAACACAGACTCTCACCGGCAAAGGTATTGAAGAATCCGGCGTGCAGGGTATTATCTGCGGTGCCCATAACTTCAAGGTCGGCGACAAAGTCGTAGTAACTCTTCCTGGTGCCGTACTGCCCGGAAACTTTACCATTACCGCCCGTAAAACCTATGGGCACAAATCTGCCGGTATGATTGCTTCTACCCGAGAGCTGGGGATCGGTGAAGATCACGGCGGTATTTTGGTACTCTCTACGCTGGGTCTTGACCCGGAACTTGGTTCCGATGCGTTGGAACTTTTGGGTCTGCATGACGAAGCAGCAGAGGTTAATGTGACTCCTGACCGCGGATATGCGTTTTCGATTCGCGGTATTGCCCGTGAATATGCGCATGCGACCGGAACTTCTTTTAACGACTTCGTTCTGGAATACGGCGCTCGCGCCCCCAAGGCTAACTCTGAAGGCATCTCGGTACGTCTAGAGGATTCCACGCCAATTCACGATAACCCGGCAACTGTACGCTTCACCATGCGCCAGGTTAATGGTGTGGATGCAACCGCGCCAGTACCCACGTGGATGGCTTCACGCTTGCGCTTAGCGGGTGTGCGTTCTATCTCGCTGCCGGTTGATATTTCCAATTACGTGATGCTTGAGACTGGTCAGCCGCTGCACTTCTATGATGCCGATAAGGTACAGGGAGAAATCGTGGTGCGCCGAGCAGTCGCAGGGGAGAAGCTGACGACTTTGGACGGCGTTGAACGCGACTTGCATCCAGAGGACATTGTGATTACCGATGATTCTGGCGTTATCGGCCTTGCTGGTGTCATGGGTGGTGCTTCTACCGAGGTCACGACCGAGACAAAGAATATTCTGATTGAGGCGGCACGCTTTGATGAAGTTTCCATTGCGCGTACCGCGCGCCGTCATAAGCTTATCTCTGAAGCGTCTAAGCGTTTTGAACGCGGGGTAGATACGAAACTTCAGCCAGCGGCTGCCCAGCGTGCAGTTGAGCTGCTTGTCGAGCTCGCAGCAGGAGTTGCAGATGCGGGGGTGACCGATGTCGTGATTTCTCGCGAGCCGGTGGTCATCGACCTTCCCCGGGATTACGTGGCGAACCGTATCGGGGTGGAGTACTCACCCGAACAGATCGTCAATACTCTCACAGAAATAGGATGTGAGGTTGAGGCGACCGCGACGGGATACACCGTAAAAGCTCCTTCGTGGCGTAATGATTTGCTGGCTCCGGAAGATCTAGCGGAAGAAATTGCTCGTTTGGATGGATACGAGAATATTCCGTACACTCTACCCGTCGCTCCCGCAGGTCACGGATATACCCCAGAACAAGCCGCCCGTCGGCGAGCTGCTAATGCGCTCGCGGCAGCTGGGTTGACCGAGGTTTTCGCTTATCCCTTCGTCTCGGAGGAAGCGAATAATCTTTGGTCTTCGCCAACCGCCGGCGAAAAAGTGAACTCAGTACGGTTAGCGAACCCAATTTCTTCTGCTGAGGGATGGCTGCGTCGCTCGCTCCTGCCCGGTTTAACAGAGGTTTTGCAGCGGAATCTCTCGCGCGGTTTCAAAAACTTGAAGATTTTTGAAGCTGGCCGCGTTTTTATTCCTGGTGAACGACAGGGCTCCGCTAGTATCCCTCCTTTGGGTGAACGGCCCAGTGATGAGGTTCTTGCGGATTTGAACGAGGGTATCCCCGAGCAGCCTGTGTATTTTAGTGGCCTGTTTGCTGGTGCTGAGCACGAGCCAATGCCTGGCACTCAGGCTCGTGCCTATGACTGGCGCGATGCGCTGGATGCGGCGCGCCTCATAGCGGATGTTTTAGGTGTTGAGATTGTGATTGCCCAAGGAACCCATCAGGCATTCCATCCTGGACGAACCGCGCAGCTCCGCACACAGGACGGACAAACTATCGGTTATGCTGGCGAGCTGCATCCGAAGCTCTTGCAGACTGAGAATCTCCCTGAACGTACCTGTGCTTTTGAGGTGAACTTTACTGAACTGTTTGCTTCCCGCTCGGGTGTGCCTCAGGCATCGCCTATTTACGGTTATCCGGCAGCTACTCAGGATGTTGCTCTTGTGGTCGATGAGAATATTCCTGCTTCTGAGGTAGCTCAGGCTCTTCGTGATGGCGCTGGGGAATTGCTCGAAGATTTGCGAGTCTTCGATGATTATCGTGGCCAGGGTGTCGAGAGCGGTAAGAAATCATTGGCGTTTGCTATGCGCTTCCGAGCACCTGATCGCACGCTTACTGCTGAAGAAGCAAGCGCTTCGCGTGAGGCAGCGGTTGCTGTTGCCGCGGAACGCTTTGGGGCTGTGGCGCGTGTGTAGACGCACTATGGCATAGTTCATAACTAGCGCCCCTTCGCCCGTTACACGGATCAGAAGGGGCGCTAGCTATGTATTCATACGAGTCGTGTAGTTGCCAAGCTGTAGGTGAGCGTTAGAAAATCGTCACTCTGTGAAGGTCCTATCACGTCTTAACTTTCCGTAAGGCTAAGGCACCGGTACCCTAGTACAGGAAACACGATAAGGAGAGCGCATGACACAGCGTGATGACGAATACGAAGACGTCGATTACGAGGGTACTGAAGAATCCAGGGATGATTTTTTCGGCATGAGCGATGCCGACGATGAATACTACGAAGAACGACCCCACATCAACTGGGTATCGGTATTTAGCGTACTTCTGGCTATCGTGGTTGCAATCGTTCTGTGCGTTGTGGGTGTTCGTGCGCTTTTCTCCGCGAATCAGGACGCGGAATACGAGGGCAAAAGCTGGGTTATTGAAGGCAGCTACGTTGATTTGACCCCCGATTTAGAAACAGACTCGAATGTAGCGCAATATAAGGGTAATCTGCCGAAGGATAACCGCATCGACGGCATGAAATATCGCTCAAATCTGAAGGACACCTATGAGGTCCATGCGGGTGAAAATATCGATTTCCGTGGTACGCAGACTGGAACCTATGCGCAGGATTTCCCCCGTGAGGTAAGTGCTTTAGTCGCAGAGACCTCTGACCACCAGATTGAGGTTGTGCGTACCGGTGAAAAAGGAAGCGTTAAAGCGATTGAGCAGGGCAGTGTAGGTCAGCAGTACCTCGTTGGCTGGGGTAGTTTTGCGCTAGCTCTTGTTGTGTTGATCGGTGGATGCGCCTTTGGCATATGGTCTAATCGCCGCTCTCGTGTTGATTATGTAGATGTCGACGGATTCGAGGAATCTGACGACTATGAAGAGGACGATGAGGGCTACATCGTTGAGGAAGAATCTTCACAGGACGATGTAGAGTCGCGGCAAAAGTAGCACAGTAGTAGGCGGAACCTGACCTTGTAGAATATGCGAGGTTAGGTTCCGCTTTTGTATGCGGGAATAGAGGATATAAAGTCCACAAAGTATGCTAGAAACGTAAAAGTTTTCAAATAAAGTTGCGCATAATCGATATTTAGGTCGCATAATTATGTGTATATGTATTATCTTTGAGTATTGAGAGCGGTGCGGTACCTCGTGGGGTCCGTGACTAGACTCAACCTGTGGTTGGAACCGAAGGAAGTAGAAGACAAAATGCCTTTCCCCTCGACAAAAATCGCGCGTCAGGCACGTATCGTGGAATTGTTGCAGACCCGCCGTGTACGTTCTCAGGCTGAGCTGGCGCAATATCTTACCGATGACGGTATGAAAGTTACTCAGGCTACGCTCTCACGTGATCTTGTAGAAATTGGTGCTGAACGTATTCGTGATGAGGGCGCTGGTCTCATATATGCTGTTCCAAACTATCCTGCGCGTCGTGGGGGAGGGGCAGCTCCCGATGCACGCATGATTTCGCTCTTTAAAGAGCTGCTTATCACGGCGGAAGGCTCGGGCAATATTACGGTTTTGCGTACCCCACCCGGTGCCGCGCAATTCCTAGCGTCCTCTATCGATCAGAGCGGCTTAGAGGCAATTCTTGGCACAATAGCTGGAGACGATACCGTAATGGTAATATCCCGCGATCCTGCTGGTGGACAGGAACTTGCAGCTAGTTTCTTGGCATGGTCTACAAACTAATAAAAGACTTTATTGAATATTCAGATACGTTGGATGCCGTGTAAAGCTATGGTTTGCACGAGGTGGTGGGCGCAAAATTGAGACGTGATGGTTTGTTCCCACTGCCTCTGTGCTATTCAGCGGTTGATGCTGCCGTAGCAAGAAGTTCTTGCATACGTGGTAGGTCGAAGAACCGGGCAACATCCGCAGGGGTTTGTGTACCTAAAGACGCATTGGCGCCAGCATCAAGAAGTAACTGAGAGATCGTGAGGTTATCGCGGAATACCGCGCAGACTAACGCCGTTTGCCCACGGTCATTGAGACGATCTGGGTCTGCACCCGCTTTGAGAAGAACGCGCACGATTTCTTCATGCTCATGGTAAGCGGCAAGGATGAGGAGGGTGTCTCCGTGGGAGTTTGTGAGATTTACCGGTATGCCTTGATCGAGGAGCGACTGGAGCGCAATAGGCTTATTATTGCGGGCAAGGTCGAAGATCGAATTGAGGAATTCGAGCTCTTGGTCTTTTAGTTCGGGGGAGACCTGAGATGATGTTGAAAAGTTATCGGTCATGGAGGCTTCCTGCATAGGAGATTATC